>Ga0265313_10002250_pt1 | contig 16969 bp, 19 predicted proteins | sample 4123metaG_FD_203122 | JGI IMG/M metagenome (GOLD analysis project Ga0265313, IMG submission 203122) | Rhizosphere microbial communities from Carex aquatilis grown in University of Washington, Seatle, WA, United States - 4-1-23 metaG | ecosystem: Host-associated > Plants > Roots > Rhizosphere >...
ACATGTTGTAGGGATCCTCGACCGCGATCGGCCGGCCGGGCTTGCCGGTCTTGGGGTCGATCGGCGTCAGGCTCCCGTCCATGCGGCCTCGCCGGCCGTTGTTGGCGACCCACAGGGTCTTGAGGTCCCAGGACGGCACGACATGCTGGGGGTGGATGCCCACGGGGAACCGGTCCACGACCTTGAGGGTGACCGGATCGATGACATAGACGTCGTCGGTAAGGCGGTTCGGGACATAGACGCGGGCGAGGTCGCCGGCGACCGCCGGGCTGAGGCGCCCGGCCGCAGCCTCGCTGTAGAGATTCGTCGGATCGATGACCGGCGGCATTCCCGGCAGACCCGCGCCATGGGGAGGACCGGACTGGGCCAGCGCGGACGCCAGGCCGAAGAAGAGGCCCAAGGCCAAGGCAAGGCAGAAGGCCACGGAAACGGACCGGTCGATGGGCTGTTGCAAGGAGGAACTCTCTGGCGATCCGTGTCGGCAAATGCGGGTGGTCGGTCCAGGCTTATATCCTGTTGCCCCCTTCAATTGCAGATCAATCTTCCTTGGTCCCGGTTGTCGCCGGGTGGGGGGAGGGGACCGGCCGATCTTTCTTGGGGCCGACCGGGCGTCTGGCAGGGTCGCCGGCTACTTCAGCACCTTGGCTTGGATGTAGCCTTCCTTGCTCCCGACTTTCACGTGAACCCAGGCGCCGCCCGCGACCTTTTCGATAGCTATGACTTTGGTCCCCTCCGGCAGCCGCTCGAGGAGCTTGTTGGTCGTGCCCGGGCCCTGGCGGAGATTGGCATAGCCGTACTGGTTCGAGACGGTCATCTCAAGATCGGCCGCCGGCGCGGCCCCTGTGAAAGCAACGACGGCCGAAAGGGCGGCCGCGATCATGAACGTCCTTCGCATCTTGTTGGTCTCCCGCATTTCGAGGTTCCGGCGCAGCCGCGTAAATGCGCCCGTCGGCCTGACGGCAAGCTGACAGGACTGCTCGCTCCCCGATGAAAGTTGGGCCATGGAAGCGCTCGGCCGAAGGCGCCGGCGGGAATGCTCCGATGCCGTGGGTTAGCGTCGGACCTTGGACCTGTTCAGCGCCACGGCGGCGCGGATGAGCGTCTTCAATGCCGCCTCGTCGATCTTCTCGCCCTCGTGGACGTCGATGGCGCGCCGCGTGTTCCCTTCCAGACTGGAATTGAACAGGCCCGATGGATCCTCAAGGGCCGCCCCCTTGGCGAAGGTCATCTTGACGACGGTCTTGTAGGTTTCGCCCGTGCAGATGATTCCCCCGTGCGACCACACCGGAACCCCTCGCCACTTCCACTCCTCGACGACTTCGGGATCGGCTTCCTTGATCAGGGCGCGGACCCGCCCCAGCATCTCGCCCCGCCAGTCGCCCAGTTCCTTGATTCTCGCGTCGATCAGCTGAGAAGGAGACTTGGATGCCTCTGGGCCGCTGTTCTTCATGTCAAGTTCTCCTCTTTGGTCCCGAGGCTTCGACTAGTTCGGAAATGCTTCAATCGATCCGCGCCACGGTCTGCTCAAGCGCAGCGGTGAACCGCTGCCACCCGCCCTTGGCGCCCTGGTAGGCCTGCTGCTGATCCGGCCGGAAGCCCGACTGCTCCATGCGCAGGCGGGTCCCCGTGCTCGTAGGGGTGAGCGTCCAGGTGACGACGCTCTCAAGACCGTAGGCCGCCCAGCTGTAGGACAGCGTCTTGTTGGGCTCGACCGCCAGGACCTGACAGTCGACGGCGCCCCAGTCGGCGCGAAGTTTGAAGCGATGGTCCATGACGGGCCTGAAGTCGTTCTTCATCAGCCACTCTTCGATCAGCTGCGGCTGGGTGAGGGCGCGCCAGATCTTTTCCGGCGGAAAGGGCATCTCGCGTTCGACGACGACGGAGCGCGTTTGCGTCGTGGTATTGGTCATTGGTCCATCCTTTTGATCAGATCTTCGAGGCGGTCGAACCGGCTTTGCCAGAAGCCGGCCATCTGGCTCGTCCAGTCAATCAGCGGTGCCAGGGCGCTGAGCTGGGCGCCATAGTGGGTCTGGCGGCCTTCGTGGCGGTCGCGCACCAGCCCGGCCCGCTTCAGCACAGCAAGATGCTTCGAGACGGCAGGCTGCGAGACGCCGGCGCGAGCCGTCAAGGCGCCAACCGTCTGCTCGCCCTCGCGGCACAGCCGCTCGAAGAGAGCGCGCCTGGTCGGATCAGCGAGGGTTCTGAAAAGCGCGTCGTGGGCGTTCCGCATGTGCGATAGATAACCTGCCGGTTATTGATAAACGTATAACCATTGAGTTATGGGTGAGTCAAGCAGCAGCCCCGGGCGGCGCGGCAATCCGCAGTCTGGCGTCGCTCGGCCGCACCGTGGCGAGGCGCTTCATATTGCCGCTATCCCCGGACGCCTGAGGCATGCAAGTTTGCGATCGGGGTTGGGCTTCGCGGCGGGCGCGTTGCCGCCGATTGGCTCAAGCTCCCGCTGATGGAAAGGATCGCGCGGCCTATGCAGAAGTTCATGGCGGTTATGGCGTTCGTTTTGGTCCTTGCCGCGAAGGCAGCGCTGGCAGAAGCGCCCGCCACGGTCTTCCTCGAGCAGCTGACCTGGACCGAGCTCAAGGACGAAATCGGCGCTGGAAAGACGACCATCCTCGTCCCCATCGGCGGGGTCGAGCAGAGCGGGCCGGACATGGCTCTGGGCAAGCATGACGTTCGGGTGAAGGCGCTGTCGGAAAAGATCGCGCTTCAGCTCGGCAACGCGCTGGTGGCGCCCGTGATCGCCTATGTGCCGGAAGGCAGCGTCAATCCGCCGACGGCCCATATGCGGTTTCCGGGCACGATCACCGTGCCGGATCAGACCTTCGAGACGGTGCTCGAATACGCCGCCCGAAGCTTCAAGCTTGCCGGCTTCCGGGATATCGTTTTCCTCGGCGACCATGGCGGCTATCAGAGGGACGAGCAGGTCGTGGCCGACCGGCTGAACGGGGAATGGAAGAAGTCCCAGACCCGCGTGCATGCGCTGCCGGAATACTACCGCACGACCCTGGGCGAATACGTCCTGGCGCTCGAGCGCCAGGGCTACAGCGCGGCGGAAATCGGCACCCATGCAGGCCTCGCCGACACATCCCTCATGCTGGCCGTCGATCCCGCCCTGGTGCGGACGGATCGCCTGGCCAGCGATGTCCGGTTGACGGCTGCCGAAGGAGTCTACGGCGATCCGCGCCGGTCAAGCGCCGCCCTCGGGCAGCTGGGCGTGGACCTCATCGTCGCCCGCACGGTGGCGGCCATCAGGAAGGCGGAGGCGCGGCGCTAGCCAGCGCGCTGGCTAGCGCTGCAAATCATGGCCGCCTGATGTTCGCGATACCCGTGCCCTCTATTGTCCAATAGTCTTCAGCCATGCTTGGGATGGGGGACATGCCGGTTGCCGAGGGTGCCGGCGCCGATGGCATGACGCGGCCGGCGCGGGCCGGGATTCGACCATGACAGGGCGCGCGCGAATCCTCTGCGTCGGTTTCGACGCCTGCGACCCGCAGACGGCACTCGACCTTGCCGCCGCCGGCAGGATGCCCAATCTGGCACGGCTTCTCACCACCGCCGCGCGATGCCCCTTGCGTCATCCCTTCGGTCTCTTCGTGGGGGCGCTCTGGACGACTTTTGCTACCGGACTGCGTCCGGATCGCCACGGCTTCTACTGCTGGGACGAAATCGACGTCGCGAGCTACAGGCGCCGGCTGGTCTCGCCCGGCCGGTCCAAGGGCACGCCATTCTGGCGGGCGCTGAGTGCGGCCGGCCGGCGATCGGCGGTGATCGACGTTCCTCATTCCCGTGCCGACCCGCCCATCAACGGCCTGCATATCGCGGAGTGGGGATGTCACGACCGGCATTTCGGCTTCCATACCTGGCCCCGGGAGGAAGCGGCGCGGATCGAAAAGGTCTTCGGACTGCATCCCCTTCTGGGCGTCGACCCCTATTCCACGCGGGAATTCGCGCCCGACGACTACGTCTTCCGCAACGGCGCGCGGCGCACGCTGGAGGAGGAGCAGCAGCTGTTCAACGGCCTGATCAGCGGCCTCGAGCGCAAGCAGCGGCTATCGGCCACGCTCTTGGCGGGGGGCGGCTGGGATATTTTCGTCACCGTGTTCGGCGAGAGCCATTCCATCGGCCATCAGCAATGGCATCTTCACGACCAGGCCAATCCCAGGTTCGACGCGGCGGCGCTACAGGCGGTCGGCGGCGATCCGGTGGCGGCGGTCTATGAGCGGCTCGACGGCGCGTTCGGCGAGCTCCTGTCCCTGGTCGACGGCGAAACCACGGTTCTGCTGCTGCTCAGCCACGGCATGGGCAGCCATGTGGGCGGCACCCATCTGCTTGACGAGATTCTGCGCCGGCTCGATTTCGCCTGGGAAGGCGGGCCGCTCCGAGGCCGTCCCGGCGATGTGATGGACCGTGCCATGGTGAGACTGTTCGGCGGCGCCGGGCTCCGTGGCCGAGGACTGACCTTGCCCGGGGCGCGCGAACTGGCGGCCCGGCGCCTGCCCCGGGCCAGCCGCGAATTCGTATTCCGGTGGGAGCGGGCTCGCCAGCGCTTCTTTCTCGAGCCCAACCACTCGGTCTATGGCGGGGTGCGCCTCAATCTCGTGGGGCGGGAGCCGCGGGGCCGAGTCCGGCGCGAGGATGCGGACGAAACCGTCGCCCGCCTCACCCGGGATCTATGCGAGGTGATCGATCTCGACAGCGGCCTGCCCGCCATCCGCGCCGTCGAGCCGGCCGAGCGCTGGTATCGCCGGTCCGACGCGGACAGCATCCCCGACCTGTTCGTCCACTGGGAGGGGGCGGGGTCGGTCAAGACTGTGTGGTCGCCCAAGATCGGCATCCTGCATGCGCCCTATACCAATTGGCGCTCGGGCGATCACCGGCCCGGCGGACTCATGTTTGCCGCCGGCCCGGGGATGCAGGCAGGCGCCTTGCTGCCCGAAATCGCGCTGGAAGATCTGGCGCCGAGCCTGGCGGCGCGCCTCGGCGTGACGCTCGACGACATCGACGGCCGGCCGGTCGGCTGGCTCGCCGGGCGGGACTTGGCCTGAGAGCGCGCCTGAGAGCTTCGTTGTCCGGGGCGACGCGGGCCGCGAGAATTCCACGATGGCCTCATATCATTGGCGTACTATTGGTGGCTACCCTTGCGCCTCGAAGGCGGGCGAATCCGTCCGGGGCGCGCTGCCCAGAAGGTGACGCATGAAGGGCCCAAGGTCTGCCGGCCGGTCGGCCATAGGCGAAGGAATGAAAGCCTATCGACGCATCGTCGCGCGCAATCGCGCCATCGCGGCGCATCTCGCCCGGATGGAGCCTCGACTGCGACGCAAGGCCAACGTCGTCGGCTACGCAGTCGGCCTGAAGAAGACGCCCGGCGGTGTGAGCGAGCGTCCTGCGGCGATCTTCTACGTCTCGCGGAAAGTGGCACCGGGGAAGCTCGGATCCAAGGACAGGCTGCCACACTGGATCGTCGTCAAGGGTGCCAGAATCCCGACCGACGTCATCGTTCTGCGGTCGCTCAAGGCGCTGGGCAACAATGCCGACAACATCGCTCGTCAGCGTCCGATCAAGATGGGTGCGCAGATAGAAGCGATGCTCCCGGAACAGAATACCGAAGCGGTGGACGGCGGCTGGGGAACCGCCGGGGCGATCGTGAAGACGAAGAAGCCTGTCGCGGAATTCCTGCTGAGCTGCGCCCATGTCCTCGTGAAGCAGTACGACGATCTCATTCAGCCATCCAAGGGAGAGGGACAGGGCAACTCGACCAAGCAGGACAGGCAGAAAAAGCCGAAGCCGGATTTCAAGGATACGGTCGGGGGCGTCGTGAAACTCGCTGGCGGCGGCGTCGATGCCGGCTACGCTGAGGCAGGCGCTTGCGTGAAGGACATAATCGGCATCGCGCCCTATGCCTCTCCCCAGGATCCGGTGCCGGGGCTGCCGGTCATGAAGTCGGGCGCTGCTTCCGGCGTCACCGTGGGCACGATCGACAGCGACGACGCGAAGGTATTCGAGCGGCTGCTGAACGTGCTTTCAAACAAGCACCCGGAGATATTCACCGGACAGACCTGGCCTTCCCTGAAAGGGCTGTTCCTGATTAAGCCGGCGACATTCGCCGAGAGCGGCGACTCCGGTTCGCTCGTCGTCGTCGGGCCGGAAGATGCTCTGGCCAAGTGGATCGAGAGCAACCCGGAGATCAAGAAGCTGAACCTGAAGCAGAAGGCGAAGGACGCGATGAAGAAGGAGCTCCTGTACAGCGCGGTCGGATTGCTCTGTTACAGCGGACTCGCAGGCAGCATCAAATACCAGGGTTTCATGGGCCAACGAATTCAGGTGGCGCTTGACGCGCTCGATGTGGAATTGGCGTAGCCGGCAAAGCGCCGACTCGAAATTGGCGTCGCCCGCGCCGCGGGAGAGTTGCAATGCCTTCGCTGTTTTCTAAGTCTTCCGCTGACGTCGCGGTAAGCACGCTCGCCGATGGGCGCGGCGACTTCGATTTCCTCGCCGGACGCTGGATGGTCCGGCACAGGCGCCTGCGCCGGCGCCTTGCGGGCGACGCTGTCTGGGATGAATTCCCTGGCATATGCGAATCTCTCCCGGTCGTCGGCGGCCTTGGCAATATCGATAACAACTACCTGGAGCCGCCCGCCGGAACCTATCGCGCGGCGACGCTCCGCCTGTTCGAGCCGGGAACCAGGCTCTGGTCGATCTGGTGGATCGACAACCGGATGATGGGCCTGGAACCGCCCGTCCACGGGCGCTTCGAGAACGGTGTCGGGACGTTCTTCGGCGATGACCGCCATGACGGGCTGCCGATACGCGTGCGCTTTCTCTCGTCGCAGATCGGCGCCGAGTCTGCCAGATGGGAGCAGGCCTTCCCCCGGATGGCGGCGAGCAGTGGGAGACCAACTGGATCATGCAATTCCGGCGCGCCGCCTGACGCCGCGACGCGCGCCCCGTCTTGCCAACGGGAGGTAGCCTTGACACTATACCGACTAGTCGGTATAAGTGACCTATGAGCATGGCAACCGATGCAAGCCTCCCGATGGCGCCGGGACGGCGAAAGCTCCTCGACGCTGCTCTGTCGGTGATCCGAACCAAGGGCTACGCGGCAACTTCGATCGATGAGCTCTGCGCCGAGGCGGACGTCGCCAAGGGCTCCTTCTTTCATCACTTCAAGAACAAGGAAGCGCTTGGCGTCGCGGCGGCCGAGTACTGGTCTCAGAGGGCGGGCGCGCTGTTCGCGGCCGCGCCCTATCATCGCCATGCCGATCCCCTCGACCGGGTGCTGGGCTACATCGATTTCCGCAAGTCGATCTTGACCGGCAAGATTCCCGAGTTCACCTGTCTGGTCGGAACGATGGTGCAGGAAGTCTATGAGACTAGCCCGGAAATCCGCGATGCCTGCGACGCCAGCATCAGCGGCCATGCGGCCGAGGTCGAGGCGGATATCGCCCTGGCCATGAACCTTCACGGCATTCGCGCCGATTGGACGGCGCGAAGCCTGGCGCTTCACACCCAGGCGGTGCTGCAAGGCGCCTTCATATTGGCCAAGGCAAAGGGCAGCGCGGAGATCGCCGCGGCCAGCGTCGATCATCTGCGCCGCTACGTCGAACTCCTGTTTCAACCGCCAAAACGCAAAGGAAAGGAATCCTCATGAGCGCGAACGATGCCTATCTCGCCGTCTTCCTTGGCAGCAAGACCAGCCCGGGCATGAAGGCATGGCAGGCCCTCCCCGAGGCGGAACGGCGCGCGAAGGAACGCGAGGGCATTGCGGCCTGGAAGGCCTGGGCCGACCGGCATCGCGGCGCGATCGTTGCCATAGGCGGGCCGCTGGGCAAGACGAAAAAGGTCAGCCGGAACGGCATCGAAGACATCAGCAACGCCATGGGCGCCTTCACGGTGGTTCGCGCGGAGTCCCATGAGGCGGCCGCCAAACTGTTCGAGAAACATCCGCACTTCACGATCTTCCCCGGCGAGTCCGTGGAGATCATGCCGGTCCTGCCGATCCCGGCCGGCTGACTGGCGGCAAACTTCTCGATATCGGGAGAAGCGACGATGCCCAACACCATTCGCCTGCATCGCGTCCTGGCGGCCAGGCCGGAGAAGGTCTATCGCGCCTTCCTCGAGGCGGATGCCTTGGCGAAGTGGCTGCCGCCCAACGGCTTCACCTGCACCGTTCATCGCCTGGAGCCAAGGGTGGGCGGCAGGCACGAGATGTCCTTCCGGAATTTCACGACCGGACAAAGTCACTCGTTCGGCGGCGAATATGTCGAGCTCACACCCAATGAGCGCTTGCGCTACACCGACAGGTTCGACGATCCCAATCTGCCGGGGACGATGCAGGTCACTGTGACGCTGAAGAAGGTAATGGTCGGCACGGAGGTCAACATCGTCCAGGAGAATCTGCTGGATTTGATTCCGCCGGAAGCTTGTTATCTCGGCTGGCAGGAGTCGCTTCGAAATCTGGCGAGGCTGGTCGAGCCCCAAATCAAGGACGATGTCGCTCAATAGCGCGAGGTAGCGTTCGCCGAAGTCAGCTTTCGAGTGACAAACGCATTCCGAGGAGGTCGACGATGAAGCTCTATGGTTTCGGCCCGACGCGTTCCTTGCGCGCGCTTTGGGGCCTGAGAGAACTCGACGCGGATTTCGAATTCATCCCGGTCAATCTGCTGGCCGGCGAGCACAAGCATCCGGATTTCCTGCGCCTCAATCCGGCGGGGAAGGTTCCGGTTCTGGTCGACGGCGAGCTTGTGATTCCGGAATCGGCCGCCATCGTTCTCTATCTCGCCGACAAGTATCGGGAGAAAGGGCTGTTGCCGGCCGACCTGGCATCCCGGGCGCATGTGTATCGCTGGACGCTGTTCGCCGTCACCGAACTGGAGCAGCCGCTCTGGCGCATCGCCAAACACACGCGGCTCTATCCGGAGGCCAAGCGCCTTCCCGCGGACATCGCCCTGGCGAAGGAGGAGTTTCTCGCCATGGCGGCGATTCTGGAAACGCATCTCGATGGGCGCCGCTTCATCGTCGGCGACAGGGTCACGGTCGCCGATTGCGTCACCGCCTATCTGATCGACTGGGCGAACGAAATCCATCTGATCGACGGCTTTGCCCGGCTCGGCGCCTATCTCGAACGGATATACGCGCGTCCGACAGCGCCGCAGCGGATCGCCGAGGCATTCAAGGCGATCCGTGCCGCGTGACGCGGATCTGGTCCGACGCAGGAGAATCGTCCCGAGGGACGGCCGCAGACGGAACCCTGCGCCTAGTGGCGGCGTCATGACGAGTACGTCTACTTAGCAGACCCATCGTCGCGATCGGAGACGCCGGACGGGTGGAGCGCCGGGCACTCAGCATCGGCGCTCCGATGGCAAGCCTCGTCCGCGGGTGGTAAACTTCCCCGCTTCGGGAGGCAGGCCATGCTCGGAATCTTCGTCGATATTTTCAGCGACCGTAGCACCGGCCTGCGCGGCAAGGTCATCGGGCTCTACGCGCTGCTGCTCGGCTTGAACGCCGTGGCCTGGTTATGGGCGCTGGCGGCCTTCCATGATCATCCCGTTCTTCTTGGCACGGCGCTCCTCGCCTATTCGTTCGGGCTCCGCCATGCGGTAGACGCCGATCACATCGCCGCCATCGACAACGTGACGCGGAAGCTGATGCAGGAGGGCAAGCGGCCGGTCGCGGTCGGGCTCTTCTTCTCTCTCGGCCATTCGACCGTGGTGGTCCTGGCTTCCGCTGTCGTCGCCGCGACCGCGCTCGCCTTCAAGGGACAGTTCGAATCCTTCAAGGGCGTCGGCGGCATGATCGGGACCGTGGTCTCCGCATTCTTTCTCCTGGCCATCGCCGGCATGAACATCGTCATCCTGGTCGGCGTCTGGCGGACCTTCCGGCGAGTCAAGGCGGGCGGGCGCTATGTCGAGGAGGATCTGAACGCTCTGCTCGCCGGCCGCGGGCTTCTGGCGCGGCTGTTCCGGCCGCTGTTCGCCGTGATCCGGCGAAGCTGGCACATGTATCCGCTGGGCTTCCTCTTCGGCCTCGGCTTCGATACCGCGACCGAGATCGGCCTCCTCGGCATCTCCGCGGCCGAAGCCTCCAGGGGTCTGTCGGTGTGGTCGATCCTCGTGCTTCCGGCGCTGTTCACCGCCGGCATGTCGCTGGTGGACACCACCGACAGCATCTTGATGCTGGGCGCCTATGGCTGGGCATTCGTCAAGCCGATCCGCAAACTGTTCTACAACATGACCATCACCGCGGTGTCGGTCGTGGTGGCGCTGCTTGTCGGCAGCATCGAGGCGCTGGGCCTGGTCTCCGACAAGCTCAATCTTCAAGGCGGATTCTGGGATTTCATAGGCGCGCTGAACGACAATTTCGGCACCATCGGCTATCTGATAATCGGCGTGTTCGCTGCGAGCTGGCTGATCTCGGCAGTGATCTATCGGCTTAACCGATATGACGAGATCGAGGTGCGGTCCAACTGACGCCGGCCGCGCTCAAGCTTCGACCCGGTCTACCCAAGCCTGGAGAATATCCAGAGTCTCAAGTCAAACAGGATGCCCGGTCGGATCGAGCAATCTTGCGATCCGCCATAAAACGCCGGCGTCTCGTGGGTGATCCCGGACCCGAGTCCGTCCAGGTCAATCGGCAGCCAGCATCGACTCTAAGCCCAAGGTCGCGGCCAGTTCCCGCAATTCGCCCCAGGTCCGGTCGTCGATCGGAATCCCGCTCTGCAGCCGCTCATTCATGGCTCGAAGCTCGGGTTCGCCCGCGATCATCACCGGTTCGTCGGGGCTCAAGGGGATCGCGCTGTGGACATAGTCGACGACGGCATCGAACTCATGGGTCGTGCGCTCGGCATCGCCCATTCGGCGCGGGTCTATGAGGATCGAGAGCATGTTGTTGATCGTGACCCCGTCGCGGAGATTGGCCGGCTGAATGGTGTCGCCGCCCGTGAGCGCTCCGCCGAGAAGCTCGCAGATGAGGGCGATACCCGAGCCCTTATGTTCCCCAAACGCCACCATGGCACCGACAGGCTCGGGCACCACCACCGCCGGGTCTCGCGTCGGCCGCCCCTGGGCATCGATCAGCAGGCCGTCGGCGGCCAACTCGCCCTTGTTGAACGCGACTTTCAGCTTTCCCCAGGCGACCTTGCTCGACGCGCAATCGAGGATGACCGCGGCATTCCGGGCGGAGCCCGGAACGGCGAAGCAAAACGGATTCGTGGCGAAACGGGATTCGCGCGCGGCGTGGGGAGCGACATTGGGCGGATGGCCGGAGACATTGGCGAAGTGCAATGAGACGAGGCCGGCCTCGGCGCATTGTTCTCCGAAGGCGCCTATGCGGCCCATATGACCCGACCGCCGGATCGCGACTATCGCGACGCCCGAGGCCCTCGCCTTGGCGATTCCAAGTTCCATGGCCTTACGTCCGACCGACTGTCCCAGGCCCCGATGGGCATCGATGACCAGAAATGTCTGGTCCTCTCGGACGATTTCGAGCTTCTGATCGGGCCGAAGGCCGCCCTCCTTCAACCAGACGACGTAGGAGGGAAGATTGACGACGCCATGGCTGTCGTGGCCCTTCAGATTGGCCTCTACCAGGTTCTCGGCAACCACCGATGCTTCCTCCTGGCCGCATCCGGCGGCTGAAAGAAGAGCGCTAGTGATCCGTCGCAGTTTGGCGGGTTCGACGACCGGCATGGATACTTCCTACGTGGTTCTGTCATGGCGGACTAAGCCCGCCTCAAATGCTTGGCGCGAAGTGGGTCCCGACGTTCTCGCGAGACTCCGGACGGCGCCGCGATCCTGCCCGGATCTCAGTCATCTCTTGAAGACTCAACGGGCGCAATAGCCACCGTCCACGGCGAGGCAAACGCCGCTGACGAAAGACGCCGCCTCGGAAGCGAGGAAGACGACAGGCCCGGCGATTTCCTCGATCGTCGCGCGGCGGCCGAGAGGCGTCATGCGGTTCACTTCCTCGTTGAGGCCGGGATCGGCGTGACGGGCTTCCGTTCCCGCCATGTCGCTCAGCGTATAGCCGGGGTTCACGGCATTCACGCGGATGTTGTGCGGACCCCATTCGACCGCGAGCTGGCGGCAGAGTTGATCGACGCCTCCTTTGGAGGAGCCATAGGAAACCAGGTTGTTGAACCCCACCATGCTCGCGGTCGACGAAATGAAGATGATCGATCCCCCGCGTTTCTGGGCGATCATGTGCCTGCCGGCGGCCTGGGCGCACAGGAATGCGCTGGTCAGGTTGACGGTGATGGTTTCCTGCCATTGCGAATCGGCAACATCGATGGCCGGCGCGTGCCTGGCGACACCGTGGTTTATGACGACGATATCGAGCTTGCCGTGGCGGGCCGCGGTCTTTGCGACCAGCCCATGGCAGTCTTCCCGCTTCACCGCATCGAACAGGAAAGGATCCGAGGTGCCGCCGCCGTCGCGAATCTGCCGCGACGTCGCCTCGATGCCCGGCATGGACCGGCCGGCAGCGACGACGGTTGCCCCGGCTTGCGCCAGCGCCAGGGCCATGCCGCGGCCGAGGCCTCGTCCGGCGCCGGTCACGATCGCGACTCTGCCGGCTAAATCAAAGGCCTTGTATGGCATCCCCATCTCCCCAATCGATGCTGCGCAGGCGTCGGTCCGAGCTTGCTCGCAACGGAATTCCCGGATCTCAGTTTTTGGATACAGCGGCGAGGGTGCGAAGGCGACCCGCTGCCATCTGATCCGTCGCGGCCGTCGAAGGGGTTCTATGGTTTCTTTGCGGCCTTTGCCTGGCGATAGCTTCCCCCGCCGGCCGTCTGGCGCCCGGCCTTGCTCGACTGCTTGGCCGGAGCGACGAGCAGGTCCTGCATGGCCTGTCCGCGGGTCCGCCAGTAGCTGTGCAGGATGTCGACGTCCCAGCCTATGCAGAAGTGCTTCACCCCCATCTCCAGATAGCGGGCCGCTTCGGAGGGTTCGGAGATTTCGGCGCGCGGGTGAATGCCTTTCTTCAGGGCCGTTTCGATCGTCTTCTGCTCCGCCTTGCGGACATCGGGATGGGAATATTCGCCCGCCCGGCCGATGCTCATGGAATAGTCCGAAGGACCGAATTGCACCATGTCGATCCCCGGAACGGAGAGGATGGCGTCGAGATCTTCGACGCATTGACGCTTCTCCACCATGATAGCGACCACCGCATTGTCGAGGGCTTCGACATAGGCCGGCGTGCCGGCTTCACGGATGGTGCCGACATCCCGCCTCATGCCGACGCCCAGCAGGCCCTGACCGCGGCGGGGGGCGAGCGTCTCCGCCCGGACGGCCGCCACGCAGGCACGGGCATCGGCGACCGTGCGCACGTCGGCGAAGAGGACAGATTGAAAGCCGGAACCGATGGCCCGCATGGCCTGGTGGGTCCATTGGGTCTGTTCGACCTTGATCATGCCGGCGAGGCCCGCGAGCTCAAGCCCGCGGCCAAGGTTGTCGAGATCATGCATGGTGAAGGGGCCATACTCGGCCGTGAACTCCACGTAGTCGTAGGCATCTGCCTGCCCGACGAGTTCGACCAGGGTGGGCCAACAGGAAAGAATATGGGTGCCGAGGCTGGGTTGCCCGGCATCAAGACGCTGGCGGAGCCGATTGGGGCGCATGATTGGACATCCTCGCGATTTCCAGGGTGGCAGGGGCCGTCGCTTATCCTATCTGGTCCACAGTAACAGAAAGGAAGTGCAATTGCCCGGCAATGGGTCCCCGGGTAGTGGGTCAGTTTGAATTGTGAGCGCTTCACGCCTCGTTTGCGCTTAGCGCCAAGCATGTCCATATTGGAGGCATGGACGTTCCAAGAGCCATCATCATTGGCGCGATTATCATCGCAGCCGCGATCTTATTTGTTGGACGCTACCAGATTGGCGTCTCGGCGGATGGGTCTGTGCGGCGTTTGAACACGTGGACCGGACAGGTCAGCGCGTGCCCCGGTGTCTGTCCATGACCACCAAGCGCCTCAAGCGCCCCCGCGACCCTATCGCCCTGGCGAAGCTCATTGGAGACATCGCAACGGGGCGGACAGTCGATGCTGTTGAGGACAAGCGCGATCCGGCCGCCGTGAGTATGGGGCAGAAGGGCGGGAAGGCCAGGGCAACTGCGCTATCAAAGAAGCAACGTTCGGACATCGCCAAAAAGGCGGCAGCGAAACGGTGGGGAACGAAGCTTTAAAGTCCCTGACCGCTGTCCTTTTTCTGGTCGTAGTCCATAGGAAGCATCGGAGTGTCACCCTTTCGAGGGTAATGCTCGTTCAGTAGATTCAAAAACCCGTCCCAGGTCTTACTGATTTTCATATAGGCCACCACAGCGCCCAGGTGTTCTTTTAGTTTTGGATAGCCAATGTTTTTGGTAAGGCTCTGGGTATATTTTGCGGTCGGCCTTCCCTCGTCATTGCGAGGGGTTACACGCTTCAGTTCTTTCAATACACCTGCCTCAAGCCTCTTATAAACAATATCATTTGTGAGATGGCCAAAATACTGGGGACGCCGCACGGAATTCGAGGAAAATTCCAAGCCCCTGAGCCGAAACATATGTTCATAAAATTCTCGGGGGAACGTCTTCACCCAAGCCTGTAATTCTTTGGCAACCCAGGCTTCCAGAATTTTTGCCAGCGCGTCTTTTTCTCGGTCCCGCTGATATCCAGTTGCTTCGTCAACTAGTGCGATAATTCCAATCCGCGCAAACCCTCGGACTAGAATCTCGGCCTTTCTGGCGATATGCGCTTGTTGCTTCTGGAGTATGCCCGCGCTCCGCGCCGCCAACACCGCTTCGCAAAGGTCCGCCAGCACCGTCGCATCGTACCCATAGGCCAGACTTCCGGAGGGCGTTCTAAACCTTATGGGGCGTTCGGTCCGCTCGACCAACTCGCTGGAAACAAAGGGTTTGAGGCGTCCTTGAGTAGCAAATTTGGCAAGACGGTCCCCGCCCATGCTGTAGCTGCCGCCATGGGACATATCTAGGGCGCCAATCAGTCCGGTCTGTTGAAGCACCCGCCTCCCGTCCTCAAGAACATAGCAAGGGATTTCGGTGTCCCCGATCTTGAGCGGATGATCCTCAGAGCCGTGGGTGGCCTGCTTGATATCGCCGGACCAGCGCGCGGCGGCCCCCCTTCTGCCTTGTTCCCGGCGTGCCGCCGGAGTCATTGATTCCATGCGGGCCTTGCCGCCACGTGCGCGCCCGGTAACTTCTTCTTCGCTCATTTTGTCACCCATTGCCTGCAAACCATATATATGTTGCCATTATGCCAGCAAAGCGGCAAATTGCAAGTACCTTATGGGTGATGCAAACAATATGCTTGACGTTAAGCATAAAGGGTCATATGCTCGGGGCATGAACAAGCTGCCCCTTGAGAAGCGCGCCCAAATCCTCGGCATGATGGTTGAGGGCGTTTCGATCCGCTCCATCTCGCGGCTGACTGGTGCCAGCAAGAACACCATCGTCAAACTGCTGGCCGATGCAGGGAAGGCTTGCAGCGAGTATCAGGACCGGACCTTCCGCGAGCTGACTTGCAAGCGGCTCCAACTCGACGAGATTTGGAGCTTCGTCTATGCCAAGGAAAAGAACGTCGCCGCTGCCAAGGCTGCCCCGCAGGTCGCTGGCGACGTTTGGACTTGGACGGCGTTGGATGCCGATACGAAGCTAATCGCCTCTTGGATGGTCGGGGACCGCTCGGGCGATACCGCCAAGCTGTTTGTCGCAGACTTGGCTTCTCGTCTTGCCAATCGCGTTCAGATAACCAGCGACGGCCACAGAGCCTATGTTGAAGCCGTTGAGGCTGCTTTCGGAACCGAGGTCGATTTTGCTCAGCTTGTGAAAATTTACGGCCAGACTAGCGAAGGACAGAAGCGCTATTCACCGCCCGAATGCGTCGGCTGTGAGCGGCACAAGATCACTGGCAAACCCGAGAAAAGCCATATCAGCACGTCATTCGTCGAAAGACAGAATTTGAATATCAGGATGGGGCTGCGCCGTTTTACGCGGCTAACGAACGCCTTCTCAAAGAAGGTCGAGAACCACGTTTACGGGCTGGCGATCTACTTCATGCACTATAATTTCGTTCGCATCCATCAGACCTTGCGCGTCACGCCGGCAATGGCGGCTGGTATTTCAAAGACGCTTTGGTCGATGGAGGATGTAGTGCGGATCGTGGACGAATGGGACCTACTCTAACACCTCGCAATTCACCATAGAAAAAATCCCAGAAGAAACGCGCTTTATGCTGCCTCTTATTTCTACTTGGTCGCCTTTTCTCATAATCGCAATTTTGTCTTTCCAGCTGACCCCGAATTCCCCAGAAACTAGAAGGGTGCTACTAGATTCTATATCAAGGTAAATGATTATCGTGTCATCCGAATATTCTGCAATTTCACGAATCTTGCCAGATATGTCTATCCACTTTCCCAAATATGGCTCAATAAATCGATTTGCCTCCATCGACGTATGATTTTTGAAAAATTCGCTCAAAGATACGGGTGTTGTATTGCCCCCTACAAAAATTCTGCCGCTGGCATCCGTGCGAGGCGATGCTATGGACGGCGTCGCGCCGGATACAGCAGGAAGGGGCACAATAGGCGCACCGGTACGCCTATTCATCGTCGGCGATAGTACGCGCATGGACGCGGGATTCGAAAAATGCCCATGCATTCTGTAAAGAACAGCAACGAAGCTGCCAAAAAAAATGCTAACCCCAACAATCTCGTATGCCCACCCAGGAAGGCCCAGCACATAAAGATCGTGGGCGTGTAACATTATGCCCCCGATGGTGACGGCCAGTGAAAACGCCGCCCAAATGGCTGGCCCAATATAACTTCGAACGAACGCCCCAAACCCCGACACGGAGAAATGATAGCGCGGCGCAGAACGGTAAGGCGAATCCCAAATTTTAGTGTGTCAAGCGACCTTCTCATTCAAACTGACCCACTACCGGTCCCCGTCATCGCATCGCCGCC
>Ga0265313_10002253_pt1 | contig 16951 bp, 15 predicted proteins | sample 4123metaG_FD_203122 | JGI IMG/M metagenome (GOLD analysis project Ga0265313, IMG submission 203122) | Rhizosphere microbial communities from Carex aquatilis grown in University of Washington, Seatle, WA, United States - 4-1-23 metaG | ecosystem: Host-associated > Plants > Roots > Rhizosphere >...
ACATGCTGACACGATACTTGCGCAGCTCCTTCATCACATAGTCGATGTCGCGCGGATTGGGGATGAGGACGCAGAGCGCGCCGCCGTGCATGCCGAGCAGGAAGCACGCGGTCAACGCGAAGATGTGATAGAGCGGCAGCGCCGTGAAGATGATGTCCTGATCGACATGCGGCGGCAGCGCCAGCAGCGGTTCATGCCAGGCGACGACCTGCAGCAGGTTGGCCACCAGATTGCGATGCAGAAGGATCGCGCCCTTGGCGACGCCGGTCGTGCCGCCGGTATATTGCAGGAAGGCGATGTCGTCCGGACCAACGGCGACTGGTGCGAAGGCAAGCTTTCGCCCTGCGCCAAGCGCGTCGAGGAAGCCCGTAGCCTTCGGCAGATTGTAGGCCGGCACCATTTTCTTGACGTGCCGCACCACCAGATTGACCAGTGTGCCTTTCATTTTGCCGAGCATGTCGCCCATGCTGGCGATGATGACGTGCTTGACCGGCGTACGCGGCAGCGCGTCCTCCAGCACGTGCGCGAAGTTCTCCAGCACGATGATAGCTTCGGCGCCGGCATCGGTGAGCTGAAATTCGAGTTCACGTGGCTTGTAAAGCGGGTTGACGTTCACCGCGGTGAAACCGCCGCGCAAGGTGGCGGCGATGGCAATGGGATATTGCAGCACGTTCGGCATCATGACGGCGACGCGCGCGCCGCGTTGCAGCCCCAGCCTCTGCAGCCAGGCTGCGAGTGCGCGAGAAGTGGCGTCGAGCTCGCCATAGCTGAGCGCCTTGTCCATGCACACAAAGGCCGGCCGGTCGCGGAAGCTCGCGAAGCTTTCCTCGAGCATCGCCACCAGCGAGGGGTATTTCGCTGTATCGATTTCCGCCGCGACGCCGGTCGGATAGCTCCGCAGCCAAGGTCGGTCCGTCGGCCGTTGCATGGCGTTTCCCTGGTGCCGCGGCTCTTTCGACCGGCGGCCGCCCGATACCATGAGTCGAGTCGAGAGTCGGCGCAAGGCCGCCGCTAGCGGTCCACGCCGCCGAACGGCACCAGCGGGTTGTCGGTGAGTGCGGCGCGGTCGGGCCGGTCGACATCGGCGGCGCCGATGAAGGCCCCGAACAGGTCGCGCACCGTGCGCTCGGCCAAGTCACGGGTGATGAACACCAGCCGCGTGCGGTGGTCATTGTCCGGCCAGCGCTCGAGCCGCGCCGTCGGATGGAACACGTGCTGCACGCCATGCACGACCACTGGCGTGTCCGGCATTTCGGCCAGCTTCACGATGCCCTTGAGGCGCAGCAGCCTGTCGCCGTAATTGGCCCGCAGCAACTCGAGGAACATCTCCAGCGTGCCGGCCGGGATCGCCGCATCGGCGGTCAGCACGAACGAGGCGATGTGCTCGTCGTGGCGGTTGACGTCGTGACGATGGTGGTGATGGTCGTGCGCGTCGGCATAGGCCTCCGCCGCCAGCCATTTCTTGACGTCCGGGATCTTCTTGTCCGGATCGTAGAGCCCGCTGTGGAGGATGCGTTCGGCGGTTGCTTCGCCTCTGGCGGCGTCAAGGATCGGCGCCGCCGGATTGAGGTCATGCAATCGTGCCTTGATGCCCGCGACTTGAGCCGCATCGGCGAGATCGGTCTTGGTCAGCACCAGCCGGTCGGCCATCGCTGCCTGCTTCACCGCTTCGGCATGCGCGTCGAGCGTGGCCGCGCCGTTCACCGCATCGACGATGGTGACGACGCCGTCGAGCCGGTAGCGCAGCAACAAATACGGATGCATCATCGCGGTGTGCAGCACCGGCGCCGGATCGGCGAGCCCGGTAGTCTCAAGCAGCACGCGGCTGAACTTGCAGCGCCGGTTGTCGAGGTCGCGCAGCAGCGTCTCCAGCGCATCGACCAGATCGCCGCGCATGGTGCAGCACAGGCAGCCCGACTGCAGCAGCACCATGTTGTCGCCGATGTACTCGACCAGCAGGTGATCGAGCCCGACGTCGCCGAATTCGTTGATGATGACGGCGGTCTCGGAAAGCGCCGGATCTTTCAGCAGCCGGTTGAGCAGCGTCGTCTTGCCGGCGCCGAGGAAGCCGGTGAGCACGGTTAGCGGAATGGGATCGGCCGGGCGGCGGCGCTCGGCGCTGTTCGCCGCCTCGCTCATTGCGCCGCCGAGGAAACCTTGGGCTTGGCCGGCTTCTTCGCGGTCTTCTTGTCCGCGGGCTTGGCGGCCGTATCGGCCGCAGCGGCGGGCGCGCTATCCGTTTTTGCGTCGGTCTTGGCGACCGCGGTCTTCTTTTTCTTCTTCGACGGCGCACTCGCGGTCTGCGGCGCATCGGGATGATCGGCCGGGCCGGTGAAGACGCGGATCGGCGCCTCGGTCTCGACCGCCGGGCCGAGCACGAACTTGCCGTTCGCCGGCTTCAGGCTCGACAGCATGAAGGCCTGCGCGGTGTTGGTTGCATTGGTGTCGCCGGTGCCGGTTTCGCCGCTCGCCGAAGCGGCGGGCGCCGCGTCGTCCTCTTCCTCGTTGTTGTCTTCCGACGGCGGCTTGCGCCGGTGGCCGCCGCACATTTCCTCACGCAGGTTCGGCGGCTGGGCGTCGATCGGCGCCAGTGCGTCGACCGTGCCGAGCGAGGGTGTCAGCCACGACAGGCCGGCGCTGTTGAAGCCGCGCTCGAGCAGCTGCGCTGCCTTCTGCGCGCGCACCGCGCCGGACCATGCGCCGAGCACGATCGCGATCAGCCGGTGGCCGTTGCGGGTGGCAGAGGCGACGACGTTGTAGCCGGAGGCGCAGATGAAGCCGGTCTTCATGCCGTCGGCACCAGGATAGCGGTCGAGCAGCGAGTTGTAGTTGCGCATCACCCGGTTGCCGTACTGGATGGCGTGGATGTGCCAGAGATAGTCGTAATCGGGGTATTCGGTGATCAGCGCCCGCGCCAGGATGCCGAGATCGCGCGCCGAGGTAACGTGGCCTTCCGCAGGCAGTCCGTTCGGGTTGACGAAGTTGCTCTGCGTCATGCCAAGCCGGCGCGCGTTGGCGTTCATCATGTCGGCGAAGCTTTCGATCGAACCGCCGACGCCTTCAGCGATCACCACCGCCATGTCGTTGGCGGACTTGACCATCAGCATCTTCAGCGCGTTGTCGAGCGTAACGGTGGTGCCGGTCCTGAAGCCCATATGCGTCGGCGGCATCGAGGCCGCGTTGCGCGACACGGTGAGCAGCGTGTTCATGCTCGTCTTGCCGTCCTTGATCGCACGCAAGGTCGCGTAGACGGTCATCAATTTGGTGACGGAGGCCGGGTACCACGGGTAGGTGGCGTTTTCCGCGTGCAGCACCTTGCCGGTTGCAGCGTCGATTAGGAGTTGCGCTTCCGCGTTGCCCTGTGTCGTTCCGGCAAGCGTCAGCGCCGCGAGCGCGGCAACACCGGTAATGAGGGAGCGGGAGCGTGAGGAAAAGGGCACTCTTCGCGGGTCCTGGCTCGAGGGCCTCGGATCAGGCCGGGTTCCATCAGCGGCGGGCTTAGGCTATTTACGTCTTGTACCTAAGCTTTATATGAGAGGCAAAGCCACCCTTGCCCCACGGTGAATTACGGGGCTTCAGCCTCACATCGCCGACCAATGCGACCAAAGTTCGGCAAAGGAGCACGAGATGACCGCGGCAATCGTCGGATGGGCTCACACGGCCTTCGGCAAGCTTAATGGCGAGACGGTCGAAAGCCTGATCGTGCGCGTCGCCGGCGAGGCCCTCGCCGATGCCGGCGTCGCCGCCAAGGATGTCGACGAGATCGTGCTCGGCCACTTCAACGCCGGCTTTTCGGCCCAGGACTTCACCGCTGCGCTGGTGCTGCAGGCCTCCCCGGACCTGCGCTTCAAGCGCGCGACCCGCGTCGAGAACGCCTGCGCCACCGGATCGGCGGCCGTGCACCAGGCGATCAAGGCGATTGAAGCGCGTGCCGCGCGCGTCGTGCTGGTGGTCGGCGTCGAGCAGATGACCACGACCCCCGGTCCCGAGATCGGCCGCAATCTGCTCAAGGCATCCTATGTGCGCGAGGAAGCCGACATCGACGGCGGCTTCGCCGGCATCTTCGGCAAGATCGCCGGGCTCTATTTCCAGAAATGGGGCGACCAGTCCGACGCGCTCGCCATGATCGCGGCCAAGAACCACAAGAACGGCGTCGGCAACCCTTATGCGCAGATGCGCAAGGATCTCGGCTTCGAGTTCTGCCGCACCGAGAGCGAGAAGAATCCGTTCGTCGCCGGACCGCTCAAGCGCACCGACTGCTCGCTGGTGTCCGACGGCGCCGCCGCGGTCGTTGTTGCCGATGTCGACACCGCGCTCAAGTTGAACAAGGCTGTCGCCTTCCGTGCTGCCGAGCATGTGCAGGATTTCCTGCCGATGTCGAAGCGCGACATCCTGAAATTCGAGGGCTGCTCGGTCGCCTGGCAGCGCGCGCTGGCGAAGGCCGGGCTGGGTCTGACCGATCTGTCATTCGTCGAGACGCACGACTGCTTCACGGTCGCCGAGCTCATCGAGTACGAGGCGATGGGGCTGACGCCGGAGGGGCAGGGCGCTCGTGCCATCAAGGAAGGCTGGACCCAGAAGGGCGGCAAGCTGCCCGTCAATCCGTCGGGCGGGCTCAAGGCCAAGGGCCATCCGATCGGCGCCACCGGCGTGTCGATGCACGCCATGACCGCGATGCAGCTCACGAATACGGCGGGCGATCTTCAGGTTGATGATGCTCATCTCGGCGGCATCTTCAACATGGGCGGCACCGCGGTCGCGAATTACGTCAGCATCCTCGAACGCATCAAGTAAGGCCATGCAGGCGGCAAAGCCCGCCGTAGCCACAAGCGAGGGTCGGCAGTTTCGCGCGGCCTGCGCGTCGCCGGACGAGGAACTCGCTCCGCCGCTGATTTCCGCTGCCGCGCGTCCCGCTGCCGCTGAAGAGCGCATCGACGCCCGCGCGACGCGCCTCATCGAGGCGATCCGCGCCCGTGCCGGCCGGCTCGGCGGCGTCGAAGATTTCCTTCACGCTTATGCGCTGTCGACCAAGGAAGGCCTCGCGCTGATGGTGCTGGCCGAGGCCCTGTTGCGCGTGCCGGACGCCGCCACCGCCGACCGCCTGATCGAGGACAAGCTCAAGGCCGCCGATTGGGGCAGCCACGACGCGAAGTCGACCGCACTCCTGGTGTCGGCCTCGGCCTGGACGCTGGGCATCACCGCGCGTGTCATCCATCCCGGCGAAACGCCGGGGGGCATCGTCGACGCTTTGGTGAAGCGGCTCGGTTTGCCCGCTGTGCGCGCCGCGACGCGGCAGGCGATGCGGTTACTGGGCTCGCATTTCGTGCTGGGACAGACGATCAAGGAGGCGCTGGCCCGCGCCGGTCACGGCGATGGCGCGCTTTATTCCTACGACATGCTCGGCGAGGGCGCCCGCACCGCGCAGGACGCCGCGCGCTATTTCGACTCCTACGCCAATGCCATTGCCGCCATCGGCAAGACCGCCGGCAATGCCGCGCTACCGGCGCGGCCCGGCATTTCGGTGAAGCTGTCGGCGCTGCATCCGCGCTACGAGCCGCTGTCCCGCACGCATGTGCTGAAGGAACTGACGCCGAAGGTACTGGAACTGGCGCGGCTGGCGCGCAGCGACGAGCTCAATTTCACTGTCGACGCCGAGGAGGCCGACCGGCTCGAACTGTCGCTCGAGATTGTCGGCGCGGTTCTGCGCGACGGTGCGTTGCGCGGTTGGGACGGTTTCGGCCTCGCCGTGCAGGCCTATCAGAAACGCGCCGGCGCGGTGATCGACTGGACCAACGATATCGCGGGCGCCCTGAACGCGCGGCTGACGGTACGGCTGGTCAAGGGCGCCTATTGGGACACCGAGATCAAGCGAGCGCAGGAGCGAGGTCTTGCCGACTATCCGGTCTTCACTCGCAAAGCGATGACCGATCTCAACTACCTTGCCTGCGTGCGCCGGCTGCTGGGGCTAAGGCCGCGGCTTTATCCGCAATTCGCCACGCATAACGCGCTGACGGTGGCGAGCGCCATCGAGGATGCTGGCGGCACCGAAGGCTACGAATTCCAGCGGCTGCACGGCATGGGCGAGGCGCTCTACGACGCGCTGCTCGCCGAACTGCCTGCGCTGACCTGCCGCGTCTACGCGCCGGTCGGCGGCTATTCCGACCTGCTTGCCTATCTGGTCCGGCGCTTGCTGGAGAACGGCGCCAATTCCTCGTTCGTTTCGGTCGCGGCCGATCCGGCGGTGCCGCTCGCCGAGATCCTCAAGCGGCCGCAAAGATGGATCAGCAGTCCGGCGCGCGCGCGTCATTCGCACATCCCGCGGCCACGCGATCTGTTCGCGCCGCGCAAGAATTCTGCCGGCGCCGAGTTCGGCGACCGCGCCGCGCTCGCCGCGCTGCTCGCGGATGTCAGCGCCGCGCCGCAACGCGTGAATGCCGCGCCGCTGATCGACGGTGTGGAAATCTCGGGCCGCGTGCGCGACGTCGTCTCGCCGATTGACGGCGAGGCGATTGGCGCGGTGCAGGACGGCGATGAAGCAATCGTCGGCGCGGCGATGGCTGCCGCGCAGGCCGGCTTCGCCGCTTGGAGCGCAACGCCGATCGATGCGCGCGCTGCGGTTCTCGAGGGCGCCGGCGATCTCATCGAGCAGAACCGCGGCCGCCTGATCGCTCTGCTGCAGAGCGAAGGCGGCAAGACGCTCGACGATTGCGTCTCCGAGGTACGCGAGGCCGCCGATTACTGCCGTTTCTACGCTGCGGAAGCGCGCCGCACGCTGGCGCCGCGCCCGATGTCCGGGCCGACCGGCGAGAGCAACGAGCTGCGCTATCGTGGGCGCGGCGTTCTCGTCTGCATCAGCCCGTGGAATTTTCCACTGGCCATTTTCACCGGGCAGATCGTCGGCGCACTTGCGGCCGGCAATACCGTGGTGGCGAAGCCCGCCGAGCAGACGCCGCTGATCGGTGCGGAAGCGGTCAAGCTGCTGCACGCCGCCGGCGTCCCCGCAACGGCGCTGCACCTCGTTCCGGGCGACGGCAAGGTTGGCGGCATGCTGATGGCGGACCCGCGCGTCGCCGGTGTCGTCTTCACCGGCTCGACCGAAGTTGCCCGCCTCATCAACCGGACGCTCGCCGCCAAGAACGGACCGATCCCGGCGCTGGTCGCCGAGACCGGCGGCATCAACGCCATGATCGTCGACGCCACCGCGTTGCCCGAGCAGGTGACCGACGACGTCATCACCTCGGCCTTCCGTTCCGCCGGCCAGCGCTGCTCGGCGCTGCGGCTGCTCTGCGTTCAGGATGACGTCGCCGACCGCATTTTCGACATGGTCGAAGGCGCCGCCCGCGAACTGGCCCTGGGCGATCCGCGCGATCCCGCGACCCATGTCGGCCCGGTGATCGATGCCGAGGCCAAGGCCAAACTCGAGCGCTGGATCGGCGACATGCACGGCGCCGTGCGCTTTCGCTGGGACTTACCGCTGCCGGGAAAGGGCACCTACGTTGCCCCGACCATCATCGAGCTCGACAGCGCGCGCGAGCTCAAAGAAGAGGTGTTCGGGCCGGTGCTGCACGTCGTGCGCTGGCGTGCCGGCGAGCTCGATGCGCTGTGCGACGACATCGCAGCCAACGGCACCGCGCTGACGCTCGGCGTCCACTCGCGCATCGATGCCACCGTGGCTCGGATCGTTGCGCGCCTCCCCAACGGCAACGTCTACGTCAATCGCAACATGATCGGCGCTGTGGTCGGCAGCCAGCCTTTCGGCGGCAGCGGCCTGTCGGGCACCGGGCCCAAGGCCGGCGGCCCGAACTACTTGCGCCGGCTAGCGCTGGAACAAGTGGTGACGGTCAATACGGCGGCATCGGGCGGCGATGTTGGGCTGCTTGGCGGAGATGACGATTATTAAAAGCCGCCCCGATTTCGGCCCATTCTTTGCATTCTATGCAAACGATAAAGGATAAAGGCCATTTTGAAAGCACCATCAGGTTCCGTTAACCGGTTGGCGGCCCGGATCGGGTATTCTCCGCGCCATGACTGATTCGGTCGATCGGCTCTATCAGGCTGTCATCGCGGCGCGCGACAGCGGCGACCCGGCGAAGTCGCGCACCGCGCGGCTGCTGCGCGCGGGCCGCGCCAAGATGGCCAAGAAGCTCGCCGAGGAGGCGATCGAGGTCGTCATCGACGCGATGCACGGCCAGCCCGAGGCAGTCGTCAAGGAAAGCGCCGACCTGCTTTACAATCTGGTCGTGCTTTGGGTACATGCCGGCGTGGAACCCAACGACGTGTGGTCCGAGATGCGCCAGCGCGAACTGATGTTCGGCATAGCCGAGAAGGTGCCGAAAGACATGGTGCGCGGCGCGCCGCGGCGCAAAGTGGTGGCGCTGGAAGCCCGTCGCATCCGCAAGCGCCGCTGAACCTGCCCGAATTCGTGAGTGTACCGATGACCGTTGAGGCCGCTGAGCCGCGTTCGCTGCTGCGCCGCCTTTACGACTGGTGCATCGACGCCGCCCACAAGCCGCATGCGATGTGGACCCTGGGCGCGATCGCCTTCGCCGAAAGCTCGTTCTTCCCGGTGCCGCCCGACGTTATGTTGATTCCGATGGCGTTGGCGCGGCCCGAGCGTGCCTACATCATGGCGGCCTGGTGCACGGCCGCTTCGGTTATAGGTGGCATGGCCGGCTATGCGATCGGCGCGCTGCTCTACGACTCGGTCGGCGCCTGGCTTATTCATCTCTATGGCTATGGCGACAAGGTCGAGACCTTCAGGGCGGCCTATGCCCAGTGGGGCGCGTTGATCATCCTGCTCAAGGGGCTGACGCCGATCCCCTACAAGATCGTGACGATCACCTCAGGTTTCGCCGGCTACAATTTCCCGCTGTTCGTCGGATTTTCGATTATTGCCCGCGGTATCCGCTTCTTTGTTCTGGCTTTTCTGCTGCACCGCTACGGCGACCGCGCCCGTCATATTATTGAAAAACGTCTTGGATTATGGGTGACGCTCGGCGCGGCGCTGGTCGTTATCGGCATCGTAATCGCGCTATACTTGATCTAACCGTCCTCATTTTTGCCACCTGTCCGGCGAAAATGAGGGTGTGTTTGGTAAACGCCGTTGGGCAATGGGCGATGACCCTGGCCATGGGGAGCAGTCGACATCACGGGTTTCCGCGCGGACGCGCCACGACGCCGCGTGTGCTCGCCTGTCTTTGCGCGGGCGCTGTCTTGTTCGCCGCCGCGATCGCAGCTGCCGAGGACGCCAAGCCGAACGCCGCGCCGCCGCAGCAGGATACCGGCTTCTTCAGCAAGATCGGCCGCTGGTTTGACGAGCAGGCCGCGAACTTCAATTCCAATCTGAAAGACGCCGGTTCGAAATTCGAGAACTTCGGCCACGAGGCCGGTGTCGCCGCCAAGACGACGGTCGACAACGCCAAGGACGCGGCCGACGCGGTGGCGCGGATCTCCGCCGCCAAGGTTCTCACCGTTCACGAGAAATGCCCGGCCGCCCCCAACGGCGCGCCTGACTGCCTGTCGGTGGCGATGAACCTCTGCAAGGCAAAGGGCTTCCAGTCCGGCAAGAGCGCCGACATGACGACGGCGGAAGTCTGTCCGCCGCAAGTGCTGCTGTCCGGCCGCAACAGCGGCCCGGAATGCCACGACGAGACGTTCGTCTCCCGCGTGCTCTGTCAGTAGCGTCCGCCCGGCGCTTGTCTCGCGCTCGCGCGTATGTTTCCGTCCATGGCGCATGAACCTCTACGCCAAATTGCTCGAGCGAGAAGCCGCCGGACGGCCCGTAACGGTCGGCGTCATCGGCGCCGGCAAGTTCGGCACCATGTTTCTGTCGCAGGCGCGCCTGACGAAGGGCATGCATGTCGCCGGCGTCGCCGATCTCGACGTCGCACGCGCCAAAAGCCAGCTCGCAACCGCCAACTGGCCGTCGGCGGCCTATGCCGCCGCATCGCTTGACGACGCGCACAAGCGGCGCACGACCTTCGTCACCGACAGCGCTCAGGCATTGATCGCCGATTCACGCATCGAGGTGATCGTCGAGGCGACTGGCGTGCCCGGCGCCGGCATCCATCACTGCCTGCAGGCCATCGCCAACGGCAAACATATCGTCATGGTCAACGTCGAAGCCGACGCGGTAGCAGGCCCGCTGCTCGCGCGCCGCGCCAGAGCGTCGGGCGTCGTCTATTCGCTGGCCTGGGGCGACCAGCCGGCGCTGATCTGCGAGCATGTCGACTGGGCGCGCGCCGCCGGCTTCACCGTCATCTGCGCCGGCAAGGGCACGCGCTACGAGCCGCATTACCACAAGTCCAATCCCGACAATGTCTGGGACATCCTCGACAAATATCTCAACATCTCCGACCGCAAGTCGATCAATCCGAAGATGTTCAATTCATTCGTCGACGGCACCAAGTCCGGCATCGAGATGACCGCGGTGTGCAACGCCACCGGCCTGGTGCCGCAGTCGGACGGCCTGCATTTCCCGCCGGCGACGCGTTTCGAGCTCGCCGATGTCTGCAAGCCGAGGAGCGACGGCGGCACGCTGGAGAAGGCGGGCGTTACCGAGGTGACGTCCTCGGTCTACCGCGACGGCCGCGACGTGCCGCATCACCTCGCGCTCGGCACTTACGTCGTGTTTGAGGGCGACACCGAATACGCGCGCCGCTGCTTCAAGGAATACGCCATGTTGCCGGACAAGGGCGGCAAGTACGCCGCGCTGTACCGGCCGATCCACATGATCGGGCTCGAGCTTGGCATCTCGGTCGCGTCCTGCGCGCTGCGCAACGAGCCGACCGGGGCGCCGACCGGTTTCCGTTCCGACGTGGTGGCGACCGCCAAGCGCGGCCTCAAGGCAGGCGAGATGCTGGACGGCGAGGGCGGCTTCTGCGTCTGGGGCAAGCAGACGCCGGCGGACGTGTCGTTGCGCGACGAATTGCTGCCGCTGGGCCTGGCGCACAACGTCAAGCTCAAGCGCGACATTCCGGAAGGCGGCGCGCTCAAATGGGCGGACGTCGCCTACGATCCGAACGACAGCGCGGTGAAAGTGCGGCGCGAGATGGAAGCCGCGTTCGGCCGGCGCAATGCCGATGCCGTTACCGCCTGAGGCTCATGCGAGTTCGATGGTGCCGTCGACCTTGTGGGTGAGGTCCACCTTGCCGATGGTCAGCACCATCTGCGCCTGAACCGTCTCATTGCCCTTCAGGCGGCCGTCGGCAACCGCCGCGCGGATGGCCTTTTCGATCTCCTGCTGCGAGGTCACGCCGACGATCTTGAGGAATTTCCGCAGCGACATGTTGAGTGCTTCTTCGTTCATCGGCGCAGCTCCTCGGATGGCTTGTGGGGTCGCGATTCTAGGCTGTCCGCCACCTCCGTAACAATCCCTAGGTGCCGGGTTGATCGCGATCAAATCCGAATGAGGGAAAAGGGCGATCCTGCGCGGCGTCTGCAACGGAGAAACTCGCCATGCGTAGCCAGAGCAATACTAGGACGGCTCCTTACGACGGCGGCAATCTGATTTTGTGGGCTATTTCGCTCGGCATCGTGGTCGCCACCTTTGTCGCCATTGCCCAATAGGAGGCACCCATGCACGCGTCCTTGCTGACAGCCGATCGCGCCACCCACGTCAGGATCGTGGTGATGGGGATGGGCCTTTCACTCATCGTCGTGGGGCTGGCGTTGGCCCTGCACTGACGCCGGGATTCCGAAATTCCAGAAAGTGGTGCCCCTGGCCGGACTCGAACCAGCACGGTGTTAACCACCTGATTTTGAGTCAGGCGCGTCTACCAATTCCGCCACAGGGGCTGCCTTGCGGCTTGCGCACGAACTGATCATGCGCCGGCGGCGCGGATCATAGTGACCATCAGCCCTCCGTCAACGTTTCTCCGCAATCTTCCGGTGGGGTCGACAGCGCCCGGTCAGGGCGCTATGTCGAGGCCCCGCCGGAGCATTCATGGCTGCCACACTTTCAACTCTCGTTCGCGGCCACCCGCAGAGGGCCGCGGCCACGGTCATCGCGCTCGGCGGCGCGCTGACCATCGCCTCCGTCTACTTCTTCCAGTTTGTGCTCGGCTACCAGCCCTGTCCGCTCTGCCTCGAACAGCGCAACGCGTTTTACATCTCGATACCGCTGGCTGCTTTGCTCTGGCTCGGCGCCGAGTATGGCGCTTCGCGCAAAGTGATGGTCGCGGGCTTTGCCATCGTCGCCCTCGCCATGTTCTGGAACACGGGATTGTCGGCCTATCATGCCGGCGTCGAATGGAAGTTCTGGCCGGGCCCGATCGAGTGCTCCGGCCCTGCCAACAGCTTCGGCTCGGCCCTGAGCCTGCGCGAAACCCTTCAGGGTGGCGTCCATATTCCCCGTTGCGACGAGGCGGCGTGGACCTTCCTCGGCATCTCGCTCGCCGGCTACGATGTCGTCATCTCATTGGCGCTGGCGCTCGTTGCCGGCTGGGGCGCCGAAACCGCGCTCGCGCAGCGCGGAAAGCCACGGTAGATTGCCGACATGGAAGTCCTGATCATCGGCGCCGGTATCGGCGGTCTCACCCTCGGATTGATGCTGCATCGCGCCGGCATCGCCTGCCGCATCTTCGAAGCGTCGCCGGAGCTCAAGGCGGTCGGCGTCGGCATCAACATGCTGCCGCACGCCTCGCGCGAGCTTTGCGGGCTTGGCCTGGAGGATGCGCTCGCCAAGGTCGCGGTGACCACGCGCGAATACTGCTTCTTCAATCGCTTCGGCCAGTACATCTACAGCGAGCCCGCCGGCCGCTTCGCCGGCTACGACGTGCCGCAGTTCTCCATCCACCGCGGCGATCTGCAGATGGTGCTGCTCAAGGCCTTCATTGCGCGCGCCGGCGCCGACAAGGTCATCCTCGGTCACAAGTGTACGCGCGTCGACTATGACGGTGACGAAGCGGTCGCTTATTTCGAGGACGTCAACGGCAAGCCGTTGCCGCCGATCAAGGGCAGTGCCGTCGTCAGCGCCGAAGGCATCCACTCGGTGCTGCGCAAGCAGCTCTATCCGAACGAGGGCCCGCCGAAATATTCGGGCATCAACATGTGGCGCGGCGTCACGCGCTGGAAGCCGTTCATGTCCGGTGCCAGTATGATCCGCGTCGGCTGGCATCATCCGGCCAAGCTGCTGATCTATCCGATCCGCAACAATATCGACGCCGAAGGCCGTCAGCTGGTGAACTGGGTCTGCGACATCGAGACGCCGCAATACAAGGCGCGTGACTGGAACAGGCGCGGACAACTCGAGGACTTCCTGCCGGCGATGGCCGATTGGCACTTCGACTGGCTCGACGTGCCGGAGTTCATCAAGGCGGCTGATCAAATTCTGGAATATCCGATGGTCGACCAGGATCCGCTGCCGCGCTGGAGCTTCGGCCGCCTGACGCTGCTCGGCGACGCCGCGCATCCGATGTATCCGCGCGGCGCCAATGGCGGCGCGCAGGCTATTCTCGATGCGCGCGCGCTTGCCGATGCGCTCGCGGCGAACAGGGATCCGGTCGAGGCGCTCAAGGCCTATGAAGCCAAACGTCTGCCGGAAACCAGCCAGGTCGTGCTCACCAACCGCAAGGCGCCGCCTGATGCCATCCTGCACGAAGTCTACCGGCGCACCGGCGACAAGCCGTTCAAGAACATCGACGACGTCATCAGCCGCGAAGAACTCGTCGCGCTGTCGGAGGGCTACAAGCGGGTCGCCGGTTACGACAAGGAGCGGCTGAAACGCGCATGATCCCAAAAGGATGTCCTCGACTTGATCGGGGATGTGAACCGGTTTTCGGATAAGATCATGCGCAAGCGAGAAACCGCGCGCTGTAGCTTTCTCTAAAAATGCTAACGGCCACGAATGAGGGGCGCGCTTACATCCGGCGTCGCCTGCTGTTTCGTGGCCGTCCCGCGGGGTGTTTGGCCCCGCGCCGACAATGGAGCCTCTCGGCTCGACATCGCCGTTGAGCCAAATATGGGAGCCGTTTGTTCCAATACAAGGGCTGGAGGATCATGACACAGGCAACGGGATACACGGGCACCGCAAAAACGCTGCATTGGCTGATCGTGGCGCTGCTGATTGGGCAATTCATTTTTGCCTGGACCATGCCGGACATTGGCCGCAACACGCCGGTGACCACGCTGATCAGTCTGCATTTCACGTTTGGCGTCATCATCCTCGCGGTCGCCGTTGTACGGCTCGTCTGGCGCGTGACCCATCCCGAACCGAAGCCGCTCGACGGCGTTCCGCCGTGGCAGGTGACCTCCGCGCGCGTCGTGCATTGGCTGCTCTATCTCCTGCTGTTTGTCGTGCCGGGTCTCGGCTGGCTGAACGCGTCTTACCGCGGCATGCCGATCGTCATGTTCGGCCTCGAATTGCCGAAGCTGCTGGCGACCCGCGCGCCGGGCTGGGGCTGGACCGGTGACGTGCATGGCCTGCTGGCGGAATACGGCATCCTGACGCTGGTCGGCCTGCACGTCGCCGCCGCGCTCTATCACTACTTCATCCGCCGCGATGGCGTGCTGCAGCGGATGCTGCCGGGCGTCTAAACTACTCGTAGCGCAGCGCCTCGATCGGATCGAGATTGGCCGCCTTGCGCGCCGGGTAATAGCCGAAGAATATTCCGACCGCGGCCGAGAACAGGAAGCCGCCGGCAATGGCCGTGGCCGAAATCGGCGCCGACCAACCGAAGATAGCCGAGATCGCCACGGAGAAGATCGCTCCGGTGATGATTCCCGCGATGCCGCCGGTCACGCTCAGGAACACCGCCTCGGCAAGGAACTGCAGCAGCACATGCAGCCGGCGCGCGCCGATCGCCATGCGCAGGCCGATCTCACGCGTGCGTTCGGTCACCGAGACCAGCAGGATGTTCATGATGCCGATGCCGCCGACCAGCAGCGAGATCGAGGCGACGGCGGCAAGCAAGATTGCCATGATGCGGCTGCTGCTCTCCGCCGTTTCGGCAATCTGGCTCAGATTGCGGACGGTAAAATCATTCACGTCGCCCGGTTTGATGCGGTGGCGACGCGCGAGCGTCTGCGTGACCTCTCGGACTGCCGGCTGAACTTGCGACTGATCCATGGCCTGGACATACATCGAATTGACGAAGCCGACGAGACGCGGCTGCAGTCCATAGGGGTTGGGCGGCGCGGGATAAATCCAGGTGTCGGTCTGTTGCTGGGTCGGCGCGGCGACGCCGAGAACCTTGCGCTCCGCCGTGCTGAAGGGAATCATCACGAGATCGTCCTGATCGGTTCCGAACGTCGACTGTCCTTTGCCGGCTAGAATGCCGATCACGCGCATAGGCACGCTCTTGACCTGCAACTGTGTCCCGATTGGATTCCGGTCGGCACCGAACAGCTGGCGAGCGACCGTTTGACCAAGCACGACCACCAGCGCCGCCTGGCTTACATCGTCGGCGGAAATGCCGCGGCCGGCTGCGATTTGCCAGTTGGTCATTGGCGGATAATTGGGACTCACGCCCTGAATGCCGGTCGTCCAGTTCTGGCCAGAATACTGCACCTGCCCGGACTGGCGGATCAGATAGCCAACACCGCGGACCGCGGAATCTTCACGCCGGATCGCCTGCGCGTCGCTGACCGTAAGCGTCGATGCGCTTCCAAGTCCGCCCCGCACGCCGCCGGTCGTCGTTGCGCCGGGCACCACCACGACAAGATTGGTGCCGAGGCTCGCAATCTGTTTGAGCACCGCCTCATTGGCGCCCTGTCCGACCGCGACCATCGCGATCAGCGCGGCAACGCCGATGAATACGCCGAGCATGGTGAGCGATGAACGCATCTTGTTGCGGTTGATGGCTTGCAGCGCCGCCGCCATGACCATCAGCGCGAAAGCCCAGATGGCGGCGAGTTGGTTGGCGGGCGGCGTCGGCTCGCTCGGACGCGTCGCTATGGGCAGCGCTGGTGCCGCGGCAGTCTTGCGTTTCCGTTCGTCGGAGATGATCCGACCATCGCGCATGGTCAGGACGCGGTCCGCGTAGGCTGCGATGTCCGGCTCGTGCGTGACGACGATGATGGTGACGCCTTGATCACGGTTGAGCGTTGTCAGCGTCTGCATGATCTCGTGCGAGGTTTTCGAATCGAGGTTGCCGGTGGGCTCGTCGGCGAGCAGCAGGCTTGGATTGTTGATCAGCGCGCGGGCAAGCGCCACCCGCTGCTGTTGGCCGCCCGAGAGCTGACCCGGCGTGTTGCGCTCCCTGTCGGCCAATCCGACCGCTTTCAGCGCTGCCCGCGCCCGTTCCGTGCGCGAGGCGACACCCGCGGGTCCTGACGCGGCGTAGAACAGCGGCAAGGCGACATTCTCGATCGCGCTGGTGCGCGCCAGAAGGTTGAAGCTCTGGAACACGAAGCCGAGGCGCTCGCTGCGAATGCGCGCGAGCTGCGGTTCGCCGAGCTTGGCCACATCGACGCCTTCCAATTGGTAATGCCCGCTGGTCGGCCGGTCGAGGCAGCCGAGAATCGACATCAGCGTCGATTTTCCAGATCCCGACGACCCCATGATGGCGACGAATTCGCCGCGCCCCACGATGAGGCTGACGTCATTCAGGGCATGCACGTCGATATCGCCGACATGATAAGTGCGCGTGAGATTTTCGATCCTGATAACCGGTTCCGGCATGGTCAGCTCACGGCCACATCAAAAACGCGGACGCGGAACGGTGTTTTGCGCGCCCTCTGTCGTACGCTGCTCGGCGACGACGACCTGGTCGCCCGGCTTCAGTTCGCCGGTGACGATCTCGGTGAAACTGTCGTCGTCGAGACCGGCGACGACCGGGACGGCCACCGGTCCTCCATCCCGCAAGGCCCAAACCTGCGCCTGCGTAGCATTGCCGCCGCTAACCGGCGTCCCGCTGGGCAAATACCGGAGCGCCTGGCTGGGCACACGAATGACATCATTGCGCTGGTCGATGATGATCCGCGTCGCCGCCGTCATGCCTGGCTTCAACGC
>Ga0265313_10002256_pt1 | contig 16938 bp, 10 predicted proteins | sample 4123metaG_FD_203122 | JGI IMG/M metagenome (GOLD analysis project Ga0265313, IMG submission 203122) | Rhizosphere microbial communities from Carex aquatilis grown in University of Washington, Seatle, WA, United States - 4-1-23 metaG | ecosystem: Host-associated > Plants > Roots > Rhizosphere >...
GCCAATCAGAATTTCCGGATCCTTCAAACCTAATTGTTGGATGATATCCGTCCGTACTTGTTCTGTGGCCGTGGCGGTATAAGCGTGCACGGAGGCTTTGGGAAACATCGATTTCAGCAAACGCAATTGTCGATATTCAGGACGAAAATCGTGACCCCAATGACTGATGCAATGCGCTTCGTCGATTGCAAATGTGCGCACGTCTATTTTGCGCAGGAGATCTTGCATATCTGTTTGCACAAGGCGCTCGGGCGAGACGAAAAGCAAGCGCACTTTGCCGGAGATAATGTCCTTTTCGTGCTGTTGCCTTTCTTCCGGTGTTTGCGAGCTGTTCAACTGAATGGCCGCGATCCCTGACGAAATCAAACCATCCACCTGGTCTTTCATAAGCGATATCAAAGGCGATATCACAACAGTGGTATCACCACGCAGCACGGCGGGCGCTTGAAAGCACAAAGACTTTCCTCCACCTGTCGGCATCACCACAAGCGAATCACGCCCTTCAAGAACCGAGCACATGGCAGGCTCCTGCAGCGGACGCAATTCCCGTATACCCCAGTGTTTCGCCACTAATTCGCGCAGTTGGGGAATTGGCGTTGGCATAGTCTGCATGAGGTAATCCGGGCTGGCCTGAAGTGATGTTCCAAGGTAGATCATAAGCCGGGGCTTCTCCGTTGATCGGGACTGGGTCTGAAAAAGAACTTCATTTGACAGCTGCCAGCAAGGAGAGTTTGGCAAATATATCGAATTTATTGAATGTGGAATTGTGCAAGAATATCCATTTGGTTTACGAATTCAGGTAACTTAACGGATTCAAGCCAGTGAACGGTTTCCAGTCGTTTAACGGTTTCAAGTAGGAGGCGTAGTATGTCCCGAGTATTCAGCCGCAGAAAGTTATTGGGTACAGCTGCCCTTGGCGCAGCAGGGCTGGTGTTCGGACGCAAGCTTTTATCCGAAGCAGGTGAGGGCATGAGCAAATGGAGCGCAGGTGGAATTGGTTCAAATGAACTTCCTGCCAGCACCGAGATAGTCAATGCCGGCAACTTAAAGCAATCATTCGAGCAATTGGGGCAATATGTCTACTTGACACCTCAAAAACTGGGTGGCGGCACGCATGCCGTCGATCTTAATTCGGGGCGCACCCTGGCCTGGATAAGTTACTGGAATTATGGAGACTCTTGCCCAATTTCGCATCACCTGGCGGCATATCCGTCGCCAGATCCGTACAAAGGTTTCGAGTTTATCAATTCAACGCAAGGTGGCGACAACGTCATGATTTACGGTTTGCCGACCCGCATTAAAGAGCGCGGCATGCTCGGCAAATGGGGTATGGGCAATCACATATATCGTGTGCAATTCGACGGACAGTCGATGAACCTGATGGAAGATGTCGCCGAGTCGACAGGCGTCGGTTTGGGCGTCCACACCACAATTTATCCAGATGCTTCCGGTTTTGCAGGAGCGGACGGACAAAAGGATGTTTGCGCATTCTTCAATCGCGCCGTCGGCAATGAAAAAACTCAAGTGCAAATGGCTTTTCGCGCCGACTGGGTAGGCGCAAATCAAAATGGTGGCATGGAAGAAAACTGGTCCAAGGGTGGCAAGATTCGATTGACCAGATTGAATGCTGCAAAAGAAACAGGCAAATACGATCTGGAAGGCTCCAAAGGCAACAAGATCGATTGGGAAATGGTGCCGATGGCGGAGTATCTAGTCTATACCGGACAATTGCCCGGTGATTCTCCGAAGGCTTTGACCGGTCTGGATGCGGTTGTGCACCATCCGGGCGGCAGATATTCGGCCCTTATCATTCGCATGCTCTCTTGTGCGATTATCGTCGACAGACACAATTGGGAACCAGTTTGCTGCCTGCATTGCCCGGAAGGATCGCCAGGCAATTTGCCGATTGCCAAAGTCAGCTCCGGTCCGGACACATGGGAAATCAAGCTTGATGACGTTAAATGCGTCGGTCACGAGGCAGGCTTCTCGCCGGATGGCAAATCCTTTTTGATGATGAACAATATCAAGCAAAATAATATGGCGGTATTCGATACGGCGGATGCCGACCCGCGCAATTGGAAGAAAATCACTTTCGTCAAAGATCCGACCTGGAACGGTGATTACCCGAGTCCATTTCACCTCTGCTTTTCTGTAGACGGAAGCAAGATGTTCGTGTCGGTTCTTTATCCAAAACCAGCAAACAGCGGATGCTGCGTAGTCGATACAAAAACCTGGAAGATTATCAAGAAATTTGCCAACATCGGCCCTGATTGCCAGACAATGGCGGTTACCTATGACGGTAAATTCGTCTTTCAGATTTTCAGCGGCTTCCAGAGAATGTCGAGCGGCGCATTTATATTTACGCAGGATACGCTGGAGCCGGTTGGTTATCTGCCGAACTTTGGAGGGCACCACGATTGTGTGATAGTGCCGACCAAAGTCGAGCACCTTAAGAATAGTCGTTGCACTACTCTCTAACTCCTACATTCGAGGCAAGAGACGGTGTCGCCACAACAGGCTCAGAAAGTTTCCGGACGGCGGCCCGGTGCGACGTTTTTTTTGTTCACCAGATTGGCGCTGCAAAATTTGCTTCGCAAGCCGGCGCGTACTTTAATGCTTGTACTGGCCGTCACTCTTTCCACCGGCGGTGTCTTTGCATCATATACGGTGGCAAGTGGCATCAAGGACAGCATGGACAGAAGTTTCTCGCGCATGGGTGCGGATCTCATCGTCGTGCCGGTAAAAGCCATGGTCAACATCACCAGCGCACTGCTCACAGTGCAGCCAACTGCCGAAGTACTCGATGGTAGATTAGTATCTGAAATTGAACAGATGGATGGCATCGATCAAGCCGCTCCGCAGACATATTTTCAAATACCAATCATGTCTGGTATGCCTGAATGCAAGGCAAACCTGATCGCTTTTGAGCCAAAGAAGGATTTCACAGTTCTGCCCTGGATGGTGGCACATGCACAAAGACCAATGGAGGCCGCTGATATTATCGGGGGCAGCCGGCGGGCAGAGGCAATTGGAGATGAAATTGCGCCTTGCAATTTCCCGGCCAACATTTATGGAAAACTTGGACGCAGTGGCGTCGGCCCTTTTGACGATTCGTTTTTCGCCACTTATGAGACTGTAAAACTATTGCACGAAAAAGCTGAGCAGTCTTTGCACGGGCAAAAAAATACTCAGAATTCCTTAGCCGGATTTGACCAATCAAAAATATCGGCAATTTTGGTAAAACTGAAATTCGGAGCCACTCCCGAGCAGGCACGCTTTGCCATTGCCAGACTGCCGGGTGTAAAAGTAATAACCGGTGCCGCCATTGTCACCTCCACGCGTCAGGCCACCACAGCATTGCTGGGCGGCATGCTCGGCTTTACCGCCATGATGCTGGCGGCGATGCTGATTCTGGTCAGCCTTTTGTTTTCAGGAATCATCTCGGAGAGACGCCGCGAAGTCGGACTGCTTCGCGCCATTGGTTCTCGGCATGTGGACGTAATGAGAATGCTTCTTGCCGAGGCTGTTTTCACAACCGCGCTGGGCGGAATTACCGGCATCATATTTGGTTGCGGCTTGCTGCTCGTTTTTCAAAGATCGCTTGTCTATTATCTGGAAACCTTACACATAGATTTTGCCTGGCCCGCACCATCGATGATTGTCTTGGTGGCCCTGTCTTGTTCTGTCGTGTCGGCGCTGGTTGGTTTGGTAGGGGCACTGGTGCCGGCTTGGCGCGCCAGTCTTGAGGAGCCTTATTTGTTGATACAAAGTGAGGGCGGATGATGCTTTCAGTTGTATCTGTTGCGAAAAGCTATGCAGGCGATCAACCTGTGGATGCTGTCAAAGATGTCAATCTCGATCTAGAGCAAGGGCAATCGCTGGCTATTATTGGCCGTTCCGGTTCAGGAAAATCCACTCTTTTGGCAATGATCGGTGGTATCAGCCGCCCTACGAAAGGTCAGGTATTAATTGACGGTGTCGATCAATGGCAGTTGAGAGACAGCGACCGGGCCGACCTGCGCAATCAAAAACTCGGATTTGTATTTCAATTCGCCAGTCTGCTTCCATCTTTGCGGGCAGTCGATAATGTCGCATTGCCCTGTTTGATATCAGGAACGCTTTCCGGACAAGAAGCTTATGCTCGAGCGCACGCATTATTAGACCGCGTTGGTTTGTCACATCGATATGATGCATTCCCGGGGCAGCTTTCAGGTGGAGAGCAAAGGCGAGTGGCAATCGCGCGTGCCCTGGTAAATTCGCCGAAACTCTTGCTTGCTGACGAACCGACGGCGGATCTAGATGAAGCAACCGAAGCAGAAATTCTCAATCTACTAATTGACATTCATCAGGCATTGAAGGTCACCCTGGTTGTAGTGACACACAATCCTGACATTGCTATGCGTGCCGATCGTGTCATTGAAATGAAAAGCGGTGAAGCCGCATCGAAAACAGTGCGCAGCCAAAATATTGTTTCCAGCCAACCGGCAGAGGCGGTTTCCTTAGATAGTCGGTCCGCAAACGCAACGGCGCGGGAAATTTATGAAATTTCTTCAGAAAAGGCGGCCGCAGAAAAGGTACGCCTGGGAGAAGGACTTGAGCGTTTCATCGGCCGCCTGGTGATCTGGATCGTGCCACTTTGTTTAATGGCCTGGTGCCTCAACTGGGCTGTTGCCAATTATGAGCGCAATGCAATTCGAGCAAAAGCAGAACAACGAATGGCTCTTGAGGAATTGGCAATGCAAGGTCTGCGCGCTGATTTGAAGAACGTTGAGAGCGGTAAAGGTAAGACGTACATTGTCACGTTGTACTTGCGCAACACTAAGGGCGGCGAGCCTTTGTATGTAATGTCGCCTCTGGTAAGAGCATTTGTGCAGGTCGGCACAAGCTGGCTCGAGGTGCCAATGAAGCCGATTGGGCCCGGCACAGCTCAGGTTTTGAAGATTACCGGCACGCAAATGCTGCGTTATGAGATGGAGCCGGATGTGCCCGACTTCACCCAATTATTGCCATATTACATGCATGTGCGCTTCACCAACGATATGCTGATCAGCCCGCGCAGCCAGCCGAAAGATGATCTGGTCGAAAGAAATGACAGCTATTACGTTTATTTGAAACCGCACAATGCCGATGACAACGCCATTCTCTCCAAGATGAAGTTTCCAGGTAGGCCTCCTGTCTGGATTCCTATGCCTCCGCACTGATAAGCCGCCCGAATTTTGAAAAAGCGTTCTATATATAGAGTCGCTTGAGGGCAGTGGTTTTGCGGCGATCGAACAAAAAACAGAATGGGCAAGTCAAGTGACTTGCCCATTCCTTTTAACTTGTGTTAGCTCGGCCGAGATTTAGTATCTGCGTCCGCCGCCGCCTCCGCCGCCTTTCGGCTTGGGTTGAGCGATGCTTACTGCGATTTGACGACCTTCGCAATCTCTTCCGTTGAGTCCTTTGATGGCTGCTTCGGCTTCTGCCTGGCTGCCCATTTCAACGAATGCGAATCCCCGTTTTCTACCGGTTTCGCGGTCAGTGGGTATGGAGCAGGACACGACGGTGCCAAATTCACCGAACATGGATTCGAGTTCTGCTTCTGAGAGTTTGAACGAGAGGTTACCAACGAAAAGTTTATTATTCATGCGAAATACCGGAAAAAAATTGTGAACACTGAATCGTCATTATCGCACGCCTACGACCATCTTCGACGTTTTTACACTTTCTTTCTCTCAGGTCCTTTGACATATTGTTAACCGGCAAGCGCCGGGCCTGGCTCAATCCCTTGCTGGGCGTACATTTTTGGTAGCCAAGTTGGCTGTAATCTTCGGTTAAAATTCGTTTCCAGTTCGGCTGCCTTGAAATATCAAAAAAGGCTTGTAACCTGGCGCTGGCCCAGCCGAGACTCTAAATTGCCAGCGCCTTTGTGAGCAAACTGTTAGACTTTGGATTTATTCAGGTTTGGGTGGAGATTATGGCAAGAAACAAGAATTTCAACATAGCAATAGCTGCCAGTCTGGCAATTTGTGTGGCCGCAGGAGTTTCAAGCTCTTTGCAGGCGGCGACCATAAGCTCCAAAACACAGACCCAATCCAAAGGAGAGACATCCTCGGAAGCTCGAAACTTTACAGCCAGCATTGATAAGGATGTATCGCCGGCAAAAGACTTCTATCAATACGCCAATGGAACATGGTTGAAAAATACGCCCATTCCTAATGAATACGACAAGTGGGGCGTCCTCAACATTATCAATGACAAGAATTTGGCGATCGTGCGCAATCTGCTTGAAGATGCAGCCAAAGAAACGGCGAAGAACGGAACTATCGAACAGAAAGTCGGTGATTTCTACAAAGTTGGCATGGACACGAAGAAATTGGAAGAGGAAGACATCAAACCTCTGGCCGACGAATTCAAGCGCATCGACAATTTGAAAACGCTCGATGATTTGCGCGCAGAACTGTCTCGATTGCATGGTTTTGGCGTCAATGCACTGTTCGGTTTCAGCTCCGGTCAGGATTTCAAAGACGCTACTAAAGTGATTGGACAGGCTGGGCAAGCCGGTTTGGGTCTGCCCGAGAAAGACTATTACTTCAATGAGAAAGACCGCTTCAAGACAATTCGCAGCGCATACGTAGAGCATGTCGCAAAAATGCTGAATTTGATTGGCATTGAAGCCGCCGACGCCAAGACACGCGCACAAAAGATCATGGAGATTGAAACGCAACTGGCAGACGCATCAATGAATAATGTCGATTTGCGCGATCCGGAAAAGGTCTATCACAAGATGACTTTGAAAGAAATGACGGAATTGACGCCGAAATTCTCCTGGTCTTCGTATTTTTCCGAAATCGGATATCCGAGCATCAAAGAAGTCAACGTTGCACAGCCTGATTTCTTTAAGAAAATGGACCATCAGATCTCGGCTATTGCCATGGAGCAGTGGAAAGATTATTTGCGCTGGCATTTGATTGACGCTGCCGCGCCTTATCTCTCGGACAGATTTGTCAATGAGGATTTCAATTTCCACGGCAAAATTCTGACTGGAAAGAAAGAGAACCTGCCGCGTTGGAAACGCGTGGTCAATTCTACAAATCATGCCATCGGCGAGGCTGTTGGCCAGCAGTACGTGAAGACAGCGTTTACTCCGGAAGCCAAGGCTAAGGCGCTGAACTTGGTGACGAAACTCAAAGAGGTCTTGAGAGAAGATCTCGGAGTCCTCGATTGGATGGATGACACCACTCGCAAGAACGCGATTGCGAAATTGGATGCTTTTGTCGCCAAAATCGGATATCCGGACAAGTGGCGTGACTACAGCGCCTTGAAAATCAGCCGCGATTCTTATATATGGAATGTGATCAGAGCAGAGCAATTTGAATTCAATCGCAATCTAGCAAAAATCGGCAAGCCGGTCGATCGCAGCGAATGGCTGATGACACCGCAAACAGTCAATGCCTATTACTGGAGCGAAATGAATGAGATAGTTTTCCCCGCCGGAATTCTTCAACCTACCATTTTCGATCCTAAAGCAGATGATGCAACCAATCTTGGTGCCATGGGGATGGTTATCGGTCATGAGATGACGCATGGCTTCGACGATCAAGGAAGCAAATTTGATGCCCATGGCAATATGAAGAACTGGTGGTCCGCCGGTGACGAGAAGCGGTTCAAAGAGCGTATTTCACTGATTGAAAATCAGTATGACGGCTACACCGTCGGTGGTGACACCCATCTGAAAGGCAAATTGGTGGCCGGTGAAGCGGCTGCAGACCTTGGTGGTTTGACGCTTGCCTATAAGGCGCTTGAAAAAATCCTGGACGGAAAAACCCATGCTCCTGATGCTGAGGGTTTCACACCCGAGCAAAGATTTTTCCTTTCCTTCGCGCAAGCCTGGGCGACCAACATTCGGCCTGAAAAAGAGCACATGATGGCTGCCACGGACCCGCATCCGATTCCGAAGTATCGAGTCAATGGAACGCTTGCCAATATGGATGCCTTTGAAAAGGCGTTCAATATTAAAGGGGAAGATTCGATGATGCTTCCTAAAAATAAGCGTTGCTACCTCTGGTAGAACCACCTTTTAGAATATCGAACACATATATAAGATTGAGCGATTTGAGAAGTCGGCGCCCCTGGTGTTTTCTCTGGCATGCCGTTTGTGCCAGAAAAACATCAACACCTGATGTCAAGCGGTTTTTGGACGGAACTTTATTTTGCCACTCATGTCTAAAAACTCAGAGAGCCGCGTTGAAGATGATGTTGCATCTTGAACACGAAGCAAAGGAGGTCCAAATGAGAATGCAATCGAAAGACCAGGTAATTCAACTAATCAGCGTTGAGCGAGCATCCTCCAATCTGTTGGACTCTTTGAAAAACCTGTTTGCTAATCTGTTTGCCGCAAAAGAGACTTCTGAAGTCATGGCACTTAACCTGTTGCAAGACTCGAAGGGATTTGATCCCCTGAGGAATCCTCAGAGCCTGGTTAATCCAAAATCTGCACCGCATGAACGGATGGTTGTACCGGACAAACGTCTTCCCATAAGGAAGGCCGCCTAAAAATTCGGTTGTTTTTCACTAGAGGGCCGGGCTGAACAACAGCCCGGCTTTACCGCTTTTGCGGCCCAGGCTGATTTGGCCGGCTGATAATCCGCGCTCGTGCCCTGGGACTGCTAAGCTTGAAGTGTGGGCTTTGCCTGCTTGAAGCTTTCGCCGTGTGTCCCCATGACTGAAAACGATCCCAACCTTCTCCAGGAGTTGGAGAAAGCCAAACAGGCGTATAGCAGCGGAAATTATGCAGCTGCAGAACCGTTGTTGCGCGAAGTTTTTGAAAAACTCGAGACAATGCCTCTCGAGATGGCATATTGCGCTGAAGGACTTTCGGAAATATATACGGCCTGGGGCAAATTTTCGGAAGCGATCCGGCTAAATCAACGCCTGATCAACCTCACTGCGCCCAACCCCGGACAGAGTTTGGATGCTCTCGGTGCAGCCTTGGAACGCATCGCGGCAATTAGTTTGAAAGTCGGAAAACAAGAGCAATTTGAGAAGCTGTCTCGTTTGGCTGGAGCGGTTAGGGCAGGAAAAGTTGACCCGAATGGCCTGGTGACTGAAAGAGCAAAAATGCCCATGGCTCCGCCGACTACGGAGCATACTTTTACGTTTCGTGCCCTTGGACCTGATGCACCGCCCCCACCTGGTGTAAACGCACCTGCCTCGCCGGCTCCAGCTGCACCCCCACCTCAGCCGCCCCTGCCAAATACCTCTTCTGGAGCTTATGCATTGCCGGCGCCCGGCACCGCTTCTCCTCCTGCAGGTTCGTTTGCCCCTCAGCAGCCGGCCGCGCCAAAACCAGCGACGCCTGATGTGCTCGGCAAACCGATTAAAGAAACCGCGATGTTTTCCAGACCGAATATTGCCGGTTTGTCTGGCGCGACACCACCGACGCCACCAGGTGTTCCACCCGGCTCGCCGGCAGGGGCAACGCCAACTCAGCCAACAGCGAATCTCAATGCAAATCTAGCGAAGCAGGGTGATATTCCCGATTATCAGCTGGCAGATTTCGATGAAGAAATTGCCGTTGATCCGTCTTCTATGTCAGGATCACACCCGCCGGTTGCTGCAACACCCATGGCAGCACCGCCGGCGGCACCAGTACCAACCGCGCCAGCACCGCCGGCGGAACCGGCAGCGCCTGCAGGATCTGCAGGATCTGCGGGATCTATAGGATCGCTTCAATCAGATTCGTGGGGACCAGCAGACTCTGCAGACGCCGACATTTCAGACGGGTGGGGTACTGTGGAACCTGAAGAAACAGCGGAATCAAAGGCCTGGGGACCGGCAGAATCAAGTAATGCATCTGATTCGGTGCCGTCTCCTCAAAAATCAAGTTTTGCATCTGCGCCTGCTCCTTCCGCGCCTGCTCCTTCTTCCAGTGCCTTCCCTGCCTCTGCGCCTCATCAATTTGCTTCGCCTCCGCAATTGGCGCAGCAGTCTTCGCCGGCTGCAGCACCAATGTCTGAGCCGGCTTCTCAGCAACCGTTTTCATCAGGCTCTCCGCCAGGAGCGGATCTTCCTGCCTTCCCACAACAATCGACATTTGGTTCGCTGCCTTCATCTTTGCCCGGGCCAGAGCCCGAGATTCAATTGAATTCAGCACCGCCTTCTTCAAGCGAATCTTCTTCGTCTCATTCTGCATCGAGCGCCAGAAGCATTCGATCTATGTCTTCGCGAAACATGTCAGCGCCTCCAGTTTCTAGCGGTCCGGACATGGGCGGTATTATCGGGACCATTGCTCAACTATTTGTCGGTAAAAGAGATCCCGATCAAGCGGTTCAGCAACTGGTGGACCCTGGCACCACTTCAGCTAAAGCCGCCGGTGCTCTGGTGATTGTTGTAGGCATGGTGTTCGGGTTATTTTATTCTGCCTATCATTTCATTCCTAGAAAAATCAATTCCGAACAAGCATTTCGTGCACTTCAGCATCGATATGCCTCTGCAGATTCTACGGAAACTCTAGCGCTGATCGATTCTCAGACATGCGAGTTTGCCATCGGCGAACAGAAAATGAAAACGCAGTTGAGGTTTTACCTTGATGATTGGCGTGATGCCGTAGACATGGCACTTGGGCGTGTAGGGCAAAAGCAGATTTGGCTGGTTAATACCGATGATGGTATTGTCGATCAAGATGATGTCAAACTGTACGTCAAGGGTGGGCCTGAAGCTCAACTTGCAAACAGAGTGGAATTCATCAATCAGTATGCGACGATGCATTTTGCCAGAACAAAAAAATATCCCGAAAGCGGTGATTTGAATGACGCAGTGGATCTGCATTATCGTAACCCGTACACAAAAAAGGGCGAAGCGCCAGCTTTTTTCAGGGTCGTAGTAGGAAAAGGTTTAGCGTCGCACGAAGCTGACGAAGCACGCACAAAGTTCTACGATACGTTACTTTCCGGCGGCATCCCCAGTGATACAGCCCAGGCTCATCCCGGTGAGATCCGCTGCTACGTAGTTGATTTCTTGAGTCCACGCGGTGTAATTCAAGGACTTGTTGTTCAACTGATTGGCAAAGATGGAAAACCGGTGAGTGGAGTCCGGCCCAAGACGAGTTATGTTTTCGCTTTAGAAGACGGCAAGGAATACAAACCGGTCGGACCGGGCGAGCTTCCATTTAAGGGCGAGCCGGGACTGAGACCAGCTGTTGTCTGGCTTTTGATGGACAAGCTTGACGGGGCATTTGTATTCTTTCTTACTTCAGGACCGGTGATTATTCTCACCATCTTGACCTTCGTCTTTCTGGTCATGTCTTTGTTAATTCCCAAAGGTCTTGGGCGCGCGGTTGCTGTTTTACTTCTAATTTCGACCGCAATTCCGGCGCTATTGTTCTGCCTTGTTAAAGTGTTGCCGTAGGCAATGCGCTTACTGCGGAGCTTTCACCTGATCGAGCATGACAGCAGTGCCGTAGCATACAATCTCGGTTCCGAAATCGTTGCCGTTGCCCTGAAAAGAATCGGAATCATATCTGACGCCGACGATGCCGTTTGCTCCGCGTGATACAGCTTGTTGAACCATTGCATCATAGGCAGCCTGACGACCCGTTTCACAATTGTGGATGTAGGCATTGACCTTGCCGCCGAACATGCCTTGAATGCCGGCCTTAAACGACTGGATCGTATTAGGTTCACGGACCATGACACCGCGGACAATACCGCGATATTCTCTGATTTTGTAGCCTTCCAAGGTATCGGTCGTGGTAACGAGCATGCCGCCGCCGGTGGAGACAGTGTCGACAGTGGCTTGAGCGATGGCCGGCTTGGCATAAGTCTTTGACGATTCTTCCGCACACAGGGGCAGACTGCAAATCGAAAAAGAAACTGCGATAAGAAGAGCAACAACGGATTTTCTCATGCCGGCACCTGCAGAATAAATGTGAGGATGAGATTATAGCCAACTGGTGAACCAAGAAGAACTTCACGAAGCTTTTGCCATGCCAAGAGGGTGTGGCTAATGACATGCGCGACGACGATTGAGTCGGAAGTTAAGCCGTTAACGGTTTAACTTCCGGACCCAGGTTTTGCGGTTTGAGCCCCTCTCTAACGCACGAAAAGGCAAGCTCTGCTAGCATTATTAGGCTCCAAGGCGCGGCCCATCGCCGTTTACTAATCACTGTCGTGGTCAGGATTTCCCATGGCTCTGCCTCACCAAGTGCCTTTATATAACGCCCTCGATGCTGTGGATAACCAGGATTTTGAGGCGGCTGAATTGGCGGTCAGCCAGTTTTTCGAAGCGCTGGAGAATGACCCGATTGCCAAAGACTGCCGCCGGCAGCATTTTGACCGCCAGGTTTTTGAGGCGGATTTTCTCAGCATTCTCATCAAAGAGGAAATTGACGCTTGGGGTGTTCTGGCTACAGTGAAGCTCAGTCGCGATGACCTGGAAGGGGCTCGCGCCGACTGCTTTCGCATGATTGAGCTGATCGACCAGTACTATGGATTTGACACCCCATCCTGGCAATCGCCGGAAGCCAGAATTCCGATTAATCCCGAACTGATGAGCCGCTATTTCCAGATAGCTTCCCTTTTGACGGTTATTTACGATCATTTGGGCGATCCTGAAATGTCCAAGCGCTGGGCAAATGTTCGCAAAACCGCTGTTTCGGATATTCAACAACCTGAGGAAGTTTGGGGACGATGGATTTCGGAAGCAGACGCGTCGCTGGCAGTGGGAATCACGATATATGAATTTTCAGATTGGCAAATTGAAAAACGCGAGGCGGACGGTCGCCAGTGGTTGGCGAATATTTATCGCTCATTGACGGAGCGAATTTCGCCTCAAGAAATGAATTGGTTGGTGTCCATTCATATTCCAACTGATCAGTCAGCTGAAGTGCCTTCGAAGGCAATGCGGTGGAAAATTTGGAGCCTGCGCCTGGCAGTTGCGGCCCGCTTGCATCGTACTCAGGTGGGAGCCTATTTCGGAGAGCTGCAGACTCTGGGTGAGCGAATCTTGCTGTACTACACAACCAGCGAGGACGAAGCTCGAGATGCTTTATGTCACATTCTCGAAGATGCTTCTGAATTAAATCCGGTGCTCGAGATTAGACGCGACGAAGGGTGGAAGGAATATTCGAAATGGGGCGACAGCTCGATAATCGTTTCCTCACCGCTGGCGGTGCCGATGCCTGAGCCTGCCGAGGATGAGCATGCCAATGACAGGCTTCTTAGAAGAATTTGGCAGGCATGCGAGTCAATTCATTGCACCTCGACCAGGCTGCACCTTCTTGCTCAACATCTTTCCAATCTCCCACCGCATGGAGATGAGTTCAAAAAGTTTTGCATCGAGTATTTATTTGCGCTGGCAAATTTGACTGAAAATAAAGCAGGATATTTCGTTTTGGCCAGCAAACTGCCAAAAGTTGATGCCGCTGCTGCCATACGTGCTTTCGACGAACTCTGGGATGATGCCTATCCGATCGAACACGACAACCAAAACGCTCTCAGTTCTCTTGCCGAGGCAATAGCCGAGGTTGCTCCCCTGAAGGGACTGCAAGTAGAAAGGGCGCTGAGAAAGCATGGCTATGCATTGGTCCACACCACATCTGCCAAGGTGGCAAAAGAACTGGCTGCCAACGACCGCGAATTGGCAATGGAAATTGTCCAGGAAGCGCGCAAAGGACTCATTGAAGGTGACGGGCAGGACTTTGATAAAGCCAGTTTTTTGACGGATCTGGCTGGCAATATTTCTGATTTTTCGCCGGAATTCGCACGTGAAATGTTGATTGAAGCGGAGGCCTATGTTCAGGAAATTACGAGCTGCCAGACCAAAGACCAGGCCTATCTGCATGTGCTCAACCTGACAGAAAAACTAGCCAGGGATAAACTGCCGGAGTTTTGCAAAAGAGCAATTGAAAATGCGATCAACCTGGAGACAGATGATCCTGGCTATTGGGGATTTGGCGGACCGCGTAAAGCAATTTTTTCCCAAGCATATTTGGTTCGCTATGTCGCAGCGTATGATAAAAACGCAGCTCTGGAGCTTTTGATACATGCATTTGAGTTGCTGAAAAAGTTCAACGATGATGCCTTCGGTCGTATTTTGTACCTGTCAAATCTTGCTGAGTCGGCTGCTTTCATTAGTGCTTCTGAAAATCGTGTTCTAGCCGAAGAATTATGGTCTGAACTGAAAAAGAGCATGGATGAAGTGAGTGCTCAGGATTCTTATTTCTTGAATCGCAGATTTGAGACGGGGTCGAGCAGCCCAATCATTCCTTTTGTCAAAATGAATCTGGCGGTGGCTGAAGAAAGGTTTACTGCCATACTCAGTATTTGCAAGGCGACCAATCTGCCTGAAAGAGAGGTGACTTTGCTATGCACGTTTGCGTCAGAGTTGAATGATGAATTTCCCAAGCGCGCCAAAGATCTTCTTGCTCTGGCTGATGAACGTGCCAATGAGTGTTCGTCGGAACAGCTGCGCGCCGAATCACACATGCTTGTGGCGGCCACAAGGGACAAAATTGGTTTGGATTGCAAAAAGGAATTTCAGAGCATCCGGCAATTGGTTCTTGAAACATTTACGGAAACAGATCGATTTCACTTGCTTTTGGATCTTGCCGCCATGTTTGGACCCGATTCGCCACAGCGAAGTGAACTTCTGGATGAAGCAACCTCTATTTTTGAAGCAAATGAAATTGAGCATCGTGATGTGATGGAAAAGATCAAACAATTTACGCCCAGTCAATGCAGCAAACTATTTTTTCTTTTGCTGGATTCTGACTCGAATGAATCTCAACGTAGTTCTGCTTTGCACTGGTTTTCATCGCGTCTAGCCGGCAAAGACAACGACAATTCTGATGAATAGAGATTGTTTATAATCCGCCTCTAGCGTGATTGCATGTCTTGCGGAACCGCATGAGGGTGGGCACAAGGAGCTGAGAGAATCAGGTCGTTACCGCTCCATCGGGATTTTAAGACGGGACTTTGCACCTCGCCTCTGTCCTTCAATACTTCCGAGACTACAGATTCTTTCATTTGCTCGAAGGCTTCGCCGAGCGAAACTTTTCCGCCATTGGCGCGCAAGGCTTGAATGAGCTGGTGTGTGAATACACCATTCGGGTATCTTTTTGATTCCCATGAAACCTGACTCGGTTCGCTGGAGCATATTACAAGCTGTCCGGTGCCTAGAAGCAGACTATCGCTGTCGAAATTGCCGATCCGGATCAAACCTTTGGCGGGATTGGCGGCGCCGCTATGACAGGCATCAACAATGAGAACCACCCGATTTGCATGCACTCTTTGTTTAATCGCCGCAGCCAGATCCTGCAATGGCAGTCCGGTCGCATAGAGGCTGCCCGGATCCGTATCGTGCATGACAAGATAATTCAATCCTTCTTGATCTACATTGGAGGGACTGCCATGACTGGAAATAAAGATCAAAACAAGATCGTTGGGATGCACCAAATGTGGTAGCCATTTATCTCCAATTTCGGCAAGAACATTGGTTTTTGTTGCCTGTTGGTCCAGCAAAAGTCTGACATGATCGGGCGCGAAATTAGCTTCTTTGACAAGAAAGTCTCGCAGATCCTGGGCGTCTTTTGCAGGATATTTCAGCCCAATCTCGGGCTTCTGAAATTTGCTTATACCGATGATCACTGCCCATTTGTCATCTATCGGTTTATTGATTGCAGACGCACTCGATGGATGCTGTTCGTCATTGCTAATATAGACAGTTTTTTGATCGCCGTGATTTTGAATCTTGCCGTTAGAAGCAGCTACAGCTGCAGAGGCAAGTTTCACACTCGATTCCGGTTTGTCTTCTGACGTTGCATCCGGTCGTTGAGCCAGCATCGAATCATCCTTAAGGAAAACTGCACCGCCAAGATTGACCGTGTATTTGATATGCACTCCCACGTCGACGGCAAACATCAGTTGCATGGTCAGGCTTTCTTTATTGAGCAAGTGAAAGCTTGCTGACTTTGTAGAATCATCGCTATTGGCTGAAAATGCCACATTCACCAGTTCGCGTGATTTAGGATCGCGAACGATGACGCGCATAATGGTGGAATAAAAATCAGTGGCACCATTCACTTTTACTGTGACATCACCCGGCCCGGCTATAAATGAATAGTAGTGACTCTGACCCCTGGGCTCTTCTTGGCCGCTCACTTCTCTACTTGAAAGCAAATCTGGGTTTGCCGAATCGGCCGTTTGTGCCTGGGCGCGCAAGGAGCTGCAAGCGATAAGCGCCAATGTGATGAAGGAAAAGAGGATGTTTTGCGCGTGTTTCATAAAACCTGTGGCTGGCTCAGATGCTCTATTTTAATCGAAAATTCTGCTCTGGACAGATTTGAGCAGTTTTGCGGCATATCAAATGATTGCCGAATCTCAGTGATAAGATCTTGTTGCCAGCCTGATCAGTCAATTGGGGAGGAAGTCGTGCTCTGCATTGGAATCGACATCGGCGGGACGAAAATCGCCGGCGGAATCGTCAAAGAGGATGGCCAAGTTTTGGCGCGCGAAGAGCGTCCAACTCCAATAAAAGAAGGCGGCAAGCGCATCTTGATTGAGGCTATCGAACTGGCCAAATTGCTGCAGACTAAAGCAGACCGGCCAGTGGAAGCTGTTGGCATAGGTGCAGGTGGGCAGATCGATGCTGTTCAGGGTTTGGTATTTTCTGCAACCGATGTAATACCGGGATGGAAAGGCATCCGCATTGCCGAAGGCTTCAGTGAAGCGCTGGGAATTCCGGCAGCTGTTGATAACGATGTCAATGTTTTGGCGCTTGCAGAAACCAGATTTGGTGCAGCGAAAGAATGCACAAATGGGACTGTTGTTTTTCTAGCCTTGGGAACCGGTGTTGGCGGAGCTCTTTTGACTAGAGGAGGCATTCACCATGGCGCGCATTGGAGCGGTGGTGAGTTTGGACACATTCTTTTGTCGATGGATCCTGACGCCAGGTGTGATA
>Ga0265313_10002258_pt1 | contig 16930 bp, 10 predicted proteins | sample 4123metaG_FD_203122 | JGI IMG/M metagenome (GOLD analysis project Ga0265313, IMG submission 203122) | Rhizosphere microbial communities from Carex aquatilis grown in University of Washington, Seatle, WA, United States - 4-1-23 metaG | ecosystem: Host-associated > Plants > Roots > Rhizosphere >...
GACCATGGCGTTCTGCGGCGGGCGGCTGCGGGTCGCGCTGCTTACCTGGCACATCCCGCTTCGCGAAGTGCCGTCCCAGCTCACCGCTGCGAACTTTGCCCGTTCCGTACGCGCGGCCGCCGACCTCACGCGTGCCGAGCTTGGGTCCGATGCGCCCGTGAGAATAGCCGTCTGCGGCCTGAACCCGCACGCGGGGGAGGGCGGAATCCTGGGGACCGAGGAGAGGGATATCATCGACCCGATCCTGGACGGCCTCCGTCCGAAGTATCCGGGCCTGTCCCGGGCCCTGCCGGGAGACACGGTCTTCGGGAGGCAGCTCCGCGGCGAATTCGACGCCGTCCTCGCGCTCTACCACGACCAGGGGCTGGCTCCGCTGAAGACCGTGGATTTTGACGAGGCGGTGAACGTCACCCTGGGGCTGCCCTTCGTGCGGACGAGCCCGGATCACGGCACCGCGTTCTCCATAGCAGGGAAGGGAGTCGCGAGCCGGCGGAGCTTTGCAAATGCGTTGGCTATTGCAAAAAAACTGGTTGAATTGAGGAAACTGTGAACTCGCCCGCGACCAGCACCGCCCAGCCGCCCGCCGCGCCCCCCGATGGGGTCCGGGAGGGCAATGAGCGGCTGGTTTCCCTGACGCCGCCCGCCGGGACGAAAGTGCGGGCCCTGATCGAGCGCGAGACCCAAGGCCCCTTCCTCCGCATAGCGATCAGCGGGGGAGGATGCAACGGGCTGAGCTACAAGCTCAGGTTCGCCCCCGAGGCGAAACGAGGAGACATCCTGGTGCGCACGGGCGGGGCCGACGTCCTGGTCGATCCCAAGACGGCCCTCTACCTCAAGGGCACGGTGGTGGACTACTCGGACAAGCTGATCGGGGGCGGATTCAAGTTCGCGAATCCCAACGCCACGGCGAGCTGTTCCTGCGGCGAAAGCTTCAGCGTCTGAGCTCCGCGTCTCCCCTGATTACTGTTGTCATCGGGCGGTTTTGAGCCGATATTCCGAGTAACTAATCACCAGACCGAAACTATTTGATGGCCTTACCGTTTTCTCCCGCCAGCAGCAGCGGCACACGTCCCGCCTATTTCCAGCGTCGTAATAACGACCCGTTTGCAGCGATCCGCCGCAATCATAGAATCAAGGTTCCCCAGGTCCGGGTGATTTCCCCTGAAGGCAAGCAGCTCGGGATCCTGGACACTCCCAAGGCCGTCACGCTGGCGCTCGAGGTCGGGCTCGATCTCGTCGAGGTCGCCCCGAACGCAACGCCGCCCGTCTGCCGGATCATGGACTTCGGCAAGTACGTCTACGAGGAGCAGAAGAAGCACTCCCACACGAAGCCGACGGGGAGCAAGATCAAGGAGATCGAGTTCACCGCGCGCATCGCGGACAACGACTTCATGACGAAGCTCCGCCACGCCGAGGAATTCCTGGCGCACGGCAACAAGGTGAAGCTCCGTCTCAAGTTTCGCGGCCGCGAAATGGCGCATACGGACATCGGTTTCGCGGTCATCAAGCGCGGCATGGAGGAATTGGCCGGCATGGGCCACCCGGATGCCGAGCCCAAGCTTCTCGGGCGCAACATTCACGTGATGCTGACGCCGCTTCCGGTCAACAAGCGGAAGCCGAAGCTCCACGTCGAAGAGCCCGAGGACGACGGGGCCGCTCCGCCCGCCAAGGCCACGGGCGCCTGAGGACGCCATGCCGCGGGACGCTTTGCGCCTGCTGGGCGTTCTGCTCCTGAGCGCATGCGCGTGCGGGGCCGCGCCGCCGCCGATGGCGACCGTCAAGATTGGAGGGACCGCGTACGTCCGGGCGACCGATGTCGCCGGACGGCTGGGCTTGCGGCTGAGGTGGCAGGCCTATGACCGGCTCGTCCTGGCGGACGCCAGGGACACGATCGAGGCCCCCGCTCCCGGAGCGGTCGATTCGAAGGAGATCAGCATCAACGGCCTCAAGGTCTGGCTTGGCGATCCGGTGGTTGGGCGCTCGGGCCAGGTTTATTTCAGCCGGATCGACTACGAGCGCCGCCTGATCCCGCTCCTGCGCCCGGATCTGGCCGGGCCGCCGCCCGGCCGCCCGCATGTCATCGCCCTCGATCCCGGCCACGGCGGATCCGATGCCGGGACCGAGAACCACCGGCTTGGCCTGATGGAGAAGACCTTCACCCTCGATGTCGCGCTGCGCCTGCAGAAGCTTCTCACCCAGGCCGGATACCAGGTTGTGATGACCCGCACGGCGGACCTCCGCTCCAGGGACAAGCTCGAACTCATCCAGCGGGCGGAGATCGCGAACCTCGCTCACGCGGACCTTTTCCTGAGCATCCACTTCAACGCGGGCGCGACCGCCTCCGACTCGACGTCCCATGGCACGGAGGTCTACACGTTTCCGCCGGAGCACCAGCGCTCGACCGCCTCCTGGGGCGAGAAGGAGGATGACAGCGAGCCCAACCGAAAATTTCCTGGGCGCTACCCGGCCAATCGCTTTGACGGCTGGAGTGCGGTGTTCGCCCGCACGATGCAGCAGGAGCTGCATGGCCGGCTGGGCACCGAGGACCGGGGCGAACGCCTGAGGCACCTGGGAGTCCTGCGCGCCCTCAACTGCCCGGGCATCCTCGTCGAGTCCGCGTTTCTCACGAACGACCCCGAGGCCCGGCGCGTTGCGGCGCCCGCATTCCGCCAGCAGATCGCCGAGGCGATGCTTGCCGGAATCCGGGCCTACGCCGCCGAGCTCGATTCGCTGCGGCCGCCCGTCCCGGCGGCCCCTGCTCTTTCACCCCCGCCGGCGCAAGGCGTCGCGGCTCAGAAGCCCCTCCTCCCGCCGCAACGGCCGCAGTGATTCAGGCCCAAGCGGGCGCAAGGAGGCCGGCGCTGCGGTCGGGCTCGAACCAGTCGGACGGATCCGCATCGGCTTCGAATTCCGGGCAGGTCTCAGCGAGTTTCATCCTGAGGCTTTCCCGAGCGCGGGCGATCCGGCTCTTCACCGTCCCGACATTGATGCAGAGCTGAACGGCTATCTCATCGTAGGACAGGTTCTGAACGTTGCGCAGGACGAGAACCCGCTGGTGGTGGGCCTCGAGCGCGTTCATGCACCGGGCGACCAGTTCGGAGAATTCCTCGCACTCGGCGGCGCGGGATGGCTCGGGGGAGCCCGCGGAGATGAGATCGGACAGTGGGGAGGCGCTGTCTTCGCCGACCGGGCAGTCGAGGGACACCGTCGCGTGCCGCCGGCGCCGGAAATAGTACCAATAGCGGTTCCGGGCGAGGTTGACCGCAATGCGGTGAAGCCAGGTCGCAAGCGAGGAATCGCCGCGAAAGCCCGCCAGGCAGCGGTGCGCGCGAACGAATGTGTCCTGCGTGATTTCCTCGGCGTCTGCGCCGTTGTGCAGCAGGTTCTGCGTCACTGAAAATATCCTGGCGCGGTAGCGGGCCATGATCTCGACGAACGCAGATTCGTCGCCGGCCTTGAAGCGCTGCACGAGATCGGCGTCGCGGACCGCATTCTCCTGCGATGCGGCGGAGCGCGCTGTGTTTCGGGACGGTGGACGGGCGGTGCCTATAGGAACGTCTGAGGTGGATGATTTCATGGTAAGAATGGGCTTGGAAACCTGCCCGTCTCCTACCTTGCCGCGTGCCAGCCCGGAGCAGCCATGATGCAAGTAAATGAAGGATATGTAGTTCAAAGTTTTTGACCCATTCTTGGACCTGTTTCCGATGGACGAATTTCGTGCAAAATGCACCGCAGACGGCCGACTTTTTGCAAAATGCATGGGCTGGTCTGGGTCCCGGCGAACTGATATCCAGGCATTTCATGGCAAAAAACAGATGGGCCATTTTCGTGGCGGGCGGCCTCATCGTCCTGGGCGGGCTGGCTGCGTACCATAACAGCCTCTCCGGTCCGTTCACCTTCGACGACGCGGGTTCGATCCTCGAAAATTCCACGATACGCCACCTGTGGCCGCTCGGGTCTGTGCTGACGCCGCCGTCCTCGGGCGGGCAGACGGTCGGAGGGAGGCCGGTTCTCAATCTTTCGCTCGCGATCAACTATTCGATCAGCGGAACGGAGGTCTGGAGCTACCATGCCCTGAACGCCCTCATCCATATCCTCGCCGGCCTGGCGCTCTTCGGAATTGTGCGTCGGACGCTTGCCGGTTGGGGCGGGCGTTCCGCTCACGGCTTTTTCGGCGGAGACGAGGAAAGTGCGGGCAAGTCCGCGCTTTTCCTCGGCTTCGCTTCCGCGCTCCTCTGGACCGTCCATCCCCTGCAGACCGAGGCCGTCACCTACACCATCCAGCGGGCGGAGTCGCTGATGGGGCTTTTTTATCTCCTCACGCTCTATTGCTTTATCAGAGGAGCGGAGACGGGAGATGGACAAATCGAAAATCGGAAAGCGGAATGCGGAAACGTAAAATCCGGATCGTCCACCGAAAAGCTTCCGATTTCCGATTTCCGCTTTCCGATTTCGTCGTCCTCGGTTTCCGGATTTCCGCTTTCCGCTTTCCGCTTTCCCATTTGGCTTTCCCTTTCGTGCATCGCCTGCCTCCTCGGGATGGCGACGAAGGAGGTCATGGTGTCGGCGCCGGCGATGGTCTTCCTTTACGACCGCACCTTCGTCACGGGGAGCTTCCGGGGCGCCTGGACGGCGCGCCGCGGTTATTATGCCGCGCTCGGCTCGACCCTGCTTCTCCTCGCGGGTCTCATGGGGAGCACGCACAATCGGGGCGGATCGATCGGCTACGGCAACGGCGTGCCCTGGTGGGCCTACTCGCTCACGCAATTCCTGGCAGTCGCGCATTACCTCCGGCTCTCCTTCTGGCCGCATCCCCTGGTCTTCGACTACGGGATCATCTGGATCCGGAGCGCCGGCGAGGTGCTGCCCGCCGCGGCGGTCGTCCTTGCCGCGGTGGGTCTGACTTTCTGGGCGCTCTTTCGCCCGGCGAACCGGGGCTTCACGTGGCGGCCCCTGGGATTCCTGGGCTTCTGGTTCTTCGGAATCCTCGCGCCGACTTCCAGCATCGTGCCCGGGACGACGCAGATGATCGTGGAGCACCGGCTATATCTTTCCCTCGCCGCTCCGCTCGTCCTCGCCGTTGTCGGGATCCATGCCCTCGTCTCGCGCGCCGCGAAGAACACCGCGGCTGCCGTGACCGCTTTCGCCGTGTGCGTCCCCCTGGCCGCGGTGTGCTGCGCCCTGACCGTGCGCCGCAACGAGATCTATCGCGATGGGCTCACCCTCTGGAGGGACACCGTCGCCAAGCGGCCGTACGCGGCGAGGCCGCGCAGCTACCTGGCGGCCGTCCTTCTGACGAAAGGATACACGGCGGAGTCGTCCGCGGAATACGAGGAGGCGTCGCGTCTGGACCCGGACTATCCCATGGCCCACAACGGCCGCGGCACGATCTATCTGAAGGCCGGCCGCGTCGACGACGCCATAGGTCAGTACGAGCAGGCCGTTCGCGAGGCGCCCGGATATGCCGAGGCCCAGTACAACCTGGGTCTTGCCCTACTGACCGCGGGCCGCGCGGCGGAGGCGATTCCCCATGAGGAGATCGCGATCCACCAGAGGCCGGATTACCCGGACGCCCTGAATACGCTCGGGAACGCCCTCTTCAGGCTCGGCCGGCCGGATGCCGCGATTCCGAGCTACGAGGCCGCGGTCCGCCTGAGGCCGGACAACGTTGAAGTGCGCAACAATCTCGGCATCGCGCTTGCGAACGTCGGCCGGCTGCGCGATGCCGTGGCGCAGCTCGAGGAGGCCGTGCGGCTGAAGCCCGGCGATGCCGCCTTGAGGAGCAATCTCGAGCGCGTCCGGGCCGCGCTCGGCTCGGGCGCGCCCTGAGGCCTACCGCGCGGCCTGCTGCCGGGCGTATTCGAGGTTCTGGCGGACCCGCGCCATGCCGGGATCGATCCGGAGCGCCGCCTCGTAGTGCGGGATCGCCTCGAGTGGCCGGTTCTCCTGGAGGAGGACGTTTCCGAGGTTGATCTGCGCCGCGGCGTAATTCGGCGCCAGTTCCGCCGCCCGTTCGAAATGCTCGCCGGCCGCCGCCAGCCGCCCCGACTGGGCGAGGATTGCGCCCCATTCGTTCCAGATCCGCGGATTCGAAGGAGCCTCGCGGGCCGCCAACTCGAGCTGAGCGGCCGCATCGGGGAGCCTGCCCGCCTGGGCGAGGGCGATCGCCCAGTTGTACCGGCCCTCGGAAAAGTCCGGCTGCAGGCGCAACGCGGTCTCGTATTGCGGCAGGGCCTCCGGCACGCGGCCGGCCTGGGTGAGCGCGTTGCCGAGATTGACGAAGGTCTCCGCGGAATCGGGCTGGAGGCGGACGGCCTCCTGCTGCTCCCGGATCGCGGCATCGAGGTCTCCCGTTTGCGCGAGGGCGTTGCCCAGGTTGGTGTGCGCCTTCACATAGCCGAGCCGGACGGCCTCGCGCAAGTGGACGACCGCGTCAGCAGGGCGCCCGACAAGAAGGAGCGCGTAACCGAGGCCGCTGTGGGCTTCGGCGAGGTCGGGCCTGATGCGGATAGCCTCCTCGTAATGCGCGATGCCCGATTTTAGATCGCCCGCCTTCACCTCGGCGTCGGCGAGATTGTCCAGGGCGGCCCACGAGGCCGGGTCGCGTCCGAGCGCATAGTTCCAGAGGGTGCCGGAGTCGTGGAAGACGCTCGAATACCCGCGGCTCTCGGCGGCGAAGGCGCCCGCGATCGCCGTGGCGGCGAGAACAGCCGGGACAGGAGAGGTCCTTGCGAGCGCGCCCAGCGCCGCGGCCGCCAGTCCCGCGGCCCCGATGATCGAGATATAGGCGAAGTGATCGGCCACCCAGGAATAGCGCATGTAGGACATGTCCGCCAAGCCGACGATCGGAAGCAGGTTGATGACGAGGAATCCCAGCCCGAGAAGCGCATGCTTTCCCCAGGAGGCGCGGCGGCTCCAGCACAGCGCCGCCACCGCGATCAGGGCTGCGAGCGGGAGTAGGTGCGCGGGGGAGGGGGCCACGACGCTGGGAGAATACAGCGGAGAGAGCCCGGCCGGAACGAGGCACTTGAAGAAGTAGAAGCCCGCGGAGATCGAGGCCCGCAGGAGCCGCGCCGCGGGACCCCCGGCGTCGATCGTCCAGGCGGCGATGGCTACGCGGTACTGGAATCTCAGGGTCACGGCGCCTAGGGCGGCGGACACCGCGAGGAAGGGCGCGGTCGCCACGAAGTCGCGGGCCCCGATCCGGCCGCGCTTCCACCAGGCGTGGAGGAGGAAGACCGCCGGGAGCATGACGACGGAGCTTTTGGCCAGCATCGCGAGGAGGAAGAAAAGAAAAGCCCGGACGTACGCGGACGGGCGGCGCGCGGCGTCGTAGTCGAGCCATGCGTCCATCGCGAGCAGCATGAGCGGGAGCGACAGCGTGTTCTTCAGCTCCGCGGCCCACGCGACGGATTCGACGGCGAGGGGATGGATGGCGAAGAGGAGCCCGCCGAGCCAGGCCCAGGGCGCGCCCAGCCGGCGGAGGAGCCGCCACACGAGCAGGGCGCTCGCAAGATGGAGGGCGAGGCTCACCGCGTGGTAGCCGAAGGGCTCGGCTCCCCACGCCCGCCACTCCAGCCATTGCACGGTGGACTTGAGCGGAAAATAATCCGGCCCCGGCGGCGAGAGCCAGATCTTCGCGACACCGGCCGGATCCTTGAGTATTGTATTTTCGAATACCTCGCTCCCGTCGTCCCAGAGCCAGCCGCCGGAGAGGGCGGGGCGCAGCGCGAGGAGCCCCAGCAGGACGAGGGCGGCCGCGGCGAGCGCCGTGCGGACGCCCTGCGGGCGGGGCTGGGCGGGGCTGCGCGGGACTTCTTGAGGCGGCACGCAGGAGGTTACGGCGGAATCCCGGGCAAAAATCAAACCCGGCTTCCCGACGTCCCCCCTGGGAAATCGAGGCGGCTCCCGGGCGCCGCGGGGAAATTGGAAAAATTTAACACAAAAAGGCCACAAACCTATTGACGGGTAATTGGCAGGTTCCCATAGGTTGTGGTCTCGGAGGCAGGCGACCACATCCCCTAGTGGTCAACAACCCGTAAATAAGTTCTAACAAGTTTTGTTCGCCTGGGCCTTCCGTGCCCTCAGAACAGCAATTTCCCCTCAAGAAATTTCGCAAATTCAGCCGTTCAAGCCATATTTGACCATGCTCAAGACATTCCAGGTCGGCTCCAAAACCTTCGTCCTCGACCAGGCGAAGGCGGAAGCCGCATTCGCCGCCAAGAAGGTGATCAACGGGCGCGCGACCATGACGTTCAACCTTCTTCCCCTGAAGTACCAGTGGGCCTACGACCTCTACCGCAAGATGAAGGCGAACCACTGGGAGCCGGAGGACATCCCGATGGGCAAGGATATCGAGCAGTGGCGCGACGAGAAGGCGCTGGCCGAGGTGGACCGTTGGATCATCCGGATGGGCATCGGCTATTTTTCGGCGGCCGAGGGAATCGTGGGCGACAACATCCAGCACGTCGTCCGAGAGCTTGTGACGGCCCCTGAGCTGAAGCTCGTCCTCGGCCGGCACGCGCACGAGGAGAACATCCACGCCGATTCGCTGCTGTACATGATCGCCTCGCTGGGGATCAACCCCCACGAGTGCGAGGCGATGTTCGAGGACGTGCCGACCATCGTCCGGAAGAACGAGTTCGTCACCCGCATCTCGCGCGAACTGCGCCGGGACATCGATCTCACCCGGCCGGAGAACAAGAAGCTCCTGGCGAAGAACATCTTCGTCTTCGGCCAGTGCATGGAAGGCACCCAGTTCTACGGGCTCTTCGGCATGGTCCTCTCCCTCTACCGCCAGAACAAGATCCCCGGGATCGGCCAGATGTTCCGCTACACCCTTCGGGACGAGTCCAATCACATCGAGGTCTTCCGCAACCTCTTCATGGACCTGGTCGAGGAGAACCGGGAGATCTGGACCTCCGAATTCAAGGAGGAGCTCCGCGGCCTGATGCGCGAGGCCGTGGACCTCGAGAAGGAATTCATCCGCGACTGCCTGCCCGTCAACGCCGTCGGCCTTCGCCTCGAGGATTTTCTTACCTACATAGACTACATCGCCGACCGCCGCCTCGAAGGCTGCGGCCTGGCGCCGCTCTCCAGCGGCATCAAGAATCCCCTCCCGTGGCTCGCCGAGATGATGGACATCAAGAAGGAGCAGAATTTCTTCGAAGGCCGGGTCACCGAGTACCAAAAAGCATCTTCCCTCTCCGTCGCCTCGGACGACGAACTCTGATTTCAGGTTTCGATTTTCAGCGTTAGGCTCCGGGTAATCGGGCCCGCCCCCGGTCCGAACCCGGCAACTCCTCCTAACAGCTTTAGCTTTAACGTTTTCCGGTGCTGCCTTTCCAGGACAGCCCGCGGCTTCCTTCCAGGCGCTTCGCTTCACCTTATTTGTTTCAATTCCGTCACGACATCCTCTCATGAGCACACCTTCCCTCGCGCACGACCTCGCCCTCAAGCGCACCGTCCACACTCCGGTCGAACAGAAACCCCATTACGCCTGGCGCGACATCCTCGCGTCCGAGGACATCCCCGTGCCGCCGATCGTGCTCGTCTGCCCGCATGGCGATGAGCGCTTCGCGCTGGCCGAGGTGGCCGACACGCTCGGCAAGGCACTGACGAATGTGTGCCTCGCGCGCGGGGAGAAGGAGATATTCACGCCCGACAACCGCGCTTGGATTATCGGGATTTGCAGCGAACTCGCCGGCACGCTGACCAGCCTCGCCGCCGACCAAAACCCGCTCCGGCTGACGCTGAACGCCCTCTACGAGCTGATCGAGAAGACGCTCGTCGACAACAACGCCTACTTCGTGGCGAAGAGCCTCCTCATCAACCGGGCGCGCAAGCTCTCCTTCGACCGCGACGCGGCGGCGCACGCGACTTTCCGCGTCATCCGGCGCAACAACCAGGTCGTTCCCTGGAACGACCAGAAGATCGAGATCGCGATCCGCAAGACCTTCCTCTCCCTCCACCGCGACTCCTCGCCGGCGGTGGCCATCACCCGCGCGGTATCCGAGCGGGTGCAGGCCTCCAAGCAGGCCTTCGTCCACATCGAGGAGATCCAGGACATGGTCCAGGAAGAGCTGATGAAGGCCGGCCACTACAAGGTGGCCGAGGCCTATATCCTCTTCCGCGCCGAGCGGGCCGCCGCCCGCTCCGCGGGGAAGTTCGACCAGACGGAATCCGCCTTGGCGACGGTCGAGCAGGTCGCTCCCGGCCAGGAGACGATGGTCGTCGTCAAGCGCGCGGACGGCCAGAACCACTTCTGGGACGGCGCCGACCTGCGCAAGCGGATCGAGTTCGCCCGGATCGACCTCGAGCTCTGCCTCACGGCCGAGCAGATCGAGCAGGAGCTCCGGCGCTCGATCTACGACCAGATCACCCAGAAGGACCTCGACGCCACGATCATCCTGAATTCGAAGACGCTGATCGAAAAGGACGCGGACTTCGCCAAGTTCGCCGGCCGCATCCAGCTCACCTACATCTACGAGGAGGTCCTCGGCTGGGACATCGTCGTCGACGGCATCGGAAAGCTGAAGGAATTCCACCAGCGCGCCTTCAAGCGGTACCTCGAGCACGGCGTAGCCATCAAGCGGCTGAATCCCAAGCTCCTCGAGTACGACCTCGCGCGCCTCGGAGCAGCGCTCGACCCGTCCTGCGACCTCGAGTTCGACTTCCTCGGCATCCAGACCCTGTACGACCGCTACCTGATCGTGGACAAGGTCTCCAAGCCCGCCCGCCGGATCGAGACGCCCCAGTTCTTCTGGATGCGGGTCTCGATGGGCCTCTTCCTCGGCGAGTCGGAAAACCGCGAGGCGAAGATCGCTGCCCTCTACGCCCTCTACAAGTCGCGCCGGTTCTGCTCGTCCACGCCGACCCTCTTCAATGCGGGGACGCTGCACTCTCAGCTCAGCTCATGCTATCTCTATTACGTTGATGACTCGATCGAGGGCATCTTCCAGCGCGGCATCGCCGAGAACGCCTATCTGGCCAAGTGGGCCGGCGGCCTGGGCGGCTCCTGGACGGCGGTGCGCGGCACCGGCGCCTACATCGGGGGCACGAACGGCGAGTCCCAGGGCGTGATTCCCTTCCTCAAGCTGCACAACGACCAGCTCGTGGCCGTCAACCAGGGCGGAAAGCGGAAGGGCTCCGGCTGCGCCTACCTCGAGACCTGGCACAACGACCTCTACGAGTTCCTCGAGCTGCGCAAGAACACGGGAGACGACCGCCGCCGCACGCACGACATGAACACGGCGAACTGGATCCCCGACCTGTTCATGAAGCGCCTGGAGGCCCGGCAGCCCTGGACCCTCTTCCGCTCGAACCAGACGAAAGATCTCCACGATCTCTACGGAAAGAAGTTCGAGGAACGCTATCTCCATTACGAGAAGATGGCCGAGAACGGGAAGCTGTTCGGCCAGAAGGTCGAGGCGCTCGAGCTGTGGAAGAAGATGCTCTCGATGCTCTTCGAGACCGGCCATCCCTGGATCACCTTCAAGGACGCCTGCAACGTGCGCTCGCCGCAGGATCACGTCGGCGTGATCCACTCGTCCAATCTTTGCTGCATGACAGCGGACCAGAGGGTGGTGACGTCGGAAGGCATTGTCACGGTCGCCTATCTCTTCCAGAAGGCGCGCAAGCTCGCCCATGTCGGACCCTCGGGCGAGCCGATCGAGTCCGAACCGTCGAATATCGTGGTCGGCCGCTCCGGACCGGTTTCGGCGGGCCCCATGCTGCTCCCGCGGCCGAACGCCCCGATCGTTAAGATCCGCACCCGCGAGGGCTACAGCCACAAGGTGACGCCCGACCACAAGGTTTGGGTGGTCGATAGCGGCTGGGTTGAGGCGCAGCACCTGAAGGCGGGCGACAGGATCGAGATCCAGCAGGCCGAAGGGCTTTGGGGAAGCGTGGACGCGATCGACGAAGCCTTCATCTGCGGCCTGGTCGCGGGCGACGGCACGTTCATGCATCATTCGAACGGCTCCGTTTCGGTCTGCATCGACCTTTGGAGCAACGAATTCGGCCTGATCTCGGCGGTCGAGACGGCGGTCGCTCGCATTCTTGAGTCCGCGGGTGAGCATGCGAACACGACTTCGAGTCTGGAGCCCTTGTTTGCCGGCGATGACTACAAGCGCCGGCTGTCCTCCGCGCCGTTGGCGCGCGTCCTCGCGCGCCGGGATTTCGGACGGGCCACCAAGCTTCGGGTCCCCGAGATCGTCTGGGCCGGAACGCGGACCACCGCCGCGGCCTACCTCCGCGGATTGTACGCCGCCGATGCGACCGTGCAGAGCGGCGAGGTCACCACCTGTGTGCTGGCGTCCACCAGCCAGACGTTCCTGGAGGAGATTCAGATCCTGCTGGCCAACTTCGGCGTCAAGACATCGCTGACGAAGATGCGCGAGGCCGGCATGTGCGACCTTCCGGATGGAAAGGGCGGCAGCCAGGAATATTGGCAGAGCGAACTCTGGCGGCTCATGGTCACGTCCGTCCGCGGTTGCCAGATCATGGAAGAGCTGACGGGAGTCGGCCGTCTCCGCGGCAACGAGGGGTATCTATCGAATCTCAAGAAGACCGGTTACGCGCAGAAGATGCACGCGACGTTCGAGGACCTTGAGCCGCTTCCCAATGAGGACGCCTACTGCCTCCAGGTATTCACGGAGGAGCATTCCTGGACCGTCAACGGGCTGATCACCAAGAACACCGAAATCACCCTGAACACCTCGAAGGAGGAGACGGCGGTGTGCAACCTGGGCTCGATCATCCTCGACTCACATCTCCTGCCGAGCGGCGCGATCGACCACCCCAAGCTCCGCGAGACGATCCGGACGGCTGTCCGCGCGCTGGACAACGTTATCGACATCAACTTCTACCCGACGGAGGCGGCCCGGGTATCAAACCAGCGCCACCGCCCGATCGGGCTCGGCCTGATGGGGCTCGCGAATGCGCTCTACATGAAGGGTGTCGCATTCGCCTCCGACGAGGCGGTCGAATTCAACGACGAGGTCATGGAGGCCGTGGCGCACTACGCCTACGAGGCAAGCTCCGACCTCGCCGCGGAGCGCGGTACCTACTCCTCGTACAAGGGCTCGAAATGGGACCGCGGACTCCTGCCGCAGGACACCCTGGATCTCCTCGAGTCCGAGCGCGGCGTGCCGGTCGACGTCCCGCGCGGTGGCAAGATGGACTGGACCGCCCTCCGGGCGAAGATCGCGACCCAGGGCATGCGCAACAGCAATGTCCTCGCGATCGCGCCCACGGCGACCATCTCGAACATCACGGCCACCTCGCCCTGCATCGAGCCGACCTACAAGAACCTCTTCGTCAAATCGAACCTCTCGGGAGAGTTCATCGTCCTCAATCCATTCATGGTGAATGACCTGAAGGCCAACGGCCTCTGGGACCAGGACATGATCGACAACCTCAAGTACTTCGACGGCGAGTTGAAGGACATCGCCCGGATCCCCGAGGAGCTCAAGGCCCGGTACCTGACGGCCTTCGACATCGATCCCAAGTGGATCGTCGAGGCGGCCGCCCGCCGCCAGAAATGGATCGACCAATCGCAGTCGGTGAACCTATGGATCAAGACGCCGGACCTGAAGACCCTGAGCCACATGTACCGGCACGCCTGGCACGTCGGGCTCAAGACCACCTACTACCTCCGCTCGCTCGGCGCCTCGAACATCGAGAAGGCCACCATCTCGGTGAAGAAGGAAACCCGCGGCGCGATCAAGGAAGGCTCCGACGGCGGCCAGAATTCCGGCGACGCGGGCGGCTCCCACGAGACAGTGGCTGTCGAGGCCGAGTCCCCGCGCGTCTACACCGCCGAGGAAAAGCTCGCCTGCTCCATCGACGCCATGCGCAACGGCGGCACGTGCGAGGCCTGCCAGTAGGCGAGAGACTCGTTCCCAAAAGGCCCGCTTAGGCGGGCCTTTTTTGTCTCCAAACCCTGGCGCTCACATGCGGCCGGCTGCGACCGTGGAAGTTGTTGCAACTTGGGCAATCCTGGCGGGTTTTATCCTGTGAATGACGTTTCTTCTGCGTCTCGCACCTCCTGCGTTGTTTGCACTGGCAATGACGGCGGCGCATGCGGCGCAGTTTGCATCCCCGGAGGCTGCGCTGACCGAGGTGGCGCCCTTGCCGGCGCTGGCTGAATTCGCGGCCGCCCGAGCGATCCCCATGGATGGCAGGGAAGCCGGGAGCGATCCTCAAGCGGCACATGCGGGCGACCGAGTCGTCCTCCTATTCACACTTTTTGACCATGAGCATTATCGGCAATGGCTCGTCGAAATCCGCGCGGCAGAGCTCACGGACGGCGAACGCGACTCTCATCCGTCCGGTTTCGGGATCTTCGGTCCATTCCTGAAAACGCTGAAGAGCAGCACGGGCCACAAATGGTCCTTCCCTGCGTCGCCGGCCGCGCTCGATATCAGGACGTACGGGCCGTTTTACAGCGATGCCTCCGCTTCGGCGGGAAAGGACCGCGGGGAGAAGTCCGCGCACATCCTCGCCAATGCCAACTACCTCGCGATCGGTCTGACGCCGCAATGCGAGATCGAGACGAGATTGCTGGACGCCGGCAAGCGCGACCCCGGGATCGCCCTTATCTTTCCCCTCGGACCGTCCTTCTCCGACGAACAGATCAAGGCGGCCCGGGCGCGTGCGGCGGCGTCCGGATTCACGGAGGAGGACGAGCGGATTTATGCGAAGTCGGCATTCGCGCTCGTGCAGTTTGCCGCCCTGGCCCAGCAGACCGACGGTGTCAGGGACATTCTCGAAGAGATCGTCGAGAAGCCGGGGATATTTCCAGTGGGAAACATTTTCTTGGATTGGAACAAGCAGCGGCTCGTCGAGGCCGGGGATTCGATCCTTCCTCAAGCACGGGTCTTCGGGATCCCCTTTGTCTATTCGCAGCGGCATACGACTACAAAGGGGACGCTGTTTGTAACTGCACCGGCGCCGCCTCTGCAGGTATGCGCGGGCTTCATCGGAATGACCGCCACGTCGACCAAGGCGCCCGACAAACGCCTCATCATGCGCCTCATGGCCGCGCGGCGATGAACGCGGTTATGCGAACGAAATCCGGAACATCTGCATGACGGCGTTGTTTGAACGGGGAATGTCCCCGCGCCCCTTTCTACTGGTGCTCGCCTTGTCCGCGCGGGCGCTTGCGTCCTCCACCGACCAGGCGTTTGCGCTCTACAAGGACGGAAAATTCGCGGATGCGCGCAAGGCGCTGGAGGCTGTCGTCGCGACCGAGCCACAGAATGCGCGCGCCTGCTTCTGCCTCGGAAGATGCATCATGGCGACCGAGCGCAGCCAGCAGGGGCTTGACGAAGCGGTTCCCTGGCTGGAAAAGGCTGCCAAGTTTGCGCCGAGCGACCCGGAAATCCTGGCCGCCTATGGCGAGGTTTGCATGCAGGAGGCGGGCATCCATATCTCGATTCCCACGGCCCTGCGGGGCCGCGATGCGATCGAGGCCGCGCTGGCGATCAATCCAAACGACCTCGTCGCCAAAAAAACGCTCTACCAGTTCTATGAGCAGGCGCCCTGGCCGATCGGCAGCAGTTCGAAGGCGGCGATCCAGCTCGAAGCGATCAGGGCGCGCGATCCCGATCGCGCGGCGCTCATCACGATCAGCACGCAAATCCGCGTGAAGGACTACGCCGGCGCCTTCAAGACCTGCGAGGGCCTTTTCGCCAAGAATCCGGACAGCACTTTCGCACTCATCCAATATGGCCGCGTCGCAGCCATCAGCGGACAAAATTTGGACCGCGGGCTGGCCTATTTGAAGCGATTTGTCGCGCTTGCGCCGTCTGCTCCCAAAGATCCGAGGCTGGCAAATGCATGGGGCCGCATCGGCAACATCTACGAGAAGCTTGGCAATGTGGACGGCGCCCGGGCCGCCTATCAGAAGATGCTCCAGCTCGAGCCGGGCAACAAGTCCGCCGCAGCCGCGCTCGCAAAGCTGAAGCAGTAGATCGCTCTTAGGCCCAGGTTCGCCAGCCGATGAATCCCCAGTACCCCAGGTAGATTGCGACGACGGTCAGGACGAGGGAGGCCGCGAACGCGTGCCACCAGACCAGACGGCGTATCTTCCGGTTGCGGAAACGCAGGGCGAGCGCGAGGCCGAGCACGGAGAAGACGCCGAAAGCGAGCGTCGACAGGCAGATTCCAACGGACCAAAAGGTGGCTCTTCCCAGCAGATTGATCGAGTCCGATGCCGATCCGATGATGAACAACAGCGTACACACGAGCGACACGGTTGCGAGGACCGGCATCGCACGCACGCTCAGGCTTTCCGCGCCGCGAAGATGGCCGAACAGCTTTGCGGGCACCCATGCGAGCGCAAAAATGCACGAACTCGCCATGAGAAGGAGGGCGGCTGCGGTCGCGGGAACCTCGACCCAGGGCATCCATCCGGGGATGCGGCGGAAGGTCGCCATCGAAACTTCAATCTGTGTCCCGTCGGACATGTCGGAAATCAGGGCAACGGTCGGCGCGCCGTCATTCGGCAGACGGAAGAGTCGCTCTGAAACGGGCACGTAGTCCCGGCTGTGCCCGATGATGGGGCCCAGCCTCAATCCGCTGGGAATCGCGCGCAATCTTGCGAGACCCAGGATGCGGGCCAGGCCCCGGTTATATTCCTGCCGAGGGCTGTTCGGCTCGTACCAGCCCTCGTATTCCTTGACGACGGGAGAGGGCGGAACGACCACGGGCAGCGGAGGCGGCGCGGGTAGTGTCAGATTGATGTAAGTGCGCAGGAGGCCGTCGATCTGGGTGAGCGCAGCGCCGCTTCCGGAATTTATCATGAAGACATAGCCGACTCCCTGATCGGGCAGGTAGGAAAGTTCGGTCAATCCGCCTTCGACGCCTCCATTGTGGCCGTGGAAGATCCGCCGCTTGACCGTCGCATAGTTGCCCAGCCCGTATC
>Ga0265313_10002260_pt1 | contig 16927 bp, 15 predicted proteins | sample 4123metaG_FD_203122 | JGI IMG/M metagenome (GOLD analysis project Ga0265313, IMG submission 203122) | Rhizosphere microbial communities from Carex aquatilis grown in University of Washington, Seatle, WA, United States - 4-1-23 metaG | ecosystem: Host-associated > Plants > Roots > Rhizosphere >...
ACGGAGGACGCCATAAACACCCGCAGCGACAGCCGTGGCGAGAATCGCACCGGCAGCTACCGCGAGGCCGGCGTCGATATCGATGCGGGCGCGGCCCTGGTCGAGGCCATCAAGCCCCTGGCGGCGACAACGGCGCGCCGTGGCACGGCCGCGGGCTTGGGCGGGTTCGGCGCGCTGTTCGACCTCAAGGCCGCCGGCTATCGCGATCCGATCCTGGTCTCCACCACCGATGGGGTCGGCACCAAACTGAAGATCGCCATTGCCGCCGACCGGCATGACGGCATCGGTGTCGATCTGGTCGCCATGTGCGTCAACGACCTGGTCGTCCAGGGTGCGGAGCCGCTCTTCTTTCTCGACTACTTCGCCACCGGAAAGCTCGTCGTCGCCGCAGGACGGGACATCGTCGCCGGCATCGCCGCGGGTTGCCGCGAGGCCGGATGCGCGCTGGTCGGCGGCGAGACGGCCGAGATGCCTGGGATGTACGCGCCAGGAGACTACGACCTCGCCGGATTTGCCGTAGGCGCGGTGGAGCGCGAGAGCGTGATCGACGGTGCACGGGTGGCGGCCGGCGACATCATCCTCGGCCTCGCCTCCTCCGGCCTCCACTCCAATGGCTTCTCTCTGGTGCGCCGGGTCGTCGCCGAGGAGGGCCTGGACTATGGCCACGAAGCGCCGTTCCAGCCGGGTGCAAGCCTCGCCGCGGCCCTGCTGACGCCGACGCGGATCTACGTCAGGAGCTGCCTCTCGGCGGCAGGCAGCGGGCACGTCAAGGCCATGGCCCATATCACCGGAGGCGGCCTCCTGGAGAACATTCCCCGGGTGCTGCCCGAAGGCCTCGCGGCAGCGATCGACGTCCGGCGCTGGCCGTTGCCGCCGGTGTTCGCCTGGCTGAAGCGTACCGCCCGCATCGCCGAGACGGAGATGGCCCGCACCTTCAACTGCGGCATCGGCATGATGCTGGTTGTCGCGCATGACGATGCGCAGACCGTCAGCCGACAGCTCACCGATGCGGGTGAGCGGGTGTTCGACATCGGCCGCGTCGTCATGCGGGGCGCAGGCTTGCCCGGCGCGATCGTCGAGGGCATGGCCGAGGCATGGCGCGGCTGAGGCTTGCCATCCTCATCTCCGGGCGCGGCTCCAATATGCAGGCGCTGCTGGCGGCCTGCCGGAGTGGCGCGATCGCGGCCGATCCCTGCCTTGTGCTCTCCAACCGGGCGGAGGCCGCCGGGCTGGCAGTCGCCGAGGAGGCCGGCATCCCGACCCGCGTCGTTTCCCATCGAGATTTTGGCGAACGGGCCGGTTTCGATGCCGCCCTCGACAAGGCGCTCGGCGAGGCCGGGATCGACTTCGTCTGCCTTGCCGGCTTCATGCGCCTGTTGACCCGGAATTTCATCGAGACCTGGCGCGACAGGATGATCAATATCCACCCGTCCCTGCTGCCCGCCTTTCCCGGCCTCGACACCCATCGCCGGGCGCTTGCCGCCGGGGTCAAGTTCGCCGGCTGCACGGTGCATTTCGCGCGCTTCGAGACCGATACCGGGCCGATCATCGCCCAGGCCGCCGTACCGGTGCTCCCCAGCGACGATGAGGCCCGGCTCGCCGCCCGGGTGCTGGAAGCCGAGCATCGCCTCTATCCCCTGGCGCTCGGCCTCGTCGCCGCAGGGAAGGTCAGGGTCGAGGGCGAGAGGGCGATCGTGGAGGCACCGGCGCCCACAGTGCAAATGCTTCTCAGTCCAACAGGCTGAGTCTAGAGCCTGATTGACCGCACAACCCGGCCTGCGCTAAATCGCTGCCGGTTTCCAGTTCCGACAGGAGAAACGGCCGATGTCCATTCAGGATGAGATCCTTGCCGACCACCAGCGCATGTGGCAGAGCTTCTGCCGTTTCACGACGGTGGGCGTCATCGTGGTCGTGGCCATCCTCGCCCTGATGGGCATTTTCCTGCTCTGAATCCAGAGCTTGTCGCCGTTCCCGCGAAGACGGGAGACCCCTTGCCGCATCGGCCTCTGATGTAGCGGGGGGCGAAGAAAGAAAGCCCCTGCGCGTGACCGGAGGCTGACCTAGCCGACGAGTTCCGTGCCGGCGAAGAAGAAGGCGATCTCCTTCGCCGCGTTCTCCGGCGAATCGGATCCGTGCACCGAATTGGCCTCGATCGATTCGGCGAAGTCGCGCCGGATCGTGCCGGCGGCTGCCTTGGCGGGATCGGTTGCCCCCATGACCTCGCGATTGCGCGCGACGGCGTCGTCACCTTCCAGCACCTGGAGCACAACCGGTCCGCTGGTCATGAAGCGGCAGAGGTCGCCATAGAACGGCCGCGCCTTGTGTACCTCATAGAATTTCTCCGCCTGGGAACGCGATAGCCAGACCCTCTTCTGGGCGACGATGCGCAGGCCCGCCTTCTCCAGCCGCGCATTGATCTCGCCGGTCAGATTGCGCCTGGTCGCGTCCGGCTTGATGATCGAGAGAGTGTGCTCGATGGCCATGAGTCCCGCCTTTGGTTCAACAAAACGGGCCTTCATATACGCCCGCGGCCCCGGCAGCAACCCTTTCAGGAACCACGGGTGACGGGCCTCCGGCGCCATGCTAAGACGCCGCCGCCATGCTCAGGATAAATCGCCTCACCTATCGCGTTGCGGGCCGGACCTTGCTGGAGGAGGCAAGCATGACCCTGTCCCAGGGCCAGCGCGCGGGCCTGGTAGGGCGCAACGGCAGCGGCAAATCGACGCTCCTGAAGCTTATCGCCGGATCGCTGCAGCCCGACGGCGGCGACATCGAGGTGGCTTCTGGCTGGCGCATCGGCCTATTGGCCCAGGAGGCGCCGAGCGACCACCGAAGCCTTCTCGAAACGGTCCTGGCGGCCGACGCCGAACGAACGCGGCTTCTGGCCGAGGCGGAGACGGCGACCGAAGGCCATGCGATCGCCGAGATCCATATGCGGCTCGCGGACATCGAGGCGCACCGCGCCCCGTCGCGCGCGGCTTCGATCCTGGCCGGGCTCGGCTTCGACGCGGCAGCGCAACAGCGTCCTTGCAGCGACTTTTCCGGCGGCTGGCGCATGCGCGTGGCGCTCGCCGCCCTGCTGTTCACCGCCCCCGATCTTCTGCTCCTGGATGAGCCGACCAACCACCTCGACCTCGAGGCGACGATCTGGCTGGAGGGCCATCTGAAGCAATATCCGGGGACTCTCCTCCTCGTCTCTCACGATCGCGATTTGCTGAATCGCGTCGTCGAGCGGATCGTTCATCTGGATGGTGGCAAGCTCACTCTCTACAGCGGCGACTACGATCGGTTCGAACGCACCCGGGCCGAGCGGCTGAACCTCCTTTCGGCCGCCGCGGCCAAGCAGGACGCCCAGCGCCGCCACATGCAGGCCTTCATCGACCGTTTCCGCTACAAGGCGAGCAAGGCGCGCCAGGCACAGAGCCGGCTGAAGGCGCTGGCCCGCATGGAAACGATCGTGCTGCCCGAAGAACAGGCCGCGACGACGTTTTCCTTTCCCCAGCCCGACGCGCTACCCCCGCCGCTCCTCACCCTCGACGACGTGGCGGCCGGATACGCGGCGGGCGAGCCGGTGCTTCGGGGCCTCGACTTGCGGCTGGACATGGACGACCGCGTCGCACTGCTGGGGGCCAACGGCAACGGCAAATCGACGATGATGAAGCTCCTGGCCGGCAGGCTGGCCCCGATGGCCGGAAAGCTTACCCGCTCGCCCAAGCTCAAGGTCGGCTATTTCGCCCAGCATCAGCAGGAGGAGCTCGACCTCGCGGCAAGCCCCTTGCTGCACATGGAGCGGGCTACGCCGGGCGGACGGGAGGGCCCGATGCGCGCCCACCTCGCCCGCTTCGGTCTGGACTTCAACCGGGCCGAGACTCCGGTCGGCCGGCTCTCCGGTGGCGAAAAGGCGCGCCTGTTGTTCGCGCTCATGAGCCGGAGCGCGCCCAACATCCTGCTGCTCGACGAGCCTACCAACCATCTCGACATCGATGCGCGCCAAGCCTTGATCCAGGCCCTGAACGACTTCGAAGGCGCGGTGGTGCTGGTCAGCCACGATCCGCATCTGATCGAGCTCGTGGCCGACCGTCTATGGCTGGTGGCCGAGGGGCGTTGCACCCCGTTCGAGGGCGACCTCGAGGACTATCGGCGCCTGCTCCTGGAGCGCGAACGCGAAGCCAGCCGCGAAGCCGCCGCCGACGGCAACGGCTCCCAAAGCCGCAAGGAAAAGCGCCGGGCCGCTGCCGAGGCGCGGGCCGCCGGCACGCCGCTACGCCGGGCGGTCGAGAACGCGGCAGCGTGCCTGGGCAAGCTTCAGAAGCAGCTGGCTGATCTGGAACGGCGTCTCGCCGATCCGGCCCTCTATTCTGGCCCCAGCGAGGCGGTGACGGCCCTTCAGATTCAATGCGGAGAAATCCGCCGGCAGGTGGACCTGGCGGAGGAACGATGGATTGCCGCGGAGCTCGCCCTCGAATCCGGCGGACGGGCCGCGGGCTGACCGGAGCCTGATTCACGCGTCAGCTCGATAGAAGCTGACCCGACCTTGCGCTAGGCGCTCGCTTTTTGTTCCCAGGCGCCGCTATCGTCCTGCTGAAAATAGCTGAGAGTGTGGCCGGCGGCCTTATAGGCGGCCCAGCGCCGGCGAGCTGCGGCCACGGCCTGATCGTCGGTCCCATCGAACAGCTCGACGCAGAGCCGGTAGCTTGCCAGGCGCGTGCTCTCGGCTCCGTCGGCCACGAACAGCACCTGGGCGCCGTTGGGATTTTCGTCCGCGGCCGTCAGCCAGATGGGCTGCCGGTCGGCAAATCCGTCCTTGGCCGTGCCGTGCGGCAGGAACGCGCGGTCGCCATAGGTCCACAAATGCGTCGCCAGAGCCTCGGCCCGTTCGTCTGACCCCAGCAGCACGACCGCCCTCTCGCCCCGCTCAAGGGTGCGCTCGAGCATTTTGGGCAGCGCCGCCTCAAGACGCGTGCGCTGCAAGTGATAGAAGCGGACCTCGCTCACCGCTCCTCATAGTGGTCGGCGACCAGGCGCTCCAGCAGGCGCAGGCCGAAGGCGGTGGCACCCTTGGCCGCCGTGGCCGCGTCCTTGTCCGACCAGGCGACGCCAGCGATATCCAGATGCGCCCAGGGGACGTCCTTGACGAAGCGCTTGATGAAATGGGCGGCGGTGCAGCTGCCGCCCAGGCGCCCGCCGATGTTCTTCATGTCGGCGGCGTCGCTGTTGATCATCTTGTCGAAGGCGTCGGCCAGCGGCATCCGCCACAGCTGCTCGCCCGTCGCCTTGCCCGCCGCGAGAAGCCGTTCGGCCAGCGTATCGTTGTTGGCGAAGAGGCCGCCATAGACATTGCCCAAGGCCACGAGGATGGCACCGGTCAAGGTCGCCAGATCGACGATTGCCTGGGGCTTGAACTGCTCCTGGCAGTACCAGATCGCATCGGCGAGCACGAGCCGTCCTTCGGCATCGGTGTTGATCACCTCGATCGTCTGGCCCGACATGGAGGTGACGATGTCGCCCGGCCGCTGGGCCGTGCCCGATGGCATGTTCTCCACCAGCCCGATCACGCCGACGGCGTTCACCTTGGCCTTGCGGGATGCTAGCGCGTGCATCAGGCCGACGACCACGCCGGCGCCGGCCATGTCGGTCTTCATCTCCTCCATGCCCTGGGCCGGCTTGATGGAGATGCCGCCGGAATCGAAGGTGACGCCCTTGCCCACGAAGGCGATGGGCTTCTGTTTGGCGTCGCTCGCACCCCGCCACTGCATGATCGCAAGCTGGGATTCGCAGGCCGAGCCCTGGCCGACGCCGAGCAGGGCGCCCATGCCCAGCTTCTTCATCTGCTTCTCGCCCAGCACCTCGACCTCGACGCCGAGTTCCTGAAGCTTTTTGGCCGCTTCGGCGAGGCTCTCGGGAAAGATGACATTGGCGGGCTCGGACACCAGATCCCGTGTCACGACCACACCGTCGCCGATCTTTTCCAACGGCTCGTAGCTGCGCCGGGCGGCGGCCGGATCATCGACCATGATAATAAGGCGCTTCAGCGTCGGCTTCTGCTCCGGCTTTTCCCGGGTGCGATACTTGTCGAAGCGGTAGCTGCGCAGGCGCGCGCCCAGCGCCAGATTGGCCGCCATTTCGCCGACGCCGAGGCTGGCGCCGGCGATTTCGTCTATGGCAACGAAGGCGGAATGCTCGCCGGCAGCGTTGAGGGCCGCAACCAGACGTCCGCCGATCGCCTGCAGCGTCAGCGCATCGAGCGCTTCCGGCTTGCCGAGGCCCAGCAGTTGGACGCGCTGAACCTCGAGCCCCTGGGGCGCCAGGATCGAGAGCTGGTCCTCGGGCCGGCCCTTGAACCGGCCGACAGCGAGCGCCCGGCCGATCGCCCCTTTGCTCTGCTTGTCGGCCTGCTGGGCCGTGGGCGTCAAACGGTGCTCTTCGAGAATGCCGACGACGAGGGTCCCCGCAGAGGGCAGCTCAGGCTTGGCGAAGGTGATCTTCATTTGTCCCGTCTCCTGGGGGCTCTGATTGGCGGCGGTGTCCTCTAGCATAGGCCGGCGCCGGAGCAAAGGCGGCCCGGAACTGCACGGGCCGCGAGGATGGGTTCCGCGTGCCTCGCCGACGGGTTGACATCGCCATCCCTGCGAGAAACTCGGGCTAGGAAGCCGCGGCACCCCGGGCCTATCATGGCTCGGCATGCGCAACCTCAGCGTCTACATCGTCCGCCAGCTCGGCTTGGCCACCCTGATGACGGCGGCCGGCCTCACCCTTGCCATCTGGCTCAGCCAGTCGCTGCGCCTGCTCGACGTCATCGTCAACCGGGGTCTTGCGGTGGGCCTAGCGCTCAAGTTCATCATGCTGCTGCTGCCGGGATTGCTGGCGCTTCTGCTGCCCATCGCCGTCTTCATCTCGGTCATGTTCGTCTATCACCGGCTCAGCGCCGACAGCGAGCTCGTGGTCATGCGCAGCATCGGGATCAGCAATCTCCGTCTCGCCCAACCCGCGATCATCTTTGCCATCGGCGCGGCGCTTCTTGGCTATTTCCTTTCCCTGTACGCCATGCCCCGGGCGCTGCGCGAATACCATGACATCCAGGCCGATCTTGCCGGCGACATCGCCGGCGTCATGGTGGAGGCTGGCGTGTTTACCGAAGTCGCGCCAGGCATGACCTTTTATGCCCAGAGCCGCGACCATCACGGCGTGCTCACGGGCATCATCGTCGACGATTCCCGCGACCGCGAACGCCGACTGATCTACACCGCCACACGCGGCGCCGTCACCAACAGCGCCGACGGACCGCGTGCAATCCTGGAGAACGGCACCTATCAGGAGACCGACAAGAAAACCGGCCGCGTCTCGGTGCTGTATTTCGACCACACTTCGATCGGGCTCGCCGCGGTCATCGGGCACAACAGCCTTCAACGCAAGCGGGAGGCGGAGGAACTCTACCTGCCCGAGCTGGCGGCCGGCATGGCCGACGATCCCGACCCGGTCCGGCGCGGCCTGCTGATGATAGAGTTCCACCGCCGGTTGTCGGAGCCGCTGTCCACCATCGTCCTCGCGTTGATCGCGGCCGGCGCGCTGATCAGCGGCGGCGCACCACGCCAGGGACAGAATGCCCAGATGGTGGGCGCCACGATCGGCGTCGCCACCTTCCTCACCATCTCCTTCGTTCTGCGCGGCATCATTCAGCGGACACCGGCGCTGGCGCCCGCCTTCTACGTGATGCCGGTCCTGGCCATGGCCTGCGGCGTCTGGCTCCTGTTGCACCGGCCCGCATTCCTGCGCCGGGCGGCCGCATGAAGTCGTCGCTTTCGCCGACCTTGACGCTATACATCGGAGGCCGGTTCCTGGCCTGGGTGGCGGGCGTCTCCCTGCTGCTGTCGGCCATCGTCCTGTTCGGCGACGCCATCGAGCTGCTGCGCAAGGCGTCCGATCACCCTGAAGTCGGGTTCGGCACCATCATGGTGATGGCCATATTCCAGATGCCGGCAACCGCGCAGGAGGTGATGCCCTTCGGCCTGCTGGCCGCCACCCTTGGCTGCCTGGCGCAGCTGACGCGCAGCAGTGAGCTCGTCATCGTGCGCGTCAGCGGCGCCTCGATCTGGCAGATCCTGACGCCGGCCCTCCTGCTGGGCCTCGCCGTCGGGCTCCTGCGCGTCGGGGCCTTCGACCCCATAGCCGCGGCGGGCACCCAGCGCTACGAGAGCATGGTCCAGCACTATCTCGGCCAGGCCGACCCGCTGGTGACCGTCAGTCCGACGGGCCTCTGGTTGCGCCAGGCGACGGGCAAGGACAGTTACGTGCTGAACGCCCGCAGCATGGTGAGCGACAAGCCCCTGTTCAACGCGGTGACCCTGCTCGACTTCGACCAGAACAACCGGTTCGTCCAGCGGATCGACGCGGCCACCGCCGAACTGTTGGATTCGGCCTGGGTGCTGAGGCAGGCCCAGATCATCCAGCCGAACAAGCCTCCCAAGCAGGCCGCGGCCATCACGGTGCCGGCTCGGCTGACCTATGACCAGCTGCTCGAAAGCTTCGCCTCAGCCGGATCCCTCTCCTTCTGGGAGCTCCCGAGCTTCATCGACGTGCTCGAGGCGTCCGGTCTCCCGTCGCGGGCCCACCGCCTCAAGTTCCAGAGGCTGCTGGCGATCCCGCTTCTCTACATCGGCATCATCCTGCTGGCCACTTGCTTCGGCCTCAGATTGCCGCGATTCGGCGGCCTTCCGATCGCGATCGGGGCTGGTGCGGTGGCGGGATTCCTGCTCTATTTCCTATCGAGTCTGGCGGCGACCCTTGGGGTGAATTCGAGCATGCCGCTGGCGCTCGCCGCATGGGGACCTGCCGCGGCTACGGCGATTCTGGGCGTCACGCTCCTGCTCTATGTCGAGGACGGTTGAGGCGTGCGAGTACATCGGCTCAGGGTCTGGTTCATCGCTCTTCTCCTGCTTTGGCCAGCGGCCCTGTCTGCGCAGCAGAAGCCGGAAGACAAGAACCCCGTCCTCATCACCGCCGACCAGATAACCTATGACCGCGACCTGGGCGTCGTCGTCGCCAGCGGGCATGTCGAGGTGTCGCAGAACGACCGCGTCCTCACCGCCGATACCCTCACCTACAACGAACGCCGCAAGACCGTAGCCGCGTCGGGGAACGTCGCCCTGCTCGATCCCACCGGCAACGTCGTCTTCGCAGACTACATGGAGGTCAGCGACGACCTGAAGAACGCGGTAATACAAGACATCCGCATGCTGCTCGCCGACAAGTCGCGCTTGGCCGCCGCCCGGGGCACGCGCACCGGCGACATCGATGTGCTCGACAAAGGGGTCTATTCCCCCTGCCTGCCTTGCGCGAAGAATCCCCTTCGTCCGCCCATCTGGCAGCTCACGGCCCGAAAAATCGTCCATGACAACGCGGCGCATGAGATCGAGTTCCACGATGCCTGGATGGAGATCTTCGGCGTGCCGGTGCTCTACTCGCCTTATTTCTCCCATCCCGACCCGACGGTGAAGCGCAAGAGCGGCTTCCTGGCGCCGAGTTTCGGCGCTTCGGGCGACCTGGGTGGAAGGATCGCGATTCCTTACTTCTGGGCGATCGCGCCCGATCGCGACCTCACCATAGACCCGATCATCACGACCAAGGCCTATCCGGTGATCACGGGGACCTATCGCCAGCGGCTCGAGGGCGGATCAATCAACATCGATGCCGGCGGGACCTACAACAACCTAAGCAAGATAGGCACCGGCGATGCGAGTGGAACGCACGACGAGTTCTCGGGCTACTTTTTCGGCACCAGTCAGTTCGACTTGAACGACAACTGGCGCGCGGGCCTCGATATCAACCGCACGTCCGACAGGGCCCTCCTGCAGATCTTCGGACTGCCGCATGCCTACGATCCGGCGCTCACCAGCGAGGCCTATGCCGAGGGTTTCGACGGCCGCAGCTATGCCACGATCCAGGCATGGGACTTCCAGGCACTGGGCAGCAATATCACGGAGCAGCAACCGCTCGTCGCGCCTCTGATCGACTATGAGCTGGTTGGCGAGCCAGGCAAGTATGGCGGCTACTGGAGCGCCAACTTCAATGCCATGGCATTGACCACGGTCGATGGCACCGACAGCCGGCGCCTCAGCGGGCGCCTCGCCTGGACCCTTCCCTACACGGCGCCAGCCGGGGACATCTACAAATTAGAGCTGTCGATGCGCGCCGATGGCTACTGGGTCCAGGGTGTAAATCCGAATACCACCATCCCGAGCACAACAGGCAACACAGGAAACGGCCTCACCGGACGGCTATTCCCCCAGCTCGCCTTCGAGTGGCGCTATCCCTTCGTACGCCGGTCCGGCGGAGTCAGCCAGGTTTTCGAGCCGATCTTCTCCTTCGACGCCGCGCCAAACGGCGGCAACCCCGCTCTCATTCCCAACGAAGACAGCCTGGATTTCCAGTTCGACGAGACAAATCTGTTCGATCCGAACCGGTTCACCGGCCTCGACCAGGTCGACAACGGTCAGCGGGTCAACTACGGCTTTAAATGGAGCGTCTACGGCAACAGCGGCGGTCACACCAGCGTGTTGCTGGGCCAGAGCTATCAGATCAACAACAACAACTCCTTCCTCCAGGGCGCCAATATCCCGCACCAGCTCACCGATATCGTAGGCGCCGTCGATGTTGCCCCCAACGATCTCTTCGATGCGGTCTATCGTTTCCAGGTCGACGCCCACGATGGCGCGATGCGCCGGCAGGAAGTTGGCCTGTTCGGCGGACCGCCCGCGTTCCGCATCGGCATCAACTACGCCTTCCTCAACGGCAACATCAACGACGGCTCGACCGCGGGGCAGCAGCAGGAGTTCTACGGCGTGCTCAATTCCAAGATCGACGACAACTGGTCGGTTTTTGCCAGCGGCCGCAAGGATCTGCAGACCGGGCTGACGCTGGAATATGGCGGCGGCGTCACCTACGAGAACGATTGCATCTCGCTGAAGCTGATCGGCCTCAGGACCAACTACACCACGGTCGACGTCAACCCCGACACCCGGGTGGCCCTGATCATAGGCTTCAAGAACCTGGGCAATTACGGGCTATCTTTCTGAGGCTATTGCGGGCCGCCCTGTGATCCTATAGTAGCCGCACGCAGAAACCCGGGGAGGCTCCGCCGATCGTGCGTCGAAGGCTTGTCTGCGTCTTGCTTTTGCTCTTCACGGCGCTGGACATGTCCGCGCCGCGGGCCCAGGACAGCCTGGACATCGTCGCCGTGGTCAACGACGCGGCGATCACCAAGGTGGATCTGCTCGTCCGTCTGCAGCTGGTGATCCGCTCCAGCGGCCTCCAGGACACGCCCGAAACCCGCGCCAGGCTGGCACCCCAGGTCCTGCGCGCGCTCATCGACGAAAGGCTGAAGCGCCAGGCCGTGCAGAGTGCCGGCATCACTGCCTCGCGCGAGGAAGTACTGCGCGCTCTCACCCGCTTCGCCTCAGCCAACGGCATGACCATCGACCAATTCAATGCGGCGGTCGAGCAGGATCCCCTGGTCGCCGAAGCCTTCACCGACGAAGCCATCGCCAACATCGGCTGGCAAAAGCTCATCGGCTCGAAACTGGGCCCGACGGTCAATGTCACCGAGCAGGATGTCGACGAGGAGATGCGCCGGATCCAGGAATCGCGCGGCAAGCCCGAATACCGGGTGGCGGAAATATTCCTCGGCGTGGACCAGCCGCAGCAGGACGCCGCCTCCAAGGAGTCCGCCGACCGGTTGATGGAGCAGCTGCGCGCCGGCGCCGAGTTCGCCAAGCTCGCCCGCGATTTCTCGCAATCGACCACGGCTGCGAATGGCGGCTTGGTCGGCTGGGTCCGTCCTGACCAGGTGGATGACGAACTGGCAAGCGCGCTGGCCGGCATGAAGCCGGGTCAGGTGAGCGGTCCCATTCGGGCTGCGGGCGGCTATTACCTTGTCCAACTTCAGCAGATCCGGGCGAGCGGCACCACCAGCCCGGACGAGGCGGCGGTGACCGTCAAGCAGGTCTTCATCACCGCACCCGCCACCCAGTCCAAGGCCGAGCGCGACGCTGCCATGCAGAAGATCCTGGCAATGCGCGCACGTCTCAAGAGCTGCGCCGACATGGACAGCGTAGGTGGCGCCTTCATGCCGGCGGGCTCGGTCGATCTCGGAACCGCGACGGTTTCCGATCTTCCCGCCCCGTTGCAGGACCTGGGCCGGTCCCTGCCCGTCGGCCAAGTGAGCCAGCCCATCCAAGTCGATACCGGGGTCGGCGTGTTCATGATCTGCGACCGCAAGATGCCGACCGATACCATGCCCACGCGTGATGAGGTGGCGAGGAACCTGCTCAACGCCCGGCTGGACCAGCTTGCCCGCGGATATCTGCGCGACCTCCGGCGCGCAGCGGTTATCGATATCCGCAACGCCGCCCTTTGAGCGGGAGTCCGACCGGCGACGGGCTGCCGCCGCTGCGCGAGGTGATCGCCCGCCACAGCTTGGCGGCCCGTCGGGGCCTCGGGCAGCACTTCCTGTTCGACCTCAACCTCACGGGACGAATCGCGCGCATGGCGGGCGAGCTTGCCAGCGGGACGACGATCGAGATCGGACCGGGCCCCGGGGGATTGACCCGGGCACTTCTCGCGGCCGGCGCCCGGCGGGTCATCGCCATCGAGCGGGACAAGCGCTGCCTGCCGGCGCTGGCCGAGATCGCCTCCGCCTATCCCGGCCGATTGGAACTCATCGAAGCGGACGCGCTCGGCGTTGATGCGGCCCGGCTTGGCGTTGCGCCGCGCCGGATCGTCGCCAATCTTCCCTACAACGTTGCGACACCCCTGCTGCTCGCCTGGCTGGCCTCCGCCGACCGGTTCGAGCGCCTGGTGCTGATGTTCCAGCGCGAGGTGGCGATGCGCCTCACGGCCACGCCGGGGAGCAAGGACTATGGCCGCCTGGCGGTCGCCGCCCAGTGGCGCTGCCGCGTCAAACGGCTGTTCGATATTCCGCCGCGCGCCTTCACGCCGCCGCCGCGGGTCACCTCGACCCTGGTCGAGCTGCGCCCTTTGGCCGCCCCTGAACCGCCGGCGGATCCCGAACGCTTCGAACAGGTGACCGCCGCTGCTTTCGGACAAAGGCGCAAGATGCTGCGCCAGGCGCTACGCCGGCTCGGCGGCGACGCCGAACAGCTTCTGGCCGCCGCCGGGATCGAGGGCACGCGCCGGGCCGAAGAGCTTTCGGTGGCTGAATTCGCCGCCCTAGCCAACGCTCTTGCAGGCCGGCTGCCCGCTTCTATTGCCCCTCGCGCAGACCCCTGACGAATTCGTGCAGGCCGAGCTGGCGTTCGCGCCGCAGGCGCTCGGCCTGAAGGATTGCCTGGACTTGCTTCAGGCTTTCATCGATGTCGCGGTTGACGATGATGTAGTCGTATTCCGGCCAATGGCTCATCTCGTCCGCCGCTTTGGCCATCCGGCGCGCCACTTCCTCGGCACTGTCCTGGGCCCGGCGGCGCAGGCGCTGTTCTAACTCGCGGGTCGATGGCGGCAGGATGAACACGCTCACTAGGTCCTCGGCCGCGCGCTCGGCCAGTTGCTGGGTGCCCTGCCAGTCGATGTCGAACAGCACGTCACGGCCCGCCGCCAGCGTCGCCTCGACCGGCGCCCGCGGGGTGCCATAATAGTGGCCGAAGACCTTGGCCCACTCCAACAGCTCCTGCCGGTTGACCCGCAGGTTGAACTCCGTCGGCTCGAGGAAATGATAATCGACCCCGGCTACCTCGCCCGGCCGTTTCGGGCGCGTGGTGACCGAAACCGACATCTGCAGTTCGGGCTCGCAGGCCAGCAGCCGGCGGGAGATCGTGGTCTTGCCGGCACCCGAGGGCGAGGACAGCACCAGCATCAGCCCGCGGCGGCTGGGCCCGGCAAAGCCGCTTGCGCGATCCGCCGTCATCTGCCGGCAATCCTCATTCGATGTTCTGAATCTGCTCGCGCAGCTGCTCGATCGCGGCCTTAAGGTCGAGCCCGAGGCGCGTCAGCGCGATCTCCGACGATTTCGAGCACAAGGTGTTGGCCTCTCGGTTGAACTCCTGGCACAGGAAGTCGAGCTTCCGGCCGACCGCGCCGCCCGCGCGGATGAGGGTCCGGCTCGCGGCCACATGGGCCGCGAGACGGTCTAGTTCCTCGCGCACATCGGCCTTGGCGGCGAGGAGAGCCACCTCCTGGGCGAGGCGGTCCGGCCCGGGCAGGGGCTGCTGGGCGAGCAGAGCCTCCAGCTGCTGGCGCAGGCGTTCGACGATCGCCGCCGGCTGCGCTGCCGCCGCATCGCGGGCGAGGCCGACCAGGGCCTCGATTTCGTCCAGCTGAGCGAGGGCCATATCCTCCAGCTTCCGGCCTTCCTGAAGGCGCATGGCCTGAAGGCTGTCGAGACCTTCGCCAAGCTTCGCCTCGAGCAGGGCCAGATGCTGGGCGGGCTCGTCCGCGTCGTTCGCCCGCTCCAGGACTCCGGGCAGGCCGAGCAAGCCGTCGAGCCGCGGCGGCGCGGCCGCCACGTCGCCGATCTCGGCCAGTAGCGCCAGGACCTGATGCAGCGCATCCCGATTGATCGCAAATCGCGGCCGCGAGCCGTGGGTCTCGGTGAGCGTGAGGTTGACGTTTCCCCTTCGGCACCGTTCGGCCGCCGCGGCGCGAGCCGGCCCGTCCAGCGCCTCGTAGCCGGCGGGAAGCCGGCACCGGACATCGAGACCGCGGCCGTTGACGCTACGCAGTTCCCAGACCCAGTGACGCTCACCGTCAACGACGTCGACGCGCGCAAACCCCGTCATGCTGGCGATCGGCATGGTCCCCCTGCAGCTTGTGATTCGCCGGCAGCGCCCGCAAAGTATACGCGGGCCCTATAGCAAGCAAGAATGCGCGATCCCCGTTCGATCCTCATTACAGGCGCCTCGAGTGGCATCGGGGCCGCACTCGCTCGCCTTTACGCTGCCAAGGGCGTCGCGCTTGCCCTTGGCGGCCGCGATGACGGGAGACTTGCCAAGGTCGCCGTCGACTGCCGCGCGGCCGGCGCCGTGGTGAGCGAGGCGGTCGTCGATGTCACCGACCGCGCAGCCATGGAGAGCTGGGTTGTCGAGGTCGATAGGCTTCAACCCATCGACCTGCTCGTTGCCAATGCGGGCGTCTCGGCGGAAACCGGCGACGGCGAAGAAAGCGCCGAGCAGCTGCGCGCCGTTTTCTCGGTCAATGTCGATGGCGCTTTCAATACCGTCCTTCCCCTGCTGCCGGCGATGCGCGAGCGCCGGCGTGGCCAGATCGCCCTCATGAGCTCGCTCGCTTCCTTCCGCGGCTTTCCCGGTGCGCCGGCCTATTCGGCGAGCAAGGCGGCGCTGCGCGTCTGGGGGGAGGGCCTGCGCGGCGATCTGCATAGAGCCGGCATCACTGTTTCAGTCATCTGCCCAGGCTTCGTCGCCAGCCCCATGACATCGGGCAACCCGTATCCCATGCCCATGTTGATGCCAGCCGAACAGGCGGCGCGCATTATCCGCCGGGGTTTGGCGAAGGACCGGGCCCGGATTGCCTTCCCGTTGCCTATGTATGCCGCCGCCTGGCTCTTAGGCGCCCTGCCGCCGGCACTTACGGATTCGTGGATGCGCCGGCTACCGAAGAAACGCTAGGCTTCGCGGGCGGCGTCAATGCCACGCTTGCAGCCGGAACAGCCATGCCGGCCTGGCCCGCCGGTTGGGGGGCAAGAGTTGGATCCGCGATCTGGCCTTGGGCGGCGCTCGCCTGCTGCGCCTCGAACCGATGCCAGGCTGCGACGTTCTTATAGTGTTCGGCGAGTGTCACCGCGAATGCATGGCCGCCGGATCCGTCGGCGACGAAATACAAATCCTTGGTCGCCTGCGGATGCAACACGGCCTCGATGGCAGCGAGGCCTGGATCGCAGATCGGGCTCGGCGGCAATCCCTTGAACATGTAGGTATTGAATGGGCTCTTCACCTGCATGTCGGCCGAGGTAAGTGGACGGCCCAGCGGCCCATCCCCGTTGGTGAGCGCGTAGATCACCGTCGGGTCCGATTGCAGCATCATGCCCTTGCGGATGCGATTGACGAAGACGCCGGCGATATGGGCGCGTTCGGTCGCAAGCGCCGTCTCTTTCTCGACGATCGAGGCCAGCACCAACGCCTTGTCAGGGGTGTCATAGGGCAAGCCGGGCGCGCGCTCGGCCCAGAGCTTGTCCAGCCCCTGCTGCATGCCTTCGGCCATGCGGTTGACCATGGTGAAGCGGGTTTCGCCCCAGGTATAAAAATACGTTTCCGGCAGGAGCCGTCCCTCTCCCGGCAAGTCAGGGGGCAGGTCCCCGATCAGTCCCTCGGCGGCCGATACCAGGCGCAGCGCCTGGGCCGTGGTAAAGCCTTCGGGCACGGTGATGCGCCGTGCCACGGTCGCACCGGAAAGGATCATGCGCATGACCTGTTCCTGGCTCATGCCGGCGCCGAACCTGTACTCGCCGGCGCGCATGGGCCGGCCGTCGGCGAACAGGCGAACGCCGAGGCTGAACAGGCGGTAGTCCTCGACCACGCCGGCATCCTCGAGCTGTCGGGCAATAGTTATCACCCTACTTCCCGGAACGATGATGACCGTGGCGTCCACCGCCAGCGGGCCGCGGCCGTGCCACTGTTTCCAGAACAGGTAGCCCGCGCCGGCGGTCAGGCAGGGCCCCAGTACGAGAAGCAGCAGGAAAAGGCGGACCAGGCGCCGCATGGCCGGTCTACGGCGGGCCGGTGAAGATCAGGCTCGCATTGGTGCCGCCGAAGCCGAAGGAGTTCGATAGCACGGCCCGCACCTTGCGTTGCTTCGCCTGCTTCGCCACCAGATCGATGTCGCAGCCCTCGGAGGGATTGTCCAGGTTCAAAGTCGGCGGCACGACCTGGTCGCGGATGGCGAGGATGGAAAAAATGGCCTCGAC
>Ga0265313_10002261_pt1 | contig 16926 bp, 9 predicted proteins | sample 4123metaG_FD_203122 | JGI IMG/M metagenome (GOLD analysis project Ga0265313, IMG submission 203122) | Rhizosphere microbial communities from Carex aquatilis grown in University of Washington, Seatle, WA, United States - 4-1-23 metaG | ecosystem: Host-associated > Plants > Roots > Rhizosphere >...
CCGGCTCGCGGGATCGAGGCTCTCGAGCCGCCGGGATTCGCGGAGCAACGCAGCCAGGCGCCCCTGGATGCCGTCCTCTCCCGTCAGGCCGCCGGCCAGGAGATCGGCGATGCCGATAAGCTCCTGGGCGCGGCTCAGCCGGTTGAAATCGCGCTCAAGCGCCTCGATTCCCTCGGCCGTGGGCGCGAGCGCGTCGATCCTCGCCAGCTGCTGCCGGAGGAATTCCACCTGGTCCGCCGACAGCTGGCTTGCGGCCGCGATCCGCTCCCGCTCCGCCCGCAGCGCGCGCCAGGCGCCGTGCCTTTCGCCATAAGCCTCGAGCGCGGAGGCGTTCTTCGCGAAGAGATCGAGCAGCTCGAGCTGGCAGGCCTCCTTGAGGAGCCGGCGCGGTTCGCTCGGCCCGTGAAAGTCCACCCAGTGCTCGCCCAACCGCTGGAGGGCGGCGAGGGTCGCGAGGCTTCCGTTGACCGTGATCTTTGGCGCCTTGTCCCGGGGAACCGTCCGCTTGAGCAGAAGAACGCCTTCCTCGCACGGGGGCAGCTCCAGCGACGCGAGGACGGCATTCATCTCCTCGGGATCCCCAAAATAGAGGGATCCCTCGACTTCGCAGGCCGCGGCGCCCTGCCGGATGATCGTCTTGTCCGCGCGCTCCCCGGCAAGAAGGCTGAGCGCGCCAAGCAGGATGCTCTTACCCGCGCCCGTCTCCCCGGTCACCGCGGTGAAGCCCGCCTCGAAGTCGAGCGCGACCTCCTCCAGCAGGGCGAGGTTTCGGATGTGCAGCGATTGGAGCACGGGGGAAGGAGAATGCGGAAAGCGGAAGGCGGAAAGCGAAAACCTGGCTCCGGAACCCGGGAGCCCGGTGCGCGGCGGCGGCTTCCGGCCGGCGTCCTCAGGCGCGCTCCGGGAGGGCGGCCGGAATCGGGGCCGGCGCGCGCCTGCGCCCCCGGAGCGAGACGCGGTGGCGGAGCCTGTCCAGCGTCACATAGACGACCGGCGTTGTGAAGAGGGTGAGCATCTGCGAAAAGATCAGCCCTCCCACGATGGATATGCCGAGGGGCTTGTGCAGTTCGGCGCCGACGCCCCCCTCGAGGGCCAGCGGAAGCGCGCCGAACATCGCGGCAAGCGTCGTCATCATGATTGGGCGGAAGCGGACGACGCAGGCCTGGTAGATCGCTTTCTCGGGGCTCAGCCCCTCCCCGCGCTCGGCGGCTATCGCGAAGTCGATCATGATGATGGCGTTCTTCTTCACGAGACCGATCAGAAGGATGATGCCGATCACGGCCACAATGGACAGTTCGTAGCGGGTGATCAGCAGGGCCAGCAGCGCGCCGACGCCGGCGGACGGCAGCGTCGAGAGGATCGTCAGGGGATGGATCAGGCTCTCGTAAAGCATGCCGAGGATGATGTACACGGCGAGCAGGGCGGCCCCGAGCAGGATGGGCTCGCTGGAAAGGGATTCCTGAAAGACCTTCGCCGTTCCCTGGAAACTCGCGTGAATCTCCGGCGGGAGGTGCAGGCCCGCGGTGACGGCGGATATCGCCGCCGTGGCGTCGCTGAGCGAATAGCCGGGATCGAGGTTGAAGGACAGCGTATCGGCGGGAAACTGCCCCTGGTGGCTGACGGAAAGCGACGTGTTGGAACGCTCAAAGCGGGCCAGGGCGCTCAGGGGAACCATCCGCCCGGCCGAGGACCTGACGAATATCTTGTCCAGCGAGGCCGGATCGGTCTGGTACTTGGGCGAGGCCTCGAGGACGACATGGTGCTGCGTCAGGGCGGTGTAGATCGTGGATATCTGGCGTTGGCCGAAGGCGTCGTAGAGCGTGTTGTCGATCGCGCCCAGCGTGACCCCGAGGCGGGCGGCGGCGGACCGGTCGACGACGACGCGGGCCTCAAGCCCCGTCGTCTGCAGGTCCGTCGTGACGTCCTGGAAATGCGGCAGCTTTCGAATCTCCGCGAGCACGGCATTGGACCAGGTGTGCAGTTCGGCGAGGTCGGGGCCCGTCAGCGTGTATTGGTAGGCAGACTTGGATCCCCGCCCGCCGACACGAAGATCCTGGGAGGGCTGCATGAAGACCCCGACCCCCTCCACGCGGGAGAGCTGCCTGCGAAGCCGCGCGATGACGGTCTGGATGTCCACCTTCCTCACCTCGAGCGGCTGCAGCTGGACGAAGAGGCGGCCCTGGTTGCCCCCGCCGCTCACGCCGGAAATGATGGCCTCGATCGCGGGGTCCTTCAGCATGACGTCGATCACCTGGAGCTGCTTGTCCCGCAGGGAGGCAAAGGAGATGTCCTGGGATCCCTCGACGGTGCACATCATCTGTCCGTTGTCCACGATCGGGAAGAATCCCTTGGGCACCAGGATATAGAGGACGACGGTCGCGACCATCGTGCCGATGGTGATGCTCAGCATGAGCCTCTCCCGGCGCAGCACCCAGGCAAGGCCCCGCTCATAGCCCTTCTGGAGGCGAAGGAATCCGGATTCGAGCGCGCGAAACAGCCGATTGGGCCGATCCGCCGAGGATTCATGGCGAAGGAATCGGCTGCACATCATCGGCGTGAACGTGAGCGAAACGACGCCCGAGATCAGGATCGCGCAGGTGAGCGTGAGCGCGAACTCGTGCAGCAGCCTTCCGACGATGCCCGTCATGAATATCAGCGGGATGAACACCGCGACCAGGGAAATGCTGATCGATATGACCGTGAAACTGATCTGGCGCGCCCCCTTGAGGGCCGCCTCCATCGGCGTCTCGCCGGCCTCGATGTGACGGACGATGTTTTCGATGACCACGATCGCGTCGTCCACCACGAAGCCCACGGCGACGGCCATCGCCATGAGCGACAGGTTGTCGAGCGTGTAGCCGACGATGTGCATCATGCCAAAGGTCCCTGCCAGCGCCAGGGGCACGGTGAAGCTCGGTATGAGCGTGGCCCAGAACCTCCGGAGAAAGAGGAAGACCACCATGACCACGAGCGCCACCGATATGAGCAGGGTCGCCTCGATGTGGTTCACCGAGGACCGGATCGTGCCCGTCTTGTCGATCGCGACGTGCATCTTGATGGCCGGCGGCATCCACTTCGTCATCAGGGGAATGAGGGCTCGAATCTGGTCGGTGGTCTGGATGACGTTGGCCCCGGCCTCCTTGAAGACCCAGAGGCTCACGGCCGGCTTGTCGCCGTACCAGCCCGCCTGGCGGGTGTTCTCCGTGGCATCCACGATCTGACCCAGGTCCCCGAGCCGGACCGCCGCCCCATTTTTCTGGTAGACGACGAGCCCCCGGTAGTCGCTCGCCTCGGGAAGCTGGTCGTTGACCTTGAGCGTGTAGGAGTTGTCCGGCCCGTCGATGCTACCCTTGGGAAGGTTCGCGTTCGAAAGCCCCACGAAATTCCGGATGCTCTCGAGGCTGAGCCCCATCGTCGCGAGGAAAGCAGGATCGACCTGGATGCGAACCGCCGACTTCTGGGAGCCGTTGACGAGGACCTGGCTGACGCCAGCCACCTGGCTCAGCTGCTGGGCGATGACGTCATTCGCGTAATTGTAGATATCGCCGGGGGGCACCGTGCTCGAGGAAAGGGCGATGAACATGATCGGCGAATCGGCCGGATTGACCTTCCGGTACCCCGGGGGATGGACGAGACCCGCGGGAAGGTCGCCCGCGCTCGCATTGATCGCGGCCTGGACGTCGTGGGCGGCGCTGTCGATGTCGCGGCTGAGATCGAACTGGATCGTGATCTCGGAGCTGCCGAGCGAGCTGTTCGAGGTGAGTTCGCTGACGCCGGCGATCTGGGCGAAGCGCCGCTCGAGCGGCGCGGCGACGGAAGTCGCCATGGTGACCGGGTCCGCCCCGGGCAGATTCGCCTGAACCTGGATCGTCGGAAACTCGATCTGCGGAAGCGGAGCGACGGGAAGGGACCGGAAGGCGACCAGCCCGGCCAGGAGCAGGCCGAGCGCCAGAAGGGACGTGGCGATCGGCCGGCGGATGAAGATCGCCGACAGGTTCATTTCGCCGCCGCAGGCGCCGCCGCCCGGGCCCGCGCGGGCTCGCCCGAGCGCGTCAGCCAGCGGCTAAGCCGGTCCATGTAGAGGTAGATGACAGGGGTGGTGTAGAGCGTGAGCAGCTGCGACACCAGGAGGCCTCCGACCATGGTTATCCCGAGCGGGCGCCGAAGCTCGGATCCCGTGCCGCCCTCGATCGCGAGGGGCAGCGCGCCGAGAAGCGCGGCCATCGTGGTCATCATGATGGGGCGGAAGCGCAGCCTGCAGGCCTGGAAGATAGACTCCTCGGGCGGCAGGCCCTCGTTGCGCTCGGCATCGAGCGCAAAATCGATCATCATGATGGCGTTTTTCTGGACGATCCCGATCAGGAGCACGATCCCGATCAGGGCGACCATCGAAAAGTCGATCCGGCACACGTTCAGCGCAAGGAGCGCCCCCACGCCGGCCGAAGGCAGCGAGGACAGGATCGTGATCGGGTGGATGTAGCTCTCGTAGAGGACGCCCAGGACGATGTACACGACGACGATGGCGGCGAGGATCAGCCAGGGCTCGCTTGCGAGCGAGCTCTGGAATTCTGCGGCGCTGCCGGAGAACGAGGTCTGGATCGTCTCGGGCAGTCCGATCTCGGCCTGGGCCCGCTGGACCGCCGCGACGGCATCGCTGAGGAAATATCCCTTGCGCAGGTTGAAGGAGATCACGGCGGCAGGAAACTGCCCCTGATGCGTGATGACGAGCGGGGCCGTCCCCGTTGTGATCGTCGCGATGGCGCCCAGGGGGACAAGGGGGACCGAGGCGGAGACCCCCGTCGCCGACACCCCGGCGTTCGCGGGCACGTAGATCTTGCTGAGGGCCGCGGGATCCTGCTGGTACTCGGGGGTGACCTCCATGATCACGCGGTACTGGTTCAGCTGCGTGAATATGGTCGATATGATCCGCTGGCCCAGCGCGTCATAGAGCGTGTTGTCGATGTCCGCGGGCAGGACGTTGAGCCGCGAGGCCTTGTCCCGGTCCACGGTGACATTCACCTGGTATCCGTCCGTCTGCTGGTCGCTGGCGACCGCGCTCAGCCCGGGAACCTGCGCCAGCTTGTCGACCAGGCGCTGGGTCCAGAGCGCGAGCTCGGCCCCGTCCGAGTCCTCGAGGATGTACTGGTACTGCGTGCGGCTGACACGGCTGTCGATCTGGAGGTCCTGGACCGCCTGCATGTAGAGCGCGATGCCCTCGACGTTCCTCACCCGGTCCCGAAGCCGGGCGATGATCTCGTCCGCGGTCGCCTTTCGCTGCTCCCGGGGCTTCAAATTGATGGAGATCCGCCCGGTGTTCAGCGTGGCGTTGATCGTGCCCGTGCCGACGAAGGAGGTCACGCTCGCGACGTCCGGATCCTGGAGGACGATGTCGGCTATCGTGCGCTGGTGCGCGGCCATGGAGCGGAAGGAGATGTTCTGCGCGGCGTCGGTGACGCCGACGATCAGGCCGGTGTCCTGCGCCGGCAGGAGGCCCTTCGGCGTGACCACGTAGAGGACGAGCGTGGCGGCGAGCGTGACGACGGCGACGGCAAGGGTCAGGGGCTGGTGCCCGAGCACCCAGCGGACGCCCCGGGTGTACCACGCGAGCATGGCGTCGAAGACACGCTCGCTCCAGGCGAAGAGCGGCCCGTGCCGCTCGTCGCTCTCGGGGGTGAGCAGCCGCGAGCACATCATAGGCGTGAGCGTGAGCGAGACAAAGGCTGACACGATGACCGCGATGCTCAGGGTGATTGCGAACTCGCGGAACAGCCTTCCGACGACGCCGGTCATGAATAGGAGCGGGATGAAGACCGCGATCAGCGAGACCGAAAGGGATATGACCGTGAACCCGATCTGCCTCGATCCCTTGAGGGCCGCCTCGAAGGGCTTCTCGCCCGCCTCGATGTAGCGGACGATGTTCTCGATCATCACGATCGCGTCGTCCACCACGAACCCGGTCGCGATCGTCAGCGCCATCAGGGAGAGGTTGTCGAGGCTGAAGCCGATGAGGTCCATCACGCCGAACGTGCCGACGATGGCGAGCGGCAGGGCGACGCTGGGGATGACCGTCGCCCACAGCTTGCGCAGGAACAGGAAGATGACGAGGACGACGAGAATGACCGTGAGGACCAGGGTGAACTGGACGTCTGCGACCGAGGCGCGGATCGTCGTCGTGCGATCCGTCAGGATCGTGACGTGGACGGAAGGGGGGATGGCCGTCAGCAGCTGCGGAAGGAGCTTCTTGATGCGATCGACGGTCTGGATGATGTTCGCCCCGGGTTGCCGCTGGATGTCCAGGATCACGGCCGGCTTGTCGCCGTACCAGCCGGCGAGCTTGGTGTTCTCGACGCTGTCGACCACCCGCCCGACGTCCTTCAGCCGGATGGGCGCTCCCTTGCGGTAGGCGACGATGATGTCCCGGTAGTCGGCGGCGGTAAGCAGCTGGTCGTTGTCGTTGATCGCATAGGCCTGGTGCGATCCGTCGAAGCTCCCCTTGGGCGCGTCGACATTGGCGTTAGCGATCGCGGTGCGGATCGTCTCGAGGCTGAGTCCCTGGGCCGCCGTCGCGGCCGGGTCGATCTGCACGCGGACGGCGGGCTTCTGGTTGCCTTCGATCGTGACGAGGCCGACCCCCGTCACCTCGCTCAGCTTCTGGGCCAGCAGCGTGTCCGCGTAGTCGTTGACCTTGTCTATCGGGATGGTCTCGGAATAGATGGCGAGGGTGAGGATGGCGCTGTCGGCGGGGTTGACCTTGTTGTAGACCGGCGGATTGGGAAGGTTCGCTGGGAGGACGCCCGAGGCGACGTTGATCGCGGCCTGCACGTCCTGCGCGGCGCTGTCGATGTTCCGCTCGAGGCTGAACTGGAGCGTGATCGTGCTGACGCCGAGCGAGCTCACGGAATTCATGGACGTGAGCCCGCTGATCTGGCCGAACTGCTGCTCCAGAGGCGTCGTGACGGACGAGCACATCACGTCCGGAGCGGCGCCCGGAAGCTGCGTCGTCACCTGGATCGTCGGAAAATCGACGTTCGGAAGCGCGGAGATCGGCAGCAGGAAATAGCCCAGCAAACCGAGCAGGATCACGCCCGCCATCAGGAGCGAGGTGGCGATCGGCCGGCGGATGAAGATTTCGGAGACGTTCACTGACCGCCCGGGGAATCGCCGGAAGATCCGGGGCCCGGAGCCCGCTGCCCGCTCCTGGCGCGCGCGGCTCCGGCGACGTTCACCTTGCTGCCATCCTCGAGCTTGTACTGGCCGTCGACGACGACCTGCTGTCCGGGCTCAAGCCCCTTGTCTATGAGGGCGGTGCCGGAATCGATCTGCGCGACCTGGATCGGAATGGCCTTCACCGTCGAATCCTCGGCAATGACAAAGGCGTAGGCCCCCTGGGGGCCGCGCTGGACGACGCTGGCCGGGACGACGATCCCCATCTTCCGGGTCTCAACGAGCAGCCGGACGTTCACAAACTGCCCGGGCCAGAGCGCGAGCTTCTCATTCGGGAACGAGGCCTTGGCCTTGATCGTGCCGGTAGCGCTGTCGATCTCGTTGTCCACGACAGCGAGCGTGCCGACATCGAGCGGCTGCGGGCCGTCCCCGGTCGCGAGAACCTTAAGCTTTGTCCCGGAGGCGATCAGCCGCTGGACCTGGGGCCAGTCCTGCTGGGGGAGGGTGAAAACGACCGATATCGGCTTCAGCTGCGTGATGACCACGATGCCGCCCGCGTCGGAGGTCTGCACGACGTTGCCCTGGTCGACGAGCCGGATACCCGTGCGTCCGCTGATCGGGGAAGTGATGTGGCAGAAGCCGAGCAGGACGGAGGATTGCTCCACGGCCGCCTCGTCGGCCTGCACCGCCGCCTTGAGCTGGTCCATGCTCGCCTTCTCCGTGTCGACCGTCTGCTGGTCCACGAGCCCCTTGACCAGCAGGGAGGAATTGCGGTTGTAGGTGACCTCGGCATTGCTCAGCTGAGCGGCGTCCTCGGCCTTCTTCGCGACCGCCTGGTCGAACTGCGCCTGATAGGTCCTTGGGTCGACGACTGCAAGAAGGTCGCCCGCCTTGACGTCCTGCCCCTCGACGAACGCGATCTTCTGCAGGACGCCATTTACCTGCGCGTGGATGGTGACCTGATTGAAGGCCTGGACGGTGCCGATTCCATCCAGATACATGGGCGTATCCTTCTGCATGACACGCCCCGCCTCAACCATCACGGGCGCGCCACCACCCCTGCCCCCGCCAACGCCGGCCTCTTTGTGGCAGCCGGCGATAAGCGCGACGAAGGTCAGGCTGGCGGCCAGATGAGCCGGGGAGAATCTATGCATGGGGACGATAGTCGCGTCGAACCTGTTGGTCTTGATGAACGGAAACGTAGAAAGTGGATCGGTATCGCTCCGGCGCAAGCTTAACGCCGCGAATGCCCGGATGTTGCTGCACCGCCGGCCATTGTTAATAAAACTTACCTGCCCCTTAAGAATCCTTGCTTGCGGATCCGCCGACAAGCTTCTCCAGGGCGTCCACCCGCTTGAACAGCTCAGGCATCCGCTGGCGCAGAAGAAAGAGCCTCTGCTCAAGGATATAGGGCAGGGCCGGGGTCCCCCAAAGCGCCGCCCCGGGGGGAACATCCCTGCCTATGCCGGTCTGGGCCCCGATCTTCGCCCCCTTGCCGAGCGTGATGTGCCCGATGATTCCGGCCTGGCCCCCGAGGACCACATAATCCTCCAGTGTCGTGCTTCCGGCTATGCCCACCTGGGCGCAGATCATGCAATGCCTCCCGATGACGACATTGTGCCCCACCTGGACGAGATTGTCGATTTTCGTGCCCTCCCCGACCCGGGTGTGGCTGAAGCGCGCCCGGTCGAGCGTGCTGTTCGCGCCGATCTCGACATCGTCGTCCACGATCACCGTGCCGATCTGAGGCACCCGTTCGTGGCGCCCGCCCACGAATTCATACCCAAAGCCGTCCGATCCCACCACAACGCCGGGATAAAGCCTAACGCGGTTTCCGAGCGAGCATTCGGCGGCCACGACGGCGCCCGGCATGAGCCAGCAGTCCTCGCCGACGGCGGCCCCGCGCCCGAGGAACACCTGAGCCTGGAGGTGCGAACGGGCGCCCACGGTCGCGCCGGCCTCGACGACGCAGAGGGGACCCACGGTCGCGGAAGGCGCGATGACCGCGCCCGGGGCGACGCTCGCCGAGGGATGCACTCCCGCCGCGGGCTTCGGCCATAGCACCTGCTCCAGCCGCCCGCAGAGGCGGGCGAGAGCGGCCGAGGGATCGTCGACGAAGAAGAAGACCTGCCCCGGACGGGGCTCGCCGGAGTAGTCGGGCGGCAGAAGCACGGCCGACGCACGCGTGGAAGCGACATCGTCCCTGTATTTGGCATTCCCGAGGAAAGCCAGGTCGCCGGGCTGGGCGGCCGCGAGGCCAGCGATCCCCCGGATCGTCTCCGAGGTCGATCCGGAGACCCGGAGGGGACCGACCGCGGCGGCTATGTCCTGTGGGGTGAAGGCGACCTGCATGGAGCCGAGAATGGGGGATATTTCAGCGGGTGCGCAATGCCGTGCATTTCCATCCGGGCCGGAACAAAAAAGCCCCGCTCGCGGGAGCGGGGCCTTGAATTCAGCGGGTCCTTACTTCGCGGGAGCCGCTATCGGCGGCAGCGCGACCTGGGGAGTTGCGGCGGCAGGCGCGGCGGCGGGGGCAGGAGCCGGGGTCGCGGGCTTGTCCTTGGCAATCTCCGCCATCACCTCGTCGGTGACGTCGTACGCGGGATCGGAATAGATGACCGAATGGGTGATGCCCGGCTTGTCGAGCAGCAGCGTGGCTCCGCGGCGCTTGGCGACCTCGGTGGCCTTCTGGCCGATCTCGTCGATCATCAGGGCCTGGAAGCTCTGCGTGCGCTGCTGGAACTCGCGCTGAACGGTGGCCTGGAAATTGTTCCGCTCATTGAGCCGGGCCTGCAGGTCGTCGTATTTCTTCTGGGCGTCGTCCTGGGCCTTCTTGACCGCGTCGGCGGTCGCGGTCGGGTTCTTCGACTGCTCGACGAGCTCGTCGATGCCGGCCTTGAGGGCGTTGAGGTCCTTGGTCATCTGGTCATACTGCTGCTGCGCCGAGGCCTGGTCGGCGTGGAGCTTGGCCATCTGGTCCTGGGTCTTCCAGTGGCTGTCGAAGACCTTGGCCACGTCGACGACACAGATCTTCGGCGCCGGCTGGGCGTGTGCAAAAAGCGCGACGGAAGCGAAGGCGCCGGCGGCGAGGAGTTGCTGAATGGTTTTCTTCATGGAGTCTTTTTGGGAATGAAAGGGTTATTAGAGCAAAATCAGAAGCGGGTGCCAAAGGAAAAATTGAACTGGTTGCCGTTCTTGTTGGGGAACAGGGCGTCGCTGCGGATCGGGAAGGCGTAGTCGAGGCTGAGCGGGGCCCCCAGGACAAAGAGCCGCAGGCCCACGCCGAAGTCGTCCTGGTAGTTGACGGGGCTGAAATCGAACGATCCCCGGTTCACATAGCCGGCGTCGTAGAAGATTGCAAAACGCACGGGGCTGACGATGTCCAGGGAGTATTCCGCGGTGAACTCGGTCCGGGTCTTGCCGCCGACCGGCTCCCCGAAGATATCGCGCGGGCTGACCTGCCGGAATTCATAGCCGCGCAGATCGTCCGGACCGCCCAGGTAGAACGCGTCGTAATAGGGAAGCGTCTTCGTCGAGCCGAACGTCACCGCGACGCCCGCGTGCGCGATCAGGGCCAGGGTCTGCTGCTGCAATTCGAAGAGCTCGAAGAACTGCGAGCCGTGGAAATCGAAGCTGTAGTAGTTGTTCTTACCGCCGAGCGGGCCGCCCGAGAGCGTGGAGGTGAGCTCCATGAAATTGCCGGAAGTCGTGCTGATGATCTTGTCGCGCGTGTCGCGGGTGAGGGTCAGCGACGTCTTGGACTCGGAATTCTTGCCCGCCGCGGAGGCGATGACGGACGAGGCGTTCGGGACGACGTTGTTGATCTCGATGATCTCGTACGTGTAGGCCAGGGTCGCGTCCACCAGTTCGAATAGGTGCTTCCGGAGGTAGACCGTGCCGCCCAGATCGACCTCGTCGTAGTACGCGCTGTTGTAGTCGGACGTCGTGCGGAAGAGGCTGAACCCGAGCGCCAGCTGCTTCTGGAAGAGATAGGGCTCCTCGAAGGAAAGGATGGCCTGACTCGACAGCTGGCCCAGCTCGAGGCGTATGCGGAATTTCTGGCCGTCGCCCTGGAAGAGCGAATGCGGGTTGAAGAGGTCGAAATTGGACTGGGATATTTCCGCGAAGATCGAGGCGCGCTCGAGCGTGCTGTAGCCCGCGCCGAAGGTGAGGTTTCCCGTGCGCCCCTCCTTGACCGCGACGCGGAGGTTGCGCCGCCCCGGGATGTTCGTGTCCTGCGGCGAGGCCTCGACGTCGTCGAAGAAGCGCGTGTTGTCCAGCCGGAGCTTGCTGATCTTCATCCGCACCGTGTCGAACGTGTCGCCGGGACCCATGACGAGCTCGCGGATGATCACGGTGCTCTTGGTCTTCGTGTTTCCCTCGACGACGACCGACTCGACGTTGAACTTCTCGCTCTCGTCCACCTGGTACACGATGTCGATGTTGCCGGTCGTCAGGTTGGGATTCTTGAGCAGGCGGACCCGCGTGTCCAGGTAGCCGTCCTTGCCGTAGAAGTCCTCCAGGCGCTCGACGTCCTTGTCGATCAGCGTCGGGGAGAAGACCATGCTGCTCTTCATCCGGGCCACCCGGCGGAGAAGAATGCCCGAGTGCAGCTTGTTCCCCGTGAATGTTATGCTGCCGATGTGGTACTGGCGGCCCTCGCTGATCCGGATGACGAGCACGAGCTTCGTCGGCCGCGGGTACTCGAAGAGCACCTTGTCCTCGGCGATGTCGACGTCGAGAAAGCCGCCCTCCCGGTAGTAATCCCGCAGCTTGTCCAGGTCGTCCTCGAACTGCTCGTCCTTGAAGCGCCCGTGACCGGTGATCCAGGAGAACATCCACCAGCGCCGCGTGTCCATCAGGCCGCGGAGCCGCTTCGCCTTGACGTGGGCGTTGCCGACAAACCGGACGTCGGCGATCTTGACGCGATTGCCCTCCTTGATGAGGAAGACGACGGTGCCGAAGCCGGTGCTCCGGTCCCGATCCACCCGGTAGGTCACGGAAACCTGATTGTAGCCGACCTTCTGGTAATAGTCGCGGATCTTCTCCGAGTCCTCCTTCACCTGGCGTTCGTCCAGGGCCGTGTTGGGCCGGGTTTTGACCTCCTTTTCGAGCCGCGGGATCTTGACCTGCTTGTTTCCCTGGTAGCGCACGAGCAGGACGCGGTACTTGGGCGTCACCTCGACCACGAGGTTGAAGGTCCGGGGATCGACCGCCTCGCGCTTGATCTCGATGAACTCGAACAGGCCGGTCTTGTAGAGGTTGCGGATGTCGCGATCCAGGATCGTGTCGTCGAGATCGCCGCCCTCGTGCACCTGCATGTTCGCCCGCACGATCTGCTCGTTCACGTTAGCCGTCCCGACGAATTTCACGGTGATGGTGCCGACGCGGTATCCGGGGCTCGCCTGCTGTCCGGAGCTGGGCGCCGTCTGGGCAGCCACGGGCGCGATGGCTGCCGCCAGGGGCAGCAGGCAGGCGGCCAGGAGACGGAGCAGCCCGCGCCAGGAGTTACTGGGTGAAATTTTCAAAGCGGGTGATGTCTCGAAGGAAGGTGAGCTTCTTCTCTCCTACCGGCCCATTTCGTTGTTTGGCAACGATTAAGTCCGCGGAATCCGCGGCAACCTGATATTTTTCATCTGCGTCCTTGGGTCGGGTGAGCATGAGCACTACGTCGGCGTCCTGCTCGATCGATCCGGATTCGCGCAAATCGGCAAGCCGGGGGGCGCGGTTCTCCTTTTCGGAAGAGCGGTTGAGTTGGGATAATACAAGGACGGGCAGATCAAGTTCCTTCGCCAAGGCCTTTAAACCGCGGGAAGCCTCGGCCACCTGCTGCTCCCGGGGTGCCTGGTTGTCGACCGGGCTGAGGAGTTGCAGGTAGTCGACGATGATGAACCCAAGCTTTCGCCGGGCATGGACCCGGCGCGCCTTGGCGCGCAACTCCATGATTGACAGATGGCTGGAATCGTCGAGGAAGATCGGCGCCTTGGAAAATTCGTCGGCCGCCTGAAGCAGCCGCTGCTGCTCGTCGCCATTCTTCGAAAGGAGCCCCTCGCGCAGGAGCCTCATGTTCACCCGCGCCCGGGAGCAAAGCATGCGCAGGGCGAGCTGGGAGGCGCTCATTTCGAGAGAAAAGATCAGGGTGGCGACGGGATCCCCCTGTTTGGGCAGCGCCGCAGCCTCGGCAAAGTTGAGCGCGAGGGAGGTCTTCCCGATCGAGGGGCGGGCGGCCAGAACGATCATTTCCTGGCGCTGGAACCCCCAGGTCAGGGAATCGAGGTCCTTGAAGCCCGAAGTGACGCCGGTCAGCTCCCCCTTCTTCATCATCATCTTCGTGATGACGTTCATCGCCTCGTGGGTCGGGTCCTTCATCGGCTTGGCCGAATCGGATATCCGGTCCTGGGTGACGCGGAATATGTCCTGCTCGATCTTGTCGATGAACTCCTCGAGCCCGCCCGAGTAATTGAGGCAGTTTTCCACCGCGCCGGTTGCCGCCTTTATCAGCTCCCGAAGGAGGTGCAGCTCGCGGACCTTTTCCACGAAATACTGGGCCTGCGCCGTCGTCGGAATGCGGCCGCTGATCTGGGCCAGATAGGCGTAGCCGCCCACGGCATCGAGCTGCCGGGAGGTCTTCAGCTCCTCGGCCAGGACGGCGACGTCCACCGGCGGCCGCCGCTGGTAGATGTCGCAGAGCTTCTCGTAGATGATCTGGTTCGCCGGGATGAAAAAGGCCGCGGGCGGAAGCTTGGCCTCGAGGCAGCGCGCGATCGTCTCGGATCCATCCAGGAGGCAGCATGAAAGCAGGTACTCCTCGGCCTCCACGCTATGCGGCATTCCACGGCCCGCCCCGGGCGCCGAGGGTGTGACGATGCCGCCATGGCGGCGGGCAGACGGGGAAGGAGAGGCGTCGTCGACCATGCGGCTGCGGCCAAAAATGCGAGCGGCGGAAGGAGGGGAACGCAACGCGGACTTATTCTTTGTTGTTCACAGCAGCCTTCGGGAACCAAGCCTCCGAAATCGCCGCCAGTCGCAATTTCGGAGGCGCGGCCCCTTCGGGGCTACCTGGCGCCCTTGGCCTCGGCCTGGCGGGCATCGCCCTTCCTGGCCGGTTCGGGCGTCTTCTCCTCGGCGGCGGCGACAATCGGGTTCTCCGAAACGACGTCGAAGGGGACCTCGACGGAGACGTCGGCATGCAGCTTCACCTTGACCGTATGATGGCCGAGAGTCTTGACCGGGGTGAAGAGATGGATCCGCTTCCGCTCGATCGTGAAACCGGCGGCCGTCAGCTTGTCGTGGAGGTCCGCGGCGGTGATCGCGCCGAACATCTTGCCGCCCTCGCCCGTCTTGACGACAAACGCGTCCAGGTGGGCCTTCTCGAGCTTTGCCCCGAGCGCCTGCGCGCCCGACAGCTCATGGGCCTCGCGCTCGGCCCGGCGTTTCTTCAATGCCTCGACCTGCTTCCGGTTCGACTGGGTCAGGGGAACGGCCATTCCGCCGGGCAGCAGGAAATTGCGCGCGTAGCCGGCGCGCACCTTGACTTGGTCGCCTTCGCCGCCGAGACCTTCGACGGGCTTTAGGAGGAGGATTTCGTGATATGCCATGGGATGCGGATGAGGATGCTTGCGGACGCGTATTTGCCTGCGGAAAGGGGCCAAAATTCTCAGGGCTGTTTCCCGCTGTCAACGCCCAATCCTGACCCGGCCGGGCCTACTTGTTCAACTGGGCGCTGGAGACCTCGCCCAGGATCCTGACCGGGCCTATGTCCACCCGCCCCTCCCTGGCCGGCTGGAACTCCGCCGTCACCACCTGATCGTTGCTCTTCCCAAAGTAGTCCGATGCGACACGCCCCATCCGCGGCAGGGCGAGTCGGAAGTTCATGCCGGGGGCCCTCATGCTCATCCGCGCCGTCCAGAGGAGCTTCTTCTTGTGGTCGTGCGACAGCTTCTGGAAGTCCCAGGCCTGGATGATGACAAAATACCGGTCCTCGTGGAGGTTGGCCATCAGCGTCCTCGCAACCTCCGTGGGCATCAGCTTCTGCCCCTCCCGCGCGAGCTGGCTCGTGTAGCCCAGCAGGCCCGCGGCCGAATTTGCCGACATCGTGTGCGCCATCTTGTCGATATCCATGGCGAGGTTGATCGCCCCCTGCTGCTGGCCGTTGAAAATATCCCGCTCGACGCTCTGCTGGGAGCCCGCCTGGGACGCAACCGCGGATGACGCCGTGTCCATCGTCTGCCCCGCAACCGCAAAATCCGCGAGGTGCGGATCGTAGGAAGTCGGATTTTCGATCGCCTGCTGTTCGTACTCATTCACATAGGGAATCGTCATCCCCCAGTGGACGACGATGATCTGGTCGGCGCTCGCCGCGTTCCGGGCCGGATAATATTGCTGCCGGGCGAGGCTCTTCGACAGCAGCTGGACGATGCCGTCAAACGAGGCCTTCTCGATCGACGGATCGCGGCAGGTGCCCTCGAAGTATTCACCCTTGGCGATGATGTAGCTCTCCTTCCTCGTCTTTCCGTTTCCGGCCTTTTCCGAGGCATATTGCGGATCCGCCCACGCGCGCACCGTGACAAAGTTCTCCGCGCTCGCCTGGTTCAGGCAAAGCAGGCAGGCGGTCAGGACGGGGAAGGCAGCGGCACGCATCTCGGGGTATGCGGAGCGGCGTTTGGCCGATACCGCAGGGGTCGGGGGTAGCCGCCGACTAAGGCGGCAAAGGCCGCCCTCCGGCAAGCCTAAAGCCGGGGGCGCTTCACAACATTGCACAAGCGCACTTTCGGCGCCACAGTGCCCACCCATACCCCATGAACCTAAGCGAACGCTGGGCACGCACGACCGGCCGGGCTCTCGGCTTCTTCACCCAAAAGCCGGTGGCCCGCGGCAAGGCCGTCGCAATCATCGCCGGCCTCATCCTCGTCATCGGCGTGGCGGACTGCCTCCTCGGGATCCAGATCTCGCTCTTCATCTTCTATCTCGTGCCCCTGTGCATGACCGTGGCCTGGCTGGGCGCGCGCGCCGCGATCGCGACAACGGCCGTGATCATCGCCGTGCGAATCACAGGCGATTTTATCGCCGTCGGCTTTCGGCCCCTGCCCTTCTGGACCTGGTGGCACATCGCAGCCGGCACGATCACCTTTTCCCTCATCAACTGGATCCTGAACGCCCTTATCTCGCTCCATCGCGACCTCGAGCAGCGGGTGAAGGAACGCACCAAGGCGCTCCATGAGGCGGCCATGACCAGCGAGCGCCTGAAGCACGAGCTCCTGGACATCACGGCGCGCGAGCGAAACACGATAGGACGCGAGCTCCACGACGAGCTCGGACAGCACCTCGTCGGCACCGCGCTCGCGGCGCAGGTCCTGAGCGAACGCCTGGAGGCCCGGGGCGACGAGGCGTCCTCGGACGCCCGCAAGATCGTGGCCTGGGTGGAAGGCGGCATCGCGAAGACCCGGCAGATCGCCCGGGGCCTCCTCCTCTCGCGCATCGAACCGGAGGAATTGGGCAGGGAGCTCGGCGAATTGGCCGCAGCGAGCAGCCGCGCGGGAATCTCCTGCCGCTTCCGCCTCGAGGGAATGCCCGAGCCGGGCAACGCATCCACGGCGGCGCAACTTCTGCGCATCGCGCAGGAAGCGACCCGGAACGCCGTCCGCCACGCCCAGGCCCGCCACGTGGACATCACCCTCGCGGGCGATGAGCGCGCGACCTGCCTCGTCGTGGAGGACGACGGCCGCGGGCTGCCTCCCGCGGAGGAGCGGGGCGGCGGCATGG
>Ga0265313_10002268_pt1 | contig 16883 bp, 18 predicted proteins | sample 4123metaG_FD_203122 | JGI IMG/M metagenome (GOLD analysis project Ga0265313, IMG submission 203122) | Rhizosphere microbial communities from Carex aquatilis grown in University of Washington, Seatle, WA, United States - 4-1-23 metaG | ecosystem: Host-associated > Plants > Roots > Rhizosphere >...
GAACTGAAAGAGAGAATCAGGCGCGCTGAGATTGTAGGGACACGGGGTAAGGGGTCGTTGTCCCGGATGGCCCGTACTTGTAGCACCACTCGCCACACATTCTGGTTCCCACTATTGCTTTAGTTTCTCCCAAAACGTTAGCGGCCTGACGAATAAAATCACTTCTCCGGGATGGGGCGAGATTGTGAGTTTGCCGCATGTGTTTGCCGAAGCATATCCGTGGTCAAGCACTTCTTTCGTGCTGAAGTTCTTTAGTTCCAACCACGAAAAGTTCCCTCCTCCTGGCTCACACAACACATAGGGAGCATTGATTCGGAACGACTCATCGTATTTCACAACAGGATGGTCTACGACGATAGAGCCGGTGTTCGTCGAGTTCGGGATGTTCACCTCTTTCGGATTCAGCGTGAGCTGGAGTCGAGCAACGCCTTTGTCGTCCATAGGTATCGCGATTGCTTCCTTACGCTCTCCACCCACCCAGACATTCACGTAGGAGGAAGCTCCAACCATGGGGTGTCCATTTCTACCGTTTACCAATTTAATCTCGAGCGTTTGAGCAGCAAGTGACATGGCAGGTATGGTCAGCAAAACGGTTACCAGAAGGTTGAGAAATCCAAAGTAGAAGGATACTTGACGATGCCCGATCAGCATTGGGGGTATCCTCCCGCCATCGTCATGTTCAAGAGCCAATGAGAGAAGGCACCAAACGGGTTGTACACGTAGCCTGAGTCGATGTGGAAAGTGCCTTGATTGGGCCCGAACCATAAGGTCTGTTGGCTATCGAGCCCGCCATGCCCTCCTGGACCGCTCAAGACATGAAGGGTTGGCCCATAACCGATGACGTATGTCCACCAATTCACTGGATAGTAGCCAGTCGATACGCCAGCCGTTGAGCCGTAAATGTTCAGGTTCAACGTGCCTTGTCCCGAAGGCGCTCCCGTCGAGTACTTGAATGTGCTATTGACATTGGCATTCGTATAGTTCGTTCCAAACTGATTGTTGGTGGCGTTCAGAATCTGACTCTGGCAATCGGGTGGTGGCGGTGGCGGCACACCGGGATCGGGCCCAAATCCTGGAGCCCCATTATTGAGATCGTACGCGCCGGAGAACGTCAGAGAATTGCCTGAGTTTGCGCTACCCAGATCGTTAGCGAAAACGCTTGCATTCGGATCGTAAAAGCCGCCACCACCAATCGCGCCGCCACCCCCGCCGGAATTTTCTTCGAGCTGATAACATTGCGCCGCTCCGCCGCCGTTTTGGGCCGCGAGCTCTGGGTTTGCATCGAGGATGGCGCATTGGTTGGGGTCGCCCGTGTCGTCTTGGCCGAGCGGGTCAGTGCGGTTGACCGGATCGCCCCGCGTATAGGCGTAGCGATTCCAGCTTCCCGGCTCTCCAGCTTTCGCGCTAGCGGCGGACGGGTCCGTGGTCATAAATCTACCCATCCCCGGCTGGTGATAACGGTTCTGGGCATAATCGAGTCCCGTCTCGCTATCCCGGAAATACGTCGCAAACTTCTCCGTGCCGTTCGTGGTCGCCGACGGGCGCTCCTGGCCGTAGGGGAAGTATTTGCCAACTACTCGCACCGATGCGGTTCTGTCGTAAAACTGGCCGCATCCCCACCACGATGTTGAACTTATCGACCAGCATCCGCCGATGCCGTGTGCGTTTTCGATGGGGATACCCCCGATGCGAGTTTTCGGCAAACTCAGGGCGGCTAAAGAAGAGAGGCCCGATTCCTGAGGAACGCTCGGCACTGTTGTTATTGTATTGCGAACGGCGTACTAAAGATGAACCAGCTTCAGGCCGGGGATTTTCTCGAAGTGGCGCTGATTGCGTGTGGCGATGGCGTAGCCACGTTCCAGCGCACAAGCACCGATGAACAGGTCATCGAATGGGATGTTGACGCCTTGTTGCGAAGACTCGGCGCTGATCTTTCCGGCAAGCTCCGCTGTTTCCCCGGTGATCGGGTAGACGGGCACTGTGGCTTTCAGATCGTCAAGGAAGGTGCGGCGCATTTGCCGGCGATCGGGTGTGTCGGCGCGATAGATGCCGTGGGCAAGCTCGGCAACGCTGATCGAGCACAGTGCCGCTTCCCGTTCGCCGATTTGAGAGAGGATGTATTTTAGGAAGCGGGCCACGTCGAGCCGTTGCCGCTCGGCTTCGATCACGACGCTGGAATCGAGGACTACTCCCAGGATGGTGGAGTCCATGGATGGCTGCGTTCGGTGATCCCTTCGGCGACATCTTTCATGAAGCCCTCATCGGGAACAGCGATGGTGCCGCGTGCCTCCGCAAGTGCGATCGACTCCGATAGCATTCGAGCCTTGGGGACAGGTGAGCTAATGACGGCGACGGGCCGATGGTCTTCGCGCTCGACGATCACTTCACTGCCTTGCTCGACTTTTTCGAGCACAGCGTGCAGATCGCGGGCGAGTTCGGCTTCAGTGATTCGCACCGTCATGTCTTCGATCATAGCGGGTCTTCGCTCTCTTCGTCTCCTTCAGCGGCGAGCACGGAAAGCAGTTCCTCTTCGGCGGCGGGGTCGTGCTGGATCGCGTCGGACCTGTGGAGATGTGCGGCGGGATGCGTGGCCGCATACACCTGTTTCAGCAGGTTGATGGACACACGGGTGTAGATTTCGGTGGTCGATAGCTGCGAGTGGCCGAGCATTTCCTGAATCACCCGCACGTCGGCACCGTTTTCGAGCATCAGCGTTGCCATGGTGTGGCGGAACAGATGGCAACCACCAACCTTGCCGATGTTCGATTTCACCAGGTAGCGGTGAACCAGACGGGTGAGTTCCTTGCGATCGAAGGCCGTGCCGAGATGGGTTAAAAACATCGTGCCGTCTTCACCGCTGATGGCAAGATGCGGACGAGCTTCGTTGGCGTATTTGTTGATCCAGGCGACGGCACGCTCCCCGATCGGGATGTAGCGATCCTTTTTGCCCTTGCCCTGGCGGATCATCACCGTGCCCCGCTCGGCATCGATGTCGTAGAGCTTCAGATTGGCAAGCTCCATGCGCCGGATGCCCGTCGAGTAGAACGTTTCGAGCATCGCGCGGTCGCGCAAGCCCTCCGGGTCGTGGAGATCGGGTTGCTGCAAGACCTGTTCGGTTTCAGATGCGGTCAGCACGTATTTGGGAAGGCGTGCATCGAGGCGGGGCAGGATCAGTTCGCTGGCCGGGTTGTGGAGGATGTAATTCTGGCGGGTGAGCCAGCGGAAGTAGCCTTTAATGGCGTGCAGGCGTCCGATCTGCGTGCGAAACGTGAGCGGCGCACCGTTGACCTTGCGGTAGTGGTAGAGCCAGCGCTGATAGCGCTCCAGGATCGGGCGTGTGATCTCGGAGGGATCTTCCAGGCTCCGTTCTTTCGACCAGTCGAGGAAGTAGCACACCATGGTGCGGCGGGTGGACACGGTGTCGGCGGAAAAGTTTTGCACCTGGAGCCACACCAGATATTCTTCGAGCAGTGCGTGCATCCGGTCGAGCGGTTCAGTGGAAACCGTCGCACGCTTCTGGCGCTTTCGATGGTGGGCCATCGGCTAACGCTCCCCGCCTGAGTGTGTGTACGTCCGGGTACCCCCTCTCTCTCCCCTATCAGTGATTTTTTGCGGAATCTCGCAAAAACCGTTCCTGAGGCCCGTCGTTATTGGCTCAGGCTGACCCGTACCACCCCCGTACACCCCCTGATCTTGGGGGGTACTTGAGGGGTTCTTTTGCCCTTCAGACCCGTACTTCTTTCCGTCGTAGTTATGGGTTTGGACTTCGATCAGGCCAGGAAGGAACGGCTGGCGTGGATCGGCGGCCGGTGTGAAGTATAGCTCATAGACGAAGCTCTGGCCCCGTCCGCCGCGATGCACGATCAGATATTCGAGTTCTTCGAGCTTGTGCAGGTGCCGCTTCAGTTGGGCATCGCTCCATCCGGTGTGCTGGCGCACGTCACGGCGGCTGAAGCGAACGTCAGCGCGTTCCATCTTTAGCCGCTCACATTCACCGCGCACCATTTGATCGACGAGCAACAGCAGGCGGCGGGTCTGCGGCGGAAGATCGTCGAGCGATTTGCCGAGCACTTCATGGGCAAGCCTGGTTGCGAGTTCGATGTCTTCGCGAGTGGCTTCAACGTATTCGATGGTTTTGTCCCGATGAGTGGCGGTTTTGATCTGGCGCTGGTGCTGATGCAAGAGAGCAATCGTGCGGATCAGCGTCAGATATTTGGTGTGGTCGCGCCGGGTGCGGGTGAGGCTGTCGAGGAAGGTCAGATCACGTGCGTAAGGATTGACGACGGCGAGCGGACGCAAGAGCCGCTGGGCGTTACGATGCAGCTTTAAGATGTCTTCCCGTCCCTGTTTCGCAAGCAAGCCTTCGAGCGTCTGCGCTTCACGCTGCATCCGGTGGATCGCACGGGTCTGTTCACGATTCTCATCCACCGTGAGCACCAGACACCGATTCAACAGTTCTTCGTCGATTTCGATTGCGGTGGTGGTGAGGAAGATCATCACCGGGCCTTCCACCCGATACTGATGCGTGACGAGTTTTCCCGATGCCGGGTCTTTGCCCGTGGACGCGATCGTGAGCACGCCTTCGCTTTGCAGGAGCTTCAGCGCATAGGCGGCGCGCTGCACCCCTTCCTCTTCGACGATCGCCAGGATTTTGTTTTTGAGTTCGGTTTCACCCATATAGAAGAGCGACTGCCCGGTCATGGCCGAGTATTGCACCCGCTGTTCTTCGGGCATCAGAGCAAGCACGGCTTCCATCAGCGATGATTTTCCGGCTGCGGAACTGGATTGCACGATCACGGCCAATGGCGCATCGAGTAGCCGCGACACGGCGGCGAGATACCCGACCTTCTTGTTCGTCTCTTCGCCCACCACGCCGCAACGCTCGAAGTCCGCCAGGATTCGATCCAGCAGATTTGGGTCGCGGAGTAGTTCGAGAGCGGCGGTGCGGTCGGCGTCGCTGATTGCGGCTTCCGGCTTTTTCGGTTCGAGCGTCTTGCGGATCTGCTCGTCTTGAAACTCCTCCAGCTTCAGCAGCACACGCCCCAGATCGCGGCGAACCACGTCTTCTTTCACGCCCATTTCAACAGCGGCTTGCTTGGCGAAGAGCGCCCGCTGATGCGCTGTGGTCAGATTGAGCGTGTCGGCGTGGAAGGCGTCGCCAGTCGTTGTTGAACGAGACGCCAACAGATTCACCTTGATGACATCATGGCTGAGATTCTTCGCCATGCCGCGCACCCGGTAACGGCGGTCGCCCTGTGTGATTATGATTTCGTTTTCCTTCGCTTCGACCTGGACATCGACCGCTGGCGGCGGAGGACAGAGTGCGGGGATCGGCGCAATGGATGGAACGGGCACGGCGACTAAAGAAGGATCTGGCTCGGTGGCTTTTTCTTTAGTTGCTGGTTCCTCTTCAGAGCCGGGTTCGAGTTTGGCGACCGGTGCTTCCGGCGCTGCTGGAACAGTGATGATTTCGACCATCTCCCGCCCTGGCGCTTTTCCCTTGCCGAGCCACTGTGCGCTGTTGAGCAACAGGCCAAGCGTTTTCGGTGCGGGCTTCACGTTGCACGCGTATTCGTTGGCGTCCATATGGTGCGGAAACAGCACGCGGAAACACTCGATGCCCATCGCCATCAGTTCCGAAGCCAGCGTTACCGAGGCTGTGTCCCCGGCTTCGTCGCGATCGTAGGCGATCAGCACGCGGCGGATTTCGTATTTCTTGAAGGCCGCACGGTGATCGTCGGTGAACCCATTGACGCCGTAGCTGGCCGTCACGTTGCGATAACCCGCACACCAGAACGTCAGCGCATCGATCAGCGACTCGCACAGGATGATCTCCTTCGAGGCTTCAAGCGCCTCTTCATTCCACACGCCGCGCTGTGGACCGGGCAAGTAAAGGTGCATAGGCGTCCCCACCCGCAGATCGTCCTTGATCTTGCGACCGTACATTTGCAACACTTCCCCGGAACGGCTGAAGATCGGAACGACGATCGACCCATTCAAGTGCTCATGGCCGGATTCCCGGATGATGCCGAGCTTCTGAAGCCGTCCCCGCAAGTCGGCCCCGGCAACCCGATTCGAGAGCGGCAGCGAGTAGCCCAGCGTGCGATTGGCGAAGCCGAGCTTGAACCGTTCGATCATCTCCGGGTGTGTGAGTCCACGCTTTTCGAGATACGCCAGCGCATCCGGCGCTTTTCGCAGCGACTTGCAATAAAACTCGACGATATCGAGCAGGAGTTGTTTGTCGTCCCCGCTGCGCTGGATCGGCGTCGGGAGTTTTCGCACCGTCGAAACTTTCACCGGCTCTGACGGTGCGGCCAGCAACGGATGATCGGATCGAAGAAGCTCAACGGCGTGGCGGAAACTCACGCCCTGCGCTTTCATGACCCAATCGATCACCGTTCCACCCGCCGCTTTTCCAGAAGCGCCGCAGGCACCCAGGCAGTGCCACAGATTCTTCTTCGGACTGATGACCAGCGATGGCTCGTGGTCGTCATGGAACGGACATAGCCCGATCAGATCCGCGCCGTGCCGGGTGAGTTTGATGCCGCGTGCCTCGGCGAGACGTTGGACGGAAACTTCCTGCTTCAGCCGTTCGATTACCTCTTCGGGGATGCGCGGCATCGGTTTCGGCTCCTTTTGGCGTTTCCGCAAAAACTTGTCAAGAGGGTCTGTGATTTTTAATGTAGTTCCAAAACTACCACTTGATGTAATATAACGTCAAGCGATCTTCTCCCAAGCTCTACACTGTGCCCGATGCCCAAGGTTTCCCGTTTTAAGCTCCCCCCGGTTGACTTCGGCGGCGAAACGCTCGGTGAGCGCATCGCCCGGATTCGCAAGGAACGCGGCTTCACGCAGGTGGAACTGGCCGCCAGGATCGGGATTATTCAGACCATCATCTCGGCGACCGAAAGCGATGAACGCAAGCTCTCGGCTGAGATGGCGGTTCGTTTCGCCCAAGCTCTGGATGTCAGCATGGACGAACTGCTCGGCCCCGGTCGCCGGGAAAGGAAGGGAAGGAAGCCCAGCCGGAAAATCTTGCGCCGCCTGGAGAAGATCGAAACGCTGCCCAGAACCCAACAGACTGCCGTGCTCAAGACGATTGACAACGCCTTGGAGTTGCACCTGTTGAAAACGGGGACCCGGTAGACAGTTCTAAAAAAATCAGCCAGGAGATAAGGGAAGGGACCGATTTTCAGTTTGATCCGGGTATCTCGCCCGGATTTCCTTCCCGTGCAGATCCACCCGCCACTCTATAGACGGCGCGGGATGGGTACCCTTTTCTGAGATTTACTGTGGTTTCGTCGTTTGCGGCTTTTTCTTCAGCCAGTCCCGCAACAGCGATTCCACCAGGGCGCTGAACTCGCCTTCCTGCTCCAAGAGGCGGGCCTTCACTTTGCTCCGCACGTCTTTGTGGACGTACACGCTCATCTGCCGGTAGTCCGGGTCGCTGTGCTTGGCCCGTGGCCTTCCGGCCTTCCTCTTGGGCGGTGAGACGGCTTTGGCTGGTCGTTTCGCCATCGTCCAAGATTACCAGGAATCCGCCTTTTTGCGTACCTAAGTGATGTCCCGGATGTATCCACGTCCCTGCCTACACGAGTTCCATTGACTTGGCCGTGATTTGCGGGATATTCTGGGTACGCAGAATGGCGAAACGAACCGAAGCCGGGAACCGGGCGCTGGGTTACACCAGGGTATCGACCGTTGAGCAATGGAAGTTCGGGTTTTCTCTGGATGCCCAGGAAGAGCGTCTGCGGGCCTACTGCCAGGTCGCCGGGTTGGAAGTGGTCGAGTTGATCCGGGAAGAAGGTGTGTCGGCCAGTATCCCCCTTGCAAAGCGCCCTGCCGGTGCCAAGCTGCTTCAGTGGATGGACGCGGGGATCGGCCACGTCGTCTGTCTGAAGCTGGATCGTCTCTTCCGTGACGCCGAAGATGCCTTGCGCCAGACCAAAGCCTGGGACAAGGCCGGGATCGCCCTGCACCTGGTGGACATGGGCGGCACCAGCATGAACACGGCTTCGGCGATGGGACGGATGTTTTTGACCCTGATGGCCGGGTGTGCGGAACTCGAACGAAACCTGGTCGCCGAGCGCACCGCCTCCGTCCTGGCGCACAAGAAACAGCAGGGCCGCGTCTACAACCACACGCCCTACGGGTTCGAGCGGGTCGGTGACCGGTTGGTAGCGGCGATCGACGAGATGGCGATGATTCAACTGATGCGGGAACGCCGTGAAGATGGCTGGAGCCTCGGTATGATCGCCGACGCCTTCAACAGCGACAACGTTCCGGGCAAGAACGGCGGCAAGTGGTACGCCCGCACCGTCAAAAACATCTTGGACAACAGCCTGTATGGAAAGATCGTCTCTGCTGGCGAAGACGATGAGGAAAAGCCGAAACGGTCTTCCCTGGCGGCTAAAACGGCATGAGTTCATTCGATGCGGTCGAGATTCTGGCTGAGTTTTCCAAGGTCATTCGCCACGGCCTGATTGCGCTGGAGGGCTTGGCCGACATGGAGGGCGTGGACCCGGCCAGGGTGAGTGCCTTGACGGGTTCCGTTCACCGCGCCCATGCGGAGATCACCGGCTACCTGGCTTCCGTTATCGGCGCGGCCTCCCTGCGGGAACTGGGAGCGAAGCTGCCGGTGTAAGAAACGGATCGGCCACGTCCGCTGCAAACAGCCGTATCGGATCGCCGCTTCCCTCCCGATCCGTACATCCCCAACCCGATTTTGACGATATCCTGCCCGCCTTCACCTGGTCCTGTATATCCCGATCCCACGGCCCCGAAAGACCGCAATCGCAAAAATCACCGTGTCTACATATCAGTGTTGATCCGGTGCTATCGAACAAGCTGGCGAAGGAAAACGCTGGCCGTACCTAGCAAAGATCAACAGTCCTCCACGGTCGGGAGTAATTGACGGCAGCGTGGATCACGTTAGTGTGAATAAGGACGGCTCTACTGTGGGACGTAGACGAAGAGCCAAGGCGCTGCGAATCGGGATGCCTAAGTCTGCCGCTGGCTGAGTTCACCAGCGTTAAGTAGCCGAGAGCCGTGACCACTCAGAGGATCACGGACGTTGCGAAGGACCAGTACGCATGACCTTCCGCTTCGATGCCGAGTTCCTAGGGGGACTCGTGTCCTGCATCGAAGCTCTAAACCAACCGCATGATACGAATCAGGAATGCGAAGCGTCGTGAACGAAGTGAACGACGAATGGAGATTGGGTTGAAGACGATGGTTCAACACGAATGGAAAACGGTTGGATGTTTGACGTTGCTTCGCAACGCCATGCTTCGCATGATCTGGATTCCCTTCATTTCCCACCTGATCCTAAAATTGATTCCAAAACGAACCCGGAACCAGATGACCAATGAGGGTTCCAGGACGCATTTGGAAAACGGGTTGGAGTTTGGACGTTGCTCCGCAACGCCATGCTTCGCATGTCGCCATTGTTTCATTTTGCGTACCTAAATACTTCCACACATCACCCGCTATTAAGAGAACCATCATGAAACCCAAGAAACATGCCATCCTTTTGCGTCTCCCAGAGTCCGTCGTGGATCGTCTGGATGCCGTCGCCTACGACCTACGAATGCCCTCCCGGTCCCATTACATCCGCCGCAGCATCGAGCGTGCCCTGGAGTTCAGCGAGGCCCACGAAGTGCCGCTTTTGAACGACCCGGCTCTGCAACGGGCGCTGGCACGATAAGTTCAGAATGGCAGCACCGCTTCCGATTCGCTGTCTGGCCTTGGCTTCGCCAGCGCCGCCATCAGCACGCTTTCCATTTCAAACAGCCGGGTGTTCAGCGCCGAGCATTCCTCAGCGCTGATCCACCCCTGACGGCCAGCGACGATAGCAGTTTTCCGCAGCGCCAGAATCGCACGTTGCGAACGCTTCCAGGCCACTGTGGGATCGGGTCGTCTACCGCGTTTCATTCGTGCCGCTGCGCCCATTTCGCCGCCAGTTCTCTTTGACGCCGATCTTCGGCTTGTACCTCGCGACACGCTTCTCCGCCGCGATCCAAGTTCTTCAGAGCGCATTGCACCTCCCAACCCAGTACCGCCCAGATGCGATCCGGTGTATGCTGGCACGGTCGAAAAACACCGTCCACAGTGCTACCCCGAAAGGCAACGTGGAAGTTGAGCACGTCGATCAAGCGCGGTCCCGCCGTCTCCGTATGGCACAGTTCTTCGAGAGGCACGTCGTCGAAGACCTTGCACGCCGAATCGTGTAGCTCCATCACCGGCTTCAAGTCAGGATGGATTTCACCAGCGCCGATCACTTCGACAAGCTCACAGGTCTTGTACGCTTTTGCCAGCAGTTCGTATGCCTGGATGATCTCCGGGATTCGGGGGCGATCGAAGTCGCTCCAGCCGCCATCGTAATGGTTCCAGCGCGGCCACACGATCCCACACCGTATCGGCTTAGGCGTCAGCCGTGCCCGAAACATTTTCTGTTTATGGCACAGTTCCCGGTAATAATCGTCGGCACCAACCTCTTTGCAGATCGCATCAAAGTCGTCATCGAGCGGCTGGCAAGCATCGGTTCTCATCGCGCGCAACCCGCCCGCCGTCTTGTACATTCTCCAGTTTTGCCCCGTGTGTCCCGCGACCCATCGCCGCAACCCCGCCAAGCTCTCTTCTTGTTGCGGCAGCGGGTCGTAGTCGGTGTTGAAGTCGATATCAACGAACCCAACATCGGGAGTGTTGACGACCCGATAACCAGAGTGCGATCGGGTCACCGCAGCACGGTCGCCTTCGACCGTCGCAAGGATTTCTTCTAACTCCCAACCCTTGTACATTGGACGCTTCCGCCAGCCGCTTCGCTTCGCCCACGGCAGCGCATTTTCATTCTCTTCGTCAGCCCGATGCGGCTGTTCGGTTTTCAAAACTTCTTCGTTCATGATGATTTGTCTCTTTCTTTGAAAATTGTTTCCGAGCGCCACAGCCGCACTGTACGAGTGTGCGAACACACTGCGTGCAGGTGACCGATGGCACTGTTGTGCAGGGTGAAGAGGGGTCTTTTCACGCCGCCCTGCGCGGCGCTCTTACTTCATGCGGACTTTCCAGTGGAAGACATCATCGCCGATCGTCGATGCTGTCCCCGGTCGTCGGAGGCGGGCCGTTATTTCCTCTGCCCACCTGCCACGATCGTACCCGAAACGTTCTCAGAGGGGAAGGGAAAACGACCATTTATCCTAACCTCGTTCCTCCGCTAATCTATTGATAGCAAGACAGATATATGTACCTGTCAAGTAGATGGCGGGCAGTGAAGCAAACACGTCGAATCTGTCCTGAGGGCATTTTTCACTCTCCGGGAATGCATCCGAACAGCGTGACGGCTAGCTATAATTAAGCGTCACATTTTTCGGATTTCATGATCACCGGCAGCGGCCTGTTTGAAACTTCAGTTCCCCACGGCGGCTTCAAGATCGACCGGCGCAAGGATGCGCTCGTTCCCACGTGGGCCAACGACGATCTCAACCCCGTCCGTCCCTTCGAGGATTCGCCCTGCCTTCACCGCATCCTCGCCGACTGCCCGCTCGACCCCGAAGCGATTCTGAAGCTGGCGAACTATTTTGGGTTGCTGATCGTGGCCCCCGAACCGCTCGATCTCTGGCGGCAGGAGATTCATGCCCTTCGCGGCCTAACCGTGCCGAAGCTGGCGGGCAAACTTTCTGTGGCCAGATTTCGACTGGTGCCTGTGGAAGAAAATGGCGCTGTCGTGCTGCGCTACCGCGCCACTCGATTCATCGACGCCATCTACCAGCGCTTCGCCGAAGAGTTCGCCGGTGTCATCCAGTGCGCCCGCTGCCCCGGTTGCCAGCGCTGGTTTCTCAAAAGCGGTCGTGGCGATCGTCGCTTCTGCTCCCACTCGTGCAAGATGCGCGCATGGCGGCAAGCTGCAAAGTGAGCGCTACTTTATCGAGCGAACCAGAAGCTTGCCAGGAGTAACCGTAATGAAGAGGTTCGAACTGTTCTTCGCGCCGTCACCTGTGCTGATTTCGGAATTCGGTTCGACTTTGAGCGGACTAGCTTCCGACATCCAGGTTTTTCCCCCGTCCAGTGTCTTCACGATCTCACCGTTCACACCCCAAGCCCACCCGGTTTCTTTGGTGGTGAACCTCACCCAGCCTAAAAAGCCATCGCCTATACTTCCTGTCAATGGCACTTCGGAATTCCTGCGGTCCTGAATATGAATTAAATGACCCCAGCCTCCAGCGATCCAGGCTTCGGACGGTCCGACGAGATCGAGATCGTGAAGTTGAGATCCACCATCGAAGTATTGGAGTTCCCAGGACTCACCTCCGTCGGAGGTGGTCATCACAGCATCTGGCCCCAAAACCCAGCCATGCATGGGATCCCAAAAACGCACCAAGTTGAACTGCCCCGTAATCTCGCTGCCGGAGTATTGTGTGATCCAGTGCTTGCCTCCGTCAAAGGTTACTTTGATTGCGGCTTTGAGGCCGTTGTATCCGACAGCCCATCCATACATTTCGTTGACGAAACGGATGTCGAGCATGGCACCAGTCGATCCATCGAAGGCACGTGGCTCCGAGTATCGTACTGTCCAAGAATATCCACCGTCGGATGTCTCCCAGATGGTAGGCTCCTGGCGAACCATTCCCACGGCCCAACCCCGTTTCTCATCCCTGAACCAGATGCTTCCTATTCCGGTTCGGGGATCAGAAAGATTGGTCTTTAGGACCACCCATGTAACGCCGCCGTCGACTGTTTTGAGGATCGAATTAGTTCCACCCTGCATCCAGCCGACACGCTCATCGACGAACAAGATCTTCGAGAGAGGCCGTAGGTCGGGAACCGCTCGAATCTGCCATGTCGAGATGTTCTCCGCTGCGGGTAGCCAAGTTGAAATAACACACAGAGACGCGATTCGGAATTTACGCATTCAGAAAACGAGGCCTCCCATCTGGTTTTTGAGAACGGGAGCGCAGTTCTGTTCCAAGATGGTAGTAATGCCTTGGCTGCCAGCGAATGGACCACCCACGTCAAAATCGGCATCACCAACTCCAGCAAGATGAAGCGCTTCGTGGATGAGCATCAGTGCTTGGGCTTGTACGAAGTATCCAGTCTGAACTCCCGCGATTGCCGGATTAGTGAATGCCGACCCAAGAAACATACTCTCGCCACGGCTTCCGTCATGGGCGACCACGGCACCCGTATTTTTAGCATTGTTCTTGAAATACTGAGACACAGGCTCAAGTATGTTAGAGGGCACCCCCCTGAAGAGTTCTTGCACACTGGATTTTGTGCCGTCCCAGACGTTCTCACCGGCACCGCTGAGTTGAACCAGGCTGAGTAAGTGTGTGATGCTTACGTCTCCAAATTTTCGTCCGACGTAGGCCTGTAGGGCATCGTTACATTTCGAGTTCTTCGCCCAGGTGTTCGCCTGTTTCATCGCGCTATTCATATCGTTCGTCTCTTCCGAAGTGAGTCCCGCGAAACCGGCTGGTGCTGGCCCTGGCCCTCCTACACTGACACCCAATTGAGGGAACCCATCTGGAATCTGGAACCCAGATCCGAATATCGCGTAAAGCGGACTATAGTCCCCCGTTAGTTGACCCTCCTGCAAGTAGAATCCGACTGAAATCCCCTCTCCCGTCGGATCGAGTTCGTTGGTTGGATCACCATTCGCGTAGGCATACCTATTGAGCGAACCTGGGTTGCTTGGATCGTCGTTCTTTCCAGACTGGTCCATCGTCACGAACCTACCCATTCCAGGCTCGTGGTACCGATTGTTTGCGTAATCCAGACCCGTCTCGCTATCCCGGAAATACGTCGCAAACTTCTCCGTGCCGTTCGTGGTCGCCGACGGGCGCTCCTGGCCGTAGGGGAAGTATTTGCCAATCGAGCCCAGACGATCCGGTGTCACATACCCGGTGGAGTTCTTGATGAGCCTGCCGCCGAAATAATAGTTGGTCGCCGTCTGAGTTAGCCACAAAAACGGCAACGTGTTCGGTCCGTTAGGCTGGTACTGAGTCAGGCTGTACGTAATCAGCTTTTGCCCACTGATGCTCCAGAAGGTCAGCTCCTCATTGGTCGGCGGGGTAGATGGCCCATTGTAGCCAGTGCCCTTCCAGACCCTTTTATTGCCGGGCTTGTAGGCGTATGCCACCGTGGGCGAGCCGAGCCACACAGGACTTTCGGACACGATGCGATTCTCTACATCGTAGGTATGTGATCCACAAAAAGGAGCGCGGGCATTCACGTTCCCGTTGGCATCCGCACACTCGCCCGTCTGGCGATTCGTTGCCGGATCGTAAGTCGTATTCAATGCCGGAGCCGTTCCACTGGTGACCGTCTGATTCGTCAAGTTCCCGAATCCATCATAACCATAACTCTGCCCCCACCCATAGCCGGTCGCGCTGGACAGACGGTTCAACGAGTCGTAAAGGTAGGTGACAGTTTCGCCCGAGAGTGCATCGTACTGAGATGTGATTTTGCCGTTGTTTTGCGTGGCCGAATAGTTGTATTGCACGTTGAGGCTCGCCGGGCAAGTGCCGTAAAAGAACACGCACGAGCTGATTTGCGTCAACTGGCCCAGCGAGTTGTAGCTGCGGGTTTCATTGATGCCCGTGTAGGACCCGGCGGTCATCGTCAGCAACTGGCCCGCTGGACCATAGGTGGCGTTCGAGATGATATCGGTGGATGCCCCAAGGTCGGTGACTTTCTGAAGCCGCCCCATGCTGTCGAACGTGTTGCCGATGTTCGGGCCAGGGACCCAGGAATTCCCGAAACCGGACGACGGGTATTGGGTCGCCGAAATTCGCCCTTCGTTGTCGTAGGTGTAACCGGCGGTCACAGTCGCGTTGATGTTGCCGCCTGGACTGTAGTTCTGCGCTGGCTCGGAGACTCCAAAACTTTGGGACGTAACCCCGCCGGGAGAGTTATAGACATAGCTTTCCGTGAAAGCGAGATAGCACGAAGACTGGCCTGGATACAGCTCAAACCCACCCTGGTACTGCAATCCTGTCAGCCGCCCTTGGCCGTAAGTCCCAGAATCGTAGGTGTAGTCCTCGCGTTGGCAAGTGTCCTCAGTGAAGGTTCCGTTGTAGGTGCCCCGTCGCACCTCGGTTACTCGCTTATAGCTGTCATAACTGTACTGCACCTGCTGATTCTTAGCGTCGGTCTTGGTCGCCAGTGTTTGATCCGCGTTGTATGTGTAAGTGACCGTGCCGTTTTCGGGATTCGTGGCGCTGAGCAGTTGCGCTCCCGGAGGATTTCCGTAATTGAACGTCCGCGTCTGCGTTCCGGTGGGACGGGGCATCGACACAGAGGTGAGGTGCCCCAGCGTGTCATAGACGTAGGCGGTCACGTAGTCCGGTCCTGTCGCTGGATTGGGTTCGTTTACCTGAACAAGCTGGCCGAGCGCGTTCATGGTGTACTTCTTCCAATTACCCACTGCGTCGGTGACGGTCACCGTGTTGCCCTGGTAGGAGTAGCTGGTAGAGCTGGTCGAATCCGTCCCCGCCGTCGTCGTGGTCAGCGTGCGCCCGATGCCGTCGTAGGAGTAAGTGGTCCACACCGGCGTCGCGCCAGTATACATCTGAAAGAGCTGCCGACCGTCGATCTGACTGCGGCCTCGAGCTGCCGGATCGATTACCCCTGGAATCCACTTGCCGGGCCCCATGATCGCCGCGGCGTGGACCGATGGCGTCATTCCCTCCTCGCCTGCGCGATAGTACTCGTGATAGGCGTAAGTGACGCCCGTATCTGGATCTCGGCCAAGCCAAATGGCCGCGGTCCGCTTCCAGCCGACGTCTAATCCGAAGCAGCGTGGCCAGTGCCGCTCGATGATGCGCGGCGGGACGATAACTTCTGACTCTGCGATCGGATAGACCGCGCCGGCGCCCATCTGCGGAATTCCGCGCATGCGGGCATCGCGCTGGTAGAGCGGAATCTTGGAAATCAGGTCAGCCTTGGCTTCCTCGGTCAGGTGCGGCGCGTCATCCCAGCTCGCCATAACCACGTACGTGTCGGTTGAGGGCATTGCGAGCGGCTGCTGCGCACGGTAGAGATCCATGGCCTCAACCATCAACTCCGTCATGCCCAGCAGCGGTGTGGCCGTGAGGAATACGACTCCTCCAGTGGTGATGGTTCGGATCAGACACTCAATCCAGATTCCCTTCGGGCACTCCTCGTCGAGCCAGATCACGTGCAGCTTTTCCGCGGAGAATGAATCGATTCCGGACTCGTAGCTTTTGAAGGTGAGCGTCGACACTCCGCCCGTTGCATGGCGTACGTGCACCGTATCGATCGCGTCGGCGGTTCCCTGGCGCATCCGGTAGCCGATGATTGAATCGGCCGGGATCATGCCTGTTCCGACGCCGATGACCTGGTCGGTGGGCTCACCCAGCTCGCGTGTCATCTGGCCCATCAGTTCGCGCTGCACCGAGTCTCTAACTTTCGAGGTGGAGAGGCCCGCCGCCCACGCTTTGACGGGATGATTAAAGCGCTTGCCAATCCACCAGCCCGGATATTGGCCGGTCAGGTGCAGACTGGTCTCATAACTTCCGGCGGTCGATTTACCGACCTGGTTCCCGGCGATGAGACCCCGCGCACGGCGGGATGCCCCGGCCTCGAAGAATTCGAGGTGCCTAGGATACAACTCGCGGCGAAACCTTCCCTTGTCGGGGAAGTAGCTGCGGAGGCGGTTCCGCGCGTTTTCGATAAAGGCTAGGCGGATGGCCCCAGGCGTTATAGCGTCGAGCGACAGGCCCATGCTTTCGATTCTAGGACTCACGCCGCTGATTCCACGCCTGCGCGCTCCAATTCCTCTAGCTTCTGGTGGGCTGAGGCGATTTCCTCGGGGCTGAATAGCTGGTTCAGTAGAATCGCCTGCTTGCGGTCGTTGACTTCGGCCT
>Ga0265313_10002269_pt1 | contig 16882 bp, 22 predicted proteins | sample 4123metaG_FD_203122 | JGI IMG/M metagenome (GOLD analysis project Ga0265313, IMG submission 203122) | Rhizosphere microbial communities from Carex aquatilis grown in University of Washington, Seatle, WA, United States - 4-1-23 metaG | ecosystem: Host-associated > Plants > Roots > Rhizosphere >...
GGAGTGGCCAGCTTTCTTCCTCGGATCGGAGTGGCCGTCTACAAGCCATCGGCCGAGCGAGGTGAGGGGCGCTTCGAATTCCTACGGCGTGTAACAGGAGAGCGATCCGTCGCGCCGTTCGATGCATAGGCTCTTCACCGTCGTGTCTCCCTCGGATACGTAGAATTCGCAGGGGACACCCGGTATGGGACAGACTCCGAACGACTGATGTGGCCCGCGGCCGAGGCTCTCCTCGCAGCCTGCGCTCAGCGCCAGGGCGAGCGCTGCCGCCAACGCCTTCGTCACGGCTCCACATGCGACCTAACGGCGCCATGCGGCGGAGGAGGGCCACTCGGCCGGCAGAAGAGCTTTCCAGTGGTGTCGCCGGAGGCGCAGGTGCCCTGGATCTCTCTATCCCGGATCTGGACGGAGCAGGCATCTCCTTCTCGTTTCGAGTCGCAGGCGGCGTAGGCTTCGGGCGGTAACGGCGGCAATCCCTCGGCCGACGCTTTGCCCGTGGTCAAAGTTAGCACGGCGATCGTCGCGAACAGTCCGAGGGTCCGGTAGAGGGCCGGCAAAACGGGTGAATCGATCATGCGATACTCTCCCTAGTGTTCGAGACGTGCGCGTTCTTGCGCATGGCTCATGGGAAGAGCGTTCGGGGGAGACCAGCGATTCCAACGGAAACAATCCGCAACACCTCGCCAGCGCTGCGGGCAAACTGGCCTTCAGCGTTCGTCCTGCGTCAGCACGTAGCCGACGCCGCGCACGGTCTTGAGACGGCGCGGCTTGCGCGGGTCGTCGCCCAGCTTGTGCCGCAGCCGGCACACGTGGACGTCGATCGAGCGCTCGAAGGCTTCCTCTGCGGTGCCGTGCATCAACTCCAGCAGCTGCTCGCGGCTGAGGACGCGACCGATGCGCTCCGTCAGCACGCGGAGCAGCGCGAACTCGAAGGTCGTCAGCGCCAGCGGCATTGCATCCAAGGTCGCCGTCATCGTCTCCGCGTCAACGACGAGATTTCCGACCTGGACGCGCCGCTTGACGGGACCGGCCCTGCCGCTCGCACGCCTTGCGTGCGCGCGGATGCGTGCCAGGAGCTCTCGCGACGAGAACGGTTTGACGACGTAGTCGTCGGCGCCGCCCTCCAGTCCTATCACGCGGTCGGCTTCCTCCGTCCGCGCCGTGACCATGATGATCGGGACATCCACGCGTTCACGCACGGCGCGGCACACCTCGACGCCGTCGCGGCCGGGGAGCATGAGATCCAGCAGCACCACGTCGGGCCGTGCGCGCAGCACCTCCGCCAGCGCGAGATCGCCTCGCCGGACGAGCACCACCTCGACCTCGTGCGTCGCAAGATACTGGCTCGTCAGTCGGGCAAGCCGATCGTCGTCTTCGACGTACACGACCAGTAGCTTCTTTTCGATCCGATACGGATCTGCCGGCGTCATGTCTTACCGAGTATGGCACCGGGACGCGCGCGCGGTGGGCGCCGCAACAAGGCGAAACACTCCGCTAGGCCAGGGAAGCAATGGGGAGCGAGAGTCGGACCTTCGTGCCTCCTGCGACCGCGCTCGTCGCACCGATGGTGCCGCCATGAGCATCCACGATCCGTTTGGCGAGCGTCAGCCCCAGCCCCACGCCCCCCGCTTCCCGGGAGCGGCTGCGGTCGGATCGGAAAAAGGGTGCGAAGATTTGGGGCAGGTCCTGCTGGGAGATGCCGATGCCCTGGTCGCGTATCTCGAAGACGACGTGGTCCCCGTCGGCCTCGGCGCGAAGGACGACCGGCGCGTCGGGATCGGGCGAGTACTTGTCGGCGTTCTCGAGGACGTTGTCGATGGCGCGTCGCATGAGAACCGGGTCCGCGCGCACCAAGGGCAGGTTCCCGAGCACCTCGACGGCGATCAGGCGGCGCGGATGGCGAGCCCTGAACCGCTCGGATGCCTTCGCGCAGAGGGCGGACGGGGCGACGTCCTCGAAGTGCAGCGAAAGGGAGGACGAGGCGACCCCGGCCGCGCCCTCGATCTGCAGGCGCGCGGTCGTCATGACGTCGTCGATCAATGCCTCGATCTCCGTCAGGTCGGTGTTGACCTCGGACAGAGAGATGCCGCGGGCGCCGTCGTTCGACTCGGCCGCGATGTCCAGCGCGACGCGGATCCTCGCCAATGGCGTTCGGAGCTCGTGAGAGACATTCGCCAGGAGCTCGCGCTCGGCTTGCATGAGTTTCTGGAGCCGCTCGGCCATCTCGTCGAAGGAGCGGCCCACATCCCCGACCTCGTCGGTCCTCTTCAGGCCGGTGCGCGCCTTCAGGTCGCCGGCGCCCAGGGCGCGCGCCGTCTTCGAGAGCGTCTGCAACGGCCCGACGATCCAGCGCGCGGTCAGGAACGAGCCGACGCCCACGATGAGCAGCCCACCAAGCAGAAAGCTGAGCAGAGGCCGCGCGGGACTGGGATGGTAGGGAAAGCTTCCGGCTGGAAAGCACATTTCGGCACCCGCGTGTCCGCGCGCAGGCACCAAGACGGGCTCCGGAAACACGCCCGACCGACCGAGAAGGAAGCCCACGCCTGCCACCGCGGCCCCGAGGAGCATGAGTTGCACGAACCCGATGATGTAAAGCCTCCAGGCAAGCTTTCCGCGCGCACCACGAGTCATCCTCGCAGCATGGCACCCGTGCGCCCAGTCCGGAAGGTTCGGTAACAATTCCAAACAAGCGGCAGCGAGCCATTCGCGGGCATACCGGGGCGTCACTCGAATCGGAGCGCGTCGATGGGATCCACCGCCGAAGCCTTTCTCGCCGGGTACAGGCCAAAGACGACGCCCACGAGCGCGCTGAACACGATCGAGAGGGCGACGACTGCGGGCTGGACGCGTATCGGCCAATGGAGCCGTTCGGCGACCGACGCCGCCGTGACGACGCCGCAGACGATGCCCAAGAGCCCTCCTGCGACCGACAACGCGAGCGCCTCGACGAGGAACTGGAGGAGGATTTGCCGCGGCTGCGCGCCCAACGCGATCCTGATGCCAATCTCGCGCGTCCGCTCGGTGACGCTGACGAGCATGATGTTCATGATTCCGATGCCCCCGACGACGAGCGACAGCAGCGCCACGCTGGCCAGGAGCATCGGCAGGATTCCCTCGGCAAAGGTCGTGTACGGAACGAAGGCCGCGTCGTCGAGGTCTTGCCCGATTGCGGACTGCCCCCCTTTTTCGGCGATGCCCACGACGCGAAACGGCGTGCTCCCGACGCGAACGATCTGATCGATGGGGTCGGCATACGGGCCGTAGAGCCTGTCGACGAGACTCTGGCCGAGGACGATGGCCTTGGCGGCAGCGTCCACGTCGGCCTGCAGGAGCGGCTCGCCGCGGGTCATGGGCCAGCTCCACATGTCGAAGAACTCCGGCGAGGCGCCGGTGAGGCTCGTAGTCCAGTTCTGGTCGCCCGCGATGACCAGGACGTTTGCGCGCAGCTCCGGTGCCACGGCCTCGACCGAGACGATGTCGCGCTGGATGGCCGCCACGTCGTCCCACGTCAGCGTGGGCGTCGACCCGAACCCGCCGTCGACGCCGCCCATGCTGGTCGAGCCGGGCACGACGACCGCGAGATCCGTACCCATCGAGGCGAACACGTGCTCGACGTTCGCCTTTGCGCTCGCACCGATCGCAGTGATGGCAATGAGCGCGTCAACGCCGATCAGCACGCCGAGCGTCGTGAGCAGCGCGCGCACCTTGTTGCTCCACATGGCGCGCAGGGCAAGCCACACGGTCGAGGTCGCGTTCATGGGGCCCCTTCGATACGCCGCGAGTCCAGCTCAGCGCAGCGAGGCTCCTGCGGCTGGTCGCGCACGATCCGCCCGTCGCGCATCACGATGACGCGGGACGCATAGGCCGCCACCTGCGGGTCGTGGGTGACAAGCACGAGGGTCAAGCCGGATAGCCATAGTCTCCGAAATAGCCCCAACACTTCGACGGTCGTCTGCGAGTCGAGCCCGCCGGTCGGCTCGTCGGCGAGCACGATCCTGGGGTCATTAACGATGGCGCGCGCAATCGCGACGCGTTGCTGGTATCCACCCGACAGCTGGTGGGGGTGACGCTGAAGCTGACCCTCGAGCCCGACGCTCAGCAGCGTCCGAACGGCGCGGCGGCGGCGCTCGCGGCGGCCCACGCCCGCATACTCGAGCGGCAGCTCGACGTTCTCGATAGCGCTCCTCCGCGCCAGCAAGTTGAACTGCTGGAAGACGAATCCGACGGTCCGGCTGCGGGCGCGCGCGAGCTCGGCGGGGTTCATGACCGACCGACATCGTCCCGCCAGTTCGTAGGCACCGGTGGTCGGTCGATCGAGGCAGCCCACGATGTTCATCAAGGTCGATTTTCCCGACCCCGACGATCCCATCACCGCAACGAATTCACCGGTCGCGACGCGAAGCGACACGCGGTCGAGCGCGCGAACCGTGACGTCTCGCCCTCGGTACTCCTTCGTGACCTCCCGAAGCTCGAAAGCAACGCTTTGCATGGGGACCTCAAAGAATGGGTGGCGGTCGTCCGGGCTGGAGGCGTGCTCTGGGCGCCGCCGGCGCGGAGCCCCCGGGTTCCTGGGCGACGACTTCGTCGCCCTCATGGAGAGCGTCCCGGAGAATCTCCGTGAAGACGGCGTCCGCGAGGCCGGTCTGCACGACGACCGGCCGGAGCGCTCCGGCGCGATTGGTCCAGAGCATCTTCGCGCCCGAGCGCTGGGCGCGATGGGCGTCTGGCGCGCCGGTAGAGAGCGCAAGCCGGCGCTCGGGACCGCCAGCGCATGGGGAATCTGCGCGTAGACGAAGGTCACGGTGGCCGTCATCCCAGGGGGCAGGCGTGGGGCGCCGTTTTCGACTTCGAGGACGGCGTCGTAGCTGACGACGCTCTGGACGGTGGTCGGCGCGTTCCGGACCTGGGGAACGCCGCCGAAGAAGCGCTGATCGGGAAACGCATCGACCGTGAAGTACGTTGGCATGCCGGTGCGCAGCCGTCCGACGTTGCCTTCGGCCACGTTGGCGTCGACCTGCATTCTCGTCAGATCCTGGGCGACGCTGAACAGGGTTGGCGTGGCCGGCGAAGCCGCGACGGTTTGCCCAACGTCGACGTTGCGTGAGATGAAGCCCCCGTCGATGGGTGCAACGATTATCGTATTGGAGAGATTGATCCGCGCCTGATGAAGCTGCGCCGCCGCCTGCGCGAAGGACGCCTTCGCCCCGTCGACGGAAGCGTGGGCGCTCGCGGCGCTGGCTTCGGCGCTGTCGAGGTCCGTCCCCGACTGGACGGTCACAAGCGCCGACACGGTTCCGGTGGCCGTGATGCGCCCGAGCAGATCGCACCTCGCCACGGGCGCGCTCCCATACTGACCGGCGGCCCTGTCGTGGCCGGCGACGTGGCGCCAAACCGCGGCCGTGGAGAGGGAGCAAACGAGGACGATCGCAGCGGCGATTCTCCACGCTCTTCTCCGCGAGTAGGCGATTGCGAAGCCCGGCGCTGCTTCCCACACGTGACCCGCTCGCGCGTGCGCCGGCGGAGGTGTCGCCGACGCGCAGCCCATCGAGATCGTGATCGGGTGTCGCGGTCGTCATCGGAAGCAGGGTAGGGTGGCGATCCTGAGCGGCCGTTGCGGGCACGTTTCTTCGTGTTGCCGTCACTGGCGCGTCGCCTTGAGGGAGTAAGCCACGGTGCACGGCAGGGTCGCGTACGGGCCGCCGGAGGAGGCAAGCTGGTCGCCGCAGTCGACGCTCGTCGCGATCGTCGTCGCGACGGCGAACGCGTTGGTGAACGCTCCCGTAAAGCCGCTGGGGGTCGAGCCGCTCGCCAGCGTCAACGCGATGGTCTGGGTGTTTTGCAAGTAGCAGGCACCAGCGCCCGCCTCGCTCGCGTCCACGTTGGCCGTGATCGTGGTGGTCAGCGTGGCCATTCCGGACGCGCTCACCGTGTCCGAGAGCTGGCCGGACCCGCTTGTGTTCTCCCAATAGAGCGTCGTCCCATCCTTGGAGAGGTTCACCGAGAAGGTCCACGGATTGCTGGCTCCGACCGAAGAGCCGCATGTGTTCGTGCCTAGCGTGCCTGTCACGTTGTAGGTCCCGAGCGCGGTGCCCGGCAGCGCGGTCGGGACGGTGCACGCGGCGATGAGCGCGCACGAGCCGAGCGCCGCGTTGGCGTGTCTGCGAGCTGCGGGACGGGGGACGGCTGGACGGGTCGGCGCGCGCGGCATGGGACCGAGTGTCGCAGCCGACTTCCGGCCCCGAGATTGCTCGCGTGTTACGGAGTGTCTGGGTGATAGCCGGGTCCGCGCACCGATTGTTGCGGTATGTTTTGGGACGGAATGGCGTGGCGTCGGCGTCGGCTATGGGCTCGAGCGCGCCGCCACTGTCGCGCGCCAGAAGGAAAACCATCTCCATGAGCAAGACGTCGCTGGACCCCGTTCGCGTTGCGCTCGCGCGTTATCTCAACGTCGATCCCGAGGCCGTGCTGCCCGTTCACGAACTGCGCGCGGACCTGAAACTCTTCCCCCTGGACCTAGTTCTCATCGCGCTCGGGCTCGAGCGGGACGGAGGTTCGGAGTTCCCGATGGCATGGCTCGAGACCGTCCGCACGGTCGCCGAGCTTTCGGCCATCACGGTCGCCTGGATAGATCGACGCGGCCGCTCCCGCAGCGCGTCACGGCTGGCTGCGCGAGCCGAAGAGGCGTAGCCGCACAGGCGATGTCGTTCAGCGCGATCGTAGGCAGCGGCTTCCGACGATACCCGGGTCGCCACCGAGTGCGTGCGTGCGCGACCGACGCCTCACCGTGCCGACGCCGGCTTGGGCAAGCGTCGATCGTTGCGATCATCAGCAGCTGCCGTCAGACGAGTAACGGTCTCCAAAATCTTTCCAGGATCGGGGCCGATTCTAGAAGACTGGTGAAGACAGGCGGAGACTCGGATATGCCGCGATTTCAGTCTGGAATCGACCCCTACGATGGAAACGAGCGACATCGCCTGGATCGTTCCGCTCGTCGAAGCGCTGCGGGCCGACGCGCGCATCGTCACGAAGCGTTCGTGCTGCGGTCAAGCTCGAAGCGCGCACCGTCCAGGAACTCGCCGAGCACCAAGCCTCTCGAAACGAAGAACCTTCGCTGCGCAGGGCAGAACGGACGTCGTGGCACTGCCCTATCAGCCTCCGGGCAACCTGCCGTCCGAGGACGCCTGTAACGCCGACCAGCGCGACCGTCGCCCTTCCCATGCCTGCACCTGCGTCGCGGCATACAGACCCATTCCGAGATCGGCGACCATGCAAATGGCCGCGTACCACGGCGGGACGAATGGTGCTGTGCCGTAATGCCACGAGTCCCAAAGCACGCCGTGTAGCACCAAGTTGGCAATGTAAAAGGGGGGCATGCCGGCGAGAAACGTGGCGATCACAACCTGTTCGAGCCGCGAGCCACGGACGCCAAGCGCCCGCAGCGCGAAGACCACCACGACCGTGAGCTCGCCGGCGATGAGCGCGAGATACGATGGCTCCCCGAGGTGCCCTGTGGAGACTCGGGCACGAGGGGCAGCGCTGCGACCGCAGACATCCCCAGCGCAATGAGGCCAATCGCGTCCAACCTTGTCGCGTTGGCGACCGGCACGACTACGACCCGCCCGGCGACGAGCGCTCGCCGGTCAGCCCCTGCAGTAACTTCGAATCATCCCCCCACTCGCGACCTCCTCGATGCCATCTGCGAATTGCGCAGGCATATCCGCCAATATCGACTCGCCGAGCAGAACGTCGTCGACGGGCGTGACCACAACCCTCACGACCCCAAGCCCCTCCCTCGCTGACCCATCCTCGTCTGCTGCCCGGCGCCGCATTCTTCACGCAGGTAGCGACGGGCTCGGCGGCTGCCTTCCACGTCCCCTTTCCCGCGGATTTACGAGTCCGTCTACACGAAGCCAAGAAGCTCGCGCTACGCGCTTCCGGCCGCCGTCAGCGCTTGCTCCACGATCGCTTGGACCGAGGCGAGGGCGCCGTTCGTTTGAGTACTCGCCGCGCCTGCGGCGGCGTACGCTTGCAACGCGCCTCCGTTCGACGAACTCGCGGCGCCCGTAGTCGAGGTAGCTGAAGACGCAGCGCTCTCTGCGCGTCTCTCCGCGGCGAGCTTCGCCCGATAGGCGGCCGCCTCCTTTGCCGTGACTTTACCGTCGTAGTTCGTGTCGGCCGGGTCGTGCATCTTCGATGAAGAGCTCGAAGCACCCCCTCCACCGCCGCCGTTCCCCGCGGGAGGCGCGCCGCCCGAAGGCGGGCTGCCCGACGGCGGTGCAAGTGCTGAAAGGTCGCCCGATTGCCCCGCTGCGGTGAACTTCGCCGCCAAATCCGTGAGCATCTTTTGCTGTACGGGATCGGACGCTGACTTCGCTGCCGCGGTGAGCTTGCCGGCAATCGCGGTCATCACGGATTGAAATTGCGAGGGGTCGCTCTGCTCGAGCGCCTTGAGCTGGCTCAGCATTTTGGCGGGACCTGAAACCGCAGCCGAATCGCCGCTCGCCGTGTCGTCTCCCGTGTCCAACGCGGAGGCGATGCCCTGCGCGAGAGTGGTCGTCTGAGCGACCGCGTCGGTGGTCGTAGTCGCGATCGATCCGATGTTCATACGAACAGCCTTCTCTTATTCCTCTAAAACGGCGGCTTTGGCGCGAGCTTGAGGCTCGGTAACATTTGCACACGACGCGCAACATTCTTCATCGCCTGAACCGGCCATTGATGATTCGCTCCGATGGCTCATGCCGCGCGCGGCGCGTGACGGGCTCAGCGGCATGTCTGCGGCCATCTTAAACTGACCCATCTCGGCCATCAGAAAGTGACCCACCCCGCGACGTTCGTGGAGGTTTTGGGTCGTTCGACCACGAGAGCCTGACCCACCTGCGAGAAGCGGTGGACGGCCAACGCAGGGCGAGGGTCACTCGCCGGGATGGTGCCCATGGATCTGGTTGCAGTGATTCGGATGGATCGGGGATCTCCGGCCGCTCGCCTGCGCAGCCCTCGCAGTACGAGGGGTACAGGTCGACGACCTCGTCGACTTGGTCTGGCGGCAGCAGGGTGCGGTTACGAGCTCAAGCAGCTCCGCGACCTGCTTGGTCAGCGCAGTGACCTGGGCCTCGAGCTGAGCGGGCGTGCGACGGCACCTTGCGCGCCCTCGCGTGACCGAGATCATCGCCTTGAGCTTGGCCGCCGCGCTGTCCGCCCTCGACTCTTGGACGAGCTTGAGCCCGACGCTCAGCAGAATCATGCAGAGCATCATGGCCCCTGCACGGGGGTCGCCGGTCGCAAACGAGACCACCGAGAGCACGCCCAGGAGGATCACGAGCGGGTTGAGGATCGCGTGCCACAGCAACTTCAGGAGCCCGACTCGCTGATCCTTGGCGAGAACATTCGGGCCGTGCTCCTCCAGGCGGGTCTGCGCCTCCTGGGCCGTCAGCCCCTCGGCCCGCGTGCCAGAAGCGCGTAGACACCGGCAACGTCTTTTGCCGCCGAATCGACGACGATCGGCGAGACGCGAATCGCGTGTTTCTCCCGTTTTCTGGACGCGAGCAGCTTCTCGGGGAGGCGGCGGCCATAAGCAGGCAGCAGTACGCGGATGCCCGCACCGTCGTGGGTGTGAGCAAGTCGCGGCTCTTGCTTACGTTCGATGGCAGCGCGCGTCGAGTGCGTTTTGCGAGCGGGCGTCTAAGACTCGCATCTTGCGACGGGAAGCTCAAGGAAAGCAGGCGCCGGAGATGAAGACGTTCCGCGCGTCGATCGATCTCCTCGCGACGCGCCGGTTTGGAACGTTCTGGTGCGCCAGCCTTCTTTCGAGCATCGGTACCTGGGCTCAACAAGTCGCAGAGCCGTGGCTTCTGCTCAGCCTCGGCGCGTCCCCGTTCTTGATCGGACTCGACTCGTTCGCGATGAACGCGCCCGTCTGGCTCCTTACACTGGTCGGTGGGGCGCTCGCTGATCGGGCCGACCGCCGGCGCGTCATCGCCATTTTCCAGTCGATTCAGATGCTCTGCCCCACTGCGATCACGGTCCTTCTGCTGACCCGAACGGTAGAGCCGTGGATGATCATCGTGATCTCGGTGGTCGTCGGGGTCACCGACGCGCTCTCGATGCCGTCCTTTCAATCGATCGTGCCTTCGCTTGTCCCGCGCGACCAGATCGGCAGGGGCCTCGCCCTCAACTCGACCCAGTTCAACCTCTCGCGCATCCTGGGCCCGGCGATCGCGGGCGTGCTGATGTCGAAGGGAAGCGTGATGGCATGCTTCATCGTCAGCGCGGCTTCGTACGTACCTTTCATCGGCGTCGCCCTCTGGATTCTCCCGCGCCGAGCTCACGAAACGAGCCCATCCCCGCGTCATCCCTTCGCGGGCGCCGGCGAGATCCTCCGGGTACGGCATCTGCGCGGTGCGCTTCTGACCGTCCTCACGACGAGCGTGCTTTGCTCGCCTCTGGTCACGTTCACACCGGTGCTCGTACGAGGAGTGTTCCACCAGAGCCCGCGGGGTCTCTCGACCGCGTTGGCCGCGTTCGGGGCCGGGGGCCTGCTCGGCGCCGCCGCGTTGCTGGGCATCGCGCCGACGTTGGATCCGCGCAGGCTGAGCTCGGGGTCGGCCATCGCCTACGCAGCCGTGCTGGTGCTCGCCGCGCTTAGTCCGCGGTTCTGGGCGCTGCCTCCTCTGCTCGTCCTCGCCGGAGCTTCGATGACCGTGAGCAACACGGCGGCAAACTCGCACTTGCAGTCCACGACCAACCCACGCCTGCTCGGACAGACGGTCAGCCTCTATATGCTCGCGATGCGGGGCGGCCTCTCTCTTGGGGCGCTACTCACCGGCGCGACCGCCAATCTGCTCGGAGTGAGGAACGCTCTCCTCCTGAACGGACTGGCGGCGGTCGTGATTCAGACGGTGCAGGCGCGGAGCTGGCGTCGCGCCTCGCTCCTCGAGTCGAATCCGGGATGACGTGCGCGGCGGCGCCTTGCGCATCAAGTCGTGGACGACGAGGGAGACGACGTCGAAGTCGATTGCGTGGCCTGGTTCAGGATGCCCAGGGCGGTCTGAAACGCTTGCTGGACCTGGCTCGATTGGCTGCCGTTCCCCATACCGCCGCCGTGATGATGGTGGTGATTGTGGGCGCCTTCACTGCCGCCTGCCGCCTGAGTGGCTTGAACGGCCTGCGCGGTTTGCGTGCCTTGCGCCGGCTGCGCGGGCTGGAGACTGCCCGTTTGGGAAGCTTGGTTCAGCTGGTTGGCGAGGTTACCCAAGAACTTCGCCTGAGGACCGCTCGCCTGGCTCGCGGCGTTCTGGAAACTCGTCGCAAGCTGAGCGGCGACGGCCTTGAACTGCGTGGGGTCCTGCTGCGAGAGTTGCTGCAACTCGCTGAAGAATTGGGCGGGCGTCGATATCGAGGCCGTGGCGGCTCCCCCGGCGGGCGGAATACTGCTCGCACCCGTGTTGGACGTGCTTATGGCGCCTACATTCCCCACATTGGTCAGCGGCGAGTTGCTCAAGTTTCCATAGAGGTTATTGATGTTCATTGACTGCTCCCGTGATGGGCGGCATACATGCGAAATGCAGGCCCGGATGGCTCGTACAATGGATGAACGGCGACAAAGCTGGATGCCTTGAGAGGATCTGGCTGAACGGTGGCCCATTTGCGACGGGCCGCGCCCGCGCAGCTACGAGCCGAAGAGGACCGGCTTTCTGGAGCGGCCGGCCCTCCCAAGAGTCGCGACGTTGACGTGGGCGCTGGACCTTTGACGCCGAGACCTCACTTTTCGAGCGGTTTCGTTTCCGACCGGCGGTCGATTCGTGCCGACCAGCCGCCCGCCTGCATACCCGCGGTATGCTTCCCCTCGTGACAGACCGAACGAGCTGAACGAACCCCTTGCTCCGCGGATCGCGCCACGGCTTCCTGTCGGCAGAGTGCGACCAAACTGGCGGCGCTTTCGGCGGCTGGGCGGTCAAAAACTTGCCGCCTTGGTGGCCGGGTGCATGCATGCCGAGCGTGCGGAGGACTGGTGGCGGGCGAATCCATGCGCATACGGGAGAGCGTTGTGGTGCCCGAGGGGGCTACGCTTTCGCTCAACTGGGGGACCGACGGCATGGCGCTCGTGGACGCGGCCTCCGGGGTGGATGTCGTGGGTCCCGCCGTCGTCTGCGCCAAGAATGGCGAAGGCGATACGGCGCTGATGCTGGAGTCCGGAACAGCGCAAGCCGACGTGGCATATGGCGGCGAGGTGGCGACAGCGTTTGTAGTGACCGGCACGGAACTCTACATGGGTGGTCGTCGCGCGGGAGGGCAGCGCACGGGACGGTCACCGAGCTGACCGTCGAATCGAAATTTTCGCTGAAACATTCTGAAACAACAGCGAGCCCCTCGTTTTCTTGAGGCGATCCTACAGTTGGACAGCAAGGTGGGTGTTGGAACGACGACGTCTATGGTAGACGCGCTTATCGTGTCGTCCGGGACAATCATTTCAGCGTCGCTGGCCAGCGCGTTGGTGATTTGCTCCTTAGCCGTACTGGGGTGCTCGTCGAAGGACAGGACGACGATCCTGCTCGTCACGGATGAGGAGGCCGGCACTTTCACGCGAGTACCAGCTCCAACGACACTGCGCGTGGATGCCCTGGAGTTTACTGGCGACGGAGGAACGCAGACCGTCACGCTGTCGCGAACCAAGTGGCCCGCGTCGACGCTCGATCTCGGGTGGATCGACGAGAGCACGACAGGAGTGCTCACGGTCTGGGGCCTGGACATGTCGGGGAGCGTCGTGGTTTATGGAGCCTCGCCGCCCCTAACCTTTGGCAATATCGCCAATGGCACTATCTCGGTCTTCGTCCAGCGGACAGGCGAATTCGCTCGTCTGCCCAACCCGCTGTCCGACTCCAGGCAGGCGCCGACATTAGCGGTCCTGCAAGGGCGTTATCTCTTCGTCGGCGCAGGAAACACCCCTATCGAGCCGGACGCTTCATTCGCGGGGACCACGCAGCTCTACGATTTCTTGGCCATGGCTCCGATAGCTGCGCCGCCTACCCTTCCGCGAGTCCCCGAGTCGATAGCCCTTGATGGCACTGTGAGCTGGCTCATGGACGCGGAGGGTGGCACATATTTCGGCTTCTCGGACGACTACGTCGGGGCCATTTCGCTGCCCTCCGGCTCATTCGCCGACGTCGCTGGCGGTGCGACGATCACTGACGAGAACGGCGCCGAGTACGTCGTTGCCGCCACGCGGACGATGGGACTTGCGTCGGCGAAGGTTCTCAAAATCGATCCGAACGACTCGAGCAACTCGAGCTACCCATATGGCAATCCCTCTTGGCTGATGCTGGCGCAAGCCCGTCTCGGTGCAGCGGCCACATGGGTGACGGGGCGCGGGCTTGTCGTCGCGGGAGGAGCCACCTCTGGGGCTGGCATCGAAATTGTGGCGGCCGGCACAACCGCAGGCATCGCGCTTCCTTACCCGGCCGATTCGTCAACGGGGTCAGGCGCAGCCATGCTCGATGCAAGTCACGTCCTGCTTGCAGGCGGTCTCACCCCGACAGGAGCCGATGCGGGCGTCAGGGTCGTTGATCTGGGATGCGCCGCCGGATGCAGTCCCACCCCGTGGCCGGGATTGACTACCCCGCTTATTCGCGCCCAGGTCTTCGTTGGCGGAGACGGAGCAAATCTTCTGGTGGTTGGAAGCGAGCCGGCGACCGGAATTACGCATGTCTATCGCCTGTCATCGAGCGCGGCAACGGAGATCCCAACGCGCATGACGCACGTCAACGCCAGGGCAGCCGTATCTCCCACTGGAACGGTGGTTCTGTTCGGAGGGGCGGCGACAATCGAATCCTTCACCCCGTAGGTCGTCCCCTAGCGAGCTGCTCTCGCTTTTCTCCGCGCACCTCCCCGACGAGGTGCTTGCCATGAACGCGGCGGCTGGGTGCCATGCGGCGCGGACGGCGGCCTCGAAGAACGCGTTCGAGCACATCGTCCGTCGCGCCCGAGCGGCCCTGCTCTAGCGCTTGAGCCCGACGCGATCGACGAGGGCCAAGACTCCGCCGCGACCTGGGCCTTGCCGCCCTGGACATCGGGTTCGTTGTTCTACGGTTCGAAGGCGTCGGGCCCGTCGAGTTCCCCGATGCGACGGACCACCTGTTTCGCACCGTCCGCAATTTTATCTCGAAATCGGGGCACACCCCATTTGAACTGGCGGCTCGGCTTCTTCCGGCGTCGACGCAACCTCCGAGATGCCCTCACGTAGTTGAGGCGGCAGTTCGGACAGGACACGTCCCGGTCAACCGTGACCGTTGGCGCCGACGGCTTGCGCGCATGCTACGCCGCGTGACAGCGCCAGCGCCGCCACTACCAAAGGCGCTAGCACTAAGCGCAAAGTGCGTCTCATTGAGGAGCGTTCAGCTGCAGATGCAGCATCGTCGGGCCGTTGTCGCGTGCGAGATAGAACGCTCCGCCAGCCGCAGCGGCGGCCGCGAGCCCCGCCCAAAACCAAGGCGATTCGTAGAATGCCTGGCGAGACGCCTTCTCGACGCGAGGCCCTTCATGAACGGCAAGAAATGGGACCCCTTGCCGTAGGGTGGGCGCGGCAAGCGGCGCGGTGCCGTAGGCCCGCGCCAGCGACTGCGTCGTGGACGCCCAAGACAGGGTCGCTCCGGCGTCCGGGGCGTACGTCGCCGCGTCAAACCCTTGGCTCTCTGCTAGAAAGACTCGTGCCGCAGGGTGCGGGGGACCGACCCACACGACGACGAGGGCAACGACGGTCACGCGCCGACTGATGTCCGCCAACAGAGCCCGGGACGGCGCGTCGTCCCCACGCAAGGCGGCGACATCGGAGGCAAGATCGCGCAAATCCGCAGGAGCATCGCTGGCAGGAACGAGGCCGCAAAGAATGCGTGCCGCTTGTTCGTCGATAACAGACGGGCGGATCGCGGTGTTCGCATAGACCGCCTGTGCCAAGGGCCACGCCGCGTCCGTAGCTCCCGGCACGGCGACTACCGCGATCCCCACTGTGCGACCGATCCGGCCGCCATCGGCGCGCGCAGAAGCGGAGCTCGCAAACAGACCCACTGCGAGAAGACCGCAGTCGCGCGCAACTATCCATCGTCTGTTGGAGCAAGGGATCATTCGGAGAGCTTGTTGTACTGAGGGGGGCCGCGCTTGGACTCGCCGAGGACAGCGCGAGCCGTAGACCCCTTTCAGTAAAGGGACGTATACCTCCTAGATTCTCCTAGATGTGTTGCGAAATGTTTCAGCCATGGGTCCCCTAACGGCCCAGGCCCTCAGATCTCGGCCAGAGCCGAAGATCGGGACCTGGCGCGGATCGCTCTCGGCGAGCGTATGACGCGCAAGCACCCAACGCGCCCAGCCCCCGGCGACGTCACCCCGGTGGCCGCATGCGCAAGCGCGCTCGATGGTGATAGGGGCGCGAAGATGCTTGCCTACGCGACGCCATTCGAGGCGCGTTTCTCGCACGTCCGTCATCTCCACGTCGGCCGGTTCCTGACGATCGACTCGCTGACCCGCGCGCTCGTTCGGCGTCAGAGGGTTCCCGTTCTCTCTGGTGGTGGTGTCCGGTCCAGCGCCGCTCGTGCAGGGCCAGCTCACGGAACGGCCGTGTCCAAGAATCGTCGCGTAGCAGCCACGTGCTCCAACTGCACCAGTCGAGCGCGGCTCGCGGCCTGTCCGACCAGCCTCGCCAGAAGGCAGGCCGCGAGCCCAAGCCGGACGATGGTCCCGGCGAGCCCGAGCTGAACGCCGGCCGGAGCTCGCGCCGAAACACGCGTCCACCCCGAAACATCGGACTTGGAGGTCACACGGAATGGCCGTCTCTTTCGATCACGTAGCGCTCCCGTCAAGAGACGACGAAGCCTCGGCAAGGTTCCTCGGTTCTCGGACTTCCGGTAGCGAGGGATGGGGCTGAGACGAGATCCCGTGCGTGCGACCCGCCGAAGGGAGGCAAGTGCTCTTCCAGCGCGCCGAGACCTTCACCTCCCATCACGCCGCCTTTCGTGTGAGCCCGGACGAATTCGTTGAGGTGGTCGAGCGGCTTCGGTCGATGACTGTACCGCTCAGAAAGACCCGGAAGCTCCTACGAATGGGCTCGTGAGCGACCCCCTTGGCGGCCACGGTCGGGTCTACTTTTTCGACCCGAGCGGCCATCTCTTGGAGGTCTGCGCGTAGGCAGAGCGCCCGCCAGCGCCGACGATGTCCCAGGCCTACGCCGGGCGGCCGCCCGATCGCGGCAGGAGGGGTGGTTGAAAATCCGCCACCGGGGGGGGTGGACTGTTTTTAGCCAGTCGCAGACTTCGGACGAGTAGTTTCGCGAGGTTGGACGGGCTCTTCGAGCCGCGCGAGTTGGTGCAGTCGTTGCCCTATCGGCCGGCATGACCGCGCGCGAGCACGAAGACGACCCCCGCATTCCCATCGCCCAAACCGCTCCGTGAGCGGCGCCGACGCTATTCCACGAACGTATCTCACCACGCGAGACGCAGCGGCGTATTGCGGTTTCAAGACGACCGGCGCCCTTCGCAAAGCCGCTCTCGAGGGCCGCATTGCTCCCGCCGGCCGCCGCGGGGGTCGGGGGACCTGGATGTGGCATCGCGAAGACCTTGACCGATTCCTGCGAGGCGATCGGCCTGCTACCGTTCCGCCCCTGGAACGCTCAGGTGCGCCTCCCATTGGAGGTACACATGACGAAGAAACAGGAGTGGCGGTTGTTCAAAGGCAGTTGGATCTCGAACGAGCCGGTGCTGCCCCGGGTGTGGCAGAGAAAGGAGGGCGGACACGTCGTTCGCGCGCGGGTGATCGACCGGAGCACGGCGCGGCAGCGAGAAATCTGGAAGGTGCTCCCCGACTCGGATGCGCCGACGGCGCTCAAGTGGATCGAGGACGA
>Ga0265313_10002270_pt1 | contig 16873 bp, 24 predicted proteins | sample 4123metaG_FD_203122 | JGI IMG/M metagenome (GOLD analysis project Ga0265313, IMG submission 203122) | Rhizosphere microbial communities from Carex aquatilis grown in University of Washington, Seatle, WA, United States - 4-1-23 metaG | ecosystem: Host-associated > Plants > Roots > Rhizosphere >...
GGTGATGAAATAGTAGCGGCACTGCGTCAGGGTCAGTCCCGTTCCGACGACCCTGACGTCGAAGTCCCCGCCGCCCATGTACGGCACGCCGCCGCCTCCGCCGCCCTCGGGCTTCAAGGTCGAATGAGCCAGCATCTCGGCGACCGGCATGCCGGGAGCTGCAACAAGCAGGCCGCGCGCGGCCTCATCCGCCCGCGGGCTCAAGCCGCCGGCGCAAATTCCGAATAAGACAAGGGCGCATAGAACGAGGAGCGATCGGCCCCATTGAAAGCGAAGACGGAGTGAAATCATGCCGGCTTGGCCACCACCCGGTCCGCCGGCAGATGCACGGTGGCGGTCGTGCCGACTTTCGGTTCGCTCGCCAATTCGAACCGGCCGCGATGGAGTTCGATCAGCGCGCGGCTGATAGGAAGCCCGAGCCCGGTGCCCCGATGCTTCAGGGACATGGCGCTGTCGATCAGGCCGAACGGTTCCAATGCCTTGGGAATATCTTCCGGAGCGATGCCGATACCCGTGTCGCACACCCGGAACACTACGCCGCCGTCCTCGCTGCGTCTTGCTTCCAGCGCGATGGTGCCCCCAGCCGGCGTGAACTTGACCGCGTTCGACAGCAGATTCAACAGCACTTGGATCAGCGCGCGCCGGTCGCCTCGCACAGGCTGCATCCCTTGGGGCACCGAGATGGCCACCGTGAGTCCGGCGGTCTCGGCCCATTCGGCGAGGAACCGGCTCGTGGTCTGGAAGAGGTCGGCGACGTCGACGATTTCCTCCTTCAGCTCCCGCCGCCCCGCCTCGATCTTCGACAGATCGAGCAGATCGTTGACGATTCCCAGGAGGTGGAGTCCGCTGTCATTGATGTCCTTGGCGTACTGCCGGTAACGCTCCTTGCCCAGCGGGCCCAGCATCTCGCGGTGGATCACCTCGGAGAATCCGAGGATCGCGTTGAGGGGCGTGCGCAATTCATGGCTGGCGTTGGCGAGCAGGCGCGACTTGGCGGCGTTGCCCGCTTCAGCCTCCTGGCGCGCCTTGATCAACTCCTCGTCGATGCGCCGCAGGGCGGTGATGTCCCTGATCGTGCCCTCGTAGAAGATCGGCTGGCCTTTGCCGTCGCGCACCAGCCTCGCGCTCTCCGAGATCCAGAGCCGCTCGCGCGTCTTGTGACGATAGATTTCGGAGACGAAGTTCTCGACGCTGCCCTGGGCGTCTATCAGACGCTTGAACTCGGCGCGCCGGTCCGGATCGACATACCATTCGCGGCCGATGTCGTTGACCGACCGCAGCATCTCTTCTTCGCTGTCGTAACCGTTGAGGCGGACGAGGGCCGGATTGGCCCGCAGCTGCCGGCCGTCGAGGCTCGAGCGATAGATGCCGTCGATGGCGTTGTCGAACAGGCTCCGGTAATCGCGCTCGGCCTCTTCCAGGGCCCGGCGAGCCCGCATGTTTCTGGCGAGGTAGAGGCTGAGCAGCGCGCTCTGCAACCCAAGGAATATCACCAGGCCGATAAGCAGGGTCGTCGAGCTGATCATGAGCTATGAGATTTGCGCCTAAGAAGGTCACACTATACTTGAGGAGGCGCGGAACGCCATCCGTGGCCCCCGCTTGCCACCGGTGCCCGCCACGGGAAAGATGCAAGGGCCATGGAAACCCTCGGCATCGGCCTGGTCGCCTCGGCTCTCGTCCTATCGGGCGCGCTCATACTTCATGCGGGGCGCTGGCGGATTGGAAGGGCGGCCAAGATCAACTGGATTGCCGGGATCAGACGGCTGCCCAGGGCCTATCTTCATGACGTCCATGAAGCCGTCTCGCGCGAGCGCCTCGCCGGACCGATGCATGCGGCCACGGCCGGCGGCCTATTGGCCAGCCTGATGCTGCTGATCGCCATGGCCTGGTTCGGCTGGCGCGGACCCCTGCCGGGTTTCCTGCTGCTGGCGGCCCTGACCGTGATGCTTGCCGGCGGCCTGCTTGTCGCTCGCCGGCGCTGGCCGAGGCGCCCGGCTCGGCTTTCCGGAGGCCGATTCGCCCTGCTGCCCGCTTTCCTGCTATTCTTCCCGCTGGCCGCGGCACCCATAGCCTTCGCCGAAATCGGCCTGCTGCACAAACTCGCGGACGGCGGCGCGCCCAGCCAGGTACTGACCGCGCTCGCCCTCGTGCTGCTGGCAAGCCAGCTCGCAGCTGGGCCCCTGAAGCATATCCTGGCCGGCAGCCTTCACCTCGTGATCCACCCGCGGCCCAGCCGTTTCGGCTCGCCCCGGCCGGTCGCCGACCTCGCTCCCCTCGACCTGTCGATGGAGAATCTGGGAGCTTCCCGGATCGAGGATTTCGCCTGGAACCGCCTGGTGGGATTCGATTCCTGCATCCAGTGCGGCCGATGCGAGGCCGCCTGCCCGGCCAATGCCGCCGGCCAGCCGCTCAATCCCAAGGCGCTGATCCAGGATTTCGTCGCCGCCTTGCCGGGCCGCCTCGCCGGACCCTATGCGGGCTCCCCTCATCCGGCGCTGGCCGGTCCGGCCGGCGGGACACCGATTCGGCTCAGCGCCAGCACCGGCGCTGTCCTGCCGGAGACGATCTGGGCCTGCACCACCTGCCGGGCCTGCGTGCGCGAATGCCCGATGATGATCGAGCATGTGGACGCCGTCGTCGATTTGCGCCGGCACCTGACCCTCGAATTGGGCGCCACGCCCGGCAAGGCGGCCGACGCGCTGGCCGAGACCCGGGCCGCCGACAATCCCGGCGGCCGAACGCTTGCCGCCCGGCTTGACTGGGCTGCGGATCTCGGCCTGCCGCGTCTTGCCGAGGGCGGCGCCTGCGACCTGCTCCTCTGGCTCGGCGATGGCGCCTATGAGCTTCGCGGCCAGCGGAGCCTGCGAAGCCTCGTGCGCCTGATGCGCCGGGCCGGCCTCGACTTCGCCGTGCTCGGCGCCGAGGAACTCGACTGCGGCGATCTTGCCCGGCGCCTCGGCGACGAGGCGCTGTTCCAGGATCTCGCCCGGCGCAACATAGCGACCCTGGCGAAGCGCCGGTTCCGACGCATCGTCACGGCCGATCCTCACGCGCTGCATTGCTTGAGGAACGAATATCCGGCCTTCGGCGGGAACTACGAGGTGCTCCATCACACGGCGCTCTTGGCCGATCTCCTCGCCGAGGGGAAGCTCACTCCCGGCAAGGCGCTTGGCGGCAGCATCACCTACCACGACCCCTGCTACCTCGGCCGCTACAACGGCGAGATCGAGGCGCCGCGCGCCATCCTGGACCGCCTGGGCGTCGAGCGCCGGGAGATGGAGAGATCGAGACTGCGCTCCTTCTGCTGCGGCGGTGGCGGCGGCGCGCCGCTGACCGACGTGCCGGGCAAGCGGCGCATTCCCGACTTGCGCATGGAGCAGGCGCGGGCGACCGGTGCTGCGACCGTCGCCGTGGCCTGCCCGAATTGTGCCGCCATGCTCGAGGGCGTGGTCGGGCCGCGGCCCGCCGTCGCCGACCTGGCCGAATTGTTGGAGGCAGCCCTGTGAGCCGGCTTCGCATCGAGCGACGTCGAAGCTCGCCGGCGAGCGTCGAAGGAGGAAGAATTCGCCGCGACCCGCGGGCTGAGCGGCAGTCCGCTCCGCCATCCGAGCCCGCGCGATCCGAGCCAAACCCGGCAAGCGGACGGATCAGGCGCGATCCCCGGGCCGCGCGCGGCCCGCAACGAGCCGCAACGCAATCCGAGCGGACCGTGGCCGCAACGCCTCCACGCATCCAAGTGGAAAATCCCGCCTGCCTCATTCTCGCCGTCCCCGACCTCGACGATGGACGGCTGTCGAGCCACGACCGCGATCTCCTGGGTGCGGCGCGCCTGCTGGCCGACACGGCCAAGGGCGCGGTCGCGGTCCTGGTCCCCGCGGGCTGCCCTGAAGACTTCGCCGCAGCGGGCGTTGACCGACTGTTGCCCGCGTCCTTGGCTCCGGGCTATGCGCCCGAGGCCATGACGGGCGCGGTGCTCGCGGCCATCGCTCGTCTCGAGCCGAGGCATATCCTGTTCGCCGAAACGCCGACCGGCGGCGGCGACATCGGCCGGCGCGTCGCAGCCGCCTTGAAGGAAACCACCGCCCATCGGGTCGTACGCCTCTCGGCCGAGGAGGCAGCGAGCCGCGACCAGGGCGGACGCAGCGACTTCCTCAGACGGCCGCCGCGCATTCTGTTGATCGCAGCCGAGGCGACGGATCCACCAGCAGGCGCTCTTCGCGAAGCGCGCCCGCTGGCAATCATGGAGGTCCCGGCAACGCCGTTGAGGATCGCCGACGGCGGGCTCGTCGCGACCGATCCCAATGCCGTTCCCTTGGCCGAGGCCGACTTCATCGTCAGCGCCGGAAACGGCGTCACCGACTGGGCGGCGTTTCATGACGCGGCGGCCGCGCTGGGCGCTGCGGAAGGCGGCAGCCGGGTTGCCTGCGACGCTGGCCATCTGCCCCGTGCCCGCCAGGTCGGCGCCTCGGGCACATTGGTCGAACCGCGCTGCTATCTCGCTTTCGGCATCGCCGGCGCGCCTCAGCATCTGCAAGGGATTCAGCGCTGCCAGCGCGTGGTTGCCGTCAACACCGATCTTCACGCCGACATGGTGAAGCGGGCCGATCTTGCCATCATCGCCGATGCCCAAGCGGTGATGCCGGCCCTCTCGAAGCTGGCCCGGGAGAAGCGACATGGCCCTTGAAGTGGCGGTCCTGCTCTCCGTCGGCCGGCATCCCGCCTCGCTGCGCGGCCGGGCTGCGGCTGCCGACGCCCGCGCCGTGGAGCTGGCGCTTCGCCTCGGCAGCCGAGCACTGATCCGTGCGCTTCACGCCGGCGATCCGGCCGAGCCCGCTCTGCAGGATTATTTGGGCATGGGGCTCGAAACCATCACCGTGCTCCGCCAACCGGCCGGATGCGACGTCCTGCCGGCTCTCGCGGCGCACCTCGCCTTCAGCCGGCCGCAGCTTATCCTGACCGGGGTCGCGGCCGAGACCGGCCCAGGCAGCGGCATGCTGCCCTATCTCCTGGCCGACGCCCTGGGCGCCGCCTTGCTGGCGAACATCGCCGAGCTTGCCATCACCGGTGCCGGCATCGGGGCCCTCCAGGCATTGCCTCGAGGCCGGCGCCGAAGCGTGAGCGCGGCCCTGCCGACCCTGGCGACCGTATCCCTCGCCTCGCCCGCTCCGCGGCCCTGGGCCTTCGCCCGGGCGAGGCGTGGCCGGATCGAGGTGATCGACCTGCCGCCAGGACCGCCTGTCGCCGGAGATGTCCGGGAGCAGCCGGCCCGCCCGAAACCCCGACGCCTTAAACTTGCCACGGCGGGCAGCGCCGCCGACCGCCTGCGCGCAGCCACGGAAATCCAGGCCGGCCGCGGCCGACTCCTGGTCGATCCGGCGCCTGAGGAGGCCGCGGCGGCCATCTACGACTACCTTCTGGAGGAAGGAATTCTCAGCCCACCAGGAAAGTCATGATGAAACAATGCCTTAAGAGGACCGTCTAAAACTATTTGTGCCACCTTTTGGGTTCGACTTCAAGGTTATCGCTGGCCCGGCTCTATCGGCTCCACCCGAACTCGTTTCTCGCCACACTTGGAGCATTTCAGCCTCTGGCCCAATCGGTCTATTCGGCAGTCGTATCCGACCCGCTGAGCGAGTTCGAACGGGTTAGGCCAAAGGCATGGCAGAATATCGCGGAAACGCTCTTGTGGGACTTTGGGTACGCTCGGCATCGCGGGCGCCCAGCTATTCGCCTTCGGTGCGCTCCGAATCGCGCGGCCAGATCGTGGGCGGCAATGGAGGTCGTGCTTGCCACGCTTCGACCGCGTCGCTGAGGTCCGGTTCCCGAATTTTCAGGAGCACGGGTGTTTGCATTTCCTCCGCCTGCACCGAATAGTCGCCGACTGCATTACGGAGGCAACGGTCAGATTCGATTCGCGTGCATCTGCTTGGTCGATTCCACCGCTCGCCACTTTCGTCGAGGTCAACGTATATCGCTCTCGTCCGTGATGTGTGACGATCACCGGGCGGGCGCTTCGACACCATTTTGTCTATCCGAGCTAACTCTTCAGTCGCCCGCTTGTACTCAGGGCTGTCCGGCGGGTAGTCGATTTTGACCCGCACAAGCCTTGCGAGCCCGGTGTCGCCTTCCAGGTAGTAAGTGTTGCTCAACTGCCCGTGGCGCTGCTTTTCCACATGGTCATCACAGGCAGCTCTAGCTGCGTTAGCTGTAGGAGGACTTCCGGCGTGAGCGCGCTTCCAAAAATCCACGAGGATTCTGTGTCTGCCCAATTCCTCTCGCGCAAAAAGGGCGAGGGCGACCGCACTTGAGTAGGCACCCGCGTCATGAAGCGTCACCGCGTCACGCAGCATGTCCGCCGTCAGCGATCGTGGGACAGAACGGGTGAGTTGAAGAAGGGAGGATTTCTGGCTCATCGTAGCTTTGGAAGGAGCGAAGATGAGACAGAAAACCGGACCGGCAAAGGAGCCGGCAGAGCAAGTCGTGAAGGACATCCGCCGTGCCACGCGACGGCACTTCTCGGCTGAAGACAAGATCCGTATCGTTCTGGAAAGCCTGCGCGGTGAGGACAGCATCGCCGAGCTGTGCCGGCGCGAAGGGATCGTCCAGAACCTCTATTACCGCTGGTCGAAGGACTTCCTCGAGGCGGGCAAGAAGCGGCTGGCGGGCGACACGGCCCGGGCTGCGACGTCGGATGAGGTCAAGGACCTGCGTCGCGAGGCTAACGCGCTGAAGGAGGTCGTGGCCGAGCTGACCCTGGAAAACCGCGTGCTCAAAAAAAGCATGATCGGGGATGGGGGAGACAGCGCATGAGATACCCCGCTGACGAGAAACTCGAGGTCATCCGGCTGGTCGAGCAGTCGCACCTGCCGGTCCGGCGGACGCTGGACAAGATCGGCATTCCCCGGGCGACATTCTATCGCTGGTACGATCTCTATCGTTGCGGCGGCCCCGAAGCCCTCGAGGACGGTCGCCCAGGCCCGGATCGGGCGTGGAACCGCATCCCGGGAGAGGTCCAGCGGAAGCTCGTCGACCTGGCGCTCGAGGAACCGGACTTGTCGCCCCGGGAGTTGGCCGTGCGCTTCACCGACACCGAAAAGTACTTTGTGTCAGAGGCATCGGCCTATCGGCTGCTCAAGGCCCATGACCTGATTGCGAGTCCAGCTTACATCGTCATCAAGGCGGCCGAGGAGTTCAAGGACAAGACCACAGCGCCCAACCAGCTCTGGCAGACCGACTTCACTTATCTCAAGGTCATCGGTTGGGGATGGCTCTACCTGTCCACGGTCCTCGACGACTTCTCGCGCTATATCATCGCCTGGAAGCTGTGCACCACGATGCGAAGCGAGGACGTCACCGCGACGCTCGAGCTCGCCCTCAAAGCATCAGGCTGCGATTGCGCCCAGGTCGCGCTTCGACCCCGGCTGTTGAGCGACAACGGACCGAGCTACATCGCCGGCGACTTGGCAAAATGGCTCAAGGATCGGGGCATCGGCCATAACCGGTTCGTTCAACTTCACGGTCGCCGCGCAGCGCCACAATGCTGAAAATCTGCTGGTGATCCGGGATCCGCAGCTCGCATCGCAGTACCGGGCGAATTGGGAGAGCCGGCGGGCGGTGTCGGTGCCCTACGCAGGGCCTATCGAGGGGTCGCCTGCGGCAGAGGAATAGTAGAGTCTTGAGGCCATGCGGTCATTGCCCCCTACCGCCCGGAACCACGAAGACAAACCCGCCGCGAGAATCATAGTAGCTCCCGCTATAAAAGGTGGTAGGCGGCTGATAGCAAGTTCCGGCACGTTCGCAAGGAGCCTGGGAGCAGCCAGCCAGCGCTGCTGCCAAACTCAGTGTCACCAGGATCATCCGTGCGCCGACCCACAGGGCCGCATGGCGCAGCATCTCGATCATCGAGTCGTCAGCCGGCCGCCTTGGCTACGGCCTTGGTCAACTCGAACACGCGCTTGCGCACTCGGGGCTCGGCGATCTTGTAGTAGGCGCGCACCAATTCGAGAGTCTCGCGCTTGGCCAACGGATCGGGTTCGGCCGCCGCCTTCTGCATCTTCGACGCAGAAACGCCCATTAGTCGGCTCGGCGACTTGTCGGCTACGCCCGCCTCCATCTCGTCAAAGAAATACGACATCGGAACGTCGAGAACGTGCGTCAGGTCGAACAGGCGACTGGAACTGACGCGGTTGCTACCACGCTCATACTTCTGCACCTGTTGGAAAGTCAGGCCAATCGCCTCCGCGAGTTTCTCCTGACTCATGCCAAGTAGAGTTCGACGCTGGCGAATTCGCCGGCCCACATGCACATCGATCGGGTTCGGGAAACCTTTGCTGGCCATGCGGCCGGAGGATTTACGAGGCTTACGCACAGCGGCGGCTCCTGCATGTTGAGGCGAGATGCTGCCACCTAACCACAAGCCTCGGCAGTGGTGAAGCCCTACGCTGCATCTACGGAGACTGATATCTTTTGGTTCGCGCGACCTCGTCCACGCCTCAAGCCGGATCGATAGGCTTCTCCTTAGCGAGTGCCCGCAGCCCATCGGGCGTGCGCGCCACTGGTACTCCCCGGTTCAGGAGGCTGACGGCTACACGCGCGCCATCCCCCAGCTCCTTGCGTTGCTTCTTTACTGTCGCCGTCGCCGGCTCATATATGCCCAGCTTAACGCCCTTGGCATAAGCATTGAGTCCCGCTACCGCCCGGCCCAGCGTCAAGGCCTCCGTGTGGTCGAACCCAAGCCGTTCGGCCACGACGGCCGCCCATAGAGTGAGGACGGGCGCCCGGTTGATTATGACCTTGCGGGCGGGTGAGGCGGTCATAGCAGGCCTTCCAAATTGCGCTCGGAATTTGCCGATGCCTGGCTACAATAACCTCCTCATCAATGAGGAGCGACCCAGATGCCGACCGGTACTGTTAAATGGTTCAATTCCACAAAGGGCTTTGGTTTCATCGCGCCCGAGGGCGGTTCTAAGGATGTCTTCGTGCACATAAGCGCTCTCGAACGTGCCGGTTTGCATACCCTCAATGAGGGGCAGCGCGTGCAATTTGATGTCGTTCCTGGCAAGGACGGAAGGAGTTCGGCCGAGAACCTGAAAGTCACCGGTTGATGCTCGAAAATGGTCGCGGCCCGGCTGCGGGCCGCGACCAGCTCCGGGGGGGCGCCGGTTGGGATTCGTTCAAACCTTGGCTGAGGACTCGTGCGAAAGGTCGAAATCGGTCTGCGGTTCAAGCAGACTAGCCCACCCCGGACAGTCTGGGAGGTAATGGAAGCAGTGGTCGACCCAGCCGGCATTCGACATCTGCGGATCCGCAGCATCGATGACCCGACGATCTTCAAGCTAATCTCCGAACCTACGCTGGCCAACGGCCGCCTTTATCGATTGATCAAGGAGCAGTAGGGATTGCTTCCTGCGGTGTTCCCGATGCGCGGTGTTCGGCTGTCAGCAGTATGCCTCCACTCCCCTACCGGCGGGTAGGACGCCAATTCTCACGGTCCGCCACCCATTTAAGATCGATCCCCTTCGTCGAAGGGGCTGGCACATACTCAGGCGGCACTTTGCCCAGAACCGTATGTTTGATCCATTGAGTAAAAAGATGAACATCCAAGAAATAATTAGGATAGGCCTCCTTTAGGTTCTCCACCTTAACCATCGCCGGCCTCACTCGGCGCTTGGCTATCGGCCCCCAGCTCCGGCCGCATGGATGGTTCCACCGCCGGACACCCGCTCCCCTTCGCCATGGCTCCGCGGGCGTCCGGCTGGATCAAAAACCGATTCCGCTGTTACGTAGAACCCGGCTGCGCAATCGGGGGCCGGTCACCCTTGTCCAGCGAGGACACGCGAACTTCGAGGTGTCGCGTATCCCCCATATCCATGGACGTGCCCATCATCGACATATCGCCGCCAACCATCACCTCGCCAGTGTTGGGGTGTTGTGCGGCGACATCCGCCGTCGTGAACATTTTTTCGATCGGGCCTATCTGCAGTTCCAAGTGGTAGTGGACGGTCTGTGCCTCTCGCTTGATCGGCGCCAGCTCGGCGGCAGTCGCCGGCGACGCGATTACGCCGATCAGCAATGCCATGTTGCGAGACCGGTGCATCATGTTTCTGCCCTCCTGTACGCCTCCCCATCTGCCCTATCCGGTCAGAATACCGTATCCGTCCGACGAAGGTCACGCAGTGTATCCCAAGGTCCAAATGAACGGGCTTTACTTGAGATGATGCCAGTGGTCTGATGTTGCCATGTGGACGCCCTTTCCCGCAGGTTACATCGCCCGACCCGTCGTTCTGCTGGCGGGGTGGGGAGACGTGCGTGTTTAGAGGCTAAACCGCGAGTTCAACCCAGGCCCCATCCGGCATCGGACGGGGCCTTTTTATTTCCTCCTCCGCTGCCGCCCGTCCGGAGGAGTTCCAATGCCATCGCCTTCTTCGTTATGCAGTCCGATCCCGCGAGTGCGGCCATGACGGCGCACCTGCTCTCCTTCCTATTGTTCTCGTTCGCCGCCTCCGTTACCCCGGGGCCGAACAATCTCGTTGTGGCAGGCTTCGCCGCGAAGCACGGCGTGCGGGCGACGATGCCGCAGGTCATCGGCGTTTCGCTCGACCTCGGGTTGATGCTGTTGCTGATGGCGTCCGGACTGGCTGCCCCGTTCGTTGCCTCTCCGCTTCTGCACGATGCGCTGCGTTGGATCGGAGGCGCGTGGATTGCCTTCCTGGCATGGAAGATCGCGACCCAGAGCGGCTCCTCCGTCCAGGTCAAGGAGGTCGCGAGGTCATCGCTCGGGTTCCTGGGGACGATGCTGTTCCAGTGGACGAACCCGAAGGCCTGGGTGCTGCTCCTAAGCGCCGCTGCCACCTACGTCGAGCCCGGGACCGATCCCTACGGCCAGGCGGCCACACTAACTGCAATCTACGTGTTGGTCTGCATTCCCTGCGTGGTCGTCTGGGCCGTGTTGGGCGGGGTGGCTGGCCACATCCTGACATCTCCACTTCGGCTGCGCCTATTCAACTGCATCATGGCCGTCCTTCTGGTCGCCTCCGTTCTGCCGACCTTCTTCGAGTAGAGGCCATCCTAGGGCGCCGCGTGAGGCGCGTCAGGCGTTGGCCGTATTAGCGACCACTGTTCGACGCGCGGTCCTGATGCAGTCGGGAGGATGCCCGGTCAGCGTAGGCCAATCCGAAGTGGCCGCCAGGAGATCGGACAGCGCGGGGGCCGTGTGATGTGAAGGCGACCGAGAGGCCCTCGGGAAGAATCCCTCCTCGGCCCGAGGCCGAGTGATCCAACGGACCTTTGCGGTGGAATTTCCAAACTTTCCTTTTAACCAAAGCGAAGCAGCCCGCTTGCAGGAGCGCATTTGCCAGGGTTAGCTGACATAGGCTACCGCGCTGAGCCTGCATGCCCGAAGCTGCCGAGGCATAGGGCATAAGGTTCGGCCGGACGAACTGTGCAAATCGTGGTTTCTACACGAAGCGGTTCAAGGTCTCGGCCATTAAACGATACCTCACTCGTGCGGAAGTTAAATCCCTAAAATAGTTCACGAGGTCACCCCAGGGATCGTTGAGCTTACCCACGGCCGACATGAAAGCAACCACGCCTCCGATATTTAAACGGTCCGTATAGACGTACCAGCCGCCCACCAGCAAAATGCCAACAATTTGAGCCTGACTGCACAGGTTCATCAGGAAGTTCATGGCGTACTTAAGTCGGTAGATTCCCATACCTAGCTGGAAAACGCGTTCCATGCGTAGCGTGGACTCGCCGAGAAACGCCGCGCCTTTCTCGTGCGCCGTTACGACGCTATCGCTCACTTCGCGCAATATTGAGACGCGAGTTTTGGTTCGCAAGTTGATGGCCCTTTGCATCAGCGGCAGGAAAACAATTTGAGGAACGAAGAGGATAAACGCGACCACTGAGATTCCAAATTGGACATAAACCATATAGGCGAGCAGACACAGCAACACGCCGCCTTCTAGTACAGGTTCTGAGATGCTTTCGCTAACGAAGGCGCCGATTGGATCAGCCTCTGCCACAACCATCGAAAGCGCAGTGCCGGTCGCCTCCACCGAAGACGACCCGGTTGCCGGTGTCTCGGTCACAGCTAGTATCTTATTCCGGAGGTTGCGAGTGGCACGCTCGCTGATCCAGCCACGATAGACATTGAGCACGAGCTTCGTCCCGCCCTGTATAAAAACAGCAGTGAGGAAAACAGCGCCCAGGAGAATCACCAAGTGCAAGTCTCTGTGCTTTGTAACATCATCGACAATACGACGAGTCACCTCAAGAGGTACAAACTCGAGCAGAAAAACCGCAACGGCCAGCAAAGCTAGAAAGAGTTGATGCCATCCGCTGTCGTCCAAAACATAACGAAAGAGGTCTTGCGGTAACCCGATTTGCGCATTCTTGCTTACTGTATTGCGGTCACTTGCAGGTATTCCTGCTCCAGAGGATTTATTGGGGTCACTCGTGGGCATTGTGGGCAAGCCTCCTCAAAGCTATGGCTGTCGCAAACACTGTTGCTGTGGAATCTAAAACCGCGATTTCCCCAATGCACGGTAATTCGGTTTCCGGAAGGTTGGCATTCCCGAGCAACCACGACCAATGCGGCAGGTTCTGAGATTGCTATGGACGTAAGCATCGCGACGATGGCGGATTAATCACGCAGGAACCGGCATCGAAATCAGTGAGCGGCAGAATTTGCAAAAGCCTGTACACAGAAATGTGATCTCGCTGGTGACATTGGTTTAAATTGCGCCGGCATAGCTCGGCGATGCTGTCCTCGCAGCGTAGGCCTTCCAGAACGATGCGGATCTTTTCTTCCGCCGATAAGTGCCGTCGGGTAGCGCGGCGGATGTCCTTCACGACTTGCTCTGCTGGCTCCTTTGCCGGTCCGGATTTCTGTCTCATCTTCGCTCCTTCTAAAGCTACGACTGGCCAGAAATCCTCCCTTTTTCAACTCGCCCGTCCTGTTTCATGATCGCTGACGGCGGACACAGTCCAAGAACCTGCGGTGCCAAGGCTGACCCGGCAAATAAGAATTTTTTCGCCGGTGTCTCGCATTGCACAACAGTGGAACCGCCGAAGACCTAGAAGGAAGGTGATGCGGGCAACGCGCGTCACCGCTCCAACCGGCTTCCCCCGTTTTGGAGTCATCTGGAGCAAGCAATGGCTCCGCGGGTCCGGTCCCCCGTCCCACGGGAAGCGGTCCCTTCAACTGCGCGGCTCACGAAAGGTGGACCATGCGAAACACGAGCCCTAGCGGGATCATCCGACCGCGACAGAAGGTGAAGGCGACAGCGAATGTGGCTCCAGCGGCAAAATTCGAGGTTAGGTCCTTCCTCTCGTCCGTGGGTGCCGGAAGGTCCACCGTCAGATACCCAAGCAAGAAGACCGTGTTTAAGCAGGGGAACCAGGCCGACGCCGTCTATTACATCCAAAGCGGCAAGATCCAGCTCAGCGTGGTGTCCGAGCAGGGGAAGCAGGCGGTGGCCGGAATTCTGACCGCTGGGGACTTCTTCGGAGAGGGGTGCCTTGCCGGGCAGCCACTGCATATGGCCTCGGCGATTACGCTCGCGGAGTCGACGGTATTCCGAATCGACAAGCAGGCCATGGTTGACGTGCTGCACACGGAACCCCTGCTTTCGGAAATGTTCATGGCATTTCTGCTGTCGCGGAACATCCAGTTCGAAGAAGACTTGGTAGACCAACTGTTCAATTCGAGCGAGCAGCGGCTCGCGCGGGTTCTCCTGCTCCTTTCCAACTTTGGCAAAGACGGAAAACTGGAGCCGGTCATCCCCAGAATCAGCCAGGAGATCCTGGCGGCGCGGGTCGGCACGACGCGCTCCCGCATCAACGCGTTCATGAACAAGTTCCGCAAGCTTGGGTTCATAGAGTACAATAGCCGATTGGGAGGGCTGAAGGTTCACAGCGGACTCTTGAACGTCATCGTTCACGATTTGCCCACCGCGCCGTAGCCTATCCAGCTGCGCAGCTGGGTCTGATGCACGCCCACGGCCTCGGCGGCCCGTATGTAGGACACGCCCCGTTCTCGAATTAGCTTCACAGCCTCAAGCTTGAACTCCCGCGTAAACTTCCGTCTCTCCATGACCCACCTCCGGTTCCATCAAAACACCTAACTCGGTGTCTTCGGAACCGGGTGCAGGCCAGTATGTCGAAACTGTCGGCCAGGTTGTTTCAGACGTACGAGCGAACCCCAGATTAGGAGCGAAGGGAGACGACCATGACGAACATCCAGGAATTCCAGGCTGACGACATCACGGTCCAATTCACGCACCTTTCCAATCTCGCCGTGCTGACCGTAACCGGACCGGAGCGGATTTCTCTGAGCTTGCGGCGGGAGACCTTAGAGCGCTTGCAGACACGAATAGTCAACGCGCTGTCTTCAGTGCCTCCGCCATCGCCGGATCGGTGAGCCCAAACTCCCCGGGTGCTTGTCGCGAGAGGCGCCTTTGGCCAATAGTTCTCCATCTTGTAATGATTGCGACCAACTGACCGGTGCGGCGAAACACAACGCATAGGAGAGTTAAAGATGAAAATACTAGTGACTGGCGGCACCGGCAATGTTGGGGCAGAAGTAGTGAAAGAGCTGCAGAAGCGCAAAGCGGATATTCGCCTGCTTGTGCGCAAGGAAGGCGCTATGACTCCGAAGGGGGTTGAGGTTGCGGTCGGCGATCTGCTCGATCCGGTCTCCGTTGAGAAAGCATTGGAAGGAGTGGAAAAGCTCTACCTGCTGAACGCCGTCGTACCTGATGAACTGACACAGGGCCTCATCGCCTACGATCTGGCCAAGAAGCTGAAGCTGAAACATATCGTCTATCACTCGGTCTTCCGCGTGGACCACTTCAAAGATGTTCCGCACTTCGCCTCGAAGCTCGCAATTGAAAACGCCATGCGGGAGTTCGATGTCCCGTTCACGATTATCCGCCCAAACTACTTCAATCAGAACGACGCGACGCTAAAGGAAACGCTCACGAAGGCCGGAATATACCCCATGCCTTTGGGCCAGGTAGGCATCTCCGCGGTTGATATCCGGGATATTGCCGAGGCCGCCGCAATTGCGCTCACCTCCGACAAACATTTCGACAAAACCTACAACCTCAACGGCCCGGACGTGCTTAGCGGTCCGAAAATGGCATCGATCTGGAGCGGGCTGCTGGGCAGGGAGATTCGATATTCCGGGGACGACATGGACGCGTTCGAGGAACAGATGAGAAAGCGGGCTCCGTCGTGGTCGGCGTTCGACATCCGCATGATGTTTGAAGGGTATCTCGAGCGCGGCTTCGTTGCGGAAGCGGGAGACATCGAGACCTTGACGAGGCTCCTGGGGCATAAACCTCGTCGATACGAAGAGTTTGCGAAGGAAACCGCGCTAGATTGGAAGCATTGACACGGCATGGAAGACGATGGAGGGGAGGTACAAGAAGGTGTACCCACCGAAAACTATGTTCGAGCGCAACATCAGGCAATGTCGGCGTACGCCATCCGCGATGACAATGCCGCCGCCAATTACCTCGCCCTGATCAAGCTTGCTTCGATCCGCCTTTGGCTGCGCACCTATGACTCTACGCCCTAATCCGCTCGGTTTGCTCGACCTGTGCTGTTCTGAACGGCGGGCGATGCCAGAGTTGTGATCGATTGAGATCCCAGTTCGCACTCCGGTGTGACTCACGATAGCGGGCTGGTTAGTCGAGGTCGCGACTCGGCCAGCCGGCAAATGCCATTTGGCCTCGACGACCGCCAATTTGAGGAGCGCCACCTGACGGCATCTTCAAGCAGTGCCAGCATAGCAGTAGGAGCACCAAAATGTTGCGCGCCACGCTGACACCCTGATAGGCCGATGATGCAATCGAATCACGAGGAACGTGGGGCGGTGCCCAAGCGTCCTCTGCAAAACTGCAAAATGGAGGACTTACCATGCTCGAGACCAAAGCTAAGCCGAGCTTTACGTTGCCCAAGCTGCCGTATGAGGAAAGTGCGCTAGAGCCCGTAATTTCCTCCCGCACGCTCTCCTTCCATTACGGCAAGCATCACGCGGGCTATGTGGCCAAACTGAACGAGCTGGTCGAGGGAACACCCTTCGCCGGCCGTCCTCTTGACGAAGTGGTAAGGCGGAGCGCCAAGGATCCAAAGGCAAAATTGATCTTCAACAACGCTGCGCAGGCCTGGAATCACGCATTCTATTGGCTCAGCATGCGGCCCATGGGAGGCGGCATTCCTGGCGGCTTGCTAGAAAGCGCTATAAAGCGCGATTTTGGTGGTCTGGTGGAATTTCACACGGCCTTCGCTAAGGCTGCTGCTGGTGAATTCGGCAGCGGCTGGGCTTGGTTGGTAGCCGACAAGGACGGCGTACTCAAGATTGCCACAACTGACGATGCCGACACCCCCATCGTCCGGGGCGAAAAGCCCCTGCTGGCCATTGATGTCTGGGAGCATGCCTACTACCTCGACTATCAGAACCGTCGCCCCGACTACATCTCTGCCTGGCTCGATAAGTTGGTCAATTGGGAGTTCGCCGAGAAGAATCTTGGGAAGCCGTGATCCGGTAGTGGTAGTTCTTGGTGGCGCTCGGTCCATAATCTGCGCCAGCCGATAAACAGGCGAAGGAGCCACTTTATAAGAACGTAGGCAACGACTATGGCAGAGCACCAGGCAGCGAAGGCCACCACCTCCCATGGCGCGGAGAGGCCTCGCGACGCTGCTGGCAAGGACATTGATCCAGCCCGCGATACGATCGGGTCCGGCCAGACATAGATCACAAATCAGAGTCTGCGATCATAGCCGGGCGTCATATCGAAACTGACCCGGGCCAGGACATCCTCGAAAATATCTGCCTTCTTCGTAGCGAGGTTAAGCATTTCCA
>Ga0265313_10002272_pt1 | contig 16859 bp, 15 predicted proteins | sample 4123metaG_FD_203122 | JGI IMG/M metagenome (GOLD analysis project Ga0265313, IMG submission 203122) | Rhizosphere microbial communities from Carex aquatilis grown in University of Washington, Seatle, WA, United States - 4-1-23 metaG | ecosystem: Host-associated > Plants > Roots > Rhizosphere >...
CCCGGGCCGAAGACCCGATCCGCAGCGGCGACCGCGCCCACCTGGTGACCGACAGCTGGGAGGCGCCGGAAGTGGGGCGGCCCGGCGCTCTCACCTTCGGGCTCAACGCGACCCGCGGTCTCTACGCCGGGTGGGGTGCTTGCGTGCCCCGTGGTGCCCGCGGCTTTCCCGTCTACCGGCCGGAGCATTGGGCTTTCGCCGGCACCGGGCTCTACTACGGCGATGTCCTGGGCGGCGACAGCCATATCTTCGGCTACGAGGTGGACGGGCTCGACTACGTGGTCCGCGGGGGGCTTGCCTTTCCTTCAGGCGCCGAGGCCGTGCCGGAGGGCCTTGAGATCCTGGCGCTCGGCCTCTCCACCCTGGCCGAGGAGGGCGAGATGATTCGCGCGGGCGAGGTCTTCATCGGCCTCGAGGATGCGGCCTTCGCCGCGCGCACGCTCGAAGGCCGGGCGGATCCCGCTGCCATCGACAGGGTGAAGCGCGGCGCTGGCATGATCGTCTGCTTCAGGCGCGGCAAGGGCGAGGTTTTCCATGCCGGCAGCTGCGAATGGGTGGCGGGACTGATCCGGCGCGACCCGGCGGTCATACGGGTGACGCGTAACGTGCTCGAACGGTACCTCAGCGCCTGAGACGGTGTGTAACCGGTTCAGCTGTGGGCGCCACGCCAGGCCGCGGCAAGCAGCCCGGCGCCAACGAGCAGCGAGCCGCCGACCCGGTTGACCGTCCGGCGCAGAGAGGCCTGGCGGATGCGGTTCCGGGCGGCGGCGGCCATGAAGGCATAGGCCACGGTATTGGCCGTCGCCAGGACCAGGAAGGTGGCTTCGAAGATGGCCATCTGGGGCAGGAGCGGGCGCGCCGTATCGAGGAACTGGGGCAGGAAGGCGACGAAGAAGATGATGCTCTTGGGATTGAGCGCCGTCACCGCATAGGCGTGGAGGAAGATCCGCCGGCTGGTTTTCTCCGGCACCGGTTCCGCGCCGTTATTGCTCACCGGGGCCCGCCACAGGCGGATGCCCATGTAGATCAGATAGGCGGCGCCGATCCATTTCAGCATGGTGAAGATGGCCGCCGATGCCGCTAGCAAAGCCCCGAGGCCGAGCAGCGAGGCCGTCATCGACGTGAAGTCGCCCAGCGCCACGCCGGCCACCGTTCCCGCCGTCGCCTTGCGGCCATGGCCCAGGGCATATGAGACGACGAGCAGCACCGTCGGACCCGGGATGGCCAGCAGCACGGAAGAAGCGACGGCGAAGGCGAGCCAGTGGTCGAGCGACATTATGAGTTCCTCCCGGATAGGCGGCGATTGATCCATCAAAGCCGGGAACTTGCAACTTGCTGAGCGGCTTCCCGCTTCCTCAAGGGGGCGTTTGCCAAGCCATTCCCTCTGGTAGACTATGGCTTCCCGGCAAGTTCAGACGCCCAGGAGAGGACAGCATGAGCCGCGCGAGTCAACGGAAGCCCGAAGCCAAGAAGTCAGAAAATCCCGCCGCCAAGCCCTCGCCTGACGGCAAGCCCTGGGGCGTCAACTCCGAATACGGGACCTTACGCGACGTGCTGCTCTGCTCGCCGGAGAATTTTCGCTGGCTGCCCACCAGCTCGATCTCCAAGGCGACGCTTGCCAGCGGCGCCAAGTTCGACCGGCAACTTGCCATGAAGCAGCATCGCGAGATGGTCCAGGCCTATGAGGATGCGGGCGTCACGGTGCATTACCTCGATCCCGACGAGGCGCTGCCCTATCAGGTCTATGCCCGGGATTCGAGCTTCATGACTCCCTGGGGGGCGGTGGTGACCCAGATGCATCAATGGTGGCGACGCGGCGAATACGCCCCCGTGGTCCGCTTCTACCAGTCCAAGGGGATCCCGATCTACAACATGGTCACCGCCTCCGCCATGGAGGGCGGCGACTTCGACGTCATAGAGCCCGGCTCGGTGCTGATCGGCTATTGCGGCGAGCGGACCCAGGAACCGGCCGCGCGCCAGATCCAGGGCTGGCTCGCCAAGGAAGGCTGGGAAGTGCGCCTTGCCCCGATCGCCGAGCACTACGTGCACATCGATCTCATGGTGTGCATGCTGGCCCACAAGCTGGCGGCCGTCTGCCTCGACACCACCGATGATTCGATCATCACTTGGCTGAAATCCAAGAAGATCGAGATCGTCCCGGTAAACTATCGCGACACCATGCAGCTCGGCTGCAACGTCATGTCGCTTGGCGACGGCAAGGTGATCTCGACCTCCCAGAGCAAGGACCTGAACGCAAGGCTCCGGGCCCGGGGCTTCACGGTTTATGATCCCGAGGTCAGCATGTTCACCCTGGGCGGCGGCGGGGTCCATTGCATGGCCCAGGCCCTGCGCCGGGATCCCGTCTAGGTTCCACGCCATGGCGATCGAGACGCCCCTCACCAAGCTGCTGGGCATTCGCCATCCCGTCGTGCTGGCGCCCATGGGCGCGGTCTCGGGCGGCAAGCTCGCCGCCGCGGTTACACGGGCCGGCGGGCTCGGCCTGCTCGGGCCGGGCTATCTCGGCGCCGATTGGATCGAGCGGGAGTTTGCCGCGGCTGGCAACACGGCCGTGGGAATCGGCTTCATCACCTGGCACATGGCCCGGCACCCGGAGCAGTTTGATGCGGCGCTGGCACATAAGCCGAAGGTCGTGATGTTCTCCTTCGGCGATCTGGCGCCCTTCCTGCCGCAGGCCCGGGATGCCGGCGCGGTCTGCTTCGCCCAGGTCCAGGACGTCGCCGGCGCGGAGGCCGCCGCCAGGGCCGGCGTCGACGTCATCGTGGCCCAAGGCGGGGAAGCCGGCGGCCATGGCGCCGGCCGCGGCACCTTCGCCCTCGTCCCGGCGATCGTCGATGCGGTGGCGCCCATTCCCGTGCTCGCCGCCGGTGGCGTCGCCGATGGGCGAGGTCTCGCCGCCGCCCTGATGCTGGGCGCGGCCGGGGTGCTCGTCGGGACCCGCTTCTTCGCCTCGCACGAGGCCTTGGGCCATGCGGCCGCCAAGCAGCGGCTGGTGGAAGGCAAGGGCGACGAAACCCTGCGCACGACTATTTTCGACACGGTGCGCAAGATCGACTGGCCGCACCCATATACCGGCCGGGCGCTTCACAACGACTTCAGCCGGCAATGGCATGGCCGAGAGGAGACTTTGGCGGATGCCATCGAGGCGGAGAATGAGCGCTACCTGCAGGCGGTCGAGACGGGCGACGTGGGCACTACGGTCGTCTGGGCCAGCGAGGCCGTCGACCTCATCCGCGCCATCGAGCCCGCCGAAAAGATCCTGGAGCGGATCGTGGACGAAGCGGAGGCGAGGCTGAAGGCGGGCGCCCTGGCCTTCAAATAGGCTTCGGTCAAGGCAGCGAGTCCCGCCGCCAGCCGGGCGCCTAGCGCCGGTCGCCGATCAATGATTCGAAAACGGCCGCGAGATCCTTCTCGCCGAACCCTTCGGCCTCGGCCCGATCCATCAAGGCCTTCGCCGCGGTGAGAAACGCCGGGTCGAGGCCATGGGTATCAGCACAATCGATCACATTGTCGAAGGCGCCGCGCCAGATGTTCAAGCTGGACTGCACATCCTCGTCATAGCGCCGCGCCATGCTCGCCTTCGTGAGGCGCTCGATCATGCCTGACATGACCGACCCCTTGAGCGGAGGAAGAATCAAGCCGTGGGCATAGGTATCCAGGGAAAGTCCCGCCCGATGACATAGGGCGGCGCCATAGAGGAAAGCCACCAGGGCGGGAAAGAGAAAGCTGTAGTAGGCGCGCCCCATCTCGACCCCGGCGGCGTGATCCTCTCCTATGTGGACGGGAGATCCGCCCAAAGCTTGCAGAATCGGGATGGCAGTGTCGAAGGCGCGCCGCGGGCCGCCATAGAGAATGCTGCATGTCCCGGCGCGAACGTCGGCGGGATAGCCGGGGATCGTGCCCTTGAGGAGCGAGATGCCGTTCCTCTTCGCCCAGGCGACAAGCTCCTTCAGTTCGTTCGCCTTGATGCTGGTGAGGTCGACGAGGGTCTTGTTTCGCAGGCTCATCCCAAGCTCCTCGGCGAGGAGCGTGGTGCTGAGCGCCGCATAGTCGGCCAGGCAAACAACGAGGAGATCGCTGTCCCTTGCGGCCTCGGACGCAGAACGCGCCACTCTGGCGCCGGCCTTTCGGCTCGGCTCAGCCTTGGCAGGCGTCCGGTTCCAGACCGTCGTCTCGAACTTGCGGGCAAGCAGGGCATCGGCCAGCGCACTACCCATCTTGCCGAGGCCGAGGACGCCGACCCTGACCGGTTCGTTGCCGTCGACCATGAGTGCCGTTCTCCTGCTTGTCTCCCGCTGGGCCAAGGTGTGGCCGTCAGTGCTCGAAATTCGACAGCACCACCGCCGCCTCGTGGATCGGGCGACCGCGATCGAACCGATCGGGGGCGAAGGGCTTCATGCGTTCGTCGATCTCGCCCTTGGCGATGGCCTTGGCCATCAACGCGCCGGCGCCCGGGCCGCCGGCCCAGCCGTAGGACCAGCCACCGCTGATCCAGAGGCCTTTCAGGTCCGGATGCTCGCCCATGAGCGGCCCGAAGTCGGGGGTGATGTGAAGCATGCCCGCCCAGTGGCGCAGGATGCGCAAGCTGGCGAGCTGAGGCAGGAGATCGAGATACACTTTGGCCGTGCCAGTCATCACCGGCAGATCGACCTTGAGGGACATGCGCGGGCGCTCGGGCACGTCGATGCCGCCGACGATCTCGCCGCGCGCGGTCTGGTGCAGATAGACGAGGCGATCGATGAGCGCCAAGGCCGGGCGGATCAGCGGGCGCACCGGCTCCAGTGCCATGGCCTCGATGCGCATGCCGAAGCCGGCGAGCTTGACGCCCGCCAGCGCCGCGACCTGGACGTTTTGGGCGCCGGCGGCGATCAGCACGGTGTCCGCGGCGATCCGTTTGTCACCTGCCAGAACTGCCGAGACGCGGCCGTTGCTGCGCTCGAAGCCGGTCACCGCGGTGCGATAGCGCACATCCACCCCGCGCTCGCGGCAGGCGGCAAGCAGGGCCCTCATGGCCGCGTGATGGGGCGCCACGCCGCCGTCTCGCAGGTGAAGCGCGCTGCGCACCTTGCGCCGGTCGAAGGCCGGCAGCAGGCGGGCGAAGGCCGGCTCGGTCAGGATTTCCGAGCGCACGCCATGCTCCCTGTGGACCTTGAGCGCTGACTCGAACAGGTCCGCCGTCTTCTCGGTCTCGGCGATCATCGTGTAGCCGCGGCGAGAGAACATCACGTTGTGGCCGAGCCGGCGCGAAAGGCCGGCCCATTGCTCGTTGGAGTAGGCGAAGAAGCGGGTCCATTCCGGGGTCGAGAAGCCGCCGCGGATCAGGCCGCCGTTGCGTCCGGAAGCGCCGCCCTGCCAATAGCCGGCATCCAGCACCAGGAGGTCCCTGAGGCCCATCTCGGCCAGATTGAAGGCGGTGGCGAGGCCATGCATGCCGCCGCCGAGAATCAGCACCGAAGCGCGCGCGGGCAAGTCGGCGTTCATCGGTCGGGAGCCACGAGGCCGTCCAGCCCGGCCGCCTGGGCGACGGTGAGAGCCCGACGGGGCGGACGATGGCTTGGCCGGCCGAAGCCTTCCGGCGCACTGCCGGTTTCGCGGGCGATCAGGGCAGCCTGAAGTTCCCAGCAGGGGAAACCCTGACATGGCCCCATGCCACAGGCGGTGAGGCGTTTCAGAACCTCGGGATCGCTCTCGCCCGCCGCCATGTGGTCCATGAGTTCGCCGGCGCTCACGTCCATGCAAGCACAGACGAGAGCCTGGGGCAGCCCGGCCTGGCCTATGCAGGCGGGCTCATCGGGCGCCGCTGCCGAACCGGCCATGGCGACTTGCGTTGCGGGCCGATCGAGGCGCAGCTGTCCCAAGCCCTCCGCGCCGGCCTGGAAGATGAGGCCGGGATCGCTGCGCCAGGGCCCAGCATGGACCAGGGCGTCGCAGGCGATCGACCGGTCGGTCGCGATCGACGCGACGGCACTGGCGCCGCCGATCCGCCTCAATGCGTCGACCGGGCCCACGTGGACGATCTCGACGCCAAGCGCGGCGAGTCTTGCGGCGACCTGGCGCTCCGCGCCCGTGCCCAGCACGGCGACCGCCAGGCCCGGCGCCACACCATGACGATGTGCCAGCTCGAGAGCCACCGAGGCTTCCAGCACGCCCGGCAGATGGCTGCCGGGAACAAGCGGCGGGATCGAGCGCTTGCCCGTGGCGAGCAGGATGCCGCCCGGCTCGAAGATCACCGCAGCTTCCCGCGGATCGCTGGGCGCGCCGGCGGCGAATGCTCCATCGCGGTAGAGGCCGAAAATCTCCAGCCCGGCGAAGAGCCGGACTTTAGGATGGAGTTCTGGCAACTGGATTCCGAGAGACTCGGCGAACCGCCCGGGCCGCGGGCCGCGACAGGCGAGAGCAACAATTCTCCCCGCCTCGGCCGCCTCGTTGGCGGCCTTGCGGCCCGCCGGGCCGCCACCCACCACCAACAGGTCGACGGCCAAGCGTTGTCCCGGGATGGCGTCCGCCGGGAAATCGCGGCTGGGCGGATCGGCCATTCCGGCGAGAAAAGCCAGCAACCGCTCCCAGATCTGGAACCGCCAGGTGCCGCTGGGCATCAGCCGCGTATGCTCGAAACCCGACTTCAGCCAGCCGCTGGGGATGAGGCGCGCCGCCGAGAGGAGATCGAAGCGAGGGCCGGGCCAGACGTTCTGCATTCTCACATCGAGATCGGCAACGACGGGCTCGAGATCGAGGCGGACATTGGGCCGGCCGCCTACCCGTGCCAGAACCCCCTGGAGGTGGCCACCGGATAGCCCGAGAGGACGATGAGTCTTGCGCGACCGGGCGAGCTCCCGGATGCCAAGGGCATAGAGCGCCGCTGCAACCGTGTCGCCCTTGCGGCCTTCGACGCGCTTTCCGTTCCAGCGAAAGGAAACCCGTTCTTCGGCCGCATGGGCGAGCCGCTTCATGGCTACGTCTCGTCAGCGGCCCTTCCAGACAGGGTCGCGCTTTTCGGCGAAGGCGCGGGCGCCTTCTTTCTGGTCGTCGCTGCCATAGAGCTTGTCAACGGTGGGGAAGCGGCGCTGGGTCACCCGGCGGAGCGCGTCCTGGAAGAGCAGGCCCTCGGATTCCCGCGCCACTTCCTTGATGGCGGCGAAGACCAGGGGCGGGCCGCTCGCCAGATGACGAGCGAGGTCGTGGGCCCGTTCCATCAGCGTGGCGGCCGGGACGATTTCATTGACCAGGCCCCAGCGCTTTGCCTCATCGACTTCCATCCAGCGGCCGGTGAACAGCAGCTCCATGGCCACGTGATAGGGCATGCGCCTGGGCAGCTTTATGGTGGCGGCGTCGGCGAGGGTGCCGGAGCGGATCTCCGGGAGCGCGAATCGGACATGCTCTGCCGCGAGGATGATGTCGGCGGAGAGCGCCCATTCGAAGCCGCCGCCGACTGCCATGCCGTTGACCGCGGCGATGACCGGCTTATTGAGGTTGGGCAGCTCCTGCAGGCCGCCGAAGCCGCCGACGCCGTTGTCCACGTCCGGGGATTCGCCGGCGGCGGCCGCTTTCAGGTCCCAGCCTGCACAGAAGAATTTCTCGCCGGCCGCCGTGATGATCGCCACCCTGAGTTCGGGGTCATCGCGGAAGCGGACGAAGATCTCGCTCATCTGGCGGCTGGTGGGTCCGTCGATGGCGTTGGCCTTGGGCCGGTCGAGGACGACCTCGAGAACGGCGCCCTTGCGGCTGACGTGAAGCGATCCCCCGGTCACTTGGCCCTCCTGAGGCTCGAAGATTGCGATTCGACGGCCTGTCTATCCCGGATTCCGGCAAGGGTCCATGGGAGGCGCTGCCTATCGACGCGGCAAGGCCCCGAGGCCGGCGATGACCGCGTCGGCACCCGCCACGACCCCGAACACGCCATCCTCCACCGTAACCATGTGGATGGCGGCGGCGTGGGCGTAGGCATCGCCGCTGGCCACGGCGTCCTCGATCAGCAGGCATTGGTAGTTCCGATCGGCGGCCTGGCGCATGGTGCTGCTGACGCAGACATCGGTGGTGCAGCCGCTGAACAGCAGATGAGTGACGCCCCGCCAGCGCAGGACATGATCGAGGTCGGTGTAACAGAAGGCGTCATTGGCGGTCTTGTCGATGATGACGTCGCCGGGAGCCGCATTGAGCTCCGGCACCAGCGCGAAGCCCGGCGTGCCGCGCAGCAAGGCCTGCGAGCCGTTGAGCCCGGCGCGCCGGCGCCGCCAGCGTTCATAGGGCGACATATCGGCGAGATCGGCGCGATAACCCTGGCGGGTGTAGATGACGAGAATGCCCGCCGCGCGGGCCGCTTCGATTGTCCTGGCGAGCCGAGGCAGAATCGCCCTGAGCGGTGCCGGATCGTAGCCTTTGCGGGCGAAGTAGCCGTCAGGCGCCAGAAAATCGACCTGCATGTCGATGACCAGCAGCGCGGTGCGAGCGGCCTCGAGGCGGCCGTCGTAGGGATAGTCGTAAGGCCGCGCTTTGATGAAAATGTCGGCGGCCATCACAGCCAATCCGCTTCCAGCGGATAGCTGGACAGCAGCTCGATCCCGCCCTCGATAGCCATGCCGAAGCCCCGGTCTCTGCCCTTGCCCTGCGAAGTCTATGAAGCAGGCCGCGGCCCCGCAAGACGAGGCCACGCGCAGCCCGGCGCATGGTCAACAGACTACGGGGCCTGATAGCCAGCGGCTATGACATGATCAGGAATAACAATTTCCATCTATCGGACTGTCCTGCTATTCCGGCGTCCGCGGTGCGGTCCTCGGCCGAAGCGGAGCGAGCCGCCTGGGAGCAACGCCCGAGGAGTGCTATGTCCGGCCCGATCGCCGATCAGTCCGAGCTGCAGCGTATCATCGAGGACCTGAGGCATCTGCCCGGCGCGCTGCTGCCGATTCTCCATGCGGTCCAGGAGCGTTTCGGCTTCATCGAGGATGCGGCCGTGCCGGTCATAGCCGAGGCTCTCAACCTGTCCCGCGCCGAAGTCCACGGCGTGATCACCTTCTACCATGACTTCCGTCGGGCCCCTGCCGGTTCCCATGTCCTGAAGCTCTGCCGGGCCGAGGCCTGCCAGTCCATGGGCTGCGAGGAGCTGGCCGAGACGCTGCGCCGGCGCCACGGCATCGCCTTCGGCGAGACCAGCCCCGACGGCACGCTGACCTTGGAAGCCGTCTATTGCCTGGGCAATTGCGCCCTCGCGCCGGCGGCCATGCTCGACGGCAGAGTCCACGGCCGCCTCGATGCCGCAAAGGTCGCGACGCTGCTGAAGTTAGTCGGGGCCGTGGCATGAGCAGCCGGGTCTTCATTCCTGGAGATTCTGCCGCACTCTCGGTCGGGGCCGACGAGGTGGAGGCGGCAGTTCGGAGCATTGCCAAGGAGCGCAGCTTGGCGGTCGAGATCGTCCGCAACGGCAGCCGGGGCCTGTTCTGGCTGGAGCCGATGATCGAGGTGCAGACGACGGCCGGCCGGATCGCCTATGGACCCGTCGCAGCCGCGGATGTCGCGAGCCTCTTCGATGCCGGGTTCCTCACGGGCGGATCCCATGAACTCTGCCGGGGGCCGACCGAAGACATTCCCTACCTCAAGAATCAGGAACGGTTGACCTTCGCACGCTGCGGCATCACCGACCCGCTGTCTCTCGCCGATTACGCGGCTCATGGCGGCTTTCGCGGCTTGAAGCGCGCGACCGCCATGACCGGCGCCGAGATCGTCGAGGAGGTCGTGCAGTCGGGGTTGCGCGGGCGGGGCGGAGCCGGATTTCCCACCGGCATCAAATGGAAGACGGTGCTCGGCGAGCCCGCCGGCGTGAAATACGTCGTCTGCAATGCCGACGAGGGGGACAGCGGCACCTACGCCGACCGCATGCTCATGGAAGGTGACCCGTTCCTCCTCATCGAAGGCATGACCATCGCCGGCCTCGCCGTGGGCGCTGCAGAAGGCTACGTCTACATCCGCTCGGAATATCCCCATGCCTTCCGGCAAATGGCGCGCGCGGTCGCAATTGCGCGCGAGGCCGGCTGGCTCGGCCCCGACGTCGCCGGCAGCGGCCGGGCTTTCGATATTCATCTCAGGCTCGGCGCTGGTGCTTATATCTGCGGCGAGGAGACGTCGCTGTTGGAGAGCTTGGAAGGCAAGCGCGGCATCATCCGCTACAAGCCGCCGTTGCCAGCCATCAAAGGCCTGTTCGGCAAGCCGACCGTCATCAACAACGTCATCAGCCTGGCGAGCGTGCCGATCATTCTGGAGCGTGGCGCTGCCTTCTACCGCGACTACGGCACGGGCCGGTCGCGCGGTACCCTGCCGTTCCAGCTCGCCGGCAACGTCAAGCGCGCTGGCCTGGTCGAGAAGGCCTTCGGCCTCAGCCTGCGCCAGTTGATCGAGGATTTCGGCGGCGGGACGGCGAGCGGCCGGCCGCTGCGCACGGTTCAGGTCGGCGGGCCGCTCGGCGCCTATTTCCCGGCGACACTCCTCGACCTGCCCCTCGACTACGAGGCCTTTGCCGCCGAGAAGGGGATGCTGGGCCATGGTGGCGTGGTCGTGTTCGACGAGCGGGTCGATCTCGCGCGTCAGGCCCGCTTCGCCATGGAATTCTGCGCAATCGAGTCCTGCGGCAAATGCACGCCCTGCCGCATTGGCTCGACCCGGGGCGCCGAGGTCATCGACCGGATCGCGGCCGGCAAGGATCGGGTCGCCAATATCGCGCTGTTGGAAGACCTTTGCACCCTGATGATGGATGCTTCCCTCTGCGCGCTCGGCGGCCTGACGCCGCTGCCGGTCCTGAGCGCGCTCAAGCATTTCCCAGAGGACTTCGACCGGCCGCAAGCGCTGGCGGCGGAATAGGGAGCGTTGACCATGCCTCTCGACTGGCAGACGGATTTCGGCACGCCCGCCCGCGAGGGTCCCGGCGTCGTGACGTTGGAGATAGACGGGCGTCCGGTCACCGTGCCGGCGGGCAGCTCGGTCATGCGGGCCGCGGCCGAGGCCGGGTTCAAAATCCCGAAGCTCTGCGCCACAGACAGCCTGGAGGCCTTCGGCTCCTGCCGGCTCTGCCTGGTGGAAATCGACGGCCGGCGAGGCACGCCCGCCTCTTGCACCACCATCGCCGAGGCGGGCATGAAGGTGCATACCCAGACCGACCGCCTGGCGCGGCTCCGGCGCGGGGTGATGGAGCTCTACATTTCCGACCACCCGCTCGATTGCCTCACCTGCGCCGCGAATGGCGATTGCGAGCTGCAGGACATGGCCGGCGCCGTGGGCCTCAGGGACGTGCGCTACGGCTATGGCGGCGCCAACCACCTGGCCGGGACCAAGGACGAGACCAATCCGTATTTCACCTTCGATCCGGCCAAATGCATCGTCTGTTCTCGCTGCGTCAGGGCCTGCGAAGAGGTGCAGGGCACCTTCGCGCTGACCGTGGACGGGCGCGGCTTCGCCTCGCACATCGCGGCCGGCCAGGACGAAGGCTTCCTCGCTTCCGAATGCGTCTCCTGCGGGGCCTGCGTCCAGGCTTGCCCGACGGCGACTCTGATCGAGAAATCGGTGATCGCCGCCGGCCAGCCCGCCCGGAGCGTCGTCACCACCTGCGGCTATTGCGGCGTCGGCTGCTCCTTCGAGGCCGAGATGCAGGGCGACAAGGTCGTGCGCATGACGCCCTATAAGGGCGGCCAGGCCAACCATGGCCATTCCTGCGTCAAGGGCCGCTTCGCCTGGGGCTATGCGACCCACAAGGACCGCATCGCCAAGCCGATGATCCGGGCCAAGATCACCGATCCCTGGCGCGAGGTCAGCTGGGACGAGGCGATCGGCCATGCGGCAGGTGAGTTCAAGCGCATCCAGGCCCAATACGGCCGGGATTCCATCGGCGGCATCACCTCCTCTCGCTGCACCAACGAAGAGACCTATCTGGTCCAGAAACTGATTCGCGCCGGCTTCGGCAACAACAACGTGGATACCTGCGCCCGGGTCTGCCATTCGCCCACTGGCTATGGCCTGAAGACCACGCTCGGGACCTCCGCGGGAACGCAAGACTTCGATTCCGTGCTCAAGGCCGACGTGATCATGGTCATCGGCGCCAATCCGACCGACGGGCACCCGGTCTTCGCCTCGCGGATGAAGCGCCGCCTGCGCGAAGGCGCCAAGCTGATCGTGGTCGATCCCCGGCGCATCAATCTGGTGCGCACGCCCCATGCCGCCGCCGCTTATCACCTGCAGCTGAAGCCCGGCACCAACGTGGCGGTGATGAACGCGTTGGGCCATGTGATCGCCACCGAAGGCCTGTTCGACGAGCGCTATATCGTCGAGCGCTGCGAGCCGGCCGCCTTCAGCAGCTGGTTCGCCTTCGTCAGCCGGCCGGAGAATTCGCCCGAAGCAAGCGAAGCACAGACCGGTGTGCCGGCGGCGTCACTGCGTGCTGCGGCCCGGCTCTATGCGACCGGCGGGAACGGGGCAATCTACTACGGGCTCGGGGTGACCGAGCACAGCCAGGGCTCGACCACAGTCATGGCGATGGCCAATCTCGCCATGGCGACCGGCAATATCGGGCACGTCGGCGTCGGCGTGAATCCCTTGCGCGGCCAGAACAACGTGCAAGGCGCCTGCGACATGGGTTCCTTCCCCCATGAGCTCAGCGGCTACCGCCATGTCTCGGAGGACGCAACCCGCAACCTGTTCGAACAGGCCTGGGGCGTCGGGCTCGATGCCGAGCCGGGCCTGCGCATTCCCAACATGCTCGATGCGGCGGTGGAAGGCAGCTTCAAGGGCCTCTACGTCCAGGGCGAGGATATCGTCCAGTCGGACCCCAACACCCGGCATGTGACCGCCGGCCTTGCGGCCATGGAATGCGTCGTCGTTCAGGATCTCTTCCTCAACGAGACGGCGAGCTACGCCCATGTCTTCCTGCCCGGGTCGTCCTTCCTGGAAAAGGACGGCACCTTCACCAACGCCGAGCGGCGCATCAACCGGGTGCGGCTTGCCGTCCCGCCGCTGGCGGGGCTCGCGGATTGGCAGATCACCATGGCGCTCTCCAACGCGCTCGGCTACCCGATGAACTACCAGCATCCCTCGGAAATCATGGACGAGATCGCGCGGCTGACGCCGACTTTCGCCGGCGTCAGCTATGCCAAGCTCGAAGAGCTGGGCAGTGTGCAGTGGCCCTGCAATGACGCCGCGCCAATGGGGACGCCCATCGTGCATGTGGACCGGTTCGTGCGCGGCAAGGGTAATTTCGTGGTCACCGAGTTTGTGCCGACGGACGAGAAGACGGGCCCACGCTTCCCGCTGATCCTGACCACGGGGCGCATTCTTTCCCAATACAACGTGGGCGCCCAGACGCGAAGGACCGAGAACGTGGTCTGGCACCAGGAAGATGTTCTGGAGATCCACCCTCATGATGCCGAAAACCGAGGCATCCGCGATGGCGATTGGGTGTCCCTGGCGAGCCGGTCCGGGGATACGACCTTGCGCGCCCGCATCACCGACCGGGTCCAGCCGGGCGTCGTCTATACGACTTTCCACATGCCGGAGACCGAGGCCAATGTGGTCACCACCGAATTCTCCGACTGGGCGACCAACTGTCCCGAATACAAGGTGACGGCCGTGGAGGTCCGCCTCACGAACCGGCATTCGGCCTGGCAAGAGGAGTCGGCGAGCTTGCGCCGGCGCACGCGGCGGATCGCGGATGTCGATGCGGCCGAGTAGTGCGCGGCTGGCGGCGCGGGACCTGGTGGCCGTGACTCTTTCGCGGCCGCCGCTGGCGCGCGTGGCCGCCCGGCGTTATCAGGCGGCCGGCGGAACATCCGTGGTCGAGGCGGTGGCGGCCGAAGTTCCGGTGGCGCTGGTCTACAACGGCGTGTCCCATGTGGTGATGATGGCGACACCTCAGGACCTGGAGGATTTCGCCCTCGGCTTCAGCCTGTCGGAGGGCATCCTGCGCCGGCAGGGGGAGCTTGCCGAGACGGAGGTCGTCGAGGAACGCCAGGGCATCGAAGTCCGCATGATCGTGGACCGGCGCCGGTTCGACCTGCTGGCCTCGCGCCGGCGCAATCTGGCCGGGCGAACGGGCTGCGGCATCTGCGGCGTGGACAGTCTTGCTGCGGTGCTGCGGCCGCTGACGCCGCTTCCCTCGGCGCCGGCACCCAGCCTTGCCGCCGTGCGCAACGCGCTCGGCGCCCTGCCGACAGGCCAGACCATCAACAGTCAGACGCGCTCGATCCATGCCGCGGCCTGGGCCGATCTCGATGGCCGGATCCAGCTTCTGCGCGAGGACGTTGGCCGTCACAACGCGCTGGACAAGCTGATCGGCGCCATGTTCCGCGCCGGCATCGACAGGACCAGCGGCTTCGCCCTCATCACCAGCCGCTGCAGCGTCGAGATGGTCCAGAAGGCGGCCACGGTCGGGATTTCGAACCTGGTCGCCATCTCGGCGCCGACGACGCTGGCCCTGGAACTGGCCGAGGAATGCGGGCTTCGCCTGATCGCCCAGGCCCGCAACGAGAGCTTGACCGTCTATGCCGGCGGTGCTTGGCCGGAGAGCGAGGTCAATTGAGCGCCGATCGCCTGGTCTACATGGCGAACCAGATCGCCCTCTTCTTCCGTTCCCAGCCCACGTCCGACGTGGTCGCGGCCACCGCCGACCATCTGCACAAATTCTGGGAACCGCGCATGCGGCGGCAGATCGTCGACCTGTTGGCAAACGGCAAGGCCGCGGGCCTCGCCGACGTCGCCCGGGAGGCCGTCCTCAAGCTTCCCGAGGCCGCGGGAGCAGCCGGCGACCGGCAGCCTTAGCCGCGCGCCGACTGCTCCTGGAAGCGGCGCAGGAACTCGATATCCAGGGGCAGCTTCTGGCCGAGCCATAGAGCATTCTCCGAATGGTCGGTGGGGTCGTCACCGGTTTCGGGATGGATCAGCACCGAAAGGCCGCGATGATTCACCATCAGCCAGGGCACCAGCTTGGCGAACTCCGATGGCCCGAAGGCGACCTGATACATGGGCTTGGGATGCGGCCCGACCGGCTCGTCGCGCCAGCGCCCCATGACGACCTGGAACCCGGCCGCGATCGCTTCGCGGATCTCCGCGGCGATGGCCCGGCTGGCGGCATCCTCGTAGTAGATATGGGCGTGATAGTCGACGATCCTCGCCGTCTCGATCGGTTTCATCGCTTGTCCTCCGGACTTGTGGAGACCTCCTCAAGCCGCCCCTCGGCGCCGCGGTCGAGGGCCGCCAGCGCATCCTTGAGCAGCTCCCGGGTTCGTTCGGTAGCCCCGGCGTCGAGCGTCGCCGGGTCGAGAAAGAAATCGAGCCCGGTCATGTGGGCGCTGATGACCTTTGCCCCGCCGCCGGCTCCGCCGAGGAGCTGTTCGATCACATAGGGCACCACCTTCCGGCTGATGCCCTTCATCGAGATCGGAGCGAGCGGACGGGCGACGACCAGGTCGCGCACCAGGCCGTAGGTTTCGTAGCTGGCGACGATCTGGCCCGGTTCGGCGGCGGACTGAAGCCGGGAGGCGAGATTGGCCTCGGCGCCGATGATCGTATAGTCCATGCGCTCGCTGCTGCCGAAATTGCCGACATCGCAATAGCCCGTATTGATGCCGATGCGGACCTGGAACGGCTGCTCGATGCCTTGCCGGCGCCATTTGACATTGAGTTCCGCGACCCGGCGCTGCATGTCCACGGCCATGGCAATGCAGGCGAGCGCGTCCTCGGCCACGCCCTTGGTTTCGGGATCGCCGAAGAAGATCAGGATCGCGTCGCCGATGAACTTGTCGATGGTGCCGCCATGCTTGAGGGCGATGGCGGACATTTCGGTGAAATACTCGTTCAGCAGCTGGGTGATCTCCTCCGGCTGGAGCCTTTCGGCCGTGGCCGTGAAGTCCTTGATGTCGGAGAAGAAGATGGTGAGCTTCTTGCGCTGGGTGTGGACGACCACGTCCTTTTCGCCGCTGAAGATGCTCTTGTAGACCTGGGGCGAAAGGTAGTGGGAGATCTTCTCGGCGATGGCGGCGAGGAAATCATTGGCCGACTGGAGCCTTTGATTGATGCGGGCGATGAGGGCGGACTGCCGGTCCTGCAGTACGATGAACCCGGTCCCGGACGCCGCCATGAAGGCAAAGTAGATCAGCAGATACTTGAACGAGAGCAGGTTTTCGGCGATCGGCTGGGTGACCGTCACCTCCTGAATTCCGCGCACGTCGCCCACCTTCCAGTCCCGCTTGGGGCTGTCGGGATGGGTGTTGTGGCAGGCGACGCAGGCCGGACCCATGACGATCGGGGCGATAAGCCTGATCCGGCTGTCGAACAAGGAGGCCTTCACCTCGGTCATCAGCGACTTGGGGTCCTGGCGAAGCGCTGCCAGGGAGCCGCGCTCGAAATCGTCCATCGCATGCGGCGCGCGGCCCTTGAAGGGATAGTCGGAGATGAAGCGATAGACGATGTTGTGCTGCTGCTCGCTGACGACCTGGCCGAGCTCGAGGGAGAGCGTCGCCGGGATTGGGATCGCGCCCGGGATGTCGGCATAGTTGTGCACGACCTGGGTCGATCCGGGCGAGGCCAGGACCCGGGCGACGATATTGCGGGCGTAGTAGCTGCGGAAGCTGGTGATCAGCGAGTTGAGGTCGTTCGCCTGTCGCTCCAGCAGATTCTCGGAGATGTGACGAAGATCCAGCCATACCGCGAGCGGCAGGCCGATCAGCAGGGCGACCACGAGGCCGATCAGTACGATCCGCTTGGCTTGCGCGTCGCCCCCCGGGGCCTTTTCCATGATGCCTTTCGCTCCGCTCCCGACGACCAGGGGAAGTATTATAGGCCGTCGGGGCTGAGGAAAGGTTACCGCTTCTAAC
>Ga0265313_10002274_pt1 | contig 16848 bp, 17 predicted proteins | sample 4123metaG_FD_203122 | JGI IMG/M metagenome (GOLD analysis project Ga0265313, IMG submission 203122) | Rhizosphere microbial communities from Carex aquatilis grown in University of Washington, Seatle, WA, United States - 4-1-23 metaG | ecosystem: Host-associated > Plants > Roots > Rhizosphere >...
GCTGATGAGCGCTACCACGAGCGTCGCGAAGTAGGGGATGGACTGGATCAGCAGTACCGCGATCCATACCGACACATCGCGCAGGTCGTCGGCCACGTCCAGGTACACCGCCAATGCCGCCAGCCACAGGCCCAGCATCATCAGGAGTTCTTCGCGGCTGTCCATGAGCGCCTGCAGCCAGGCATGTTTGGCTACTTGCTTGGGAGTGCGGAAGAACGGCTGGTTGCGGGTGAAGAGACCGGTCAGCACCGCGAGGCCGATGGTGTGGCTCAAGGCCAGCCCCGTGATCGCGGCGGAGAAGGTCTGGCGCGCGCTGGCGCCTACCCGGGTGCTGTAGAGATGCACCAGCTTCACCAGCTTGAATGCGAACAGCGCCAGCGGCAGCGCCGAGAAGATCATCAACGGCGGATCGATGTCGTGGGGGAAGAGCGCCATGCCCACCGACCAGCCCATGGCGGCGATGTTGAATATCATGTTGAAGCCGTCGGAGAGCCAGGGCAGCCAGCCTGCCAGGAAGTGGTAGCGCTGCCCGAGCGTGAGACCGCTCTTGCCGAACAGGTTCCCCGCGTGGTGCTTGAGTATCTGCACCGCACCGTAGGCCCAGCGGAAGCGCTGCTTCTTGTAGTCCAGCAAGGTGTCGGGCATCAGGCCGCCACCATAACTGCGCGGAATGTAGGCGGCCTCGTAACCGGCCTCGAACACCTTGAGACCCAACTCCGCATCCTCGGTGATGCACCATTCCGACCATGCACCCACCTGCTCCAGCACCCGGCGCCGCATCATGGTCATGGTGCCGTGCTGGATGATGGCGTTGCGCTCGTTGCGGGTGATCATGCCGATGTAGAAGAAGCCGCGGTACTCGGCGTGGCACATGGCCTTGAAGGCGTTGGCGCCCGCGTCGCGGTAGTCCTGCGGCGCCTGCACGATGCCCATGCGCGGGTTGGCGAACAGCGGCGCCAGGTCGCGCAGCCAATGCGGGTCCACCACGTAATCGCTGTCGATCACCGCCACGATGTCGGCATCGGGCGCGGTGTGCCTGAGTGCGAAGTTCAGGGCGCCCGCCTTGAAGCCGGCCAGCGGCGCCACGTGGAAGAAGCGGAAGCGGGCCCCCAGCTTGCGGCAGTGCTCCTCGACGGGCTTCCAGGTGGCCTCGTCCGGCGTGTTGTTGTCGATCACCAGCACCTCGAAGCGCGGGTAGTCGAGTCGCGCCAGCGCGTCGAGGGTCTGCTTGAGCATCTCCGGCGGTTCGTCGTAGGCAGGCACCTGCACCGAGACCATGGGCAAGTCATCGTCACGCGCCTGGAGCGGCTCGAAGGCGCGCCGGCGCATGGTCACCCAATGGGCTTCCGCCCACTCGTGGGTCTCGGTGAGCAGCACCAGCACCACGCCCACCATGCCCACGAACAGCAGCAGTCCCACCGCCACGTTGGTGACGGTCAGGTATTGCTGGGTGTAGTCGTAGAACACCCACACCATGGTGGTGGTAGCGGTGTACACCACCACCGCGATGAAGCTGCGGCCGCGTTTCTGCAGGGTATGGCTGCGGCCCAGGATCAGCATCAGCAGTACCAGGGAGATCAGCACCGAGAACCCGGCCAGCATCGGCCACGCGGGGATGCGGACGATGGGACTGCGCATGGCGAACTTCTGCTGGCGGTTCACGTCCCACACGCCCCAGTAGGCGCCCACCGCGCCCTCGGTCTGTTCCTTCCAGGGCTGGTCGAAGGCTTCCATGATGCCGTAGGTCCATTCGCGCTTCTGGGCCAGGGCGATGAAGCGGCGCAGAAACATGGCCTCGTTGGCCGTGGAAGCCACCGCCGCGTGGCGGGTGCGGCCATAGGAGGGCCAGCCCACCTCGTCGATGATGATGGGCTTGTCCGGATAGCGCTTCTCCAGGTCGCGCATACGGTCATCGATGTAGTCCACCGCCTGGTTCACGTCCACGCCTTCCCAGTAGGGCAGCATGTGCACGCCCAGGAAGTCCACGTGGTCCACCAGTTCCGGATGCAGCATCCAGGTGCTCCAGGTCTCGGCGGTGCCGACGGGCTGGCGCACCGAGCCGCGCACGCGGTCCAGATAGGCGATCAGGTCCTCGGTGGGCAGGATGCCGGTGAGCACCACTTCGTTGCCGACCAGCACCTGCTTCACGTCAGGGTTGTGGTTGGCCGAGTAGATGAGTTGCTTGATCTGCTCCTCGCTCTTCTGCTTGTCGGAGTCCACCCAGGCGCCCAGCATCACGTTCATGTGATATGGCGCGGCCAGCTCAGGGATGCGGCCGATGCTGCCTTCCATGGTGTAGGTGCGGATGGAGTCGGTCTTGCCCTTCAGGAGCCTGAGGTCGGCATCGATTTCGCTCTCGGTGGGGAAGCGATGGGCGATGGCGTCCTCGCCGGGGTAGAACGGCGAGAAGGAGAAGCGCTGGATGCGGTCCGGCCAGGGGGCTTCATGGTCCGGTTGGTTGAACCAGGCCCATACGCTCACCGTGAGGGCGGCTACCGATGCAGCGATGACGAGACTGGAAGCGCGCATGGGCTAGATGCGGTGCGCGGCCAGGAGCTCGCGCGTCTCGGGGCGTACGCCGCGCCACAGTTGGAAGGCTTCCGCCGCCTGCTCCACCAGCATGCCCCAGCCGTCGTGGATGCGGGTGCAGCCCTCGCGTTCCGCCCACAGCATGAACACCGTGGGCCGGTCGGAGTAGAAGAGGTCGTAGCAGAGCGCCTGTGGCGCGAGGCTGTCGTGGGGCAGGCGCGGCATCTCGCCCGCCAGACTCGCCGAGGTGGCGTTCAACACCAGGTCGAAGTCGCCGCGGATGGTGTCCATGCCGCCGCCGCGCACACCCTGGGTCACGTGGCGCTCGGCGAGCTTCTCGGCGCGCTCCGGCGTGCGGTTGGCGATGTGCACCAGCGCCGGATGCTCCTCCAGCAGCGCCGCCAGCACGCCGCGCGCGGCACCGCCGGCGCCCAGGAGCAGCACGCGTTTGCCGCGCACCGTGACCTTGTGGTTGTAGCGCAGGTCGCGCATGAGTCCAGCGCCGTCGGTGTTGTCGCCGACGATCGTGCCGTCCTCCTGCACCGCCAGGGTGTTCACGGCACGGGCCTTCTTGGCGCGGGGCGTGAGCGAATGGCTGAGCGCGAAGGCCTGTTCCTTGAAGGGCAGCGTCACCGAGAGTCCCTTGCCGCCGCCGGCCAGGAAACCGCGCAGCGCGGCGATGAAGCCGTCGACCGGCGCGTCGATGCGGCTGTACTCCAGGTGCTGGCCGGTCTGGCGCGCGAAGGCGGCGTGGATGCCCGGCGAGAGGCTGTGCTCCACGGGATGGCCGATGATGGCGTAACGATCGGTGGCGGAAGTGGACATAGACGAACCTAGACGGCGCCTTCCTTTATCCAGACGGCGGCGCGCTTGGCGAAATAGGTGAGGATGCCGTCGGCACCGGCGCGCTTGATGGCGGTGAGGGCTTCCAGCGCGCAGGCCTTCTCATCCAGCCAGCCGTTCTGGGCGGCGGCCATGAGCATGGCGTACTCGCCGCTCACCTGGTAGACGAAGGTGGGCGCGCCGTAACGGTCCTTCACGCGCCGCACGATGTCGAGGTAAGGCAGGCCCGGCTTCACCATCACCATGTCGGCGCCCTCGGCGAGGTCGAGCCCCACTTCGCGCAACGCTTCGTCGCTGTTACCGACGTCCATCTGGTAAGTGTGCTTGTCGCCCTTGCCCAGGCTCTTGGCCGAGCCCACCGCGTCGCGGAAGGGGCCGTAGAAGCTGGAGGCGTACTTGGCCGAGTAGGCCAGGATGCGGGTGTGCACGAAGCCTTTCTCTTCCAGCGCCTCGCGGATCGCGCCCACGCGTCCGTCCATCATGTCCGAGGGTGCCACCACGTCGGCGCCGGCCTCGGCGTGGGACAGCGCCTGGCGCACCATCACCTCGATGCTGGCGTCGTTCTGCACGTAGCCCCGCTCGTCGATGATGCCGTCCTGGCCGTGGGTGGTGAAGGGATCCAGCGCCACGTCGGTGATGACGCCGAGGTTGGGGAACTCTTTCTTCAGGGCCCGGGTCGCCTCCTGGGCGAGGCCCTTCGCGTTGTACGCCTCCGCCGCGTCCAGGGACTTCCTGGACTCGGGCGTGACCGGGAAGAGCGCGATGGCGGGGATGCCGAGCTGCAGACACTGTTCGCCTTCCCTGAGCAGGAGGTCGATGCTCACCCGTTCCACGCCGGGCATGGAAGCCACGGCTTCCCGCTGGCCCTTGCCCTCGATGACGAACACCGGATAGATGAGGTCGTCCACGGAAAGCCGGGTCTCACGCATCAAGCGGCGCGAGAAGGTGTCCCGGCGCATGCGGCGCGGGCGTACGGCGGGATAGCCGCCACGGGGTCGGGTAGGCGTCTTCACGGGTCTGGGCTATTCCTGGTGGGCCTTAAAGCTGCAAAACCGGGCCAAATAGGGTAAAACAAACCCGCCGGATGAGCCAGTTAACCCGTTGGAAATAGAAGGTTACAAAGCCTCATGTCCGCCTCCCCAGCTGCTTTAGACGAGCGAAACCGGCATCTGACCGACCTTCTGCATGCCTGCGCCCAAGGCCGCCAGGCGGCCTTCCAGGAGCTCTATCAGCAGACCTCCCCGCAACTGTTTGCCGTCCTGGTACGTATCTTGAAGCGCAGGGACCTGGCGGAAGAGGCCCTCCAGGACGCGCTACTCAGCGTATGGCGCAATGCCGGCAGCTATGTAGCCGAGAAGGGCGCCCCGATGACGTGGATGGTCTCCATCTGCCGCTATAGGGCACTCGACATGCTGCGCCGCGAGAAGCGCGAGGTGTCCCTGGACATGGCAAGAGAGGACCTGGACGAGGACGGCATAAGCGAACAGGAGGCCGTCACCAGCGAAGTGTCGGTGAGCAAGGCGGAGGAACGCGCACTTGAGGATTGCATGCAGCGTCTGAACGACGGACAACGGCGTAGCGTCAGGCTCGCCTACGTGGACGGCTGCACCCATGAGGAGATCGCGGCCAGGACCGGCTCACCCGTGGGCACCGTGAAGAGCTGGGTGCGGCGCGGGCTCGAGAGCCTGAAGCGCTGCCTGGAAGCCACATGAACTATTCCGATCCCAGACTGCAGAACCTGCTGGCCGGCGAGTACGTGCTCGGCCTCTTGCGCGGCCCTGCGCGCCGGCGCTTCGAGCGCCTGGCGATGGGCAGCCGCACGCTGTCTGCCGAGGTGACGGCCTGGGAGGGTCGCTTCGCCCAATGGGCGCTCCGCCTGAAACCCATCGAGCCACCTGGCTACGTCGAGTGGCGCCTCATGGGCCGCGTGCGCGCCGAGTCGCGTCCGCGCGGCGAGCGCCTGCGCAACACCTTCTGGCGCAGCTGGGCGGTGGCCGCCACCGTGGTGCTGGCGGTCATCATCGTCACCGAGAAGTCCACGCCGCCGGCACAGCAGAAGGCGGCGGAGTTCGCGCTCATGGCCGATGCCAAGGGCAATCCTCTGTGGCTCATCAGCGTGCACCCCGAAGCCAACCGCGTGGACATGAAGGCGGTGACGCCGAACCCGGTGCCTGCCGGCAAGTCCTATGAACTGTGGATGATCCCCGACGGTGGCAAGCCCGTGCCCATGGGCCTCATGAATGAGACCGGCCAGGCCAGCGAGACCATCAGCGCGGATCTGGTGAAACGGCTCGCGGGCGCCAAGGCCCTGGCCATCTCACTGGAGCCCCAGGGCGGTTCCCCCACCGGCCAGCCCACCGGGCCGGTCCTGTGGGTGGCGCCGCTGGTCAACACCTGATGTCCGAGCCGCGTAATAAAGCCGCCTCCGGCGCGGTCTCTGCACCCATGGGAACGCATCAGCACCGTTTCGAGATGCTGGCGCGGGCGCAGGTGCCGGGCCTCTACCGTTATGCCTACTGGCTCTGCCGCGACCGCGCCCTGGCCGAAGACCTGGTGCAGGAGACCCTGTTGCGCGCCTGGCGGTCCCTGGATTCCCTGCGCGAGGAGGCCGCGGCGCGCCGCTGGCTGATCACCATATTGCGGAACGAGTTCATGCGTGAATTATCCAAGCGCCGCGACACGGTGGCGATAGACGACCTGCCCCTGGTGGACCACACCGCCAACGTGGGTGGCAGCGACACCGACATGTTCGACGTGCGCCGCGCCCTCACCAAGCTCGCCCCCGAGTACCGCGAGCCCCTGGCCCTGCAGGTGCTGATGGGCTGCACCACCCAGGAGATCGCCGAGATGCTGGAGCTGAACCAGGGCACGGTGCTCACGCGCCTGCACCGGGCCCGCAACCAGCTGCGTGAACACTTGGGGCTGAAGGGCGACGCGATCGGGGAGGGCGCCGCATGAGCACGCCCGTGACCTGCCTCGACGTGCGCCGCATGCTCATGGCCGAGCCCCAGCGCCGTGACGCGGGCATCGCCGAACACCTCAAGGATTGCCCCGGCTGCGCCGGCTTTGCCCGCGAGATGCTGGCCCTGGATGCGCGTCTGGAAGCCGCCTTCAAGGTGCCGGTGCCGGAAGGCCTGGAGGCGCGCATCGCCCTGGACGGCTCGCTCAAGAACCGCCGCCGTCCCCTGCGCCCCTGGATGGCGCTGGCCGCCAGCGTGGTGATGGTGGGCCTGCTCACCACGTTCGTCTGGCGCCATGAGCATCCTTCCGATGCGGTGCTGGCCGCGGCCGTGGTCAAGCACATCGAGAACCCGGACGAGGCGGACGCCATCAAACCCGACCAGGCACTGTTGCATGACGCCGCCTATGTGCAGGGCGTGATGCACACCGCCGGCGCTAGCTTCCAGGGCGGCATGGACGACGTGACCTACGCCCAGGTCTGCCTGTTCCGCGGCGAGCGGGTGGCGCACCTGGTGGTGCACGGCGCCAACGGGCCTGTCACCATCATGTTATTGAGGCACACCCACGTGGACCACACCGTGCCGGTGGACGAGGACGGCTTCCATGGCGTCATCGTGCCCGCCGGCAAGGGCAGCATCGCCATCGTCACCAATAACAACACGCCGGTGGTACCGATGGAGCAGGAGCTCACCTCCAAGGTCGACTGGACCTTGTGACCAGCTTGCCGTCCCGGACCTTGCCCGGGATCGCTCTCCGCGTCTTCTTGCCTCTCACCTTCCTCGATTGAGCCATATGGCCGCCGGATATTTTCGCCGGCAGGCAACCCTTCGCTCCTCCCATGCACCTTAACTAGCATGAGCGGCCTCTTCAGTCAGCCCGTCGACGAGGCGGTGATCGCGGCGGCGCGGGCGGGGGACAAGCAGGCCCAGGCCAAGCTCTATGCCCTCTTCGGCACCGCCGTATTCACCCTGGCACGGCGGATCCTGGGCCGGCCCGAACCTGCCGAGGACGTGTTACAGGACACCTTCGTGGACGTGGTCCAGCAACTTAAGGGTTTCCGCGGCGAAGCGCCCGTGGGCATGTGGATACGGCAGATCGCGGTGAACAAATGCCTGATGCAGGTGCGTTCGCCCTGGCATCGCCTGCGGACGCAGGTCGGGGACGAGCCTCCTGGCATGTCGCTGGAGGAGTGGTCTCAGGATGATGGCAGCAGGTCGCAGGATCAGCTCGATGTGGAGCGCGCGTTGGCGGAGTTGCCGCCGGAATCCCGTACGGTGCTGTGGCTGCACAGCGTGGAAGGCTATACCCACCAGGAGATAGCGCGATTGATGGGCATCACGGCCAATACCTCCAAGTCCAAGCTGGCCAGGGCCTACAGACGCCTTCGTCTGTGGACTCTATCGAATACAGGTGACGGACATGCATCCGACGCTTGAAGCGCTCATCGCGCTGGACGATGCCGCGAGTCCGCCTGGCGTCGGGGCGCACGTGCGTACCTGTGCCGATTGCAGACGGGTGCTCGCTGAGTTGGAGACGATACGCGTCGAGTTGAAAGCACGGCCACAGTTCACGCCGCCGTCCGGCACTTGGGAGCGGGTGATGACGCGCGCCGCGCGGAAGACGGCCCTATGGTCGCGACGCGTGACCGGGCTCGCCCTGGCTGCATCGCTGGTACTGGCTATGGCGATCGGGATCGTCTATCGCCATACGTTCCCGGGATCGCATCCGGTCGTTGGTGCCGACACAGCTATGAGCCGGTTGATCGCCCAGTCCCAGTATCTGGAGCGCGCCCTGGATTCAGCGGCCTCTTCGCATGCCGCTGGCATGGGCTTGCAGCCGGCCGTGCAGGCGTTGCAACAGCGGGTCGCGGATATCGACTATGCCATCGCCGGCGCCCCGCAAGGCACCTCGACGGAGGCGCTACGCCATCTGTGGGAGTTGCGCGTGACCGTCTTGCGTACTTTGTTGGAGGTGCGCCAGGTTCAGGTGGCGCGCCCCAAGGCCTGATATGGAGAAGTCCATGAAAGCGCTACCGTTGCTACTGATATCGGCCATCGCCAATATCGCCGTCGCTGACCCCGCTCCTGGGGCGCAACTCCAGTCGCAGATCGCCGCCATCCAGGCCGAGATGCAGGCCGCCGGGCACGATGTCTCGGGCCTGGTGCGACTGCAGATGTGGATGGATCAGCACGCGGGCGAAGGGAGCAAATCCTGGTCCGGAGCAAGCCTGGGCATCGTGGCCGCCTATTCCGGCGATGAAGGGGTGCGTGTCTCCGCGCTCGTCCAGGGCGGTCCGGCAGGCCAAGCCGGCATCCGGTCCGGCGACACGATCACTGCCATCGGCGCCAGCGCATTGGCGGCTGATCCGCTGATGATGCCAATAGAGAAATACCGCGCAAGCCTGGATGCACTCAAGTCCGGCACCCCGGTGACTGTCAGCTATCTGCGTGCCGGTGTCCCCGGCCATGCCACCGTCGTGGCAGGGGCGCTGGATCGCGCCGAGGTGCAGTCGCAACTTGAGTCGGCGCAGACAGTGCTCAGCGTCGACAGCCAGCGTCTCTCGGAACTCGTGGCGAAGGATATGGCTCTGCGATCGCCGCCCGCGGCGCGCACGATGCTTGGCATCGTGCTGGATACCACGGGGGTGATCCCTGACGGAGTGCGGGTAGCGGCCGTCACGCCGGGTGGCCCGGCCAACGCGGCTGGCCTCAGGAGCGGCGATGTGATCATGGCCATCGATGGCGAATCGCTCGCCGGGCGGAGCGACTCACCGCCGATCGCGGTTTTCCACCGTCTCACGGAGAGTGCGAAGCCAGGCGATAGGGTGAAGCTGGAGTACAGCCGCGCCGGGAAACCCGCTGCCACGGAGATCAGAGTGCCTGCCGCGGGTCCTGAACCGCCTGTCTGAGACGGCGTCCATGTGCGCTGTGCTTCCTCCAAACTAGATAAAAGAGATACCCATGAACAACTCTGCATCGATATTGGTGCTAGCTGTCTGCGGCCTGCTGTTCGGCATCACCTCTCTTGCGGCTGTCCCTTCCGATGTCACAGCCTATATCCACGGTCAGTGGTGGGATGGACAGCGCTTCGAGCCCGGCGATCGTTATGTGCAGGACGGCCTGTTCGTGTCGAAGCCCGCCGCGTCGCCGGCCCGCAGTGTGGACCTGCATGGCGACTACGCGGTGCCGCCCTTCGGCGATGCCCATAACCACATGCCCGGCTCGCCCGCGGCCTTCAACAGCGCGGCGCTGGATGCGGGCGTCTTCTACTTCATGAACCCCAACATCATGGCCAGCGTGGTGCCGGGTACGCGCGCCTATCTGGCCGCGCCGGGACGCATCGATGCCAAGTTCGCCATCGGCGGCATCACCGCGCCGGGCGGTCATCCCGAGAAGCTCTACCAGGACATCCTCACCAAGTATGTCTACACGGACATGAAGCCGGAGCAGATGGTGGGTGACGCTTTCAACTACGTGACAAAGGCCGCCGACATCGATCCCGTCATGGACAAACTGGTGGCGGAACACACGGACTTCGTGAAGATCTTCCTGTTGTATTCCGAGGATTTCGCCAAGCGCAAGGATGATCCCGCCGTCCGCGGCGACAAGGGGCTCGATCCGGCACTGGTGCCGGCTATCGTCGCTGCCGCGCATAAGCGGGGGCTCAAGGTGGCGGCGCACATCGAGACCGCGGCGGACTTCCGCGTGGCGGTCGCCGCCGGGGTGGATGAGGCGGCACACATGCCTGGCTATGTGGCGTTGGAAGACCCTGTCTCCAAGTACGCCATCACCGACGCGGATGCGGCGGCCAAGGCGCACATCACCGTGGTCACCACCTCTTGGCTCGGGGGCAACACCCGTGACCCGGCGAAGCGGCTGCCGGAGGTGCAGGCCATGCAGCGGGCCAACCTGCAGAGACTCCAGGCAGCCGGCGTGCCGCTGATCCTGGGCACGGACGGCGATGCGGGCGGCGTCGTAAAGGAGGCGCAGTACCTGGTGGACCTCGGCGTGCTGGATGCGCCTACTGCACTGCGGCTGCTCTGCGTCGACACACCCCGCTTTATCTTCCCGGAGCGGAAGCTCGGGGTGCTGGAGCCCGGCTACGAGGCGAGCTTCCTGGCGTTCTCAGCCGATCCCACCAGGGATATCGGTAACGTGCACAAGATCGATCTGCGAGAGAAGCAGGGGCTTGTGCTGAAGCCGGGAGAGCATTGAGATGCGGCGGCTTGGTATCGCGTTCCTGTTGTCATCGCTGGCGATGTGCGCCGCCTGCATCGCAGCGGTGGCGCCTGTCCCCGAGACGCATCCAGTCATGGATGAATACTTCGGTACGCGCCTGATGGATCCCTATCGTTGGCTGGAGGACGCGGGATCTCCGGCGACGAAAGGCTATCTCGAGGCGCAGAGCGGGATCACGCAAGCCGCATTGCGGCGCCTCGCCGCTCCGCGCGATGCTCTGCTGTTGCGGCTACAGCAACTGGATCATGCAGCGGACCGGGTGCCGATCCCGGCGAGCTATGAGGCGCGCACGGTGATGTTGGCCGGCGGATCGCTCTTCTACAAGAAACTTCGTGCTGGAGCTTCCGCGGCCGGGCTCTATATGCGCGGCTATCACGGGCAGGATGAGCGTGAACTGGTGGATCCCTCGCGATTCGCTTCTCCGGGCAAACCGGCGAGCATCGCCTATTTCTCGCCTTCCCCGGATGGCCGCTACGTCGCGTTCGGCATATCCCAGGGCGACGAGCGGATATGGATCCACGTGATGCGTGCCGATGACGATGTCCTGCTCCCGGAGAGCATCCCGGACACCACTGCGGCCAACCTGGATTGGGCGGATGCGACGCACCTGCTCTATGTGCGCCCGGCAGACACGGCCGGGCCGGTGGCCGCCTATGACCGCGCCTCCGCGTATCTGCATACGGTAGGTGATGACTACAGCCATGATCGCCGGCTGTTCGGTTACGGCCATTCCGCCGCCATCCCTTTCAGCGGGCATGATTTCGCGTATCTGGTGCATCCTGCCGGTTCAAGCTATATCGTGGCCGTCATGACCTATGGCGACCAGTATGACCACAAGGTCCTCTATGCGGTGCCGCTCGGGGACGTGCTGCAAGGTCGCGCGTCCGTCTGGCGCCGGATGACCAGGCCAGGTGACGCGGTGGACGATTTCGAGGTGCATGGTACGACCGTCTTCGTGTTGACCCACAAGCATTCTTCCAACCGCGAGATCCGCGCGTTCAGTCTCGTGGATGGAGGGTTCGACAATTCAGTGCAGACCGTTCCCGTGAGCGGGCGCGTCATCTCGGCGTTGGCTGCCGCGGACGATGCGTTGTACGTCACCGACCTCGACGGAGCGACGAACCATCTCCGGCGCCATGCCTATGGCCCGGGAGGGGGCACCAGTGAAGTGCCGTTGCCTTATGCCGGGGCCGTGACGGTGACCACCCGGCCGGATGAGTCGGGGGCGCTGATATCCGAGACGTCCTGGACCCATAGCGGTGCCTGGTTCCGCTTGACGGCCGATGGCGGTTTCACCGATACGGGGTTGCAGCCGCCGGACCCGGCCGACTTCTCGCAGGTGGTCGCTGAGGAAGTGAGCGTCCCCAGCACCGGAGGAGTGCACGTGCCATTGTCCATCGTGCACCTGCGCGGCATCCGCCTCGATGGCGGGCACCCGCTTTGGCTGGAGGGATACGGCGCGTATGGCGGCGTCTTGCAGCCCGGCTTCGATGCCGGCTTGCTCGCCTGGCTGGAACGGGGCGGCGTATATGCGGTGGCCCACGTGCGCGGTGGCGGCGAATACGGAGAGCGCTGGCATCGGGATGGGATGTTGGGACGCAAGCAGCATGGCGTGGACGACTTCCTCGCCTGCGCAGACTGGCTGGTGAGTGCCGGCTATAGCAGCCCCGCGCACATGGCGGCGGTGGGAGCCAGTGCAGGCGGGTTGCTGGTGGGTGACGCCATAACCCAGCGGCCTGAGGCTTTCGCCGCAGCGCTGGATATCGTCGGTCTCTCGGACCTGCTGCGCTTCATGCGCAGTCCCAACGGCAGCTTCAACGCGAGGGAATTCGGGGACATCGATACGCCGGCAGGGTTCCGGGCACTCTACGCCGTAGACCCCTACCAGCACGTCCGGCCCGGCGTGCGCTATCCCGCGGTATTGCTCACCGGAGGCATGCACGATTCGCGCATACCGGTCTGGGAGCCCGCCAAGATGGCGGCGAGACTGCAGGCGGCCAGCGTGTCCGGGAAGCCCGTGCTGCTCTACGTGGATCAGGCGGGCGGTCACGGCCTGGCCACTTCGCAGGGCGAAGCCGAGGAGCAGCGCGCGGATTGGTATGCCTTCCTGCTCTGGCAACTGGGGGATCCCGGTTTTCAGCCACACTGAGGCCGAGTCTGGAGTTTCAGGGCCCGACCGGCAGGGCGAGAGCTTTATAATGACGACCTGTCTCCCAAGGCCGTCATATGAAGATCATCGATCGCATCCTCGTCGCGGACCTGCACCTGAAAGCCGCGTCCTCGCCGCGCTTGCGTACCCATTTCAACCTGCATCCCAGCCACGTGGACCCCATCCAGCGCATGTGCATGGCCATGGAGCCGCGCACCTACGTGCGCCCGCACCGTCATCCGGACAAGTGGGAGTTGCTGCTGATCGTGAGCGGCGACATGAAGGTCATCTACTTCGACGACCATGGGAAAGTCACCGCCGTGACCCGCCTCAAGGCCGGCGGCGAGACCTTGGGGCTTGAGACGCCCGCCAATACCTGGCACGGCATCGTGACCCTGGCGCCCTCGACTGTCGTGTTCGAGTGCAAGCACGGTCCTTACGTGCCCACGGAAGAGAAGGACTTCGTGGCCTGGGCTCCCGCCGAGGGCCATGCCCGCTGTGCCGAGTTCGAAGAATGGTTTAAAAGCGCGCGGGTCGGTGATACGCCACCGTCATTCAAAATCTGATGAAAAGAAAGCAAGCCAGAAGCGTCGCGAGCGCAGGCAGGACGAGGCGCGCGAGGCGAGCGCCCGGAGCGTACTCTTCAGTACGTGAGGAGCGCGAGCCGGAGCGCAACAAAGTCATGCCAAGCGCAGCAGCTTCTGGCGATAGCAAAGTTAGGTGCCGTTGGGCGCCGCCGGATGATGCGCTTTACACCGCGTATCACGATGAAGAATGGGGGGTGCCGGTACACGACGACAGGCTGCTGTTCGAGTTCCTGATCCTGGAAGGCGCCCAGGCGGGCCTCTCCTGGTCCACCATCCTGCACAAGCGCCAGAACTACCGTAAGGCCTTCGCCCGCTTCGATGCGAAGAAGATGGCTAAGTTCACCAAGAAGGACGTGGCGCGATTGATGCAGGATGCGGGCATCGTGCGCAACCGCCTCAAGATCGAGAGCAGCATCAGCAATGCCAAGGCCTTCCTCGAAGTGAAGAAGGAATTCGGCAGCTTCGATGCGTACATCTGGTCCTTCGTGGGCGGCAAGCCGCTGCTCAACCGCTGGCGCACCGGCGCCCACGTGCCGGCCCGCACCGAGATCTCCGACAAGATGAGCAAGGATCTGAAGAAGCGCGGCTTCCGCTTCGTGGGCAGCACCATCTGCTATGCCTATATGCAGGCGACGGGCATGGTCAACGATCATTCCACTGCTTGCTTCAGGCACAAACGTAAGTGAGCCCACTCGTCACGGTGATCGTGGTGCTCACGGGCGGTGTGCTCGCGGGCGTCATCGGTTCCCTGACGGGTCTGGGCGGCGGCTTGGTGATCGTGCCGATGCTGACGCTGGTGCTGCACATGCCCTTGCCCCAGGCGGTGGGCGTGAGCCTGTTCGGCGTCATCGCCACCTCCGTGGGGGCGGCGCCCCGCTTCGTGGGCACGGGCCTCTCCAACGTACGCGTGGCCCTGTTCCTGCAGGTGGCCGCGTCCTCCGGCGCGCTCCTGGGAGCCCTGGTGGCTCATAACGTGCCCGCCCGGGTCCTGTTCCTGATCTTCGGCCTGGTGATGCTCTATTCGGCCGTGATGTCCTTCCTGCCCACCCAGCACGACGATGCGGGTGCCCCGGCGGACTCGCCTCTCGCGGCGCGCCTGCGCCTCGCCAGCCGTTACAAGAGCGGCGACAAGTGGATCGACTACAAGGTGCAGGGCGTGACACCGGCCTTCGGCATCATGGTGGGGGCGGGCATGCTCTCGGCCATGCTCGGCATCGGCTCCGGGGTGTTCAAGGTGCTGGCCATGGACAAGCTCATGCGCCTGCCCTTCAAGGTCTCCACCGCCACCTCCAACTTCATGATCGGCATCACCGCAGCGACGAGCGCCGGCTACTACCTGGCCCACGGCGAGGTGCAGCCCATCATCGCGGGGCCGGTGATCCTGGGTGTGCTGGGCGGCGCCTACATGGGCGGCCACTGGATGACCACGCTGCCGGTGCAGCAGCTCCGGCGCGTGTTCGCGGTGGTGTTGAGCTTCGTGGCCCTGGACATGCTGCTGAAAGGCGTCGGTGTATGAGCGAACGCCTGGAAGCCCAGCGCCGGCTCATCACGGTGTGGATACTGCGCACCAGCATCGGCCTGTCGGTGGCCTGCATCGCGGCGGGCCTCGCCGTGTTCCTGATCAAGGGCGCCGATTACCAGCCTCACACGCCCTCAGGTCCCATCACGGCGATATTGGCCTACGTCTGGCAGGAAGCCATGGGACTGCACGCCAGCGCTTTCCTGGATGCAGGCATCCTGGTGATGTTGTTCACGCCGCTGGCGCGGCTGGCGTCGGGAGTGGTGGCGAATGCACGGGCGAGGGATTGGCTCTATGTCGGGATAGGCGCGGTGGTCATCGCGCTCGTCCTGACCGGTTTGTTCACCGGACAAGACGCAGGCTGAGCCTATTTAGCGAACAGGTTTTTCATATCCCGGAATGCCTTGAATTCCAGGGCGTTGCCGCTGGGGTCCTTGAAGAACATGGTGGCCTGCTCGCCCACTTGGCCCTTGAAGCGGATGCCCGGCTCGATGATGAACTTCACCTTGCCCTTGAGTTGCTCCGCCAACTTCTCCCACTGAGCCCATTCCAGGATCACGCCGAAGTGCCGTACCGGCACGTCTTCGCCGTCCACCTTGTTTGTTGCAGCCGCGGCTTCGGCGGGCGCCAAATGCGCCACGATCTGGTGACCGTAGAGGTCGAAGTCGATCCATTCGCTGGATTCCCGGCCCGTGGGGCAGCCCAGGAGTCCCGCATAGAACTTGCGGGCTTCTTCCAAATCGCGCACGGGGAAGGCCAGATGGAAGGGTTGCATGCTCATACCCAATCCCTCGGTTTCAGGAACTTCTCATACAACTCAACCTCAGGCGATCCCGCTTCCGGTTTCCAATCGTATTCCCAGCGCACCAGTGGCGGTAGCGACATGAGGATGGACTCGGTGCGGCCGCCGGATTGCAGGCCGAAGTGGGTGCCCCGGTCCCATACCAGGTTGAACTCCACGTAACGGCCGCGGCGATAGAGCTGGAACTCCCGTTCCCGTTCGCCGTACTGGGTGTCGCGGCGCTTCTCGGCGATGGGCACATAGGCCGGCAGGAAGTGGTCGCCGACGCTCTGGGTGAAGGCGAAGGAGCGCTCGAAGCCCTCGGCGTTGAGGTCGTCGAAGAACAAGCCACCGATGCCACGGGCTTCGTTGCGGTGCTTGAGGAAGAAGTACTCGTCGCACCATTTCTTGTAGCGGGCGTAGGCCTCGGCGCCGAAGGAGGAGTCGCAAGCGTCCTTGGCGGTGGCATGCCAGTGACGCGCGTCTTCTTCGAAGCCATAGTACGGCGTGAGATCGAAGCCGCCGCCGAACCACCACACTGGCGGTTCGCCCTCCTTCACGGCGGAGAAGCAGCGCACGTTCATGTGCGCAGTGGGTACGTAGGGGTTCCAGGGATGCAGCACCAGGGACACCCCCAGCGCACGCCAGGCGCGGCCGGCGAGCTCGGGACGGTGCGCGGTGGCGGAGGGGGGCAGTTGCTTGCCCTGCACGTCGGAGAAGTTCACGCCGGCCTGTTCGAAGAGTGCGCCGTGGTGCAGCACACGGCTCTCGCCGCCGCCGCCTTCCTGGCGCGGCCAGGTGTCGTGACGGAAACGGCCCTTGCCATCCAGCTTCTCCAGCGTGGAGGTAATGGTGTCCTGGAGAGAACGAAGATAGGTCTCGACGGCCTGGATATCCATGATCGATATGGTATCAGCCGGCTCGCAATACCTTGCCGGTGAGGGCCTCTCTGATTTCAGTAGGCTTGTTCAGGCCGCCCACGGCGCCGGGCAGGATGTAGTCCAGGCCTGCGCCCAATTGCACCCGCGCCGCCAGCGCGGTGCGGGCCGGAGGCTGGCCACTGCGGTTGGCGCTGGTGGATATCAGCGCCATCCCTAACGCATCGCAGAGAGCCGAGACGACGGGGTGGGCGCTGACGCGCACGGCGATGGTCGTGCGCCCGCCCGAGAGCCAGAAGGGCAACGACGGCGCGGCGGGTACTACCCAGGTGACGGGGCCAGGCCAGCTGGCCTCGAGTTTCG
>Ga0265313_10002275_pt1 | contig 16846 bp, 16 predicted proteins | sample 4123metaG_FD_203122 | JGI IMG/M metagenome (GOLD analysis project Ga0265313, IMG submission 203122) | Rhizosphere microbial communities from Carex aquatilis grown in University of Washington, Seatle, WA, United States - 4-1-23 metaG | ecosystem: Host-associated > Plants > Roots > Rhizosphere >...
AGCGGCAATGGTGACTACAACGTCTGAGCCGGCGCCGCTGCGGCACGCATCGCCGCCTCGCGCCGGTCGAGCGTCTGCGTCACTTCGTCGAGCAGCCCGTTCAGCGACGCCGGATCGATCGAACGCACCCGATCGGCGATTTCGACCGTTGCGGCATCTTGAACTGCAACCTCGCCGCCGTCGGCCGATCTGTCCGCCGTCAGGACGCCGTGCGCTGCGAACGACTTGGGATCGGCAAAGCCGACTCGTAAGAGCAACTCGTCGATGCGCGATTGCACGTCGGCCGGAAACTCGCCATTCCCGCCCGCGACATTGACTAATGCTTCCCCTAGATAGGACCGAACGAATTCATCGGCGAGGCGCCGGTTGTTTTCACCGTCGTATCCGGGAAACGCCGCTATGCGCACGCGCAGCACGTCCAAGGAATCCATGGCTTGCTGCTTACGACGCCTGCGCGGCAAGGGCCTCGGCGGTGCTCTGGGAAGATAGTTGCGGTGAGCCTCGAGACCGGCGTGCGCGTCGACCCAATATCGCAGTCTAATGGCGGAGCGGCGCTGAGCTATCTATCGCGTGCGCCGATCTGCAACGTGTTCTTATCGCATCTCATCCTGCATGGATCGCTCTCGGCGACGCGCCGCAACGTCGTCGTCGCCCGCGACGGCGACGCAGTCCTGGGCGTCGCGTACTTCGGCCGCCAAATCACGCTTGCGGCCGAACCTCGAGCACTGGAGCCGTTTTCGCAATACGCGCAGCGCCGGCGCGGCGAACGGATGATCGTCGGTCCGCGCGAAACCGTCGCAGCCTATTGGGACCTCGTTCGTGAGTGGCACGAGCCGCCGCGGCTCGTACGCGAGCGCCAGCTCGTGATGGTGGTCGACCGTGACCGCCTGGTGAGGCAGAAGGACGGTGTCGTCGTGCGCAACGCGCGCGCCGGCGACCTGCGCGACGTGGCCGGCGCCTCGGCGGAAATGATCCGTCACGAACTGGGTTACGATCCACGCGCGTCGTCACCGGATTTTTCGGCGGGCGTGCGGCAAATGATCGAGCGAAACCTGTGGTGGATCGGCACGGAGAACGGCGAGCCGTGCTTCTTCTGCAACATCGGCCCGTGGTCCGAGCACACACTTCAGCTGCAAGGGATCTGGACGCCGCCGGCGATGCGCGGCCGCGGCTTAGCGACCGTTTCTCTGGCCTCTATCTGCGATCGCCTGCTGGAAATCTCGCCGACGCTCTCCCTTTATGTCAACGATTTCAACGCGGCCGCCATTGCCCTCTACCGGCGTATCGGCTTCGAGCACGTCGCCGATTTCCAGACCCTGCTCTTTTAATGAAGGCTGGTAAACGCGGACGACGCCGGCGGCCCTAGGCACCAGTAACCGCCGGCATCGGAGCCGCTGTCCTCAATGATTCCCGAGCAGTACTTGACAGCTGAAGTAGATCGAGCGGAACGGTAGACCGAACTGCTCGGGCGAGGAGTTGGCGAGATTGTCGTAGGTATCGTGAGGAAACGCGTAGTCGCCGACAACGTCGGTCGCCACGTGATACGCCGCCGTTCGCCTCCCGATTCGCACGATCGAGGTTCGCCCGCCTTAGATCGCTCGCGTCAGGACGAACGTCACCGCCGCACCTTGCAGTACGTAGGCGTTAGGCGTAATCATCGGCTCGCCGGGTAGCGTTCCATAGGGAACGCCCCCGCCGACAATGGTAAACGGATTGGCGTAAACGTTAGTCAGGTTCGTACCATAGAGACCAAACTCGTATCCGTTATAACGATACGAGACGTGGGCGTCGAGCGTGGCGTACGGGGAGCGATTAAGCTCGTTATAAAAGCCTTCCCAGTTGAGGCGCGCCCCATAGGCCAGACCGGCCGGCGGCGATTGCTCGTAGGCGAAATACGCTTTATGCAACGGTTGCCCAAGCGTCTGCTCGCCGACGACCAGCGTGCCGTCTTGGATGTTATCGGGAACCGACGTGAGATACGAGCTGTCCACGCTCCATCCCGCGCGCAGATGCGCGAAGGACGAGAGCAAATAGTCGCCGCTCAGTTCGACGCCGCGATAAACGGCGTTACCGGCGTTGACCGGATAGCTAAGCGGGCACGGCGTAGGGTTGCGTTTGGTCTGGCAGTGCGGTTCCGGATCGACCTCGAGCTGGTTCGCCGGCGAGCGAAGGTTGGTTTGATAGAAATCACCCGAGACTTTGAATGGATGCTTCCGAGAGCCGACGATCTGTTCGGCGCCGATATCGTAGTCCGTGGCGTGGTCCGGCTGCAAGTCTGGATTGCCGATGAAAATGACCCCGCCGATCGGCACGCGATCCTCGGGCGGCGGAACGACGAGTTCCGAGAGCTGCGGGGTTTGAAACGTCGTTCCGACCGACGCGCGCACCGCCGTGTTACCGGTCGGAGTCCAGACGATGCCCGCGCGCGGATCGAAGCTCGTTCCGAAACTGCTGTCGTTGCTGTAGTAGCCCGCAAGGGAAAAATGCAGCTCGCTCGACGGCTCGCCGTTATAGCGCAGGACGGCGTAACGTTGAACTTGCGAAAGACCGAGGGTCTGCACCGGCGGCTCCTCGGCATTCGGCACGACTTGCGCGAACGGCAGGCCGACGCCGCCGCGGGCCTCGGCCGTCACTTGCCCCTGCACGAAGTTGGTGTCGAGCGACTCCGTTCCGAGGTCGTATTTGAACGAGAGCGTGCCGTTGGAGAAGTGGTGGTCGATCTCCAGCCAATCGTCGCCGAGCAGGTCGCGCTGATTGTAGAGATAGGGCAGCGTCGTTTCGCCCGGACCGACGACGGACTGGGCCGAGAGCGTGGTCATATGGCTGAAGAGCGCGACCGTCGCGGGTGCGCCGTCTTCCAGTTGGTTCCCGAGCGGTACTTGCGCGTCGAATCCGTAGTTGGCGTTATGGGCTTGGAGGAAGGTGCCGGCAAAGCTTTGATACGGACTCGTCGGCTCGTCATCATCGTCTTGCGGTGAGAGGCCGCGCGAACGCGCATCGTCGCCGCCGCTTCCGGAAAAGCCCGGCGGCGTGTAGGTGGTCAGCAGCGCGGATTCGTCCTTGCTGATGTTTTGGTTGCGAAAGTTGAACTGCAGGTAACCGTAGCCGTTGGGGCCTCCCAACTGGTACCGTAGCTTCGTCAAGATTGAGTTTCCAAATGCCGCGCTGCCCACGCTCTGCGTCGTCAGGTCGTCGGAGGGCGGGTTGACGGACGGTGCGAGAACGTTCTGGTTGACCGAGCCATCCGAACTGGTTCCATGAAACGAAAAGGCATAGCCGAGCCCGTCGGCGGTGCCGGTGGCCTGAACCGTTCCACCGTAGGTCCCGTAGGAGCCGCCGAACATGCGCACGAGCGCGTGGGGCGTCATTGTCGGCTGCAGCGTAACGATGTTGATGCCGCCGCCAATCGTGTTCGGTCCAATCAAGGACGACGGCGAGATGCCGTAAACGATCTGCACGTCCTGCAACGCGGCCGGATCGATCAGCGAGAGATCGAAGTCACCGGTGTTACCGTTGTTGACGTAGTGCCCGTCAATGTCGACCAGCGTTTCCGTCGGATCGGGACCGCGCACCGAGAAGGTTTGCGTGGCGTTGCTGCCGCCGCCGAGCGGTAAGACCGGCGTGGTCGAGAGCTGACTCCAGATCATCGGCCCGACGCTGGTCACCGCCGCCGCCGCCGCATCCTGTGCGTTCAACGTAACGGTCGGCGCCGAGGACGTCGAAACCGTTTCGCTCGCAGAGGAACGAACCGTGCCGATAACGGTGAGCGAGTTGGTCGTTGCCGCCGACAAGACGACCGAGATCGTGGGATTCGCCGAATCGACCGTTACGGTGCGCTCCGAAATGCGTTGATAGCCGGGAGCAACGGCATAGAGCGTATACGTTCCGGCGGCGATTCCGCTGAAGGTGAAGACACCGGAACGGTCACTGGTCACCTTATGCTCCCGATCGCGCGCCTCGAGCGATATCGTCGCTCCGGCGATGGGAGAGCCGTCGGCGGCGGTAACGGTTCCGGTTACATTGATCGTCTGCGTTTGCGCCGGCGCGGCGGCGAGCGTGGTGGCAAAAAATGCTGCGGCGAGCGAAATATGCACGCACGCGCGCGCGCTTGCACGAAGGAATCCCATGGTTAACTCCTGGAGACGGGCTAGTTGCTAGAAAGAACTAAGCGAAGATCGTCTCAGGAGGTCCGCGTCTAGTTAGGCAGAGCGCGAGTGCGGTGCGGCGGCGCCGCGGCGTTGACAGCTGGCGCACGAGGTCGTGCCGGCGTGGCCGCTCGCCGACCGTTCGCCGGCAGAGCGCTTCGATAACGTTAGCGATGGTGTCGCGGTGGGAAATCAACCATCCGACGACGGCGTAGACGGACACTGCGACGAGCGCGGCGCACGCCGCGGTCGTTACGAGACCCAGCAGCAGCGATCCGCCAAAGGCGTCGCCGACTTGCTCCAACGCAACGCCGTCGAGCCGGGCGTCGAAAAATTCCATCGCGGGAACGAGTACCGTACTGATGACGACGGCGCCGAGCAAGAAGCCGGCTAGCTCGAACGGTTTGCGCGCCGTGGACAGAACTCGGCTGCGGTTGGCGGCCCCGATCTCGCAGCAAATGCGTAGGCCCCGCGCCGCCAAGACGGCGGCGACGACGAGGGCGATGCCGCTGATTAGGTCGCGCGAACCATGCGCGAGGTGGTCGTAGGTGTCCTGAGGCAACAGGAAGTCGCCGACGTAGTCAATCGCGACGTGCGCCAGCGCGGCGCCTGCGGCAGCCGCACAAAGCACCAACGAGAACAGCGTCCGAAAGCCGACACGCACGTGGGGGCGCTTCGACGCCCTGCCGCCTCGTCCTATATAAAAGAACGAGGGCCGGTCCCACAACCGGCCCTCGTGTTTCTCCCCGCTAGACTGCTAATGAGACGACGGTGCCATCCAGACGGTACCGCCTGCCCACTTAACTTCGATCGGAACGCACGAGCTGGTCTGCGCACCGGCATAGGTTACGTCGTTATACAACTGGAGCGTGTGCGTGATCGTCGCCCCTGGCGCGAAACTGCCGATGTCGCTGACGCGGCGCAGGTAGTTCTGCTGAGCATTACGATAACCGACCAGGAAGGTGACGCTCGCGGCGGTCTTGTTGCCTAGATTGACGTAGGAAACCGTCGTGCCGCCCGCGACATGGCTCAGCGGCTTCGGCTTTGCGATGGTGCAACTCTTGATGAGGATTGGCGCGGCTGCCTGTGCCGATCCGATTGTTGCGGTTGCCGCTGCTAGTCCGACCAGCGTGGCGGCAAGTAGGCGGCCCAAGGATTTCATGCGGTTTGACTCTCCCGTGGCGAAGACGAAGTAAGCAGGTGGTGGCCTTCCTTAGCTGCGCCGCGCCTCCCTGCCACGCCTCGGACCCTTAAGCGAGGAGGCGAGGGGCGGACTTGCCGCTCCCGAAAGCGAGTGCCCTGAGGGTATAGTGAGCTATGATTGAACGAGACGGACTCCCCTACCGGGGTGATGACGACGACGTCATTTCACCCGATGTTGCACCACGCAAAGATCTTCCGATCTCTCCCGCGGAAGCCGTTCGGCGCGAGCAAGAAAAGTACGGCGAGACTACCGCTGACGAAAATCGCGGCGACCAATGGGACGAGCATCACGCAGAGCCAGACGACATCGTCTAGCTGGGCGCTTTAGCGCAAACAACTACTCGTCGAAGTTCAGAAGCCGGGGCCCCGGCCCTTGCGCCGCCAGCTCGTCGTTTGGATTGCGCAGCCAGCACTTGTCGAGCGAGAGGCAACCGCAGCCGATGCACTGGCCGAGCTGATCGCGCAATGCGGTGAGCCGTGCGATCCGCTCGTCGAGGCTCTGCTTCCAGCGACGCGAAAGCGCCGCCCAGTTCCTCACCGAAACCGCACGGTCGGCAGGCAGCGTATCGAGCAACTCGCGGATCTCGGCGAGCGGAACCCCGGCGCGTTGCCCGATTTTGATTACCGCAATGCGCCGCAGCTCGGGCCGGGCAAAGCGACGCTGATTGCCCTCGCTGCGCAGGCTGCGAATCAGACCCTTCGATTCCCAGAAGTGCAGCGTCGAAACGGAAAGCCCGCTGCGCTCGGCCACCTCGCCGACGGTAAGAAATTCCATGGTTGGTCTTGACCTCAAGTATAGTTGAGGTTGTAGACTCGGTGACGTAATGGAATGGTTTCAAGAAGGTCACGTCGCGATCGTCACCGGCGGATCGCGCGGTTTAGGCAAGCAGCTTGCCCGGGAGTTACTGGCCGAAGGGCTGCTGGTAATCATCGACGGCCGCGATGCCGTCGAACTCGAACGCGCGCGCAAAGAGCTCGCCGATGCCGGAACCGTGGTCGCTATTGCCGGCGATGTCTCCGACTCGGACCACGCGCACCAACTGATTGCGGCCGCGCGGCGCGCCGGCCGGCTCGACTTGCTCGTTAATAATGCGTCGACGCTGGGCAAAGTGCCGCTTCCGGCCGTTGCCGATCTCGACCGGCCGACGTTCGACTCGCTTTTCGCCGTCAATGTCTTCGCACCGATTCACCTCGCCCAACATGCGTTGAAGTTGATGGCGCCGGCCGACGTCGCCACAATCGTAAATATCACGTCGGACGCGGGTGTTGAAGCCTATCCTGGATGGGGCGGCTATGGGGCGGCCAAAGCAGCGCTCGAACACGTTTCACGCGTGCTTGCCGCGGAGCTCGAAGGGAGCTCAACGCGCGTCCTGGTTTTCGATCCGGGAGACATGAACACGGCGATGCATCGCGACGCCATCCCCGATGCCGATCCTTCGGAGCTGCGCGATCCGGCGGAATCCGCTCGAGCGTTGCTTCGCGCGATTGCCGAAATGAAGGGCAGCTTCGAGCGGGTGCGTGCATCGGATTTGGTGGCGGTGTGATCGCTGCGGCATTACCCCGCGGCCTCGTCGAGGCGGCCGCGCCGCCCGAGTACCGCGGCATCGCCCGCGATGGCGTGCGCATGCTTGTCACCGATCGCCACACGGGTTTGCACGCGCACGCACATTTTTACGATCTGCCCGAGCTTCTGCGTGCCGGCGATCTTTTGGTGGTGAACGACTCGGCGACGCTGCCCGCTGCACTGTTCGCACGCCGCGAAAGCGGTGGCGATGTTCGTCTGCACGTAAGCACGATGATCGACGAGCACCTGTGGATGGTCGAGCCGCGCGCCCCCGTGGCTGCCGGCGAGACACTAACCCTGCCCGGCGCTGCTTCGGTGACGCTCCTTACACCGGTTGATCCCGAGCATCCGCGGCTTTGGTACGCTTCGTTTCAATTAAGCGCACCGATGTACGCTTACCTAGCACGTTTCGGCGAACCCATAACATACGCGTACCTCGAGCGCCGCTATCCCCTGCGCGAGTACCAGACGTTCTTCGCGCGCAGTATTGGATCGTCGGAGATGCCGTCCGCGGCGCGTCCGTTTACTAGAGAGGTCGTCGAGCGGTTGCGCGCGCGAGGCGTTGAGATGGCGAGCATCACGCTGCATTGCGGCGTAGCCAGCTTCGAAGCTCCCGAACGCCCGGGAATCGAGCGCTTCATCGTTTCACCCGAGACTGCCGATCGCGTTAGCGCCGCACGCCGCGCCGGACGGCGGGTCGTCGCCGTGGGAACGACCGTCGTGCGCGCGCTGGAAACCGCCGCAACTCCGGACGGTGCCGTCGCGGCCGCCGGCTGGACCGACCTCTTCATAGGTGAAGACTTTCAGCTTAGCGCCGTTGACGCACTGCTCTCAGGATTCCACGATGCCAACGCGACGCACGTTTCAATGTTACGCGCCTTCATGAGCGCCGAGCTTTTGCAAGATGCGTACGCGGAGGCTGCCGCACACGGCTACGCCTATCACGAATTTGGTGACGTTCACTTAATCGAATAGCGACTAGGGGCCCTCGGGGACGGGCTAAGAGACGTTCGCGTGGCGCCGAACACGGCAGCCAGGGGAGCTATACGCTCCCCTGCGACGCGCCGAGCGATCCTGACGCTTACCTCCTGGTTTTGAAGAAACTCTAAAACGGCTCTTATTGCTGTTCGAGCTGGCAGTTAATCATCCAGTCGATTCCAAACTTGTCGGTGAACATCCCGAACTTCGCGCCCCAAAACATGTCGGCAAGCGGCATTTCGACCTTACCGCCGGCAGAGAGGCTATCAAAAACGCGCTGGGCTTCGGCCGGATCGGTCGTGCCGAGTGACAGCGAAATCGGACCTTCGCCATAGGTCTTGCCCGGGCTGGCGTCGGCGGCCATGAAAGAGACCGAGGGCGATTCAAATCGCGCGTGCATCACCCGGTTGGCTGTCTCGGGGGTTACCGGGGGACCGTCCGCATCTTTCGGCATTTCGCTCCATCGCATAATTCCCGCGATCTCGCCACCGAAGATCCCCTTATAAAAGTTTAAGGCTTCTTCGCAGTTTCCGGTAAAAAATAAATAGGGGTGGAGTTCCATCATTGGCCCTTCTTTTGGTAAAGCGTTGTCATTGGGAGCGCGAGCCTTTGGCTACGCTAATCAAAAGCCCCTGGCGCATATCATGGGTACGCGCAAGAGAACGTACCGTACCGCCGAAATGTTCGTTATGGAAACGTCGTTACGGAAGGCGTATGCGAGCATCGCCCTCTCCGCGCTCCTCGCCGGGTGCTCGAATTCGGCATCAAATCCTTCGCCCGCAAACCCTTTGCCGGCGGCGCAAGCGCGCCCGAACAAATACGCCGGACTAAATGACCTCTACGTTTCAGATGACGAACGCGGCCAGATCACGCTGTTGAAGAACGACCGCTACGTTCCGGACGGAGCGATCACGGCCGGCATAAACGGCCCGTTCGGCGTTACCCTCGATACGGGCGGTAATTTATATGTGGCCAACAGAGAGGGCGGAAATATCACGGAGTATTCCCCGGGTAGCTCGGAACCTTCGTTTACCTACTCGGCTGGAATGACGAAACCACTTGCCGTGACCGTCGATCGACGAGGAAACGTTTTTGAGACCGACGTTCCCGTTTACGGCGGCCCGGACGTCGTTAATGAATATGCGCAGCAAAGCGACGCGGTATTGCATAGCTGTACGGTAGCGGGTCTATATGGCGTCGCGCTCGATAGCGCCGGCAACGTATTCGTCGACTACAATCTTTCGGGCCAAGGCGGCCACATTGCGGAGTTCAAGGGTGGTCTGAGGAGTTGCGCGCCCGTGGTGTTGGATGCTCACGTCTATCACGCCAACGGTATGGCTTTCGATAATAATGATAACCTTATCATCTGCGACGGGGTCAACCGGACCGTCGATATCATAAAGCCGCCGTACTCGAAGATCAACCGACGGCTCTTACATTTTGGTTTGCCGGTCTTCGTTTCCATCGACAAGGCGAACAAGCACGTCTTTGTTACAGCTGAAACGAACTATTGGCAGTATCTCTACGTGCTCGACTATGTCAGCGGCAAAAAACTCCGCCGGCTTGGCCCGGGGCACGGTGGCATTGATATCCCGATGGCAGCGGTCGACGGCCCGAATGACGTCCCGTAAGTTCCTAGCGACTCCAACTTTCCAGCGTCGGGCGTTGCATGGCAGTATTTGGTCACATCCCGCACTGTATTTAGAAAAGGGCCGCATATCGAGGGCCTGAAAGCGGCCTTTATGCGATTGTCGTGGATTGCGTTTCCTGCACTTCTGCTCGGTGTGTCGAGTCCACAGGTGCCGCCGCTCGACGACATCATCAACCATCACATTACCGCACTGGGCGGTAAGGCGGCGATTGCCTCTATCGCCAGCGTCGTCGAGCGCGGCTGGTACCGTGAAGGCGACTTCAAGATTGATACCTTCACCGCGCAAGAGCGGCCCTTCTACCGGGTGATCGGAGATCCACGCACCGACCCGCTCGGTGAAATTCACGAGGGCTACGACGGATCGGCCTGGGAGTATTACCCCGATCCCGGTATCGTAGTGCGAACCGTGGGCGCGGCTGCCGACGCGACGCGCCACACCGCCGCCTTCGACGACCCACTGGTCGATCACGCTCGGCGCAATATTCGACTGACGCTTGAAGCGCCGGAGACCGTACGTGGCACCAAGGAATATACGGTCCGAACTGTCCTTGCCGACGGATTCACCGAGGATCTGTATGTAAATCCCACCACGTGGATGATCGACGCCGAGAAACGCGTCGTACCCATGCACGCTTTCGGCAAGCGCTACACGACGATAGACGCGCTATCAGATTATCGCCCAGAAGGGGGCGTCATGCGAGCTCACCGTTTCAAAGAGATCGATGAGGAAACGGATGCGACGCTTACCGAGAGTTCCGTGACGCACGTTGAAATAAATCCGTCGCTCCCACTGTCAATTTTTTCGCCACCTATTTGGGATCGAACCCCACTCCAGCAAATGATCCAACGTATCTACGACGAGCGGGACGAGGCGCGCTCCGTCCTGGCCACCTATCGGGACTTTACGCAGCTGGTCGAGATTCATTCGGCTGCTGTCGGCGATGCTGTGGATTTTGTCGGATACCAGTGTTTGAAGATGGGCCATTCCGAGACGGCGGTACTCTTGCTGGAGCAAAACGTTGCCGATCACCCTAACTCGGCGCGAGCTCATTTCGGACTCGGTCGAGCCTACCAGGCCGCGGGCAAACTCGCGGAGGCAAAAATGCAGTACCAGCGCGCCCTCGCAATCGATCCGAAGTACAAACGAGCCACAGACGCACTTAATTCGATCAAGTAATCACGCGGCACTGCCTCGCGGCTCGGCCGGGCGGGCGGCAACCTCGCACTCACGCTGCAAGACGCTCTGCAGCGCGACGAAATCATCTCGATCGACGGACTCTAAAGGATTGCCTTATTGCTCGTCGACCGGTTCGCTAGACGGTGGTTCGTTCAAGAACTCTCTCATCGGATATTTCGAGTGAATCGGTTGGAAACGACGGGGCGCCTTGGTAAAGTCGAAGCTGTCGGAAATGCTATTGGAGCGCTCGTCCGTGTAGCCGGCCGAGGGCGGCCCGATCGGCGGCAACGCGAACGCCTCGCGGATAAACTTGAGAATGCTGCCGTACTCGTATTGCGTGTGAACGACGACGCCTTGTTTTGCGTAGGGCGAGATGATTAAGCAAGGTACTCTAATGCCCAACCCACGGAAATCGAGTTGTGGTGGCGCCGCGTTATCGTAAAACCCGCCCCAGTCGTCCCAGACCACGACGATGGCCGTCGAGTTCCAGTAAGCACTTTGGCCGACGGCATTGACGATGGAGCTCACCCATGAAGGGCCAAACTCGTCATTCGATCCGGGATGGTCGGAATCGCGGTGACTCGGCGTAACCCAACTGACCGATGGAAGCTTGCCATGCGCAATGTCGACCAGGACGCGCGTCTGCGGTACGACGACGTTTTTGTCCCAATCGGCGCCTTCGTAGACATATTTGATCGCGGCAAACGGAGACCAAATTGACGACCTGAGCCTTGCGTTGGCGTAGTACTTCCATGAAACCGATGCGCCGTCGAGTACTTGCGCCATTGTGTTGAACTGGTCGAGGCATGGGTAAGGCCCGTCGCCGTGCGTAACCACTCGCTGTGAATCCACCGTCGTCGTTTGCGTGCCAGGCACAGCCTTGCAGTTACTGTGGCCGCCGGCAGCGTAATCGGCGAGTGCAGTATCCGAACTGAGGCTGTCTGTACCGGCAACCAACGTCATGTGGCCCGTCCAACTAGGGCCGAATTCGGTTGGAAACATAGCGTCGGCCAAGACGTATTGTTGCGCCATCGTCCAATACGGCGCGACTTCCGAGCGCTTGATGTAGGCATAGGCGGAATTGTGCAAGTGCGCGCCACGGCCCCAATGCGTGAAGCCGTCCATGTTGCCGTTATTCCAATCGGTAATCCCCGCTTCATAAACGTGTGGCAAATTCGGCTCGTGTTCGAAGGTGACCTCATGCAGCGGGATGACCTGGTCGCCTTTCGGACAGCCAATGGTTGTCGTCAGCCCCTTAACCGCGGTCGGTTTCTCGCCTTTTTGCGGCGCACCGCAGCCTTGTGTTGGTGCGTTCGCGCCGGGATAGCCGGCAAAGAAGTTTTCGAAGGTGCGATTCTCTTGAATGATGACGATGACGTGGGAGATGAGTCCGCTTGGGCCGGTTCCATGTTTTCCGCGCGTTAGCAACGCGCCGGCACGATGTGACTGGCTAGAAAAACCACCGGGGGTTAGAGCGCTGATCGGCTGTTGTGATCCGCCGCATCCGGCCAGAACTGCGGTCGCCGCGCCGACACAAAGCGCCCGGCAAGAACGTTGACTCACTGATCACCTCCGAACAAGTTTAGGCGGGAGGCGAACGCTTCGACGGGGGCGCCTGCTTCTCCGTCGCGCCTAGGTAGTATTGCGCCGGCTCGCTGCGGCCCAGCGTTCGATCAAGCGAAAGCAAGGCTCGTCACAGACCGCGCTCGACACCGCGCGGTCGCAATAAATTAACCCTACGCATCGTTTCCGGCCGGTGGATGGAGGGTCTGCGATTGCGGCATCACACTCGGCGCGCGATCGCAATCAAGCTCGTCTTGCGTACCATAGCACGTCTTATTAAACATCACCTCAAAAGTTTTGACCGTTACCGAGCGCCATGCCCTGGATCTCAAAGCGCTGCCTACGCCGATGACCGTCTTGTCTCAATCGAAAAATGATCTTGACGTGGACGCGAAGACTTTGTGTTCCGGTTCGGAGACTGCCAGCTGCACCGGCGTCTCACTGACCCTGAAGTTGAGCGACGGCGTCTGGCTACCCGGTGGGAAAACATAGATGCCGTCTGCCGGTCCGGTCTGTACTAAAAGAATGGTGCCATCGTTCGTAACTACTAAGCCTTGCGGCTGGATGATCTGCATACCCAGTATCTTGCCCTGCGCGGATCCTGCGGCGAACTTTTCGATGCTGCCAGCATAAAGCGTCGTGCGATATGCGACGTACAAATTACCGGCGCCATCCAAAGCCACGCCGTCGGCCTCGTAGCCGGGGGTCTGCAGCGTTTGATATGGCGTCGTTTGACCCGGCCGGAACTCCATTACGGTTCCTTTGCACCAGGTACTGACGAACAGGTCGCCTTTATGGTCAACAATCGGATACGCCGGCCCGGCCGAGCCCGTTGAGTAAGTGGCCGAAGGCGTTAAGGAGCCTCGTGGATAGACCGTAACCGTGTTGTCTCCATTGGTCACGTACAGGGCGCCGTAGCGATCCACAAATAAGCCGTGGGTGCTGTTAACGGGCGTGGTGATACAACCAACGGCTGCCGGATTGTGAGGTCTCTCGCGGAAGATCAGGATTTCGCCATTATCGGCGACGTAGATGAGCCGCCGTTCCTTCTTTGCTACCGGAGAAAGCTTTCGCAAAAACGAGGCCCTCGCGCCGTGCGCCGGGCTGCGACGGCGGTCGAAGCGGCTGACGTCTACGGACAGGGCAGCACAAAATCACCCGCGGGACTTGCCCCCGGAGCAACTGCGCAGCGTGACGAGGGGCCGCGATCGGCGATGACAGCACAGCTGTGAGGCGAGAGGCTTACGAGCCGATGGTAAGCGGAGAAGCGACCTATCGCTAAAGTAACTACCCGAGCAGCAAAGGCTTACCTTTCGTGTTTTGGATTACTTGTATCCCATGAAGGAGGTCGTTTAATGAGAGGCCTGCATTTTATTGTGGCAACATGCCTGGGCGCCGCATTCCTCGCGGCGTGCGCCAGCGGCGGAACCGGCGTCGCCCCCGCGACGGAAAGCACAGTTCCCAATCCGAACAGCTTTGGGCTGTTGCAATGGATACATCGAGGCGCTGCGATGCCGCACGTCAAGCCTGACAGAGATCCGTACTTAAGAGCGCTCTACATCACGACCTTTAGCGGTAATTCCGTAAAGATTTTCACGAACACCTACTACCGCGAGCTGATCGGGATTACCAACGGGATCTCGATTCCGATTGGTATCTCTATAGACCAACGAGGCAATCTTTACGTAGCAAACGCGTACCCTGGGAGCATTACCGAATATGCACCCGGAGGGACCTCGCCGATTTTTACCTACAACGCAAATATGACGGCACCATACGCCGTCACGGTCGACCGCCGCGGCAACGTCTACGAAGCCGATGCCAATGGTTTAGCGGTCAATCAATATTTCCAAGGCAGCAATATCGCAAGCGTATCGTGCGCCGCCCCATCGGGTGCTTCTCCCTTGGGCGTGGCAGTAGACGCAAGCGGCGATGTGTTTGTGGCCTACTCCGAAGGCGGCGGCAGCGGCAGCATCTTCGAGTATAGCGGTGGTCTCAGCGGCTGTAATGGGACACTTTTGAATAACTTCAGTGTCAATAGCATTACCCTGGACTCAAACAATAATCTCATCTGCACCAGCAGCGGCGGCGGCTCGATTTTCGTTCTCGATCCTCCGTATACAGCCATAACGCGAACGATTGGCTCAGGCTTTTCGACTCCGTCTGGCGCATCCATAAACAAGAGGAACAAGTTGGTCTACGTAGCTGACGTGGGAAATGAGACCGTCACAGTTATCAACTATCGGACGGGAGCAAACATCAAAGTGCTCGGCGCATCGGATGGCATCACACAGGTCTACGGGGTCGTAGACAGCCCCAATGGGGTCTATTAAGGGCTAGCCGGAACAGGCGTTTAGTCCGGATTAGTCCGAGTGAAGTACCGGTGCTTGCGGGAGCGTGGAGGAAGAATCCGTAGCGTCCCTTGGCATTTCGTCAATCCTCGGGTCGCTCGGAGTTCCACGCCGTCCCGGCCCCTGCCGGGCGGTTTGTGTACGGTTTGTTGCGCGTTGCATACCGCTTTTTTCATTTATGGTCTTCGAATCTGGAGAACGAAGAATCAGTCGAACTATCCGAGAGTGCCAACGGGAATCGAGACCGCGAATCACGCTCCACCCGAACGTCCTTCCCGCGCAGGGATTCGCTACCGTGGGCGGAACGCCGATTTGGGACAACCTAACGGCTGCATAAGCAGAACTGGTGGCGAAAATGAGCAGGCTGGAGGTGCAAAGCCTTATAAGGCTTGCGGCGATCGGTTTTATGGTGCTCCTCGCCGGGTGCGCCGGCGGCGGGACCCGCAGTGTCCCATCCACGCTCGGCACGTACGCCGCAGCGTCCGCCGGACCGGACGACTCGACGGCAGCTGGTTTCCCAGCGGAGCCCGATGCCGGCAAGAGCCGGCTCACGCTTAAAATCACCATCCCTGCACCCTCGCACAAGGATTTGCGCGGCACGGTTGGGGCGCGAGGCTATGTCTCGCCGGGTTCCAAAGGCATGACGCTGATCTGGAGCGGGAAATCGAGCGGGACGAAAGCGTTCGATCTCACCTCCAACAATCAGAATTGCAAGGGCACCCCGCTCGTCTGCAAAATCGCGCTGCCTTTAGATCCCGGTAAATATAAAACGGATGTGAACCTCTACGATCTGGCACCAGTCGACGGCAAGATTCCCGACAACGCTCATCTGTTGTCGACCGCGTCCAGCGTTGCGTTTTCCATCAAGAAGGGGAAGTCGACCGGCATCTCGCCCAAGCTTGAGGGCGTAGAGGGGAGTCTGTCCATCGGTCCGCTTCCTAACCAGTGCGCCGGCGTTGCGTTCGGGCCCACGCCATTCACGGTGACCGCTTTGGATGCCGACGGCTACACCATCGGCGGCACCTACGCGACGGAGATCACGCTGAGCGACAGCGACACCAGCGGGGCAACGGCCATTGCGACGAGCGGCTCAGATAATCCGCCGCCCGACACGCTGCTGAGCTCCTCCGACGTCGCAACCCTCGCGTGGAACGGCAACTCGATTCCGGGCGGTGAGGCGACGATCGACGCGAATGCAGGAAAGTACGTTTTCACGAGCGCGCAGTTCACGCCGCAGGGCACCAAAGGCTTCAAACTCCTCTCTTACACGGGGGGCTCGCAAAAATTTACGGTCCCGGTCTGCGCGACGACCATGTATGTCATCGTCGCTGGAGCACAAGGCGGAGGGCAGTACTCCGACGATCCTGGCGGATATGGCGGTGAGGTCGGGGCCACTATCCCAACCACGCCGGGCGAGTCGCTTGCGATCTACGTCGGCGGCGCGGGTGGCAACGGCACGTATTCGAACCAGGGCTATGGTGGGTTCAACGGTGGCGGCGCCGGTGCGCCCCCCGAAGATTCCAACGACTTTGGCGGCGGCAACGGCGGAGGCGGTGCGAGTGACGCACGCCAGGGCGGTACTGCGCTGGCAAACCGCGTGGTCGTGGCGGGCGGCGGTGGCGGCAGCGGTTATGCCGGCGGCATTAGTTCGTTTGGCGGCCCCGGCGGCGGCCTCACCGGTGGGAGCGGCCAAGACGGGTATTGTGTGGGCTTGATGGGCAAAGGCGGCGGCGGCGGTACGCAGACCTCGGGCGGCGCGGGAGGCGCGGGTACCAACAACGGCACGCTCGGGTCGGGCGGAATCGGCGTGGGCTACTGCGGCAACGCTTCAGGATTGACCGCATACGGCAGCGGCGGCGGCGGGGGCGGATATTACGGGGGCGGAGGTGCCAACGGTGGCGCTGGCGGCGGCGGCGGTTCGGGTTTCGCCGAAGCGAGCGCGACAAACGTGATCATGAATACCGGCGCGGAATTCGGCGACGGCTTTGCCACGTTATGTTGGGGATACAGCAACAACAAATGCGGCCCGAAAGATGCCTTAAGAGAGAAGCATCGCAAGCCTAGCGCATCTCACTGACTCAGTTACGGCGGTGTGACCTTGAAAACCGTACCGATGCAGCCGTAGGAGCAGCGGGGCGGCTCGCCTTGCCTACCGCCGTATGCCGTGGTGCCGTAGAACGAACCGTTTATCTCAAGTAGACCGCCGAACGGGCC
>Ga0265313_10002276_pt1 | contig 16842 bp, 18 predicted proteins | sample 4123metaG_FD_203122 | JGI IMG/M metagenome (GOLD analysis project Ga0265313, IMG submission 203122) | Rhizosphere microbial communities from Carex aquatilis grown in University of Washington, Seatle, WA, United States - 4-1-23 metaG | ecosystem: Host-associated > Plants > Roots > Rhizosphere >...
TGGCATTTTGCGGCTTGAATTGGGCGTCAGCCCATTCCAGCCTCACCGACGATTTGCAGATCGCCCGGCACAGCGGTGCGACCAGGCGTTTCGTGACCGTGCCACCGATCCAAATCACGGCCGCCATGCGTTCAGACGACATGATCGGATCCTTTCGTATTTGAGTACCATGTCCAAGTCGTGAGGACGATCAGAACTTGCCAGGCTTGACCCGCTTGCCGGCGGCGATCCTCTCGACCAACCGTCTGGGTAACATGCTGGTCTCGACGTAAACGTCCGAGTCACGGGGCATCGCCCGCCAGTAGACCTCGGGTTCGAGGCCGCTGGCGGTCACGACCAGGTGGTCGTATTCGGTCCGCCTAAAACGCGACTCGGGGATATTGACGCGGGCCGGAAGCAGAGCGTACGAGTCAGACGATCCAGGAAAGTGCTTCTCCAGTTTGTCTCGAAGATCGTCGCCAAGTTTCATTCCGAAGAAGCGGGCCGAACAATCCCAGCTATGCAGCTCGTGAATGGCGTTGTTCGAACGGAACAAGCCGATGGCGGCGTCCATCAGGCCCAAGACGTACCTAGCCAGGGCCGGCGTGAGGTCAACGAAGGCGTAGTCACAATCGCTATTGAAATCCGAATCGGTGGAGCTGGTCGCGAACACGATCTTCATGTCGTCGGATCTCCTAGGGGGTCGTCAAGCTCTTCGGACTCGCGATCTCCAGGGGCCGGCAAGTAGGGGTGCTGGTCGCCTGATCGGAGCTCGGCAAGCCGTGATATCAACGACGGCGCCTCGGCGACGAGCTCCAGCGTCAGCCATTCGGTCAGATCCTGATCACTGTCGTTGCCGCGGCGCAAGCCATGCAGCAGATACCAACAGAGAACCAATGGCAGAATACTTGCCAGCAACAGTACGGCGGCGCCGACCACTTGACCAAGCAGCGAATCCCAATAGCGGTCCTGTACGATCTCGCGCCGTTCAGCCTCCAACTCATCGCGGGCCTGATCCACTACCGCTTGACGCTCTTGCAGGCCCTGCTGCATGGCAATCAGTTCCTCCCGGGCCTCTGCCTGCGAATTGATGAGCTCCTTCCGGGCCGCCGCGTCGGCCTCGATCAACTCTTTGCGGGCCTTTGCATCCGCGCCGACGAGCTGCCGGGTGGTCTCGGCAATTTCCTCGTTCTGCCTCGCGATCTGGCGGTTCTGCTCCGCCTGCCGGACGCTCGCCTCGCGAGAGACCGCGACTAGGCGCTCATCGGGACTGTCACAACCGCTTGTCAGGCCGATGAACACCAGGCTCGCGGCGAATCGGAAAATTTGGTTTTTGTGTGTCGACATGTTTCCTCCAATGCGTCAGCAGGCGGCGCAACAGGGTCTGGAGAGCCCGGCGGAGCCGGACCTCCCGGACCAGGGCCATGACCAGAAGTAGGACCAGCACGGAGCCAGTCACAAGGGCGATTTCCATGGGATTGTCTCCCTCGATGTGTGTTTGCTGATCACCGCGGCGCCCGCTTTCAAACGAACGCCGGGGCGAAGGCAGGCCTCATCTCGGTTAAACGGCGTCTGTCAGTCCTGCATGACGAAGTTGAAATAGAACCGAGGGAAATGTTGGAACTCAAGACTGCCCTTCGCGCCGTCCGACTTGCGACGGACCAGGACAAAAGGAGCGGCGAAAGAAGACACCTGGAAGTCTTTGGACAGCTGGTTAGTGTCCCAGACCTGACTGTACTTGGCCTCCAGTGTCTCGCGGCTCCCGCATTCGGTGTTGATTTCGACAAGCCGATCACGTCGAAAGGACTCAGTGGTGTCGGGCATAGGTTTCACCTTTGTGATTGATGTTTGGTTTTCTCCAGCGATGCCATGTCAGATGGTGGTGAGCTGCCGATCTTGGCGACCGTGCGTAAAGCGGCATTCGTTAAGGTCGAAGTGAACCGCCCCGCGGTAGCCCGCCAGATCCTGTTCAGGATCGTTGACCCAGATCACCTGGCGCTTTGGAAGCCGGTCGAGATCGGCGAATACTGTGACCGCTTGCTCCCAGTGATTGCTGACCCATTCCAAGGGAAATAGCGTCAGCCCCTGCTCGTGCCTGCGGGCATCGGCGAAAAGTTGCCGTGGAGTCTTGCCGGACTGACGGCAGGCGGCGTCAAATTCGGGGCCGTCGGCATTGAGATCCCCAGCAACTGACGAACGGAACCCGGCCCACAGCCGTGGAAGTTCAACCCGCCGCTTGACGGGCAACTGTCGAATGCGGCAGTGACGCTCCCGTTCGTGCGCCAGACGCAGCCCCAACAGCACCAGCTCGCCGCGGGCGAGGTCGAGCCGCCACCCACGAGCGCCGGGGCGCGGCTCCAGCATCAGATCCTTGGCAAATCGGTTGCATTTCGGGCCACCCCAATCAACGCCCCATTCCACGCGTTTGGCCGTATAGCCAGTCAGCCGCAGGGGCGGCTCCGACTGGCCAGCTCGCAACACGACCAGGATCAGGTGCTCGACCTGAACCAGTGCGTGACGGATTGGCCCGCTGACCAAGTAGCCCAGCGCCGCGAGCCGCAGTCGACGTTGGTTATTCTTCGATCCCTGGATGGCAAGCTGACGTCGCCAACGCTCAAGTAAGTCCGAAGAGGTGTCCGACAGTGTTGCGTGCATGAAGAAACTCCGGGGGGGGAGACGATGATGGGTCAGTGATTGATAAAGCAGCGAGGTCGGGCCGATGCGTGTTGTACGACCGGATTGAAAGCGGCAAGTCTGTGACAAGACGGTCTTGGTCTCGGATTGGAATCCTCAATATTCGTCGGGCAGCATCATGCAAGTTGACGCCCGATGTCCGTCATCGCCAACCGCCTCGGTGATGACCCAGAACTTCGTGCCAAGCCTGGTCTTGTAAACCGACCAGAGCCGCGAGCCGTCGATCAGGGCGTCTTCGTTGGCCCGTCGGTCATCCGGGCATACGTCGCCCCAATCGCCATACACGTGGCGATCAAGGAATTCGACCGGGGAATGACCGCTATCAAGGATCGCTTCGAGTGCCTCGGGTGTGGCGAGCGTCCTGCCAAGTTGAAACTTTGGCTTCCGATGGATCACAATCGCCACCATACGGTTCCTTTCAAAAGCGAGTTGACCACTCGGGTCGATTCAAGCTGTCAGACAGAATCACGCTGCCAAGCGGCGAGCCTGCCGAATCTCCTTCGCTAGGGCGTAGTAGTTCCGCACCTCCTCTCGCCAAGCGGTGTTGCCGCCGTACTGGTCGATGGGGACCATGTCCAGGTATTTCAGCGGGCAAGAGAAGTAGAGCGGGAACGACCGTTCATCCTGCTCCCAGTAGCCCCAGCCAAAACCGGCCTTGTATTGCAGCAGGTCGCAGGTAATCCACCGTTCCGCCGGCCAGTCCACTCCGTCGATCGACGCGAAGGTGCGCTCCCAGACAGTCCAGAGCACGCCGGAGAACGAACCGCCCCGATAGCAATGGGCCAGGCACTTCGACTTGAACGTGATGCCGGCCTCGGTCGTTCGCTCCCATTCTTTGGTGAGGTTTGCAATTTGGTCCGCGCGTGTGCTGCCGCGGGTAAACAGCCATCCCATGTAATGGTCCTCGCGAAAGAAGATCGGAGTATCTCCCTGGCCTTCGGGTCCGACGACGGCACGATCTTGGCTGTGCCTGCTTTGGCTTCATCCGTAGATTACTTCGCCGAAAACGCAGCACTGCAGGAATACGTCCGCCGTGTCGGCATCGTCGTCTTCGTTCAGAAAATCAGCGAAATGCGTCGGGTACTTCTTTGCCATTTCTGCCAGCCCGTTTTGGATCGCATTGAAATCGAGACGCACGTCAGGTTGTCCTTCCGTCTGGACGATTTTGACTGCCCAGGTTCCGCCAGCCAGCGGAATCCTGGCGTAGCGCGGCGTCTCGATTTGAATTGACAGCCGCTTGCACATCGCCTCGGCCGATTCCTCGGTCTCGCCGAGGTACTCAACCCAGTCGATCCAGTAATTGCTGCCGCCCTCGAATGCGCCGATCAGTAGATCTGCAATGCGCTGGTTGGTGACAGAAAGTTTTACGGCCATGGCGTGACCTCGTGGTGGTTGGTGCGCACGCAAACGACAAAGGCGGGACTGCACACGGCGATCCCGCCTTGACCAATCGACCTGCTCTTGGAGCAGGTGCTAGTCGAACAGACTCAGCGTCCGCCTGCTTGTGGTCCGCGTCGGACTCGCGACGCCAGGTGCTGCATCGTCGCATTCGTCGTCGTCCCAAAGCAATCGGGGCCGGGATGGAACGGAGTGCCTGGCGTCCGGGCGGGCTATCTGCCCATTAGGCTCGACGGCTTCCGCCACGTCTGCTCTCGTGAACTCTCCCAGCGCACCGGCGCCGTCCGTCCCGGCCCCGCTTGGGACGCCGGGTGCCATCGGCCGGTATTCCATTCTCACTTTGCCCCAAACCCGCTGGGCATCCTCCACGCGTAGCCGGCTGGACAGACTCTCCGCCAATTGCATTTCGACCGACGATTCTTCGCCGGCCAGGGCCGCCATCCCCTCGCTGCTGAATTTACCGTCCAGGGCTCGCGCCGCGGCCAGCTTCTGTCCCATGACCGAGAGCGCCCGGTCCTGCATCGTTGCCGCGTAATACATGTAAAAGACGCGACATTCCTTCCATTGGCCGATCCTCCAACTCCGCCGGCTGGCCTGCCAAAGGGTGAACAGGTTGTAACGGAACTCGTAAAAGATCAACGTGCAAAAGTTGTGGCCGCCGTGGGTGCAGAACAGATCCATTCCCGTCTCGACCAACTGCGGGTGGGAGAGCACCACGTCCGCATCACGTCCGTGCTTGGCGATCCACGCCTCGCGTTTTTCCAGCGGCACGCCGGCTCGCATGACCTTGACCCGGTGGCCGGCAGCGGTCAGGAGCTTTTCCAGGCGGGCCAGCACGTCCCGCTTTTTCGTGAGCTCGACGTAGACCCAACACTGCCGACCTTCAGCCTTTTCCTTTGCAACCAGCTTGAGCAACGCCTCTTCCTTGGGGCGGATCTTCTCTCTGTCGAGGTCCGGACAGGTCGTGACGTAATGGAAGTCGCCCGAGGCGTCGCGATAACCAATCTCACCATAACCGTGAGGGTGATCGGGAAAACCCAGCAGCGTGGCAAGCATTTTGCCCAGCAGCCGCTTGCTGCCCCGGCGCACCATGACTTTCATGGCGTCGGCCAGGTCGCTCGCGACCTCCGTGTAGGCTGCTCGCTGCTCGTCGTCCAACTCCACCGCAATCACGTCCTCGACCAGCGGCGGCAGGTGCTCGGCCATCTCGTCGAGCGACAGGAAAATGCACTTATCGAGCAAGTGTCGCCCGAACAAGCTGGGCATGATGCCTGGGCGAACAAACTTCACCGACTTGGTCTTGCTGCCGCGACTCTGCTCGTTGTCGTCGCCGCTGTCGGTTCCTTTTTCCTTCTCGAAAATGCGTGTCTCGATCCGTCCGTAGCGTTCGTTGAACGCGACGTGATCGGACCAGCCCAGCCCTTCCCGCACAAGCGTCGACGGGGCCATGCGAAACAACAACGGCCGGATGTGGTCCGCGTAGCCCCCGATCAACGTCCCGGTAAGAGCGATGACTTTGCGGCACGCCGCGGCCAGGCTACCGAAGGCGTTGGCTTGTGCCGTTTTTGCGCCCTTCTCCTGGTGAATCTCGTCGGCGACAAGATAGTCGAAGAAGCCGGACAGGTGCTTGTGAATGAATTTCGCCGGCTCCCAACGGTCAAGCTTGTGCGTATAGGCCCAAAGCGGCTCGCCGCAGGTCCGCGGTTTGCCGCAGCGATCCTTCGGCGCGGTGCCATCGACGCACGTTCTTTCGACGCGACAGAAGTGCTTCCGTTTCGACAGCCTCCGGTGCGAGATTGGGATCCCCGTCTTGTCGTCGACGATCGGGGCGGCGCAGCGCGGACAGATCGGCATCCCGTCGCGGCGGCGTTTATTGTAGGCCGCCCGCCTCTTGGCCCCCAGCTTGGCCCGGTCGCGGGTCACGATCCACCAGGTCGGCTTCGACGGGCGGCCCTGATGACGCAGGCGGAGCAGGTCGCGAAACGTGCGGATGACGTGGACCTCGACATCCGGCAGCGTTTCCCGGATTTCACGCTCCCACTTCTGCACGAGTTGACCCGGGCACATCACCAAGCCCGTGTACGGCTTGCCTCGGGCGTGGGCATGGGCCGACGAAAAACCCATAATCGTCTTGCCGGTGCCGCATTCGGCCACCAACAGTACCGAATCCTGGTGGTCAAGAGTTTTTGAGGTGGCCGTCACGACATGGGCCTGGGCGTCGAACAACGGCCGTTTGAGGTCCAGCGTGTACGGTTTGTCGCGGCCCGGAACGTGCAAGGGTTTCAGGGTGTCGTTGGACTGCTGTCCCAGGCACGGGGCATACCGCTCCAGGTACTGTTCGAGCTCGGTGACGCCCGGCAAGCTCTTCGATCGCCTTCGGGACTTGATTCTCTGGGCCGGGCGTGGAGGCCCGGCGGCCACACCCGGTTGTTTCCGTCGAGTCGTTTTCACAGGAGATGTCTCCTAAATGATGATCCGTTTCCGCCTCAGCCCATGCGACACCAACTCATCGAGCATCTCAGTCGTGAGGTTCAGCACGGCCCCCTCGCACTGGAACGAGTGCAGCATCTGCAAGTGACCTCGCTCTTCCATTTCGGCGCGGAGCCAGGGCACCCACTTCTGTAGGACTGGTGTGGTAAAACAGTTGCGTTGCAACTCACGCCACAAACTGTCGTCGTTAAGCTTGCAGATCAGTCCCGGCATCTTCGCAAGCGCCATCGAGTGCCAAGTACCGGAGCCGAGAGGGGCCAAGTAGAAGCGGTAACCGAGGTCGCACACTTTCAGATCGCGGTTCGGATTGAATCCCTCGCAGTCGGCACGGAAGTCCGTCTTGGCCGCCTTGCTGAGGCAAGCGCGAAGGGCCTTGATCGCCGTTTCCGATCCGACCGTGGAGAGGATCGAGATCGTGCCACCCAACTTACCGAGTGTGCCGATGGCGGCCAGTTTGAACCTGAATCGCGAGATTTTGGTCTCGATCATCAACTCGCCGAGCATTGGATCGGCGACGACCTCTGCGGCCCGTTCGCCGCCATTTGCCGTTGCTTGCGAATTGCGTAGTTGCTTTCCTGGCATGGTGCTCCTCGTCACTGGAGGGCGGTGTTGGCTTCGTCACACGTTGCGGCCTGCATCTTTTCGGCCAGTTGCCTGGCGAAGTAGTCGCGGTTCTTGTCCAAAACGAAAACCGTAGGAATGCGGTCTGACCGGTCATGCACGTATAAGAACAGGTTGGAATTCACGTTTGGCTTCACGCCACGGATGGAAACGATTGGCCAGGAGCCATTGAATGAACTCGCGCATGGTGCCCTGCATCAAGTTCAGCCGGACCGGGACGCCATTCGACCAAGAAATGTCGTTTGGCGTGGGGCCCACGGCGGAGCCGAGATACCGGAAGACTTTTTTCGCCGATCATCCGCCAACGTCGGGTCGAAACTTGTCGAAGATGATTTCTCCGGCGTCATTGATCACCTCGACCTTGTGTGTGCCAAGGTCTTCGTGAGTAGTTCCCGTGGTCTCCGCCCAAAGATCCTCCAACATCTGCCTAGCCCGTTGTTTGGCCTCTCGCAGCGTCTCTATGTCCTGGTCGTCACTGATGTGCGTTCCATCGCGAGCTTTGAGAACGATTGAATACAACTTGGTGACCTCCTTTCTGGGCTACGCTGCCGCTTGTTGCTTCTGTTTGCGCTTGGTTGGCCCCTGCTCCGCTGGCTGTTCGCTTTGCGGAGTGAGCGTGAGGATCTCGCCTGCCGCAGTTGCAACCCGCACGGTCAATACGATCCGTTCGGCGATCACCGTCTTCGTGGCTTCGCCGTCCTTGCACTCCTGCGTCTCGACGCTCTGCACGTAGCTCCGCTTCACGGCAGTACCGCGAACGACGTGCGGCGGCTCGCCTGGCGGACACACGCGGCCATCGAGTTGCCCGGCAGCCAATAGCAGTGCGCGGTGCCCATTTCCCAGCGACATGGGTGGGGACAGCAACCGTGGCATCGCGACGACTTCCAAGTGTCTCCGCAGTGGTGAACGAGCCAAGGCAGCCAACAGTTCCCGGTCGGTCATATAGGTCTTCTGGAACCGTGCCGGACCGTTAGACCTGGGGAGCCGATAGATGAAATCCGGTTGACCGATTCCCGAGCACAGCCGCTCGCAGTCGTACCATTTCGCGTTGCCAAGAGGCACCTGCTTTTCCCGCCGAATGCCAAACACGACCACTTCATCGAAGGGCCGCTGTTCGACCGGGAAATCGACAACCCGAATCTCGGTGTACCAGCTCAAGAGGAAATTGCGGAGGTCATCGCCCTCAGCGACATGCTCGGGGCACACCAAAGCGATTACGCCGCCAGGTACGAGTAGATGCGTTGATCGCTGCAAGAACGAGTGCTCGACCCGCTTGCCGCCGCCCAGTTCGTCGTCGAAAGGCGGGTTGCACCAGACGAACGAGAACGCCTTGGCGGAGGTCGCCGTCCCGAAGAATGAAGCCGGCGCCTGGACTTTGCAACCCAATTCTTGCCCCAGCCGTTGGTTCACGGTCTCGCTGCGCCGCTCATCTAGTTCGATGGCATAGACGTCACCCATCGGGCAGCCAAGCGCCTCAGCGAGCTGGATGATCGCATCTCCTATGCCGGCGCAGGGATCCAAAATGCAGAATTGCTCGCTAGCGGGCGGCTGGAGCCAGCCTGCGGCCATTGCCACCGCAGCGGGCTTGGCCGGGTAGAAACCGCCCTTGGCTTGCGCGGCCAACCTCATGGTGTACCTCCTTTGTTTTCAGACGGCGCCGGTGATTGGGCGCTCTGGCAGCCGATAGAAGTGAACGGACCAGGCGTGACCCAGTTCGAACCAGAAGCCGTGCCGTCGGGCGATCCGCTCAAGCTCTCGGTAATACTGTCTGGGCTCGCTGTAGTTGAGGGCGGCGAATAGTGGGCTACCGTCAATGACCAGAGTCAACTCAGCGGTAGTTCCGTATCCTTCGCCGCGAGCGTTCCATTCCTCCGGCGAGAAAAGTCGGGCGTCGCCACGGCGGAGTCTGTCGTCGGCTTCGAGCCACGCGTTGAGGGCCTCCGCCAGTGGCATCGCAAAGACGGACGGATGCTGTTCGCCGGCGCCGTCGAGGACGACCAGCTCGATGAGCTCGCGATCATCGACCTCGGTTTGCGTCTTGAGCCCAGCAACGAGCCAGCGGGGGTCCGCAGCTTCCAGCGCATCGAACCACGAATCATCGTCTTCCGCATCGATCGTCTCGTCCGACTCAAACTCGACGAAGTAAGTGCAGGACTCTTTGAAGGTTGCCTTGTATCGTGGCATGTGTTTTCTCTCTTAGCTGTTGGCGGCGGAGTCCGGCCTGACGTGAAGCGCGGGCCTGCCGAAGGCCAAACTGCGATCCTGCCATGACGAACCAGCGTGGGATTCAATGCAGCTCGCCGGTTTCTTTCGCGCCGGCGATGGCGGCGGTGACGATGTCGTCGAACGTTTGCCAAGCCACGGGCATAACGTCGAAGAATTCCTGGTAGGCTTGGGCGACACTCTCCAGGGCTTGTAGCATGACTTTGGCAGCCGCGATCAGGCTTGTGTTCGCTTTGGCACCTTCCGACGGTAGTTCGAATTTGGGCCGTGCGACTGCGTGCTGTCGCAAGATGGTTCTGGCATGCTGCCAGGTCTCGTACAAGTCCGGCCATTCCTGCTTCGTCGATCGAACACCAGCCTCCTTCACGTCGGTGCAGAACTCACGCAAAACGGCGATCGCGTCTTGGGCGACCTCGATCGTGGCTGCGTCCTGTTCACTCAGACCGGGATTGACGATCACCCCTTGTGGCCAAAGCGTGTAGGCGCCTACGCCGTCATCGCTACCTTTTTCGTGACGGACCATCCGCCATTTTTCGTCGCTCATCACTTGCTCCTTTCACGCCGTGTTGTACATCTAAGTCGGGGATGGTACGCATCGATGTGGGGCGGAGCCGTCGACAACTGTGCGACCAGCGAGGATTCTTTTGACGGGATCTTGCGAACAGATTTAGCGCCACAGCGGCGTTAGAATCGGGCGTTCAAATTAAGCACGCCCAAAGACGGGCAAACTGCGTGCGCGAAGACGAGGGTACCTGTGGCGCGAACAGACGACCTCCTCCAGCCACACGATCGCGCTTACGCACAAGCTCGCCCGTGCCGAGACAGCTATATATGTGCGCCAACGCGAAAAGAACGCAGGAAAAATGGCGGCGGTGCGCCTAAAGTGCGTACGCTACAGAACTTGCGAATCCCCTCTGAGCTAACCCGTGTCCAGCAAGCAATATGCCAGGAAACGCCCAGAGTTTAAGGGGACGTCGGCTTTGCCGACGATCGGGTCGAAAAACGATTCAAGCCGAGCGCCGCTGAGCAGGCCGTCGGCGCGACGAACAACCTGCCCAATCGCCCCCGGGCCGAGCGAACTAGGCGTTATAGCCCCGCCGCCAATTCGCGGGCCTGTTGAATAACGGGTGAGTCCGGCTCGCTCCCGCTGTGCAGGTGGTGGGCGGCGGTCGCGAGTATTTGCGGTCGCCAACGCGGGCTGACGACCTGGTAATCTTCAAACACGGCCGTCGGGTATTTGTAATCGTGGGCATCCGTTCCCTTGAGCAGTACCAGCCGGCGGGCGGCGGGCGCGAGCACGCCCAATTCCGGCCACCGCTGGGCGTAGACCAGTGCCTCACGGGCGGCGAGCAACGTCGATCCCTTGACGTGGGACAGGATTTGTTCTGCCGCGACAACTTCTTCCGCGGGAAGTTCCTCGGGAACCAACTCAGTGATCTTCGCGGCGGACAAACCCTCGGGGCGGCCTGCCATGAAATTGCGGAACTGCGTCATCCACCCCACCCCCTGCAGCATGAGCAGCAACCGCGTCTCGGCAGAGGCGCTCGTGCGAAAGGCGTAGTTAAGAGCATTAGAACTGGTGACAGTGTGGATGCCGAAAATGCCGGGTTGCTGTAGCATGAGTTCCCCGGCAGCCAAGTGGACGGCATCCCAGACGCTGGCAGCAGAGGCGCGGCCGCCAGCCACGGCGGCAAGGGCCAACCGGCATGCGTCGTCGACCTGGCCAGTGCGGATGGTAGCAAGGACTTCTTCGGCGAGGCCTGAGTCGCCTGGTCCAGCGGCCCAGGAGCCAGGTAGGCTCGCGGCGGCTTGCACCGCACGTTCCAGGTTTGGCAGATAGGCCTGGTCGGCAAAGATGTAATCGTTGACTCGCTTGTCGAGGCCAAAGTCGAGCAACCCCAACACCAGTGATCGTAAGGCCGGCTCGGCGTGCTGCCAGCCGATGGTCTGAAGCGTCCTCCAGACGTTGGCGACGAAGATGGCCTTGTGGCCGATATTGCGGAAGTCGCGAGCGCCGTATCGCCACAGCCCTTCGATGATTTCGTGCGCCCCGCGTGAACGGACCAGGGCGACAATCGCCCGGTCAGCCCGCCCTTGGTCCCAGGCGTCCATCGCGGCGTGAAATTCGTCCCAGGCACGTTCGGCCGGTGGCAAGGTGCCCGTGACGGGCTGCAGGCGAAAATCCCCTTCGTCCACGTCCTTCTGCTGCGAGACTTTGAAGTCGTCGAGCGCCCAGAAAAGCGGCAACAGCCGCTGTTCAGCCGGGGCGTCAAGGCTCAGCTGGTGTGCCGAGTGGATCACGAACACGCAATGAAACTTGAAACCTGGCGGCTGAGGATTCACGTTGCGGATACCGGCCAGGAACAACGCCGACAATAGTTGTCGATATGGGACACCGTGGCGGAGCTGGTCGACTGCCATTGCCAGGCATTTTTCGCGAGGCGTTTCCTCGATCAGTCTTACCAGCGGCTCGATCTCTGGCCGTAACTGCACTAGTTCCGGTGTGACGCGAGCGTCGTCGGCCATCGCGGGCGACAACGGTAGCAATCCTGCCCAGTCACTGAGCGCACCCAGCATGCTCGCCCCGGCGGTCGTTTGCAAAAACATCCTTCGCGTGTGGCTCATGATCCAATTCTCGCGACCTTGGTTGGATCGGACGGAAAAGCCCTGCTCCACGGCAGAAACAGGACATTGATGAGACTAGCCTATTCGGGGCAGGCAAAACAAGCAGGCAATCTCCAAACCGGCTCGCGGCCCGGGGATCGATCGGGTTGGTGCCCATATGCCGTCACACGGAACCGACGCGACAGCGCGGCGTCCCGCTCCGTCTGAGCGAGGCTTGTGCTCTGCAAGGCGAGTGAAGCGAGCGTACCCCAAGTCGAGCGCGGTTGCGTGTAATGCTGGAATGGGCCGGCTGACAGCAGCATTACTCCTCGTTCCCACTTGGTATAATCGACGCCGGCCGTTATACGGGTGCCGTAGTCTTTCAATTGAAGGCCGCAAAGTATCAAGCCATGCCGTCTGCCTCGGGTTGCCTCAACTTTCGCCGCAAATTGGGCCGTTCGATCGGACGGCGCGAGTTGCTGCGCGGCGGAGCATTGTCGTGCCTGATGCCAGCGGTCGCCAACGTGTTGGCCGACAGGGCTCACGGCGACGAACGGCGAGCGCGGATCAAGTCGTGTCTGGTGCTGTTTCAGGCCGGTGGCGTGAGCCAAATTGACACCTTCGACATGAAGCCAATGGCCGCCGACGTCGTGAGGGGAGAATTCCAACCAATTTCCACCAACGTGCCCGGGATGCACGTCTGCGAGCACCTACCGCTGGTAGCGCGGCAGATGGACAAACTTTGCGTCGTGCGCTCCGTACATCACCGAATGCTGTGCCATAATCCGGCGATCTACTCGGCTCTCTCGGGCCGCGAAGTCGGTGAATCGAAAGCCGTTTCGAGCACAACGTTTGCCAGCCGTGATGACTTTCCTCATTTTGGTTCGGCGGTGGCGAAGTTCCGTCCGCATTCCGACGATCTGCCAGCCAGCGTTTCACTGCCGTTTTCCCTGCGAAACGGTCCCGCCCCGTCTCCCGGACAGAATGCGGGCTTTCTGGGCACCGCCTATGATCCAATGTTGATCAGGCAGGACCCCAATGCCGACGATTTTCGGGTCAATGAGCTGGCTTCGCCCGACGAAGTGGATGCCGCGCGTCTGGCAGGTCGACAGGGCTTACTTGCGGCTGTCGACCGCGAACAGCGACACTTGGAACAGAGCGGCGCCGTCGACGGCCTCGGCGAATACTACCGTCAAGCGTTCAATCTGCTGACGACGCCGCGGGCCAAGCGAGCTTTCGACTTGACCCAGGAAGACCCGAATGTGCGCGACCGCTACGGACGAAACCAAACCGGGCAGTCGACACTGCTCGGGCGGCGACTGGTCGAGGCCGGGGTGCCGTTCGTGACCGTCTATAGCCCGGTACACAACATTGAGGGACCGAGCTGGGACACGCATTTGAACAACTTTCCCATGCTCAAGCGCGACCTCTTGCCACCCGCCGATCAGGCTCTGGCGGCGTTGCTGGAAGACCTGAGCACCAGCGGCTTGGCGGACGAGGTGCTAGTCGTTTGGATGGGCGAGTTCGGCCGCACGCCAAGGATCGGCGTGGTGCGGTCGAACAACACGAGCAACGCCACCGGGCGCGACCACTGGCCGGGCTGCTATTCGATCCTGCTGGCCGGCGGCGGCGTGCGGGGCGGGCAGTACCACGGAGCGAGCGACAAGGAGGGCTGGTACCCACGCGAAAACCCAGTGCATGTGGGTGACTTGGCCGCGACAATCTACGACGCCTTTGGCATCGATCCTCGGGCCACGATGGCCGACGCTGCTGGACGGCCACACCGGGTGTCTGAGGGAGAGCCGATTCGAGGTATTTGGTCGCGGGCATCGCTTTGAATAGCCGATGCCGATGCCCTCGACCCGTCCCCGCCCAAAGCTAGCGTACATGGACAAGCTCTGTGCCAAGCGGTCCAGCCGAAAGAACCGAAGCCTCACGGGTGCGAAATTTGAACATTTTAGCCACCGATTCCTGACACCGCCCACGAGCGTCGAGAACCCGTGCCATTTGGACACTGCCGTCATTAACGAGGCAAATGCGTTTCGTTAGCGGGTTTTGGATCGATAATCGCATCGGCCTCGGGCAGTCCCAACGCTTGACGTCTTTCCGCATCCCAAACGATTGGCTGTTGCAGACGCAATGCCAAGACGCCGAGCATTCCGACTTCGGTGATGCGGGCTCCGATCTCGAACGGCGAGTACGACTTGGCGTCTCCGGCACATGCCAGCACCCACTCGAACATATGCGAGTTATTCACCTGACTCCAGCGAGGACGTTGCCCCTTCGCCGTGCGTTTTGGATCCCATTTGAGTACCTCCGTATCGATCCGGGGTTGAGTCTTCGCAATCCTGGCCACCTCGGGTTGATCGGCGCCGCGGAACTCCGCTGCTCCTTTCAAACGGACATGACAATCCGTATTCCATAGCCCGGCAGAGAGAGTTCCTTCGCTCCCTACAATCAAGCAGCCAGTCGAGTCCACCGGACCTTTGGTAATGTTGTCCGGCGGAAAGTGCTTGTCCCCAGAATAGAAGTAGAGCTTGACGGGCCCTCTCTTCCCTTTGGCCGCAAAGTCGAATGTCACGGTACATCGTGTCGGGTACGATTCATGTCCCAGGTCTTCACCCGTCGCTTCGATTCGCGTGGGAGCATCCAACTCCAGTGCCCGGTAGGCCAGTTGAAAACCGTGACAACAGAAATCCGCCATCGAGCCTCCCCCGAAATCGTACCAGCCTCGCCACTTACCCGGATGATAAATGTCATTCTTGTAGGGGCGTGCCGGAGCCGGCCCCAACCAGAAATTCCAGTCGAACCCCTCGGGAATCGAGTCGCTATTGGCAGGACGATCGACGCCATTGGGCCAACCATGAGCCGGATGCCAGACATGGACTTCACTGATTTGGCCTAGCAGGCCAGATTGAATGACTTCAAAGCTCCGCCGGAAACCCTCGGTTGAGCAGCCTTGATTTCCTGTTTGGGTGGCCAACTTGGGGTGGCTTTTCGCCAGCTTCTCCAAGGTGCGACATTCGGCGACGGAATGCGCCAGCGGTTTTTCGCAATACACATGTTTGCCGCTGGCCAAAGCCGCCTGGCAAATGGGCACATGCCAATGGTCCGGTGTGGCGATGATCACAGCGTCGACGCCCGTCTCTTTATCGAGCAACTCGCGATAATCATGATACACCCTGGCATCCGTCAGTCCCTTGATTTGCAGCGCACTATCACGCTGCCGTTTGTCAACATCGCAAATAGCAATGATCTGCTGATCGAGCTTGGCGAGCTCCGGGATCAGATAGCCTCGCATTTGGCCGCCCATCCCAATGCACGCAAACGATAGGCGCTCATTGGGTGATTGGCCCGCCAAGATTCTTGATCGGAGCATATTGGGAAAACCCATGCCAATTACCGTCGCAGAGTGAACAAATCGACGACGAGAAAGTGTGTGGGGCATGCTAAGGTCTGCTTCGAATGGGGCGGTTGGCATCTCAATGAACTTCAGCATATTGGAACCGTCCTGAACGCGACGGGCAAGGGGGCGAAAAGCTGGAAGAGCGGCTCGGCTACTCGCCCGTCGACGAATTCAAGAAGTTCCTCGAAGACGCCCTGGCAAAGGCGGGCAAGGCCTTAGCCGATGGCGATCCTGGTTGCCGCCACCTCGACCATGCCGAGCCCGGCGACAGAACCCACCAATCCATCACGGTCAAATCGGCCAAGCGTGGCCGATTTGGGGCCACGCACGACCGTTTGGAATTCAAAGACCGCCAACATCGCCAAGCAAAACGATGACGGTCTTGGCGATCGTTGACTCACGGACTCATCTCAATTCTCTTAGCTTGCCATCTTCGCGGGCTACGGGTGGGGATTGCCAAGCTTAGGGCCGCCGTGAATTGCCCTTTTCGGAGGCGACGGCGACACCTTTGTCCACGGGAAGACAAATGTCATAGCCGCGGTGGCCCTTGAGTCGATCGAACTGAACGATGCCCTCTTGGTGGGCGTGCTCCATGGCGTCCGCGCCCACCGAGCCCCTTTCGGCCCGCGGGAACCTTCGCCGTAGCCCACTCGGCCGACTGGCGAGTTCCGGGTGCCCTGGCTTCCGCCGCGGCCCTGCTGGCCCACGGGCTTAAAAAACAGCGGCGCCATTCCCTCGCAGGGATTGCCGACTACGGCTTGAGTTTTTCCTCGGCCGGTTTCGTCTCGTCGAGCTTCTTCCGCCACTCATCGGCCTTCTCTGCTTGCCCAGTGGCGCCATAGAAGTCCACCAGCCGCTGAACGGCCTCGGTCAGGCGGATCTTGCCTTCCGGCGGGATCGTAGCTTCGTGCTCTTTGAGCCCCGTGTAGCCGGCGAGCAGCAGTGGCTCGGCCTCGGCGTATTTCTCCTGACCGAATAGTGCCTCGCCGAGCATTGACCTCACGTTGGCAACCTGCCACGGCAACACCTGCGGAATCGCATTCGCTGCCAGCTTCTCGCGTAGCGTCAGGCACTCGCGTAGGATCGGTTCCGCGTCGGTCCACGCTTTCGCCAGGAGCAGCGTCAAGCCAGCTTGGGCCAATACGCCGGCCAGTTGCGGGCTGTCCTGCGGCAGGGTCTTGCAGGTTTCGGCGAGTTGTTCCTGTACCAATCCCACAACCTCGGCTGTCATGCCGGCTTTCACATAGGCGTCCAGCAATGGTACACCGAAGCCGCGGAAATTCTGGAACTGGCGACTGGAATGGTACGCTTCCTCCAACAGCGGGATCGCTTCCTCCAGCCGGCCGGCGTCCTTGTAGTTCACCCCCAGGTTGGCAACGCACTTCTTCGTATCGGGATGGTTTCGACCGAGCCGGGCTTCCATTCGC
>Ga0265313_10002278_pt1 | contig 16829 bp, 16 predicted proteins | sample 4123metaG_FD_203122 | JGI IMG/M metagenome (GOLD analysis project Ga0265313, IMG submission 203122) | Rhizosphere microbial communities from Carex aquatilis grown in University of Washington, Seatle, WA, United States - 4-1-23 metaG | ecosystem: Host-associated > Plants > Roots > Rhizosphere >...
TTGCTCCTCCTCCAATTACTCCAGTAGTTCTCGTCGTCGCGCCTCGCGCTGCTCGAAACTCGCAGCAAATCCTCGGTCCGCCAAACCGTTCGGTGCTCTAGGCGGCCGCTACCCGCAGTGGCGCATACGGATACGCAGCGGGATTCTCCGGCTCCCACCCGTCGTCGACGCGCCGGAGGTAAACCCGTCGCCCGCCCGTGTTGGGCTCTCGATCGGCGCCCGTCAGGTTGACGAGGACGGTGTCCGACAGCGGGAAATCGCCGCGTCGAACGAGGCCGACGAGGCCGGCCATAGCGGTCGCCGCTGAAAAGCAAATGTCGATTCCCTCGTATTCGAGGACCATCGAGCGGGCAGTGCGGATCTCGTCCTCCGTCGCGATCGCGCACGTGCCCTGACTCTCGAGCACCATCGATCGAATGTACGGATACGATCGCATGGGGTCGCCGCGCAGAATGGCCTTGGCGATCCCGTTCGGACGTCGGACGACGAGCTGGGGCCGCACCGTGGCTGCGCCTTCGAGGAATGCCCGCGAGACTGGCGCGCACGACTCTTGTTGAACGCAGAGGAGCCGCGGCACCCCATCGGTCCTCCCCATCGCCCGGAGCTCGCGCGCGCCCTTGTAGGCGCCGTAGACGCCCATCGCGCTCGAGATCGCTTGGACGTACCACCCAATCGGCCCGGGAATCTGCTCGACCGCCTCGAGGTAGGCGAGCTTCAGTCCTTCGCGCCTCCCCGGGTTGAAGAAGCCACGCTCGGACGTGAAGTCGTTCGCCTCCGCGAAGCGCCCGGCGCAGTTGAACGCACCGACGAACGACTCGTCGCGAATGACGAAGTGCGTGACCTGGGTGTCGTTGCGCGTTTCGACGCGATCGGCGAAGTCCTCGGCCGAAAAGATGAACATGCGGCACTCGGGGTAGTATTCGGCCATCTGGACGAACGCCGACGACGAGTTGCCTGTCGACGACGTGCAGAACGCGCGAATGCCGCACTCTTTCATGTACGAGAGCGCGACGGCCGCCATGCGATCTTTCGTCGTGCGGGTGGGGTTCTTGGTCTCGTCCTTCAGGTAGAGATTCGGAAGGCCAAGCAATCGCCCGAGTCGATGGGCGTGGACACAGGGCGTCTTGGGCAGGAGTGCTCGAAGGAGGTTTTCCGGCTTCTCCATCGGGAGGAGGTCGAAGTAGCGAAACAAGGGGAGCTCCGAGTCGTAGAGCCTCACGGCGCCGAGCTCGTACTCGGTGTCGATCATTCCGTCGCACGAGCAAAATGCGCGAAAGGCGTGCGGGTAGGTCTTGCCGCAGCGAACGCAGCGATGAAAAACCTTCTTTTCGTTGAGCGACGGAATCATGCGAGCCCTCCCGAAGGTGAAAGACCGAGGTGTGTGACGTTTCCGAAAGGCACGAACGCGATGTGAGCACCGGACCGGACACGCTCGCCGAGCCACGAGAGGCCGGCCTCGAGCGATTCGAGCGGGTGAAGGCCGAGCCTGCGAACGAGGTCGGCAGGCATGGCCGTGACGACACCGATTTCAGACGCTCGCGCGAGGCGCCTGAGCATGACCGAGTTGTGCCCCGCGAGGTTGTAGGCCGCGCGCACGTCTCGCTCGAGAGCGTCGTCGTCGGAGACCGCGGCCCAGTCGAGAAAACCCTTTGCGACGCCCAGCGGACACTCGGCCACCCAGAGCATCGGCCCGCCGGGCCGGAGGCCCTCTTGCACGTTGAAAAGGGCCTTGATCGACTGCATGAAGTTCATGTCGTAGGGGGCCCCGCCGGCCGATGTGATGATGCCGTCGAAAGGCCTGTCGACGAGGACCTGGTGAACACGGCGCGCGAACGCGCAGGCCTGCTGGTGCGAACCCTCGGGCTCGCCCGCGAACACCCCGACGACGCGTTGATGCTCGTCGATCACGGTGGTCACGGCGAATGACGGCCCCGCCATGCGGGCGGCTTCGAGCATGTCGAGGTGGACCGGATTGCCGTCGATCGCGCACGGGCCGACCCCGCGCGCGATGCCGCGGTTCCCCTCGCCGTTCGAGGCGAGTGTGAGCCGATGGTTTTCCGTGATCGTCTTGTGCGAGGCGACGCCCGGGAGAAGTGCCTTGCGGCCGCCCCCGAAGCCGGCAAAGTAGTGCGGCACGGCCCGACCCGTCAGAACCTTCACATCGGATTCGACGACGCGGCGAGCGAGCGCGACGCGCGTGCCCCGGGATGTCACGCCGACGTCCACGAAGTCGCTGCCGCGGCAATCGTGAACCGCGCCGGCGACGGAGCCGGCAACGTCGGAACCCACGAGTTCGTGGAGGTCCCGAAGGCCCTTGTGCTCGTGCGTCCCGGTCGCAAGGTAGAAATGGACACCCGCCCTGGGCACGCCGGCCTCGTCGAGTTCCCGCAAGACCGGCAAGGCGAAGTCTCCAACGGCCGCAATGCGATCGATTCCAGGAACGAGGACGACGGCAGACCGCGCGCCCCTCGCCACGTCGCGAAGGCGGGGGCCCATTGGCCGTTCCAGTGCCGAACGGACGAGCTCCGCGGCCGGAGCGGGGCTGGCGACTGGAGACGGCGCGACGCGAATGATCTCGGCCCGCCCCACGATCGAAGGCGCGAGGCATAGCTCGCGCGCGCCGTACCGAACGCAATGCATCTCGCTGGACTCCCACGGCACGAACCGGCTCAGCCGTCAGCAGAGCAGGCCCCCACCCACCGGTCAGAGGTGGACCCTTAATGCCGCAATCTGCGCTTCGACGCAACGGTCATCGGCGTCGATGCCCGGACGGCAACCCCGGTGCCACTCTCGGTCGGGGTGAGGACCCCGAGCCCCGTCGAGCCGCGAGGCTAGAATCGCCACGACAATGCCTCATTCTCGGATCATTTGGATTCGTTCGCCGCCTATTTTGTTGTCGATTCTTGCTCGAGTCCCCCGGTGGCCGCGGAGGCCGGTATTCGTCTTCGACAACACCGTAACGGCCGCAAGGACCGTCGGCAGGCGGGGTCGACGTCGCGACTATCAAGTCTAGTGGGAATGTCGGACTACAGCCTGCCAATAAAACAAGAGAAAACGGACGGAACTCCTCCGTGATCCCTTCCTCTCGACCAATCTTGTGACAAGATGCGCTGGGCCGCTGATTGAGTCGCGGGCGCGTCGGCGCGCTTCGTTCGCAGGGCGAGGACAAAAACATGGCCACCAAACGGCAACGTCTTTCATTTCTCCCATTGTTCGCACTTGTCGGCCCGATCGCCTGTTCTGGAGGCGCTGGCCCGTCCGCAGCCGGTTCGGGGGACAAGGGCGGAGGCCCTTCGACCGCCGGCGACACGGGAGGGTCAGGCTCCGGTGGCGGCGCAACTGCGGCAACGGGGTCTTCGGGGGCCACGACGACGCCCGGGAGCGGAGGCGCCGGAACTCCGGGAACGTCATCCGGTACGGGCTCGGGAGCCGGCGCCGCTTCTGGATCGTCCGGAGCAAAGGGAACCGGGGCAGGCGCAAGCTCGTCCGGTGTGGCGACGGGTTCGAATGGCGGATCGGACGCCGGAGCGGGTGCTGGCGGTGCCGGGTCCAGCGGCGCTACCCCTTCTCCTGCGGCTCCGGGCACCATTCCGGCGGGCTATCCCGCGCCCAGCGCGGCCACCTACGCGATGTGCCAAAAGGTCGCCGTCGGCGCTGGCTCGCAAAATCCTACGAGCGGCGCCCAAAACGCGTGCGCCGGACAGGACACCAGCGGCGTTTGCATCGAATGTCTGTTCGGCGGCTCCACCTACAACACCGCCCAGACCGCGACTGCGGAAGGGACCTCCGAAGCGGGGAATTACCTCGTGACCGTGAACGTGGGCGGCGCTGCGGCAGGCTCGACGTACATCAGCGCGGAGTCGGAGCGCGGCCTCTTGGCCCCCGTAACGACAGCTGCCGGGCAGATGATCGAATACGCCTTCGTCGTCAACGTCCGCGCGATGGAAGGGCAACCGAACCACTCGGGTGGACCGGGCGGTTACCCCGGGCTCGACCTCTTCTTTTACGGGCCATCGGCCACGCCCCCGCAGGTGTCCGCGGTCGGATACCAGCTCTTCGCCGCGGCGACCAAGCCGATCATGATCTACATGGCCAGCGACTCGACGGAGTGCGACCAAACCGGCGGCGCGTTCGGCGGCTGGGGTCAAATGCTCCCCGAGTTCTTCGTTCCACCGGTCGGAATCTCCAACTGGGGCAATAGCGGCGCGAGCTCCTCTTCGTTCTACGGGGCGTACTGGGGCGACATCAAGTCGCATTGGACGGCCGGCGACTACGCGATGATCCAGTTCGGCCACAACGACAAGGGCGTCGCGGACTCCGTCGTCCAGGCGAACCTCGAGAAGTACATCACCGACGCCATTGCGGCGAACGTCACGCCGATCATCGTTTCGCCTCCGGCTCGCGTCCAATTCACCGGCTCGATGGAAGGCGATCAGTCCAGCTTGCACGAAGCGGCCGGGAAGGCCGCTGCGGCCGCGCACAACGTCGCGTTCATCCCGCTCACCGACCTGGCGGTCAGTTGGTACAACACCCTCGGCTCGCAGGCCGCCGCGCTGAAGTTCCACGCGAACGGCAGCGACGCGACGCACACGAACCTCGCCGGCGGTCTAAAGCTTGCCGCCTTGGTGGCCGGCAGCATTCAGAGCCAGAATCTTCCCCTGGCCAAGTACTTGAGGCCCGGCGCCGTGGCCGCCCTCAGCCCCATCGCTGTCCCAGCCACGACCGACGCCGGAGCCGGCGCTCCGACCGGCGGCGGCTCGTCTGGGGGCGGCGGCGGATCGAGCGGCGCCGGTTCGTCTGGCGGCGCAGGCGCTTCGAGCGGAGCTGGAAACGGCGGCGGCGGCTCCATGGCAACTCAATGCGGCGCGACCATGTGCCCAATGCCGAGTGTTTGCTGCGAATCGATGCCGGACGCCGGCGGCCCCAAGACCATGGCCTGCCTGGTGGCGTGCGACTACACGACGCAAGCGCAGCTCTGCGGAAACAGCAACGACTGCCAAGCAGGCCCCCCCAACTGCGTCAACGGAATCTGCGTGAACTAGTTGAGGGCTCCCGGCGTCGGCGGCGCGATCGCGTCGCTTGACGCCTGAAGGCAGCTTGCGCTCTTACTCGCGTCCGTGACCAGCAAGCGCGTGCCAGGCGGGGTGGTGCACAGGCTGCCCGTAGACCTGCGTGAGGCACTGATCGCGAACTCCACGGCACTCGATGCCTGGAGGGCCATCACGCCTTTGGCGCGCAACGAGTTCATCTGCTGGGTCGAGGATGCGAAGCAAGAGATGACGCGAAAGCGCCGCATTCGCAGGACCAAGGAGGAGCTGGAAGAAGGTCAGCGCCGCCCCTGCTGCTGGCCAGGATGCAAGCACCGCGAGCGCACGGGCGGGTGAGCGCCGCGCTAGTCGATGGACGCACGTTCGGTACAAGCCATAGACTCCGTGTGACACAACGCCACGACAAGGGGGGGGCGCGACCGGCGTCGATCCCGTGGGCGACGGTCGCGGGAAGCATTTGGGACCCTGGCCGACTCGACGGGCCAGGGGTTCGAACGCGAGTTTCCTATCGCCTCGAAATCGCCGCAGGAGTCGTGGCGGGTGACGCCTTTCGAGAAGTGGTGCAGACGCCGAGAACCGGCCTGAACGCGCACGTTCGCTTGGCGTCCTCTTCGATCTGCGCGTGCGGGGAAGGCGCCCGAATCCAAGTGTGCCTGGGGGTCGGCACGCGCCGTGCTGTAACGACCCATCCGAGACTCGATGTCAACGCAGCCTACGTCGAAGCGACGGCCCGCGGCGGCGCTCAAACCAGGTAAGTCCGCCGCCCGACCTTGCACTTCGAAATAGAGGCGAAGAAAGGGTCACGGAAAGACGCCCTCGCGAGACCCGCGGCAATCGCGCAACAAAGGAGACAATATGAAAACGCCTCTCATCGCACTGACGTGCGCTCTTCTCGCCACGGCGTGCGCCAACTCCGACAACCATTCAGCGCAGCATCCGTCATCCGCCGGAGCGGCGGAAGAAGCCCATTACCAATCTTTCGAGAACAATGGCTCCGCAGGCAGAGCAAGCACCATGGCGTCGGAAACGCCCGTGCAGACTCGAGTGGATGCGTCGGTCGCAGACGCGGCCTACTCCCAATCCACCTTGGACGCGGGCCCGCTCACCCGGGGCCCCCTCGTCGCATCGAATTCCGATGCGGTCGGCCAAACGAATAGCGCCGACAACACGAAAACCAACGACCGCGAGCGGAGCGGCCTGACTCCGATGAATCAGGGGAACAGCGCGCAGGAAACGGACATCACGGCTGCCATCCGAAGAGCCGTCATGAGCGACAAAACCCTCTCCTTTACGGCGAAGAACGTGAAGATAATCACAGTAGACGACAAAGTGACTCTGCGCGGCGCGGCCAAGAACGAACGCGAAAAGAACGTCATCGAATCGCTCGCTCGAAATACTGCCGGCGTTGCCGAAGTCGACGACCAGATTGAAGTGAAGCGGTAGACAGACTCCAAATAGAAAGAGGTTGTCATGAATAGAGTCGTAATGTGCATCGCGCAGGATCTCATCAAGGCCGAGTCGATCGTGGGTGACCTTCAAAGCGCAGGCTTCTCCCACAACGACATATCGGTCCTGCTGCCCAACAAGCAAGGGACGAGAGACTTCGCCTATGAACACAACACCAAGGCCCCCGAAGGCGCGGTGACGGGCGCCAGCGCCGGCGGCATTCTCGGTGGTGCGCTCGGCGTGCTCGCGGGCATCGGCGCGATTGCGATTCCGGGCGTGTGACCGCTCATCGCAGCTGGGCCGCTTCTGGCCGCCCTGAGCGGTGTCGCGGCCGGAGCCGCGGTCGGCGGCGTCGCGGGCGCTCTCATCGGAATGGGAATTCCCGAGATCGAGGCCAAGCACTACGAAGGAAAGATCCGGGGCGGTAGCATACTCGTTTCCGTCCACGCAGAAACGTCGGAGCAAGTAAAATTGGCGGAAGATATTTTCAAGAATTGGCGCGCTGAAGACATCTGCTCGACGTCGGAGGCGAGCGTTCCCAAGGGCCAAGAGTCGCGGATTCACGCCACAGGAGAATAGTCGTCAACGAACGAATAGCTTTGGCCGGTCGGGTCCTCCTGCTCGATGTGTGCGCTACAGGGGCAAGGAGGACCCGGCTCGGCCTTCTCACAACATGCCGCGACGCCACGCCCACCGCGGCGCCGCTTTCGTAACGAAGGAATCGCCATGATTTCGATGACTATTTGGGCTGCGCTGACGCCGCTGGCGCTCGCGTTGGTCCTCGACTGGGTCCGAGGACTAGGTCCGTCAGGGTTCTCGCTGCCTGGATTGCCGAACCGGGCGCCTACTCCGCCGATGCGCGGCTGCTCGGTCCATCCAACGGAGATCGAACGACGACGATAGCCGTCAATCCCTTCTCGATTCGTAGCGACGGCGACCTTAACATCGCAGTCGACTTTCCTGCGGCTTCGTTCGAGTGAATCGGGGAATTTGCGGCGGCGAGCGCCATCAAACCGGGGAGGAACGAACCATGCAGTGGCGAATGGCATGAAGACCACATGGAAGCCGCATGAGAAGCATGGGGACCTGACGGAACGGGGTGATTTGCCGTCGAGCGTCTACGCGTTCCCGGACAAGCGGAAAGAGCCGCTGACGGACGCCTCCCACGTACGCAATGCCCTCGCTCGTTTCGATCAGGTGCGCGGGGTTTCCGACGCCGAGCGAGACCTTGCGTTTGCGAACATCAAGAAGGCTGCCAAGCATTACGCCGTCCAAATGACCGAGGCGGATTGGAGCGAGCTCGGCCGACGGCCGAGCACAGACCGCCCAGCGAGCGCCCGCAGGGCCTCGGCCGGCAAGGCTGTTGCTACGCGCAAGAGTCGTGGCACGGGAAGCCAGACGACAGCCGCCCGCAGGCGTGGCGCCGTACGTGCGTCGGCCACGCGCAAGAGCAAGGCGAAGGGTTCGGCGCGCCGGACTTCCGCCTGAGCGTACACTCGTCACCGCCGTCGTGCCGCACGCAGTTGGACAAACGCTTAAGATGTGAATCACTTGCACGCGTCGCCCTCGATCCGCCGTCCCGGGGGAACATCCAGCGGCGCCGCCGCGGAGCTCACCTTCCCGAGATACGATACCAGGGCGTCGAGGTCGGTCGGCCCCTTCTTCCTTTCGTCACCGATCTTGAGAATGGCGAAGCTGTCCCCGCCGGCGGCTAGAAACGCCGGCACCGTAACCCGATAAGCCTTCGCTAGGTCGATCGGTCTGCCATTCAGGCGCAACTCCGACACCACGGCTCTTTGGTGCGCGCGGTCGTACGCGTAGAGATAGGAAAATCCCGTGGATACCTGCAGGATTCGAGGCTCTTGGCGGCTGCCGAACTGGCCCTCCAAGAGCGCGAGGATCTGCGCTCCGCGGAGCGTCATCGTGATGAGGGGGTCGCCGAAGGGCTGAACCTCGAACGCGTCCCCGTAGGTGACTGCGAAGTCGGGACGCCCCTCATGCGTCGCGACGAAGTCGGCGCGGATGCCCCCGGGGTTCATGAAGGCGATCTGCGCACCAGTCGCCGCGCGCATGGCGTCGGCGATGAGGTCGCCCAGCGGCGTCTCGCAGGACGCGATCCTGGCTGCCCGCGCGTTGCCAGTGACCGTTTTTTTCACGTAGCCAACGACTCGTCCGGTGATCGGGCGCACCTTGTCCTCGTAGACCTGAACGATCCGTGCGACCTCGGCGTCCTGCGTCACGTCGTGCGTGACGGGCACGTTCCGGGCGTGCTTCTCGACGACGCGATGGACCGACGGGTCGATGGTGAGGTCTATCTTGGTGAGAAGGCGCCCATAGCTCGCAGCGCTCGTGACGATGCGACCCGCCAAGACGCAGTCGTAGGCCTGGTGGGTGTGCCCGCTCACGACTACCTCTATGGCGGGGCTAAGCTTGTCCAAGATAGGAACGATGTCGCCCGAGAAGCCCTGGCATCCGTCGTACGGTCCGCCGACGGACTGCATTCCGCCCTGATGGAGGGCGAGCACGATTGCCGAGACCCCTTGCTTCTGCAGCTCCGGGACAAGCGCGTTCGCCGTGGCCGCCTCGTCGGCGAACGAGAGCCCTGTCACCGCGCCGGCCCCGGTGACGCTCGGCGTCTGCGCCAACGTCTCGCCGATGAAGGCAATGCGCGCCCCGCCAAGGTCGCGGATGGCATAAGGCGGGAATACGGAGCGGCCAGTCGAGTCGTCAATCACGTTCGCGGCGAGGTACTCGAACGACGCGCCGGCAAAGCTCCCGGAGTCGCAGTCGCCGAGCGAGCAGCCGGGCTTCTGGAGTCGCATGAGCTCGGGCAGTCCGCGATCGAAGTCGTGGTTGCCCACCGCCTCCAGATCCAGACCAAGGCGGTTCATCACGAGGACGGAAGGCTCGTCCAAGAAAAGGTTCGAAATCGGAGGGCTTGCGCCGGTGAGATCCCCCGCCGAGATGACGACGGTGGCAGGGTTCTCCGCGCGGAGCCGGGAAATGTGCGCCATCAGGTACGCGGCCCCTCCGGCAGGCACAAGCGACACGCCCGCTTCCGTGGGCCGCGCATCCCGGGACGACGCCAGCGGATCGGCAGGCGCGGCAAGGACGACCCCGTTGCTCCCGGTGGGCGGCTGGAGGTGGCCATGAAAGTCGTTGATGGCTAGGATCTGCACGTGAACGAACGGGGATGCGGCCGGTGGCACCACGGTTGCCACGGCCGTGGGGCTCGTGCCTGCGTAGAGCAACGCGGAGGGAAGCCGTGCGGGCGCGCAGGTGAGGATTCCAGCGCCTAGGCTCAGGGCGAGCGGCACGAAGTGGACGCGATTCATGCGCAAGGACGCAGGCCTTGCGGGACGCGCTCCTGAACGAGGGAAGGACCTTGCTGAACGACAGGAGCCGGTCTGGGAACCATTGAATGGGGCGCCGTTAGTACCGCAGGGTTCGCTGCCGGCTCACTGCGTGAACCAGCAAAACGAGGATCAACGCGCCGGTAATCGACCACACGATGGGAAAATGGTGCCCCCCGATGCTCACGACCGCGAACTCCGGAAGATGCGCGGCGCGCGCGATCCATGTGCCGACGAAGGCACCGACAAATCCGAGAAGAATCGACACAAGAAATCCCCCGGGGGTCCCACCCCCGAGGGCGCGAGCGATGGCGCCGCAGATCCCGGCGATCAGCAAGTAGACGATGAATTCGAGGAGCGACATGGCTCGAGACCGGGCAACTCGCATGCCGAATGGTCCCGGCGCTGGCAAAAGGATGACCTCGCCGCCGGTGACGGCGCCCGCCGCGAACCAGACCGAGAGGTGAAAACGCCAGCAATTTCGATCCCGGCGCTCCATACTCCAGCGGAGAGAAAAGTGTAGCGAAGGCGTTCGCTCCGTGTTCGAGCATCTTCGAGGACACGAATGGTGACGTGAAAAACTGGCTCTTGATCACGTGCGAGCACGGCGGCAACCGCGTTCCCCGTCGTTACGGCCACCTATTCCGTCGCTGGGGGCGAAGGCTCGGGAGCCATCGTGGGTTCGACTTCGGCGCCCTCAGGATGGCTCGGGAGATCTCGGAGTATTTCGATGCGCCATTGGTGGCCTCGACCGTGACTCGTCTTCTGGTCGATCTGAACCGCTCGGTCGGTCACCGCGACATTTCACGGGTCTCCCGCGAAATGTCGCCGGTAGAGCGCGAACGAATGCTCCGGGATTGCTATCGGCCGTACCGCGCGGAGGTCGAGCGTTGGGTCGCAAAGGCCATCGGACGCGGTCATCGTGTCGTTCATATTTCATCCCACAGCTTCACGCCCCGATTGCATGGCAAGGTGCGGCTCGCGGATGTCGGGCTTCTGTACGATCCCGTGCGACCCGGCGAATCCGCTCTTTGTCAGCACTGGAAGGCGGCAATAAGTCGGGTGGCGCCCGAGCTGAGAGTACGCCGAAATTATCCATACTATGGGAAGGGCGACGGGCTCACTTCTCACCTCCGTCTGCTCCACTCACCCGACGCCTACATCGGTGTCGAACTCGAGATCAACCAGGCCCTGGTCACTGGGACGAAGGGTCGCTGGACCCGTTTGCGAGCCAGCGTCATCGAGGCGCTCCGAATCACGTTGGAATCCCAGTCGGCGCCCGTCAAGGCACGGGCGGCCGCCCCCCCAGGGGATCGAGCCCACGCAACATAAACCCTCCACCGATGCGCCCAAAATGGTCACGTCCGCGGATTCTTTAGGCAAGCCCTTCGCCCACACCAGTCACTTGGTGAACGTCGGAGACGTCGCGCTCCATTGGGCCGAGCTCGGTAGCGGACGCCCACTCCTTCTGCTTCACGGGCTCTGCGACTCGCACCGGAGCTGGTTCACGGTAGCCCCCGCGCTCGCGCGCTCGCGGCGAGTCCTCATGCTCGACCTGGGCGGTTATGGTGAGTCGTCGCGTCCGAACACGAGCTACACGCTCGACTGGCACGCGAATATCGTCGCGGCATGGCTCGACGCGGTAGGCCTCGCCGAGGTCGACCTCGTGGGCCATTCCTTCGGGGGCGGCGTTGCGCTCTGGATGCTGCTGCACCATCGGAGCCGAATTCGACGCCTCGGCCTCGAATCGACCGGTGGCCTTGGTCGTGAGGTGGGGCCAGCGCTGCGGTGGGCCTCGTTTCCGTTTCTCGTAGAGCGGTTCGGGCAACGCTTCATGTCGTTTGGCACGACTCGGGCGCTCAATGCCGCCGGAGGCGCGTTCTCGGATGAGGAAATTGCAATTCTCGCGCGCTTCAATGCGATCCCGGGCACGGCGCGCGCCTTCTCGCGCAGCGTTCGCGACGTCATCAACGGCGCCGGGCAGTACCGGAATTTCCTCGACCGCGCGCACGAGCTGGTCTCGTTGCCGCCCATCGCGATCTTCTGGGGCGAGGCCGACCCGCTGATTCCTGTCGCGCACGGGATCGAAGCGGCGTCGCTCGTCGAGGGCGCCGCGCTGACACGCTTCCCGGGGGTCGGTCACTTCCCGCACCGACAAGTCCCCGCTCAATTCGTGGCGGCTTTGGAAGGGTTTCTCGATGACCCCCACGTTGTGAACGCGCGACTTCGCGACGCCGGACGCGCCGTGAGGCCCGTCAGCGCGGCCGCGCCGCCTGCAGCGTCACGTCGACCGTGACCTCCTTGCCGTCACGCACCACGACCGCCTTCATCGTCGAGCCGGGCTTCGATTCGGTCAGAACGAACATCAGGTCCTCGACGCCCGAGATCAGGTGGTCGCCGAGGTGCACGAGGACGTCACCCCGCTTGAGCCCCGCCTTCTCTGCCGCGCCTCCCGGGCGCACCCCGGCGAGGAGCATCCCCTGCTGCCCCTTCGGCGGTCCCCCGTAGTCGGGGACCGTGCCGAGCGAGGATCCGAACGACCGCACGTCTCCGCCCGGCGGAGGGGACGCGACGTTCCGGTAGTCCAGCCGGTGATCGCGGTTCGCGAGGCCGGTCGCGAGCGAAGCCACGATGCGCGCCGTCTGCGCCATCCCAGCCGCGTTGAGCTTGTCGGCCGTGTCGCTCGGCTTGTGGTAGTCGGTGTGCACGCCGGAGAAGAAGTGCAGGACGGGGACCCCCGCCCCGTAGAACGGTGAGTGGTCGCTCGCGCCGAAGCCGCCGCCGGGGGCGTGCACGCAATCGACGCGAGCGACGTCGCACGCCCTGGCAACGAGATCGGGCCAATCCGTCGCGGTCTCCGTGCCAAAGACCTGTAGCGCGTTGTCGCGAAGTCGGCCGACCATGTCCATGTTGAGCATCGCAACGATGTCGGCGGGTGCAACGCCCGCGGGCGGATGCTTCACGAACCAGGTCGAGCCGAGCACCCCCGTCTCCTCGCCGGAGAAAGCGACGAGAACCACGTCGCGGCGGAGGCCGGGCGCGCCGGCGAGCAGGCGCCCAACCTCGAGGAGCGCCGCGGTTCCCGACGCGTTGTCGTCAGCACCCGGGTGAGCGACGTGCTGGCCAGGCGCGAGCGAGTCGTGCCCACCGAAGCCGAGGTGGTCGTAATGCGCCCCCACGACGACGACGCCCGGCAGCTTGCCCTGCGCGGCGGCCGGCCAGCGCGCGACGACGTCGAACGCGCGCGCCGTCTCGGGCTTCAGCGTGACCTCGATCTTCGCGGTCACCCGCGCGTGCTTCTTCAGCGCGTCGGCCACGGGCGCGAGGATCTGGCGCGACCCGATCGCCGCGACGATCCCAGCGTCCCCCGCGACGTCCGCGTGCAGCTCGGGGAAGCGCGCCTCCTCCTGGTCCTTCGCGAGGTCCACGACGAGGATCCCCTTCGCGCCGTGCTCGCGGGCGAGGAACGACTTGCGGCGGAGGTCGCCGTGGCGGCTCTTGTCGTCGTGCTTCTCGAACTTCGGATCGTCCGGGACGAAGCGCCGGACGAGGACGATCTTCCCCCTCGCGTCCACGCGCGCGTAGTCGTCCCAGCCGTCCGTCACGATGCCCCAGCCCGCGTCCACGACCGGCGCCTCGACGGATCCCGACGACGAGAACGCGAGCGGTTGCGCATCCGTCGATGCCGCTGCCTTTCCACCGACGACGAGCGCCGCGGCTCCCGTCACGTTCGTCGTCGCTTCGAAGGGGAGGCGGTACCCTTCCGTCCCGGCGGGGGCGAGGCCGGCTGACTGCATCGCGTGCTCGACGTATGCGCCGGCGTCCTCGATGCCGTGAGTCCCCACGCCCCGCCCCTCGCGCGCAGGATCGGCGAGCCATACGACGTCGCGCATCGTGCGGTCTGCGCCGGTCTCCTGGACCCTGGGCTCGCTCTCGACCCAGCGCGCGGTGAAGAGGTTCGTGTCGTGCTTCCCCTCGGCAGTGGCGCGGTTCGACGAGAACGCGAGCGTCTTGCCGTCCGGCGAGAACATTGGAAACCCATCGAAGCCCGGCGCGCTCGTGACGCGCTCGAGGCGGGTGCCGTCGATGTCGACAGCCCAGAGGTCGAACTCGCGCGGGCTCGGCGCGGCGTAGTTCGAGCTGAACAGGATGCGCTTCTGCGACGGTTGCCAGTACGGCGCGAACGACGCCGCGTCGAGGTAGGTGATCTGCCGGGCGTCGGAGCCATCGGCGTCGGCGACGTAGAGCTCGAGCTTCGACGGCCGCACCAGCCCCTTCGCGAGCAGCGCGCGGAACTCGTTCAGGTCGTTACCTTTCGGGCGAGACGCGCGCCAGACGATCTTCGTGCAGTCGGCGTTGAAGAACGCGCCGCCGTCGTAGCCGGGGGTGTCGGTCAGACGGCGGACGTTCTTGCCGTCGGAGTCCATCCGGTACAGATCGACGTCGCCGTCGCGCACCGATGTGAAGACGATCGAGCCGTCCTTGCCGCAGACGGTGCCCTCGGCATCGTAGCCAGGGGTGTCGGTGAGGCGGACGAGCCCCGAGCCGTCGGCCTTCGTGCGGAAGATGTCGTAGCTCGGGTAGAGAGCCCAGACGTAGCCCTTCGATTGATCCGGGCGCGGCGGGCAGTCTGGGCCGCCGAGGTGCGTGCTGGCGTAGATGACGTCCTGATCGCCGGGCAGGAAGAACGAGCACGTCGTCGCCCCCTGACCGCTCGAGACCGGGGCGAACGTCGGCCTGGGGTCGAAGGGGCGCGTGCGGTAGATGCGATCGCAGCTCTGGCCTGGACCGCGCGCCTGGAGGATCAACTGGTCGCCGCCCCAGGACCAGTAGGCCTCGGCGTTCTCGCCGCCGAAGGTGAGCTGGCGCAGGTCGGCGAGGTGGGGCTCGTCCGGCCGCGATGGGACGGCAGGGACGGTGCTCGCCGGGGCCGGAGCCTGCGCCGGCGGAGGGCCACCGCACGCGAGGACGAGAAGGGAGAAGAGAGGAGCGACGGCGACGAGGAGGGGAAGCGGGCGCACGGCCGGGAATCTACACCGGCAGGTCTGGTGAGCGGGTGGTAGCTGCCTACGGGTCGAGCTCCTCCGTCTTGCCGGGGAGCGCCTCGCTCGGTGGCGCGTACCTCTCCCATCCCTCTGCGCCCTCGACCAGCCATGCCCAGTCGCGTCGCATCGACTGCACCGCGCGCTCCGAGAGGGCGTGCACTTGCGTCGGCGCGATGTTGAGCCGCGCGTGCGCTCTCTCCCGCGCCACATTGCGAGCGGCGGCGCGCATCGAGGGCTCGCAGCCGCTCGTCGTGCAGAGGAAAAGCGCACGCTCGCCGCCGCCCGTGACCCAGTCGCGCGCGAACCCGAGGGCGGGTCGTGGATCGTGGGCCGAGTCGCCGACTACGACGCGGCGGTAGGTCTGCGGATCGCGACGCGCGACAAGCGCGACCTGGCTGCCACCCATCGAGAAGCCCGCTAGCACCAAGGATCGCGTGTCCTCGACCCACGAGCCGAAGGTCGTCTTCGTCGCGGCGACGGCGCGAGCGATGCGCTGATTCGTGTCGGAAGCGCTCCTCCATCCGAGCCGCGATTCGTTCCCGCCCCAGCCGCGCGGGCAGATCACGAAGGGGTAAGCCTCCGTGATGCCGCGCCACGCGGCACAGGCGCGCTCGGGCTTCTCGCTTCCGCCGTGGAGCGCGATCATGATCGGCCGCGGCTCGCGGGCGCCGAGGGGCACGGAGACGACGCCGACCTTGTCTCTGCCATCGAGCAGCTCGAGTTGCTCAGGGAATCCGCCGAGCGGCGCGCGCTCGCCAGCGTTCCCAGGAGCGTCTGCATCAGGCCCATCTTGCGCGTCGCTCCCGTCGCTCGCATTGCTCGCATCGCTGACGACGAGAGGCGGCGGCGACCAATCGCCGAGCGGGGGCGCCCGTTCGGCCGGCGCGTGCGAAGCACACGCAACCGCGAAGAGCACGAATCCGATCGCCGCACGGTGCTCGATCTGCTCCGCGGCGCGCACGTCCTAGGGCCTCTTGGGAATCTTCCCCCGGATCCCAAGAAACTCAAAGTGTACCGGCGCTCTTACGCGTGCCAGTCGAAGACCTGCTCCGACGGTTGCACCGTCGGAGCCTGCGTGAGATCGAGCCCGAAGACGTCGAGCAGGTACCGGCGGAAATCTGCGTCGAGTTGCTCCGTCGAGGAAGCCGTACCCGCCAACATGCGAGCGGGATCGATCAGGTCGAACACGACGATCGCGAGATCGCCATTGGGCGTACGCTGAACAAAGCCTCGCTCCGCCGTGACACCGAGACGTCGCCGCGACGCCTCGAACTCAGTCCGACGATCCACGACGAAGCGACGGTGTGCTGCCCGAAAGGCTTCCGTCTTGCCGCTTCGTCGCCACCGGGGTGCCGGTGGAGGGCGGGTCCGACGTTGGGCGGGTGGACCATCTCGATGAGCGAGTAGGCTGCGCCTTCGGCGTGCCCAACTTTGACGTGCATGCGCGTGCCACGGAAAAGAATCTCGCGCCCACCATCGCGCGGAAGGGCGTAGCCGGGTCGATCCGTCGCGCGCTCCCGCTGGGTCCAGTGTCGTGTTCGACTACGCGTACGCCGAAAGCATCGCGCATCCGGAGCGATTCGAAGGTGCCGTGCCTCAGGCGAAGTTCGCGGCGTCGAAGGGCGAGCCCTTCCTCTTCGGAATCAGCTCCGAACCCGACCAGGTGTCCGCCTTTCTGGCTGCGCGCGGGCTGAAGCTCGTACGACATTGGGATCACCAGCAGCTGAGATCCCTCTACCCAGGGCCTGGGTTTCTCATGCCGTACATCGGCATCGTGCATGCTCGGGTACCGACCGCGTAGCTCTGACGGTGTCGATCCATGTCATCGGTTCGTGGAGAAAGCCGATCGTATTGGGTGTACCCGCCGTCGGTCCCAGCGCGAGAGCCCGACGAGAGGCCCGCATCAGGAGCAACGCCCATACCAAGACGAATCGTCG
>Ga0265313_10002281_pt1 | contig 16821 bp, 12 predicted proteins | sample 4123metaG_FD_203122 | JGI IMG/M metagenome (GOLD analysis project Ga0265313, IMG submission 203122) | Rhizosphere microbial communities from Carex aquatilis grown in University of Washington, Seatle, WA, United States - 4-1-23 metaG | ecosystem: Host-associated > Plants > Roots > Rhizosphere >...
TCGCTGCGCGCTCGACGTGGATCGCTTTTCCTCAAACTTTAGCCGCGAGCAGAACGCGTGCGGGATTCCGTTCGGGCTGACTCGAATTGGCGTCCATACAGGCGCCGCGGCCATCGGAAATTTCGGTTCGCGGACGCGGCATAGCTACACGGCGACAGGCGACGCAGTGAATACCGCTTCCCGGCTGGAAAGCCTCAACAAATATTTCGGTACCACCATGAGCGTGAGCGGCGAGACACGAGCACTTTGCGTGAATCTTTCATTCCGGCCAACCGCCTCTGTCGTGCTGAAAGGCAAGAGCAGGACGGTAGAAGTGTGGGAGCCGCTACAGCCGGATGACTTCCGTGGCGACTTTATCACCCGCTATTGTCGAGCTTATTCACTGCAGAAGAATGGCGCCCCGGACGCCGCGGCACTGTTCGAGGAACTTGCACGCGAGGCTCCGACGGACCCCTGTGTCGCTTTTCACCTGGAACGCATCCGCCATGGGATAGCTGGGGTCGAGATTACGATGACGGAGAAATAGAGCAATTAAAGCCGCTGACGAAGTGATAAGAGTGTTGGGCGCCGGGCATCGGGATCGGGGCACGTCCCCGCCGTGCCGGTATACCGGCACAGGGGCTACCGCCCATTCTGGCACGCCATTCATCGGAAATGTCGGGCCCTATCAAGTGGGCAGGAGCATCCCAGTCCGGTTCAGCCATGCGCGTGCGACCTCAGTAAGATTGATCCATCTCGCAGCCATGGGAATCGACTCCTCGGCACCACCCGAGTCCAGCCGCTAGGGCTTGTGGCCCCGGCTAGTTATCTCCCCACGTGCAGCCTCAAAATCGCGGCGACCATCCGCTATACTCGCCTCTCACTCCAACGCGGAAGGCAATGCGAATGCAGGTGCGTTTCTGGGGCACGCGCGGATCGATTGCGACGCCAGGCGCCGCCACCGTTCGCTATGGCGGCAACACGTCATGCGTCGAAGTGCGCTCCGACGCCGGCGATATCGTTCTGATCGATTGCGGCACGGGGGCGCACGCGCTCGGCCAGATGCTGCTGAAAGAGATGAAGCCCTGTTCGGGCCACATCCTGATCTCGCACACGCACTGGGATCACATTCAGGGTCTGCCGTTCTTCGCCCCGCTTTTCGTTCCTGGCAATGAATGGCACATCTATGGTCCACGCGGCCTCGGCAAGTCGCTGCGGGATGTTTTCGCCGGGCAGATGGAATACACCTACTTCCCAGTCGCTCTGAACGCATTCGCGGCGACCTTGCATTTCCACGAAGTGGTCGAAGGCGGCTTCGCCATCGGCAATATGCGCATCGCCACGCATTACCTCAACCACCCCGCGCTCACGGTCGGCTATCGCCTGGAAGCGGACGGTGCAAGTCTGGTCTACGCTTCCGATCACGAACCCCACAGCGCCGAGGCCGCGCACGGACACGCCGCCGCTATCGAAGGACGCGACATCGCTCACGCCGATTTCATGCGCGATGCCGATCTCGTCATTCACGACGCCCAATATACCGCCGCGGAATATGATGCCAAGGTCGGCTGGGGCCATTCCACCATGGAATACGCCGTCGATGCCGCCATCGCCGCCAACGTCAAACACTTGGCGCTCTTCCATCACGACCCGTCGCGGACCGACGACGCGGTAGACAAATTACTCGACGCCGCGCGAATCCGCGTCGCGCAGGCCGGTTCGACGCTGGAAGTCTCCGGCGCCTCCGAAGGCAGGGTGTTCAACCTGCACGGGCGTGGTGATGCCGAGAAGTTCGCGCGTTATATGCCCTCCAGCCTTGTGAAGCCGACGCGCGATGTCGCCGAAGAGCTAATTCTCATCGCCGGCGTTTCCGCCACCGAACGCGACATGCTCGCGGCGGCTGCGGCGGCCGACGGCATTCGCAGCGTTCCGGACGTTTCGTTCGATGACATCAAGCGCGCCCTGCAAAATGGCGAATCTTCCCTGATCTTCCTCGGCGACGATCTGCCCGACGGCGATCCGATCGCCCTTGTGCGCACGCTGCGCGCGCTTGAGCGTGGGAGCGACGTCCCCATCATCGTCGTCACCCATCAAAGCAAGATCAACGCACAGGAAGGTGAAGCAGCCGGCGTTACCGAATGGCTGTCCTGGCCTTACAGCGTGCAGTATGCGCGTTCGCGCATTCGCGCCTGGCTGATGCGCTCGATGCTGCGCTGGCGCAAGGCGGCGCTCCCCGATCATGAAGAGGAGCGCCTCAAAGCCCTGCATAAACTGAACCTGCTGGACACCGAAACCGAGGAGCGCTTCGACCGCCACGCCCGCATCGCTGCGGCCGCCCTCAACGCGCCGATCGCGCTCATCACCCTGGTCGACCGCGACCGGCAATGGTTCAAATCGCATCTCGGTTTTGATTTCAGCGAAACGCCGCGCGACATTGGCTTCTGCTCGCACGCGGTGCTTGCCGACGCCCCGCTCGTGGTCAATGACGCGCTCACCGACGACCGCTTCGCCGAAAATCCTGCCGTCGTCGGCGATCCCCACGTGCGCTTCTACGCCGGCATTCCCCTTCATGCCGGGGGTGCCTGCGTCGGCGCCCTCTGCATCGTCGATCACAAACCCCGAAACCTGAGCCCCGCTCAATTCCGTATGCTGCACGACATTGCACGGTTGGTGGAACAGGAAATGGATCCCCAAGCCGAGGTGAAAGCGTCCTGAGTCCGGCCGCTGGGGTTTGTGGCGATCACATCGCCCACTGCAAGGAATCCAGATAAATCGGGTCGTTCGCCCGCTCCAGATTTTCAATGATAATTCAATGGCCTATGACTTTGGCGCCGCGCTGCCGCCGCTTGCGGAGGGCCGGTCATACAACTCCGTATTAAGGGAACTTTCGTACCCTGATACCTGGTCGCCGCCCACGGGCGGCCCGGCATCGGGGTTGGACATGCACGCGATACAGTCGATCTGGACCTCCGCCCAGGGCTGGGACGAAAGCGCCCGCAACGACCGCGCCGATCTGGTGCTGGCGTTCGGCGGTTCCGGCACGGTGCAGGGCGGGCAGGGCTGGCAGGACCTTCGCCGCCGCCATCCCCGCGCGATCCTGCTCGGCTGCACCACCGGCGGGGAGATTCACGGCTGCGACGTGCTGGACGAAACCCTCTCGGCCACTGCCATCAGCTTCGACGACACCAGGCTCGCCGCCGCCGAAGCCGATGTCGCCGCCGGTTCCTTCGAGGCCGGCCGCAGCCTGGGCCACGCCCTGGCGCGACCCGGGCTGAAGGCGATCTTCGTGCTGTCCGACGGCACCCGGACCAATGGCAGCGACCTGGTGCGCGGCCTGCGCGACGCGGTGGGCCCCGACATCGTGCTCACCGGCGGGCTGGCGGGAGACGGGCCCAATTTCGGCACCACCTATGTCGGGCTCAACGCCCAGCCCACGCCTGGCAAGGCGGCGGCGATCGGATTTTACGGCGACAAGCTGCAGGTCGGTCATGGCAGCGCCGGCGGCTGGGACGTGTTCGGGCCGGAGCGCCGCATCACCAGGGCCAAGGCCAATGTTCTGTACGAGCTGGACGGCAAGCCGGCGCTGGATCTCTACAAGCGCTATCTCGGACCCGATGCCGACCAGCTTCCCGGCAGCGCCCTGCTGTTTCCCTTGCGCATCTATCCCGCCGAAAAGCCCGGACAGGCGATCGTGCGCACCATTGTCGGCGTCGACGAGACCGCGCGCACCATGACCTTCGCCGGCGACATGCCGGAAGGCCATTGCGCCCAGCTGATGCGGGGCAATTTCGACCGCCTCATCCAGGGCGCGGCGGCGGCGGCGGAACAGGCGCGCGAGACCGTCGCGGGCGAGCGGGTGGCGATCCTGGTCAGCTGCATCGGCCGCAAGCTGCTGCTCGGCCAGCGTATCCGCGAGGAAGTGGAGGCAGTGCAGGACGTGCTGGGCACTGGCACTCATCTGACGGGCTTCTACTCCTATGGCGAAGTGAGCCCGCATGAGACCACCGGCTCGGCCGAACTGCACAACCAGACCATGACCATCACCACAATCAGCGAAGCGGCATAGGGCGTCCCGTGCACAAGCTGCTCGCTTATCAACTGCGCAACGCCACCGGCCCCGATGGCAGCGTCGATGTCGCGGCGCTGGCCGCGCTGGTGAGCCGCTCCTATGACGAGTTCGACCGCGAGCGCCGCCTGACCGATCGCGCCAACACCCTGATGGAAGAGGAACTGCAGGACGCCAACGCCCAGGTGCGGCTGCTCGCCGAGCAGAAGCTGGCCGACGCCCTGGAAGGCATGCCCTGTCCGGTGGCGCTGCTGAACCCGGCGCGCCGCATCCAGCGGGTCAATTCGTCGATGACCGCGCTGTGCGCCGGGATGAAGCGTCCGCCCGTCGCGGGCGAGGCCTTTGGCGATTTTCTGGGCGGCCTGGCGGACAAGGCCGGCGGCTGCATCGACACCATGCTGGCGGGCAAGGCCGCGGAACTTGCCATCGGCGGGCGCTGGTATCTCGCCGCCGCGCACCGCTTCACCGACGGCAGCTTCGCGGTGACTTTTTCCGACATCACCGTGCTGCGGGAACGCGAGACCGTGCTGGCCCTGGCCCGCGACGCGGCGGAATCCGCCAACAATCTCAAATCGCGTTTCCTGGCCACCATGAGCCATGAATTGCGCACCCCGCTCAACGCCATTCTCGGCTTCTCGGAGATGATCTTCACCAGTGTTCTCGGAAACAGCCCCAAGGCCTGGACGCGCTATGCCGATTACGCCAAATCGATCCATGCCAGCGGCGATCATCTGCGGCTGCTGATCTCCGAAGTGCTCGATCTGTCCAAGATCGATGCCGGGGCCTATCGCCTGGCGATCGAGACCTGCGACATCGCCAAACTGGTCGGGGAATCGCTGGTGCTGGTGCGGCCCCAGGCCGAGCGCGGCGGCGTGCGGCTGATGCCGCCGCTTGTGGATGCCGGCCTCACTGCCGAGGCCGATGAGCGCGCATTCAAGCAGGTGATGGTCAATCTGCTCTCCAACGCCGTCAAATTCACCCCAAAGGGCGGTGAAGTCGAAGTGACCTGCCGCAGCGACGGCGAGGATATTCTCATCTGCGTGCGCGACACCGGCATCGGCATCGCCAAGGAGCATCAGGCCAGCGTGTTCGAGCCCTTCCACCAGGGTGATGCCCGCATCGCGCGGCGCTTCGAGGGCACCGGGCTGGGCCTGTCGATCGTGCGCGGCATTGTCGAAGTGCATGGCGGCAGGGTCTGGCTGGAAAGCGAGCCCGATATCGGCACGCAGGTGTTTTTCCGCCTGCCGCGCGGCGCGCAGGGATCGGCCAGTAACACCGCTTGTTTGCAGGCGGTCTGACGCCTAGCGTCAGCGCGACAGTCAAGGTGCTTGGCAATGTTCTTCTCCGCCGCGAAAATGCTGAGCCAGCTTGAGCGGCCAGGCGATGCCCTGCTGCTGCTGCTGGCACTGGGGGCGGCGCTTCTGTGGGTCGGGCGCCTGCGGCGGGCCGGCATCCTGCTGGTGACCCTGGTCACCGCGGCTCTTCTGGCGATCTGGATATTGCCCGTCGCGGGCTGGGTGACGGCGCCGCTGGAGAACCGCTTTGCGCGCCCGCCTTTGCCGGCGCATGTCGATGGCCTGATCGTGCTGGGCGGCGCCGTCGATGTTCCGGCCACGCTCCGCCGGGGCATACCCGCGCTCAATGGCGATGCCGAGCGGATGACCGAGTTCGTCCGCCTGGCGAAACTCTATCCCAATGCCCGGCTGGTGTTCAGCGGCGGCTCGGTGACGTCTCCCCGCCGCCACGATTCCACCGAGGCCAGCGTCGCGCGCCTGTTCTTCCGCCAGCAGGGCCTGGATGTCGGGCGCGTCCGGTTTGAAGACCGCTCGCGCGACACCTATGAGAACGTCCTTTTCAGCAAGGCGCTGGTCCGACCGCGGCCCGGCGAAGTCTGGGTGCTGGTGGCGTCGGCGCGCGACGTGCCGCGCTGCATGGGCGTATTCCGCAGGCTGGGCTGGCCGGTGATCGCGATGCCGGTGTCCTACAAGGCCGATCGGGAGCGGGCGAGCCTCTCGGCCAATCTGCGGGTGATCGATGACAGCATGCATGAATGGCTGGGGCTGCTGGCCTACCGGCTGGCGGGGCGGACCGATGCGCTGTTTCCCGGGCCGCAAAAACCTTGAGATGGCGCTGCATCCCATTCGCCTCTGCCGCCGGATTGCTCTATAAGAACTCCAAATTGCCGCCAACGCGGAAAACGGGGAGATTCATGAAACGTCGCCAATTCCTTGAAGGTGCATTGCTGTCCACGGCTGCGGTATCGCTGCCGAGCCTGGGCTGGGCCCAGGAGAAATCCAAGCTCAAGATCACCGGCGTCCGGCTGGTCAAGACCCGCCTCAAGCGGCCCTATCCGGAATACAAGCCCTCGGCAGACGCCTGGTCCACCCAGGGCGTGGAAGTCTCCGCCCCGCTCAACATCTATCCCGAATACAAGCCCACCCGCTCCACCTTCCAGGCCAAGGGCGTGGACGCCTTCACTGTGGAAGTGACAACCGACAAGGGCGTCACCGGCTATGGCGATGGCGGGCCTGGCGGCGGGCCGATCGTGATGGGCCATCTGGCGCAGCTGATGGTCGGGCGCGATCCCTTCGACATCGAGCGCAACTGGGACATCAACTGGCGCGCCACTGAATCCTATGGCCAGGAGGGCGTCACCATGAACGCCATCTCCGGCTTCGACAATGCGCTGTGGGACATTGTCGGCAAGGCGCTGGGCGAGCCGATCTGGAAATTGCTGGGCGGAGAAACCAAGCCGCGCATTCCCGCCTATTGCACCGGCAACGACATCGAGCAGCATGTCGCCAACGGCTTCAAGCGGGTGAAGGTGGCGATGCCGTTCGGCCCGCCCAGCGGCGAGGAAGGCAAGCGCGGCAATGTCGAACTGGTGGCGCGCGCCCGCAAGGCGGTGGGCGCCGACGGCGATGTGATGTGCGATTGCTGGATGTCGTGGGACGAGCCCTACACCATCGAGATGTGCAAGCTGATGGAGTCTTACCGCGTCAAATGGGTGGAGGAAGTGCTGCCGCCCTACGACTTCCCCGGCTTCGGGCGCCTCAAGAAGAAGATCACCTCCACCCTCATCGCCACCGGCGAGCATGTCTATGGCCGTTACGGCTTCCGGCGGCTGCTGGAGGCCGATGGTGCCTCGATCTGGCAGCCGGATGTGACCTGGTGCGGCGGCATCAGCGAACTGCGCCGCATCGGCTATCTGGCGGAGGCCTATGACATCCCGGTGATCCCGCACAATGGCGGCGCCAATGGCGCCACCCACTGGTCGCTGTCCCATGTCAACGGCATCTGGGCGGAGATGTTCATGCCCTCGCCGGGCGGCCCCCGCCAAGTCTATGACATGTGGAACGAGGACTACGAGATCAGCAAGGGTCCCGAAGGCCTTTACATGCACCCGCCGCGCAAGCCGGGCTGGGGCGTCGATCTGGTGGCAACGCCGGTCTAGCCCGGCCATTTACCGGAAGGCCAGTTTTTGCCGCTATGGTGGCGGCGGAGCCATTGCAGTTTCCGTTTACAAGTGATTCACCAATGGGCGGCTCATGCCGTCCAAGAGGCACCGATGTTCTATCGCTGGAAAACCCGCCGCAACAAGGAACGCTTCTACCGGCTGACCGCGGGCATCATGGACACCCCCCCCATGCCGGTGGTGGACGCGCCCTGGACCATCATCAGCATGGTCTCCAACAGCGATCCGCAGATGTACATCCTGGCGATGAAATCGCTTTATCTGCGCCTCAAGCGCGGCAAGATGATCGCGATCATCGACCGCGACATGCCTGAGGCGCTGCGCGCCACGCTGCGGCATCACCTGCCCGGCATCCAGCTCGCCATCCTGGAGGACATCGACACCGGCCCCTGCCAGCGCGGCGGCACCTGGGAACGCATCCTGTATGTGCTGGATCATTCCGAGCGCGAATACGCCATCCAGATGGATGCCGACACGCTCGCCTTCGGGGCGGATGTGGACGAGGTGGTCCGCTGTGCCGAAAACAATATCAGCTTCACCATCGGCAATGCCGGGCGCCCGATCGAACCGATGCTTTCGATCGTGGCCGATGCGCAGGCCATGAAAAGCGATTATATCGGCATCGTGCTGGAGGCGTCGTTCGACCGCTATCCCGGCGCGGAAAACCTGAAATATGTGCGCGCTTCGTCCGGCTTCTGCGGCTATGCCAGGGGCGGCATTGCGCGCCGCGCCGCCGAACAGTTCCATATCGAAGGCGAAAAGCTGATGGGCAGGCGCTTCAGGGAATGGGGCACCGAGCAGTCGGTGTCCAATTTCGTGATCGCCAACACCCCGGGCGCGATCGTGCTGCCCTACCCCAAATACGCCAATTTCTGGAGCGGCCTGCCCAGGGGCAAAAGCGCGTTCCTGCACTTCATCGGCGCCAACCGCTATCTCGACGATTATTTCGCCACCCTCGCCAAAGGCGTGATCGCGGAGTTGAATCGCGGCGGCAAATGACGGCATGCTGAGCCCCGCACGAAATCGGGGAAATGCCATGCGCGTCGCCGGACTTGTTTTTTTGCTGGCGCTTGCCGCCGTCCCGGCTGGGGCTGCCGAAGTCAGCGTGCTGATGCCGCCGATCATCGCCAACGCCGGCTTCAAGGAACTGAGCGCCGCCTACACCAAGGACACCGGCAACACCCTTGCCACCAAGGTGGACGAGATGGGCAAGCTGATGGACGACATCAAGGCTGCGTCCCCGGCGCCGGATGTGATCTTCCTGCCCACCGACCAGATGTCGGCGCTGGAAAAGAGCGGCGGCCTCAGCAAAGGCAGCCGCGCGCCGCTGGGCCGGGTGGAGATCGGCCTTGCCGTGCGGCCCGGCGCGCCGCATCCCGATATTTCCACCGTCGCGAAATTGGCGGCGGTGCTGAAGGGCGCCAAGTCGGTGGTCTATTCCAATCCCGCCGGCGGCAGCCTGCAGGCGCACATCATCGACGAGATGCTCAAGCGCCCCGAATTCGCCGGGGTCAACAAGATGGTCTCCACCAAGGGCAATGGCGCGGCGGCGCTGGCGCGGGGCGAGGCGGAGATGGCGCTGCAGCTGGAAGGCGAACTGATCGGCCATGAAGGCCTGGAACTGGTGGGCCCGCTGCCGCAGGAACTGGGCGCCTCCATCGACACGGAGACCGCGGTGCCCGCCGGGGCGGCGCATGCGGACGAGGGGCTGGCTTTTGTGCGCTACCTCACCCGGCCCGAGGCCGACGCGGTGTGGAAAAGCCACGGCCTGGCGCGGCAGCGCGAGCGCTAGAGTGGTTCCAGGAAAAGTGTGAAGCGTTGGTACGCTGTCGCTACCAACTCTGTCCGGAACCGCGACCAAACATTAAAGCGCGCTCACTTCTTTTCCGTTGACGAAGATGTTCTCCAGCCTCAGGCCGCTCACATTCTTGACGATGCTGGGCCCGGCGACGCCCGAGAAGCTGCAATCGCGCAGCACGATGTTCTCGATGCGGGCATTGTCGAAGCCCTGGAGATCCGCGACCTTCGGCGCCGGTCCGCTCATGGCGAGTTTCTCCACCAGCACGTCGCGCACGACCGGCGTGAACGGCCCCTTGGCGCCCTCCTCATAGTTGAAGTCGATATTGAGCACCGCCTTGCCGACCTGGCCGACGGTGATGCGGCGGGCGCGGAAATGCTCCAGCAACCCGCCGCGCATCGCATTGTCCTTGAATCGCAGGGCATAATCGAGCTTGGGACTGTCCATATGGCAGTCTTCCACGAACACATTGCGCACTCCCGCGGAAATTTCGCTGCCCAGGGTGACCCCGCCATGGCCGTTCTTCATCTCGCATTGGCGGATCACGACATTCTCCGTCGGCATCGCAACCCGGCGGCCGTCGGCGTTGCGACCCGCCTTGATGGCGATGCAATCGTCGCCGGTGTTGAACTTGCAGTCCTCGATCAGCAGGTCGCGGCACATCTCCGGATCGCAGCCGTCGGTGTTGGGGCCGTCGGCATCGATGGTCAGGCCGCGCACCGTGATGTTGGAGGATTGCAACGGATGCAGCTGCCACATCGGCGAGCGCAGCAGAGTGAAGCCTTCCAGCAATATGTTGCGGCAGCGGAATGGCTGGATGAAATTGGGCCGCAGATAGGCGCCTTCGCCCATTGCGCGCTGCTCGGGCGGGGTTCCCGCCTCGGCCATGGTATGCAACCTTTCGCGCGCGCCGGAGGTGCGCGCCAGACGGCCCCAATTCCACCAATGGTCGGGATCGGCCTGTCCGTCCAGGGTCCCCTTGCCGGTGATGGCGATATTTTCCTCGCCGAAGGCATAGACGAAAGGCGAATAATTCATCGCCTCATTGCCTTCCCAGAAAGTACGCACGATGGGATAGCGCTGGGAATCGCGGTCGAAGGCGATGGTTGCGTGATCCGCCAGATGCAGATTGACATTGCTTTTGAGATGGATCGCCCCGGTCTGCCAGGTGCCGTCCGGCACCAGCACGCGCCCGCCGCCTGCCGCGTTGCAGGCGGCGATCGCGGAGGCGAAAGCATCTGTGCAATCGCGGTCCTCGCGCGCGCCATGATCGGTGATGGCAAAGTCGCGGTCCGCGAATGTGGGAGGCTTGATGCGGGCCAGGATCGGCGCCATGCCGGCAAAGGGATCGGATTCAGCGGCGTAGGAAGGAATGGCGGCAAACGCCGCGCCGGCGGCAAGAACGGAACGGCGGTCGAGCATGGACATCTCCCTCAAGATCAGGTGCGCCGCGCCATCAGCATCAGCAGCCCGGCCAGCAGCGCGAACCCTGCCAGCCCCAGCAGCCCCGCTTCCGGCACGCCGAAATAGGACTCGACCGCGCTGCGGAAATTGGGCGCGAAAAAGCCGCCCATGTTGCCGATGGAATTGATGAGGGCGATGCCGCCCGCCGCGCCGGCGCCGCCAAGCAGGGTGGTCGGCAGGGTCCAGAACACCGGCTGGGCCACGATCAGTCCCGCCGCGGCAAAGCACAGTGCGATGATCGCCACCAGCGGCGAGCCGCCCAGGGCCGACACCGCCAATCCCCCCGCCGCCATCGCCATCATCAACGCGCCGATGCCGCGATGGGCATCGGTACGGTCGGCCAGAGGCGGGATGAAGGTGGTGGCAACCACTGCGGCGATCCAGGGCACGGCAGACACCAGCCCAACCTTCAGGCCCACGCCGGAGCCCAGCAGCTTGGCCACTTGGGTGGGCAGATAAAAAGTGAGGCCATAGACGCCGACCTGGATCAGGAAATAGATCAGCGCGAAGAACAGCACCCGCCGGTCGAGCAGCGCCCGGAGCACGCCGAACATCTCGTCCGGCTTCTCCCTGTCGTCGGCGGCCAGGGCGGCGAGCAGGACCTGCTTTTCTTCCGGCGGCAGCCATTTCGCGGCGGCGGGCCGGTCCTCAAGCGCGAAAAAGATGACGATCCCCGACAGCGAGGCCAGCAGCCCCTCGATCAGGAACATCATCTGCCAGCCCTTGAAGCCGAGCAGGCCGTTGAGGTCGAGCAACTGGCCGGACAGCGGACCGCCCAGGATGAAAGCCAGCGGCGCGCCGTAATAGAACAGTCCGGTGGCGCGGCCGCGCACCGATTTGGGATACCAATAGGTGAGATAAAGGATAGTGCCGGGAAAGAAGCCCGCCTCCGCCAGCCCCAGCAGCAGCCGCACGGCGTAAAAGCTCCACTCGCTGTGCACAAAGGCCATCGCCGCCGACACCAGGCCCCAGGTCACCATGATGCGCGCCAGCCACAGCCGCGCCCCCACCCGGTGCAGGATGAGGTTCGAGGGTATCTCCAGCGCCGCATAGCCAATAAAGAAGATCGAGGCGCCGAAGGCATAGGCCGCGTTGCCGATGCCGGTATCGGCCTGGAACGCGGTCTTGGCGAAGCTGATATTGGTGCGATCCAGGAACGACATCACATACATCAAGAGACACAGCGGCATCAGCCGCCGGTTGAGCCGTGACGCAACCGCCTCGAGCGTCGGTGTCATCGCGGATAGGGCCGGTGCAGCGCGATGTCGCGGTTCAGCTCCACCCCGAAGCCGGGCTTGTCCAGCGCCGAGGCCTTGATGCGGCCATCCTGCGGCACCGGCTCGCCCAGCAATTGCGGATGGAACATCGGCACCACCTTGTCGGCCTTGGGCGCCATCATGAGGAATTCCGAGAACGGGCTGTTATGGCGGGTGATGACGAAATGATAGGAATAAACTGACGAGCCATGCGGCACCATCAGCACGCCGTGGCTGTCGGCCAGATTGGCGATCTTGATCAGCTCGGTGACGCCGCCGCACCAGCCGACATCGGGCTGGATGATGTCGCAGCATTCCATCTCCAGCAGCAAGCGAAACCCCCAGCGGGTCGCTTCATGTTCGCCGGTGGTGATCAGCATGCCGGGCGGCGCCGCTTTCTTCAGGGCGCGACAGCCCCAGTAATCGTCGGGCGACAGCGCCTCCTCGATCCATTTGAGACTGGATTGCTCCCAGGCCTGGTGCGCCAGCCGGGTGGCGTAATTCAAATCCAGCGCCATCCAGCAATCCAGCATCAGCCAGAAATCGGCGCCGACCTTTTCGCGCATCGCGGCGATCTCCGCGAGATTCTTCTTCAGACCTTCCTCGCCTTCGGCCGGGCCGTGATGCAGCGGCATCTTGCCGCCGATGAAGCCCATCTGTTTGGCGAGGTCGGGCCGCGCCCCGGTGGCATAGAAGCGAAGCTCGTCGCGCACCGCGCCGCCCAGCATCTGGTGCACCGGCTCCTGGCGCAGCCGGCCCAGCAGATCCCACAGCGCCAGGTCGACACCCGAGATGGCGTTCACCACCAGCCCCTTGCGGCCGTAATATTGGGTAGCGAAATACATCTGGTCCCAGATCTTCTCGACCTCGGTGGGATCGCGCCCTTCCAGGAAACGGGCGAGATGCTTTTCCACGATGAAGGCGGCGGGCTCGCCGCCGGTGGTGACGGCGAAGCCGATGGTGCCGTCGGCGGCCTCGATCTCCACCACCAGGGTGCCCAGCACATTGATGCCGAAGCTGCGCCGGCTCTGGCGGTATTCGGGATAGCGCGCCATCGGCGTGGCGATATGATCGTCGATCCAGTGGCCGTCGCCCTGGTCGTGGTAATCGGCGCCGCCGCCGCGCACGACAAAGGCGCGCACCGCCTTGATGCGGGGAAAACTCATTGTCCCGGCGTTTCCTGTTTTGTTTGGTGGCAGTCTTTGGCATCAGTCTAAAGGATTTTTGCGTCCCCGCCAGCGCGGGTTTGCCATAGGCAAACGGCCTGGCGTTTGCTATGGGCAAACACCGGGACCGTCCGGCGCAACCTTCACCGGGGCAGGGACATGATGATCGGCACTTCTCCGCTGGGCAGCGTCGACAAGGCGCTGCGGGCCCTGCAGCGCCTGGGCGATGCGGGGGCCAGCGGCCTGGCCCTGACCCGGCTGGCGGGCGATCTGGGCCTCAACAAGGCGTCCCTGCACCGCACGCTTGCGGCGCTGCGCCATCGCGGCTTTGTCGAACAGGACCAGAACGGCAATTACCGTCTGGGGCCGGCCATTCTCGCCATCGCCGATTCCCATCTGCGCGATGAATCCCTGCGCAGCCTGATGCATGAAGGGCTGGCCGATCTGTGCAACCGCATCGGCGAGACCTGCCATATGGGCGTGCTGACCGGCGAGCAGGTGGTCTATATCGACAAGGTCGAGCCCCAGCGCGCCATCCGCATCTGGTCGGAAATCGGCTGGCGCAATCCCGCCCTCACCACGGCGCTGGGCCGCGCCATCATGAGCCAGAAATTCGTCGATTTCGAAAGCTTCGCCGCCAGCTTTCCCAACGCCGTGCCCAAGCGCACGCCCCATACCCGCAGCGGCCTGCGCGCGGTGTGGCAGGAACTGGTCGAGGCGCGCAAGCGCGGCTTCTCCAAGGAGGAGCAGGAGAACGAACTGGGCATCACCTGCATGGGGGTGGCGATGCTGCGCGGCCCCAACGTAATCGCGGCTTTCTCCATCACCGCGCCGGCCGAACGCATGGACATCAAGCGCATGACCCTGCTGGCCAGGAAATTGCGCGAATGCATCGAGCCGGGATTGCCGCCGGGCCTGACGCTGCAGAAACCCGCCGCCGGACTCAGACTGGCAACGGGTCGCGCGCAGAAAAGCGCCAATGGCCGCGCGAAAGCCTGAACGGCGCATTACAAAGTCATAATTCGCGCTGTGACTGCATTGCCGCACCGGGCGCGTTTTCGCCGTTACTGAAATGCGCCCCGCGAGCGGCGCCAAAAGCGTCGCGGTGCTTTGTTTTCCGGGCTTTTACCGCGTATCGCGGCGCCGGCCGGCGCGCGCCGCACGAAATTTCGGCTCGTATTCCCTGTGAGCTGAATTCTTGGCCCGGCGGTGCGAACCGCCGGGCATTTTGTTTCCGGCACCCGTGGCTGCGCTGCAGCATCGGCAAATTGGGCAGCGTCCGGAACATCGCGGCCAATTACATTCGCAATATTCTTGGGCTAGAATTGCATTTCCGGATGGCTTGGCTAGGGAAAGCCGTTCGGGTTTGGTTTTTCCAGCCCGTCCGGTATATCCGGCTGCCGAACAGAAGGTCCCTATGCTCCCAGTCGCTCCCCGGATGACGCCATGACCGTGCAGCCCGCCAACCTGCAACATGCCGGATTGCTGCCCCAGGACTGGCGCGAGGCGCTGCTGCTGGGCCGGATGGATTCAGGCGAAGGCCCGACGCCGATCCTGGTGCGCGAAGGGCGGGTGCTGGATGTCAGCCGTGTTGCCCCCACCACATCGGCCTTCCTGGAAAAATGGAACGGCACCGTTCCCGACGGCAAGGACCTGGGCGATATCGCCGCCCTGGATTTCCAGCCGGTGTGGGTGCGCGACAGCGGCCCCAAATTGCTGGCGCCGGTTGATCTGCAATGCGTCAAGGCGGCGGGCGTCACCTTCGCCGTCTCCGCCATGGAGCGGGTGATCGAGGAACGTGCCCAAGGCGCGCCCGAACGCGCCCAGAAGATCCGCGACGAACTCGCCGCCCGGGTCGGCACCGATATCCGCAAGGTGGTGCCCGGCACCGAGGAAGCGGCCCGGCTGAAGGCGGCGCTGATCGCCGACGGGCTGTGGTCGCAATATCTGGAAGTGGCGATCGGCCCCGATGCGGAAGTGTTCACCAAGGCCCCGCCCCTGTCCTCGGTCGGCTGGGGCGCCCATGTCGGCATCCGCACCCAGTCCACCTGGAACAACCCGGAGCCGGAGATCGTCGTTCTCTGCGACCGCGCCGGGCGGGTGCTGGGCGCGACCCTGGGCAATGACGTGAACCTGCGCGATTATGAAGGCCGCAGCGCCCTCTTGCTGGGCAAGGCCAAGGATAATAATGCGTCCTCGGCTGTCGGCCCCTTCATCCGGCTGTTCGACGACCATTTCACCATGGACCATGTGCGCCAGGCGGTGGTCGAACTGGAAATCCAGGGCCAGGACAATTACCGGCTGGAAGGCAAGAGCACCATGGCCGAAATCAGCCGCGATCCCCTGGAACTGGTGCGCCAGACCATCAGCGAGCATCAATATCCCGACGGCTTTGCCCTGTTCCTGGGCACGCTTTTCGCCCCCACCCAGGACCGCGACCAGCCGGGCCACGGCTTCACCCACAAGGAGGGCGATGTGGTGCGGGTTTCCACCCCCCGGCTGGGGGTGCTGGAAAACAGGGTCACCACCTCCAAGGCGGCGCCGCCCTGGAATTTCGGCATTTCCGACCTGATGCAGAACCTGGTGCGGCGGGGCCTTTTGAGCGCCTGAGCTGCCCGGAATTCATGTTAAAACCGCAGGCCTTCGATCCCGATTTTGAGGTTGATCGCCGCGCGGCAAGCCTTAAGTAACCAACCGAACTTTCCCTTGGAGGGCCTACGTGACTGATACCCTGACCCAGTTCATCGGCGGCAAGCAGATTTCCGGCAATGCCCCGCTGGAGAGCATCAATCCCTCCAACACCAAGGACGTGATCGCCAAGTTTCCCGATGGCGGGCCTGAGGATGTGAACAAGGCGGTGGAAGCCGCCCGCAGCGCCTTTCCCGCCTGGTCCGGGGCCTCGCCGGAAGTGCGCGCCGACCTGCTGGACAAGGTCGGGACCATGATCCTGGAGCGCCGCGAAGTGATCGGCAAGCTGCTGGCCCGCGAGGAAGGCAAGACCCTGCCCGAAGCAATCGGCGAGACGGCGCGGGCGGGCCGCATCTTCAAATATTTCGCCGGCGAGGCGCTGCGCCGCCACGGCCAGAACCTGGAATCGACCCGCCCCGGGGTGGAGATCCAGACCTATCGCGAGGCGGTGGGCGTTTACGGCCTCATCACGCCGTGGAATTTTCCCATCGCCATTCCTGCCTGGAAGGCCGCGCCCGCGCTGGCCTTCGGCAACACGGTGGTCTTGAAGCCCGCCAACCCGACCCCGGCCACGGCGCACGCCCTGGCCTCGATCATTCATGAAGCAGGTGCGCCGGCCGGCGTGTTCAATCTGGTGCTGGGCCGTGGGCAGGTGGGCGACGCGCTCAGCAAGCATCCCGATGTCAATGGCGTGTCCTTCACCGGCTCGCAGACTGTCGGCTCCAAGGTGGCGCTGGCGGCGGTATCGCGCCAGGCGCGGGTGCAGATGGAGATGGGCGGCAAGAATCCGCTGGTGGTGCTGGATGATGCCGAATTCGACCGCGCCGTGCAGATCGCGGTGGATGGCGGCTATTTCGCCACCGGCCAGCGCTGCACCGCATCGTCGCGCGTGTTCGTGCAGGAAGGCATCTATGACAAGTTCGTCGCTG
>Ga0265313_10002282_pt1 | contig 16816 bp, 12 predicted proteins | sample 4123metaG_FD_203122 | JGI IMG/M metagenome (GOLD analysis project Ga0265313, IMG submission 203122) | Rhizosphere microbial communities from Carex aquatilis grown in University of Washington, Seatle, WA, United States - 4-1-23 metaG | ecosystem: Host-associated > Plants > Roots > Rhizosphere >...
TCCCAGCCGATCCCGACGCTCCCCGTGGTTCACCAATTCCGTATTTACCGTAGTTCCCATCCCGCCACTTTATCACATCGTAAGTCCCGTAACTACGGGGTACCCGCGACGACGCTTACACTGGAAATATGTCGGAAAAGGTTTTTAAAATCCCGCCTGTACCGAAGCCTGAAAGATGCCCCCAGGCTCCTGCTGCCGGGAGCAAACGTGCTGTTTATTGCCAGCCCCACCAACCAATTGCTCATAATCTGCGGATTGTTTCTCTTGGGAATCTCCCAAAGGACCCCGGGCCGATAAGTATAGACATCTGTCGCTGTACGACCGAGCAATCGGGTCGTGTCGTAGGCTGCTTCGAAAGTGTAGTGCCAATTCTTGCGATCAATCACGAATCCACCGGTGATCCCGGTCGAACTATCTTGGAAGGCATTTTTCCCAAACGTTCCCTGCACCGAAGTTTCAACCACATCATCGAGCCGAACACCCCAAAAGATCCTCAAAGCCGGATGCAATTTCAACCGGTGCGAAAAGGTGAGGTAGGGCATGAAATGGCGCAACCCATCCGTCAGTTCCGCGGGTGGCCGTCCGGTTGGGAAAAGATAGTCAGCTCCGGCGCCGACTTTCCACCCGGCAAGAAATGGTTCCCCGAGGTTTATTTTTGCGCCGAGATTGAGGTTCGCTACTCCGTAGTCCTTGAAAGCCCGAATCTCACCATATCCGTGGCTAAAATAGAGATCGGACGTCACGCTGACTTCCAGATTTTCCGTCAATCCATAGCGTAGCCCGGTTGTCAGGCGCATATATTCCTTGTTTCTGACATCACCCAGATGCGGATTAATGGCGAGCCGAACGGCATTTCTTTCCAATGTCGTGGACAAATGGCCTTGAAAGATCTCGGGAACAAAAAACTCATCGTCCCCATACGCGGAAGGTTTGCCCGCCGGAAAAATCCCGGAGCTAGGCACGACCGGGCGGGAAGTTTCATCGGGCGCCGCGACACCACCACTCACCAGGCACACTGCCATGATCAGCGCGAGCACCGGTCTCATCGACCTAGGCGTGTCTTCGTCCGTTTCACTGAACTGAGCGAATCTTATTACCCGGTAGCCATCGGCCACTCTCCGCAGCGACGATACGATGAGTGCCAAGCTTTCAAAACCATACGAATTAGCCGCCATCCGAGAATCAAACACGTGGTAACCGAGCGATGCGCTAGCCTTCGTGTTCTTCGCCTTGACTACGGGGTTGGTCATACAATTCAGGGCGATGCTCGATTGAATCTCGTTGTGGGTTTGTCAGACGACTTCGTCCTGTTTGCCTTGCAGCGGTTTTTTGTTGCGAGCGTGATGATACCCTCCGTCCGAAACCGGTAACAGGGGGACTTAACCGTAGCGCAAACCCACCCGAATTTTTCTGCTCACCGTTCCGGCTTATTTGCCAGAACCATCTCCGCAAAAGGCTGCCAACACCGCGTGGAGTTTCTCAAACTTTCGCACCGTCGGGAGCTGAACTGGTATCTCATCATCTTTGTTCAAACAACGTCATCGGTCCCAGATTGGTGGAATTGTTTTAGACCAAGAACCGCAGTTGACGCTTTGACACATCATCAGGCTCGCAGTTGCCCCGGCCAAATGCTCAAGCTGCCATTCGGTCTGCTTCTCTGCTTCTTTTGGTAGTGCCAGGGCCGTATTCCCGGAAGCACGGCGGTCGCAATATAATTGCTTCGTGCGAATCAGCCTCCGTTGCGGATCGCGACATTTGCGCGATCATCTGGCGGACCGGGAGCACAACCTCGTTGCGGACGAGGAAGAAAGCTCCAATCGCGCCCTCGATAATTCCCATGAATTCCAACCACAAAACACCCGTCTCGGAACATCCGGGTACATGGACCTTCAGCAATTCCATCCCTAGGCCGAGCAGAACAAAAGCAAATGAGTTTAACGTCGACATGCTGGCCATAATAGCGCCAGAAATGCCAAATTATTGCCGGCCGCACAACGTGCGTTTATTACGCTGGATGAAACATGTTCCACGGCATGGGCGTGTTTTCATTCGCGCATTTTGCACGAACCTGCCGATCACATCTGGCATATAGTCTACTTACTGTGCGGCACAATACATGGGATGCGATGCGCAGGGACGGGCTGCAAGTCAGGCATGATTTTATCGGCCACGCGCAAGTTATCCGGGATGCGGATACGAATCGATCTTTCGTACGCTTCTTACCCCATAGGCGATAAGTACATTTCCGTTCATAATGATCACGAAGATTTGGATGAACCGTCGACGTCTTCGGTTCTTCCTTTCACCGCCTCACAACCCTGAACCCAATCCAACAAATGGCTTCCATTCCGACGCTCCACGACCTGCTCATCAATGAACTCAAAGATCTCTTCTTCGCCGAGAATCAGTTGCTGAAAGCTTTGCCAAAAATGGCTAAGGCCGCAACCAACCCCCGACTCAAGGCCGGATTCGAGCATCATCTTGCTCAAACCCGCGAGCATGTGCAGAGACTTGCGGCGGCCCTTAAATGCCTGGGCTGCCCACCGAAGGGCAAGACGTGTCACGCCATGCTCGGCTTGATCAAAGAAGGCGCCGAAGCCATCGAGACCGAGGGACCGGCGGCCGTGCGTGACGCAGGATTGATTGGCTCAGCGCAGCGCGTAGAGCACTACGAAATAGCGGGCTATGGAACCGCTCGGGCTTTCGCAGTGGCGCTCGAGGAAGATAAAGTGGCCAACTTGCTGCAGGAAACTCTCTCCGAGGAGGGGGACACCAATCAAAAGCTCACCGAAATCTCCATAACCGTCAATGCAGACGCCCTCGCCCCGGACACTCCAGACGCTCCCGTTGCTCTCGCAAAAAAATCCAAAAGATAATCAACCACTGCCACCCATTATGCACCTCGCACTCGTTCTTCTCCCCATCGCCGCCGCCGGCTATTCGATGATCTATCTTCTCTTCGGTGGTGGCCTCGGTGGCGCCGTCCTCATTTTCATCGTCGCCAAACTCCTTGGCAAATAAGTCCACTGCCATTCGCGATCGTTCCTTTCGACCTTTCACAAATTCACTCCTTTATTTCCCATGATTTGATGTGGGAATTTCAAAGCCACTTTCTCGCGGAGGTGCTGAAGGTTCGTCGGGATGATTGGAAACTGGGCCAGCGGGTAAACACGGGGGAAAATTGCTCGTTGAAGGAAACCCCCGAACAAAAACGCGATTTTCTCAAAAAAATCGGTTCGGACTTACAGGTTAGGGAAAAGAGTTGGGGGTAACTTTCAAAAGCCCTTGGCAATTCGTTGCGGAATTCAATTCCACGCGCGCGTCAGCGCGCGCCGATAACGAGTTCTCCCTCACGGGAGTAAACTGGCGGAGAGGGAGGGATTCGAACCACCTCGCGCTTTGAAGCTAAGTCGCTCAACTGACGCAGACTTAGTTGGGGATTAATGTTTTATAACAAGAAAAACGATGCAGGAAGAAGAGAGAAAGTGAAGGCAAAAACAGATTTTTTGGCAACCTTTTGGCAACCTAAGTCGATCAAATCACGCCTGGCGCGTCCCATCGAGTCAAACTCGATGGCGAGGTTTCGCTCGGCGGAAAACATGAGAATCAAATCGCCGCTTCGCACCGAGTTCATTCCGACACTGGCAGAATTGGACCAAGGGAAGGTCCCCCTAAAGGGGTGAGCGTATAGTAACCAGTATAACTATTGGAGGGCATGCCGTTATGTGCGGCGGCGTGCTGATTGAAGTCCGCGACATAATTACCGATAGCATAAAACAGATTGCGAAGAACGTAAGGATCGCTGTCCTGCTGCTGCCGAAGATTCAGTCTCTTGCGAGCACCAAAATAATATCGCAAACCGAATAGCGTGTGGTTGTACCCCCACTGGCCTTTTGCGGCTTCCGCAAAAATACTCAAACCGGGCTGCGGTGTTTGATACTCAACCTTGACGACTCCAAAACGATTTCCAAAGCGTTGAGATCCTTCTAAAGAGATCGCGAACTTATCGCTTGGATAAAAAGTAAACGCCATGGTGCCAAAAACGGAACGCTTGTTGCTGTTGGATAAAAGGGAATTTTCATTAAACCGAAAACGCTCGAGACCAGTGGCAGCCGTAATCGTGAACCAAGTAAGGCGAAAACTGCCAGAGATTCCGGTTTCACTCGCGTTGAAATACTTCTGTTCTATTTCTGCAACAATTGAATTGATCCGGAATCCATCAGCAAAGTCCCAATGATACTGGGCGGCTAGGCCGACAAGATCCTGATTCGAAACGTGGGTATAGAATGCATCGGTCTGAAGCCCCATTTTATCGCCGACAGGTATGGAAACGCTGGCAGCGACCGTACTCCCGATTACGCCATTCAAGTCCCCACGGGAAACATCAAGGCTGCCGTTCAACGATGCGGGGGAAGTTTGGGCACGACCGAGTGCAGCGCAAAGCAGGAGAACAAGCAGGGTGTGTTTTATAGCCACTGAGCGACGCTTACCAACCAAAGGTAAAGTTTTCATTTTAATTGTTTCGAGCCGAGCCTGTGGGTTCGCTGTTCGAGACTATCCACATGTTTGGTGAAGAACCCCCGTATTTGTCGGCGCTCCGCTTCTCTTCACTACGATTGGCATTGGCCCGTGACTTCGTTCTCGTCCTCATCATACCGTCGATCTCCGAAGAGGATCGAGATAGTTGAATGATGGTTCGTCGAACTTTGCCTCAAGTGCCTCGATTCCAAAGCGCTTTTTAAATTCAACCTCGCTTTTACTGATCGGAATTAACCAATAAAAATCTGCGATGCGCTTGCCATCGACATCCAATTTTTCAAGTCTTGGTCCGTCTAAATAGGGAAGGGAAACCAATCCATATTCACATTTCGAGCCTTCGCTCCATGGCGTTCCGAAGTTGATTGTATGTCCAAGGCCAAGCGACTTGGCCGTTCGGTGGTAGTGTGCAGTAGCAATAAGCAACTCGACGATTCCGCGCGCCTGAACCGCACTGAACATGTGCAATTCAATCGGAACGCTGTCACCGGGTTGGGACATTCCGCAAGTAGCGTAAGTCCACATACGTCTCCTTTCCGACGATGCAAATTCAAGAACCCCAAAATCAGGCGGAAGTTCGGAGACCGGGCCACGAATGAATTCAATCTGATGGCCAGTAACATCCCAGTTGCTCGCATAGTGCGCGGCAATTCGCGCTCGGTGTTTCGAATTCTCGATCATGAGAGAAGATTTTCCTTTGAGCTACACGATCACAAGCCAAGAAGTTTTTTCACCTCTCGAGAGTAGCGCGACATATCGGCGCCCTGTACTCTTGATTCTGCCGCTGATTGCGGCGACATTCGCGACCGATCTGACGCGCTTGCTTTGCGTTCGGCATCAGTCATCAGATAGCCAGGCTTTTCTCCTATCGAGGGATCTCCCTCGTAGAAGCGCTTAACAAGCGGCGGTGTATGGTCTGCCACTTGGCCTACTCCTGCTCCTACGGCCCTACGATCCGCGGCAGTAGGAGTATTTCCATAGTGCAAACGTCTATTATATGCCTCAGTTGGTCCCACGTTAGCGGGAGTGCTTCGTGGGCTAAAGCTACCAGCTGCCGCTCCACCAAGAATGGTTGCCCCGTCCACAATATCCGCGCCGCCGGTAGCCATAAAACGATTAAATCCGTTCACCTCACCAAATCGCTCATTGGCGTTAATGAGCAACTGAAGACCAGCAGAATTGAGCATGACTGGATCAATCACGGTCCTAGCTCGCATGTTCTGATTCTCTAAAAACTGGAGTACTTGCTCGGTACCTACGCGGCCAGGGACAGCACGCATAGCCCATGTGACGGCGTCCCTAAACAACGGATCCTCCAAGGCTGATCCGAGCAATATCGAATCATTCCCAAATGCGGTCTGGTAGGCTCCGAGAACTTCACGGATGCGAGCCTGATTCCAGCCTCCATTTGGCGCGTATCCAATATTTTGCACCGTGGAATTGCCATCTTTCCCGCTACCAGCCGCCGAAATATTCCTATTACCCGTAACCACGTTGGGAAGGCCGGTGAAGACGGAAGAAGCGCCGAAGCGCGGAGCGAAAAGGGAGGGGATGTACGCGGCGTTCGAAAAACCGCCTGAATAACCGCTGTTGAAAGGATCGCCGCCAAAGGTGAAACTTACATTGCCGCCAAACAGTGAGAAGCCATTCGAATTCCCGCCGCTGAAATTGAAGTTGTAATTGGGCACGTTCCCTCCCGAAACAAAGGTCGCATCATACCCGGACGGATCGGTCGCGCTCGTGGGATTATTGCCAACGTAACTGTAGCCGTTATAGGTCTGGGCGGACATCGGATCGCTGACTAACGGATCGGAGCGAAGGAAGCGGGCGAGCACAGGATCGTACACGCGACCGTTCATATGGACGAGGCCGACACTATCGAGCATCTCGTGGTCGGTGAAACCGCGATTGACGTTCGTACTGCGCGCAGGTGTACCGGCGGTCCAGTCGGCATTCCGGCGCTGGCCCCACGCATTGTAGCTGAGTTGCTCAAGCACGTTGCCTTGCTCGTCAGTCACCGCCTCGACGGAGCCGAGGTGATCGCTCGCAAAATAGTTGGTGGTGCGCATGCCGGTCGAATCGACGGAAATTTCAGCCACCCGTCCGCCGGGCGTGAACACCGCATATCGACAAGTAATCGTGTGCCCTTGGATGACATGCTCCATTCCGCCTCCGAAATAGCAGGTGATTGTCTGATTCTGATCCTCAGCGGTCGACCCTGTTACCCCCGTGACTTGTTGGATACGCTGCCGATCCGGACCATAGCTGAAGGTGCTGGTGGTCCCATTGCGCACAATCGTCAACGGCTGATCGAACGAGGCCCATGAATTCTCCGTCACCCCATTGCGTTTGGTGAGATTGCCGTTGGCGTCATAACCATAGGTGGTGCCGCCGGCGGTGGTGACGGCGTGTGGACCAGCGCCAATCATGGAATAGGAATAACTGCCCACATCGCTCTTGTTGGTAATATTGCCCTGCGGGTCGTAACCGACCGTGAGCGAGGTGGTGTTGTTGAGTTTGACCGAGGTGAGGCGATCGAGCAGATCGAGGCCGTAATCCTCGGCGCGTACCGTGGAATTTTGCGCGGCATCCGAGCAGAGTTCGCGGCGGCGGACATTGCCGAAGGGATCAAGGCCGAGCTTCAGGTTTTCAAGATAGGTCGTGGCATTGCTCACCTGACGTTTTTCCAGCATGCCATCGGTCGCGCGATAGCCGGTCCATGAAGTGACGCCATTGCCGAAAGTTTCATTCACCGGCTGGCCGAAAGCGGAGACGGAGCCGAGCGTCCATAAGGGCGTGCCCAACATCGGGCCGCCGGGCACGCTCATATCGCGCACCTCGCGGAGGGCACCGCCGAAGGGTGCGTAAGCATAGGCCAGTGTTTGATTGGCAAAGCCGGGCACCTGATAGGTAACCGACGCCATCCGGGATGCACCGTCGTAGCCCATGGAGGTCGTGCAAGTCCGACCGTTGATGGTCTTGGTCACGGAGGCCACGCGACTCAATTCAGGGTCGTAAGTATAGCTTTCAGAATAGGTGCCCCCGCCCCCATCGGGTGAGCTGACGGAGCTGAGCCGGCCCAAACCTTTGCCCGAAGCGGAGTCATAAGTCCAAGTGGTAGTGCCTTCGTTTTCGCTTCGGGTCTGAAGGCGGCCAAGAATATCATAATCGAGCGTCACCGTCTGGGTCTTGGCATCGGTGGTGGAATAGACTTCGCCAAAGGCGTTGTAAGAGGTAGAACTCGTGCCGGTATTCGGATCGGTGAGCGAGGTGGCGAGGCCGCGCGCGTCGTAAACCGAACTGGTCGCGACGCCGGCCGCAGTGGTCGTCAGGAGATTGCCGGCAGCATCGAATTCGTAGCCGATGGTTTCCTGTTCGTTGGCGGTACCGAGCGATTCGTTTTTATAGATATTAACGATCCGCCCGAGCAGATCGCGAACGCTGCGGGTCTTCTTGGTGATGATGCTACCGTAAGTGCCGCTAGCGGTCGAGGTGGTCTCCGGCCCGTTGTAGGCGATTGAAACGGCTCCGCCGTTGGCCATACTTTGGGTTTGGGTGCGGCCAAGGGCATCAAAGGTGGCTTGATTCCAATTGATCACCGAGTCGGAGGATCGCATGGGTGTGCAGGTAGCCCAGGCTACGCCGAGGTTGTTGTAGAGGTTTTCCACCCGCGTGAGCGCTGCGCCGTCGGTGGTGACACCTTCCGAACGGACCACGCGACCGAGGCGGTCGAAGACAGTGTAACTCGCAGGTCCCATTTCCTTGGTACTGCCATCAATGTCCTGAAACGTGGAATGCGTCTCGGCGGTGAACAGACCCCGGTCGTCGGTGATCCAAGCAAGTTGGGTGGTCGTGACGACATCGGCCGGCGAGACGGTGGCGGACAGGCGGCAGAAATCGTCGTAGTAAAATGAAGTCGTCTGATTGTTGGCATCGGCACGCGAAGCGGGGGCACCGTGCAGCGTATCGGGCACGAAAGATTCAACCAAGTCGCCGTTGGGACCGGTGCGAGTGACGGTGGTCAGGAACCTACCGGTGGAATCGTAGCCATAGGAGACAGTGCGAGTCTGATCGGTGGCCGCATCCTTTTTCCCGGTAAGTTCAACTTTGTTCACATGGCCGAAGCCGTCGGTGTAGGAATAAACCGTGGTCAGTTTCTTGGCGGAATCGTTCGGGAAAGCGACCGTCTTCGTGGGCGCAAGCGGAGTGCCCTGGGTATCATTGGTTCCGTCAGCATCATTGTCCCGATAGTAGAAATCCATCTCGCGAGTCACATCCGAATAGCCAGTTGCCTGTTGCAAGGTCGTCACCTTCTTAATTCGACCGACCAACCAGTTTCCGGCTGAAGTATCTGCCGGCCAAAAATCGGAGGTCTGCGAGGTGGTACGACCGCCAAATCCCGCCGTTGTGACCGATGAGGTCACGTTGCCCCAGTCATCGACGGATTGCGTGACGGTTTGATTGGAGGTTTGTGCACCCTGAGTGGAGAAATCAGCGGAAATGTCCCAAGTTTTGGAGGTGCCACCTGATGAGTAGACAAAACTGGTTATTCCGGAATTGAGGGAGCGGATGGCGGGCGTGACAGTGCTGTCGGACAAAATAATCGTGCCCCGCTTGACCACGGTATGCGCAGCAAAACCATTTTCGGCAAAGTTGGCCGGAGTCGGGTCTTGGATGCGTTCGACGCGGGTCGTCAGGTTGGTGCGGGAATCGGTGACCTCCTGAGCGGCGAAGCCCACGACACCGCGATAAGGAGCGGAGCGGAGGCCTTCGTATTTATAGGTCTGGGTATAGCTCGCAGCCGTACCCGCCGCGACGGGCAGGGACGTTGGTGTCGCGGTATGCACATCGCCCAGATCGGCCGTGACCGTTTTGACCACTTGGATCGGAGATTGGAGATCGACCAGTCCGGCGGGAGTGGCGGTGCCCTTGGTGTAGACGGTAGCATCGGTGAGAGGCGCATAGGCGACATCGACCGTGGCACCGAATCCGTTGGTGACTCGGGTGATCACGTCACCCGGCGAGGTGCCGTTGGCAACGAGCACCCTGAAAGACGTAGAGGTGTTGCCGGCAGATGGATTGCCACGGACCAGAAGATCGGTCCGCCCGTCGCCGTTGAAGTCAATCGGCATGACGGTTTCGTTGCTGAGCGGGCCGCTGGCGACCGTGGTCGGCGCGGAGAATGCAATCAGGTTGGTGGCGTCGCCCTGTGCATAGCAAATCTCACTTGAGGAGGCCCGTTGGATAATCAGATCGTCCCGGCCGTCCCGGTTCAAATCCACCGCTGTGATCAACTGGCTGTTCCAGTCGGAGGCGGATGTCGGAGCGGTGATGTTTCCCTGGCTAAAGAAGTTATTCAATGCGCTGCGGAAATAGAGGCCCGTGCCGGTGATATAACCGGTCTTTTGCAGATCAAGCGCATCGGTCAGGCGATCACCGTTAAAATCGCCCAGAACGATATTGGTTTTGCTTGGTAGGAAGTTAATATCCGTCCCAAATCCAGACGCAGCATAGTTAACGAAGACGGTGCCGGAGGTATCATTAAACGGAGCTTGGGGCTGGGGCACATGCCACAGATCGGCCACCCCATCGCCGTTTGCCTCCAACAGGCGAAGATCGTCTTCGGCATGAAATAGATTCGTGCCGCCGGTTTGAAGATCGAAGACATGCGTCGTGTCATTCCATTTATACACTCCCCATGCGCTGTTCTGAATTAACCGGCTCTGGGCCGTGAAGAGTGTCGCTTTGCCGCTGCCATCCAAATCCATCAGGCGCTCAAGCGGTGCCGGAGGGGTGACAAACGTGCCACTGGGAGCCGGATAGTTGGTAACCACGTCAGGTATGGCATAACCGCTAAAAGATACGGTCCCGCTTGAAACTGAAGTGATCCATACCTTGCGCCTCACGGTCATGTTCACCGTACTGCCGCTGCCCAGCGAATAGTTCACCAGCGTGGCGACAATGTCGGGCAAACCATCACCGTTGAGATCACCCACCAGGAGACGGTCGTTGCCCGCGCCCACACTGGTGTTGAGATAACTGGTGGCCGGATTTAAGGCGAATTGGGCCGGTGTATTCGTCGTCACGAGACCGGTCCCGGTGGAGAGGTATAACTGCGTGTTCCGATTGCTGGTGGAATCGATGCGCAACACATCGGTCTTGCCGTCGCCGTTAAAATCAGCGGCGTACAGCAAATCGCCGCTGTTGGTCAGCGTGCCAAGTGGGGAGGTCGAGGTAAATCCCGCCGTGTCGGTGGTCGGCCAGGTGAAGCTCGTCTTCGGCAGAGTTGTACCATTGATGCCAGCTTCCTGAACGTCAGTCAGGCGACTGCGTTGGGTGAAAGATGAAGTGTCATAGTTGAGCGTGTAACTGCGAACCGTCGTACCGCCAGCGACTGCGCTGATCGTTTTAAGCCGGTGAAAAATCGCCACCTGTGCATTCACGCCCATTTGGATCAAACGTAGTTTATCCCCATCGGGACGCAGTTCGTAGGTAAACTTGATGCTGTTATTGGGCGTTACAGTAGTGCCATTGCCGGTGTACTTGATTTCCGTCGGATAAGGGAAATGAGCCAGCGAATCATCATTCACCGTGTAAGAGACATTCAGGTAGTTGCCCGCCAGATCCTGCACCCGGTTCAAAAGCCACGCTCCCACGTAGGTCGTGGATATGATGTTCATGCCCGCCCGAGCATCGGCAGAATTCCCCAGTTCCATTTTCAGCCCGTCCTTGGTCCACACTTCAAACCATTGCGGATTGGTGCCGTCATTGTGGAAGATTATCCGGGAGAAGGTTTCGACCGAGGTCCGGTATTCGGAGTTGTCCCCACCGTAGTAGCCCGAGACAACCTCAAGCCGGTTGCCATCGAGAAAATAGCGGTCGCTGCTGGGTATTGCCGTAACTCCGGCGAAGGTGGTCACCACTCCGGCCGGGGTCACTTTTCGGATCAAATTATTGTCGTAATCCGCGACATATAGGTTGCTGCTGCTATCGATGGCGATGCCACTCGGATGATGGAAAGTAGCCGCCCCGCCCGTGCCATCAGCAGAGCCTGAAGTGCCCGCGCTGCCGGCCAAAGTAGTTACGACGCCGGTAGATGTTATTTTGCGTATGGTGCAATTGGCATCATCGGTAACGTAGACGTTGCCCGCCCCATCGACCACTATATTATCCGGAAAATCAAAGCGAGCGGCGCTCCCCGTACCATCGGTACTGCCATAGGTGTTGGCCGTACCCGCCAAAGTGGTGGTGACCCCGGCAGCAGTGATCTCGCGAATGGTGTTATTGCCCGTATCTGCGACAAAAAGATTTCCAGCACTATCCACGGCGACGCCTTGGGGGGTGCGAAATGTCGCGGCTGAGCCGGTGCCATCGGCATGACCGAAGGCGAGGGTCGACGAGCCGGCGAACAGGGTCACGACGCCACCCGTCGTTATTTTTCTGATCTGATGGTTGTCGCAATCCGCCACGTACACGATTCCGGCACTGTTCACCGCCACCCCGATGGGATGATTGAAGCGTGCGGCAGTGCCCGTTCCGTTGGTTGATCCCGATGAACCCGCCAACCCGGCCAGAGTGGTGACAACACCGGATGGAGTAATCTTGCGAATGAGATGATTTCCGTAATCGGCCACATAAATATTGCCTGAGCTGTCAATCGCCAGACCTTGCGGGGAATTGAACTGTGCCGCACTGCCCGTCCCGTTGGCACTGCCAGCTACGCCTACGGTACCGGCAAAAAGAGTGGCCGTTCCGCTCGAGTCAACCGCCCGAATCACCTGATTGTTCGTATCGGCCACGTAGAGAGTCCCCGTGCTGTTCATCACCACGCCAATTGGATTTTTGAAAATCAGGGACGTGGTTCCCCCCACGGGCAGGCTGGTCGTATCCGAGGCATAGAGTTCTTTGCTGGAAGCCCCGCGAGTGATCATCGAAAGCCCCGAGAGCGACCAGCCGACTCCGAGCAGTCCATTGGCCCCGTTGCTGGAATATTTTAACGAGAGATGCGGCTCGATGCCGCCAACCCCGGGCGGAGTGAAAATCGGGACCTCATAGACTGCGGCACCCGAAGGATCGACCGAGAGTCCGCCGGCCGTTGAACCTACCGCGTTGGTGGTCGAACTCGGCGCTGGCCACGGTGAAATATCGATTGAGAACGGAGATGAATAGGTGCCACTGGCATTGGTGATTGTGACATTGACGGAGAAGATTCCGAAGGCGGTCGGAGTGCCGGTGATCGCTCCGGTGACCGGATCGATGCTCAAGCCGGCAGGCAATCCCGTCGCGCTGTAGCCGGTCGGGTTGTTGACCCCGGTTACCTGATAGTTGAAAGCCGTGCCCAGCGTGCCCACGGAGGAAGTCGGGCTGGTGATCACCGGCCCGTCGCCAATGGCGAAGGATACGACGGCTTGGCTTGGCGCGATTGTTTGCGCCAAGGCACATGGCAATAGGGATAAGGACAGGACGAATAGGAAGGATTTCAGTCGCATGGGAAAAGGATGGGGAGTTAAAAAATCAGGCCGTTCCCGAACGGGCACACGTCACCCCTCCGCCTGAAATCAGGCATAGGCATAGCGAAGCGCGCCGTAACGGAGAGTATCCATGGGGGAAGGGGGTAGTTGTTGCCAGGTCGGCAGCCCTCCGATCAGCAACATGAAAGAAAAAGAGGTTATCGCATAATAAATCAACCAAAACTTATCTTTTATTAGCCGAACGGCCCGTGCGAAAATGGTCATTTATAGGTTGTCTGGAATTCCAGACATAGCCGTCAAATAAAACGGATAGGATTGGAGCTTGGAAATCAAGCTCCAGCCATGCCCGTCCATCGTAACGCACGAAACATAATTGGTTCGGCGGTTGCGCGATACCGCAATGCGCGGGAATGGTCTCAATCGGACTTGGCGACGAAATGTCAGATTGTCGGCTGGGATATTACTCGCAGTGTTGTTGCGAGCATCGAAGGACAGGTGCGCTGGGTCGGAGATTGGGAGGTAATGCTTTTGGCCAAAGCTCTCAAGATTTCCGTCGCCGATCTGATGGCCCATGGTGCCAACCCGTTGAGTCTTCTGATCAAGAGGATTGGTGCGAAACGGCGTTCGGGGAAAACTCGACCAAACCACACAAGGCGCAAACGCGGAAAGCCTTATCGTGCAGGTTAGAGGTAGCCGCAGGGATACTTCAGAACTCCTGTTCCGCTGCACCCCCGCTGCAAAGAGCAATAAAGGGTTCATGGAACGGTACAAACCGAGAAGAATATAGTGGTTCATTCAACAATTCTTTTTAGGCGACAATTGAAGGGGATGAAGGCTGGCTAACTCATCCGAATGGATTTATAGGCCGTAGATTCGACGGCCTTTAAGAGTTCATCAGCCTTCTTCGTTTTCCTGAGCATAAGGTCCACGCCAAGCAACCGGTAGCTTTCGGCATCCTTCTCGGAAATCGAACCGCTGAACACAATTATCCGGCCCCTGTATTCCGTCTGACGCAGCAGTTCCACCAAGTCCAAGCCGTTCAGTTGGGGCATCCGGTTGTCCGTGATCAGCACGTCGAACCAATCGAGAGCGCCGGAAATCCTTTCCCAAGCAGCCAGCCCATCGGTGAAGTGTTCGACCGCATGGCCGGCCCCGGAGAAAAGGAGGGTCAGAAATTCGCCGACGAGGATCTGGTCATCGGCGCTCAGGATGCGCAGGGGACGCTTCGAAGTCCCGATGGAGGTGGAATCGCTGGCAAGCATTAGGCAGGCGGAGACTCATCCGGCCTAAGGGAATTTGTCCATACTTTTGTTGCTCAATTGCGCACACATCGAGAGCGAACTTTCCCGTATGGTTATGTGCTTAAACAGGCACAAATGCCCAAACGGAAGAACATCGTCGGGGTCCAGGCCAGACGGCTGCGCAACCAGGTCGGACTCTCCCAAGAGGAACTGGCCGCTCGCTGCCAGCGTCAGGGATGGGACATTGACCGGTTCACCATCGCCCGCATCGAGGCAGGGTCCCGATGGGTGGGGGATTTTGAAGCGGTTGAACTGGCCAAGGCGCTCCGCGTCACACTGGTCCGCCTTTTCGATTCGAAATAGCCTGCGGGCGGCACGGCGGGCTGGACTATAATATTATCAAAGAATCGAGGCGCGGAATTGGCCCGGATTGCGGTTGAGTACGGTCGATAAGTTGGCGAAAGCCCTTAAAATCGAAGTTTCCGAACTGCTAAAGCGCCCCTGATTCTTTTTCCGCATCTCTCCGTTGGGAACATTTAGGCGGGCGAACTGCCGCCCGATGCCGGTAGCTGAGAAATGTTTCAATAGATAAAACCGGACATTTTACGGTAGGCGGTTACACCAAATACGGTAGGGGCGGGATCTTGAGCCAAGTCCGTTTGGCTGTGCGAATTGTTCGCATGCAAAACGACGAACAAATTCCGGGAAACAGTGCCTTTTCAAAGACCCAATCGCCTTCCTCCGAAATAGGATCAACGCCTGACCTGCACGCTGATCCTATTACGAAAATGCAACTGGGTGTAAGCTCCGGCTCCATGACACATCCAGTGATGAGCACCGAAACAAACTCCTTCTTCAGCGAACCGCGCAGTCCGCAACAGATAGGCTTGGAAATGGCAACGGAGGTTGCCAGCCGGCTGCTGGTCTGGATGGCGGATGGCCGGACACTCCATGAGCGCGGCCTGCGCACCTCGGTTGCCATTTATTGCATCCGGCCCGATCTGCTTGAAGGTGCCACTCTCGAACAAATCGGCATGCTGGCCGGGTGCTCCCGGCAGGCCGTGCATAAACTGGCCGGCGCGTTCCGCCAAACGACGGGCATGCAACCATGAGCAACCAAGTGCAGTCGCCTTTGCCCTCCCCGGCCAGTGCCGACGCAATCAACCGGCTGCATGCCGAGGCCGAAAAGTTGCGGACAGAGTCCCGCGATATGCTCCATACGGCCTTGGTGGCGGCTTGGAAAGCCGGCCAACTGCTGAACGTGGAGAAACGCAACGTTCGCCGCACGAAGGGACCGGGTGCCTGGCTGCTATGGCTGGAACGGCATTTTGCCGGCACTCCGCGAACCGCCCAGCATTATATGCGGCTGGCCGCAACGGTGGCCGATGTTTCATCGCTTCAAGGCATGAGCCTGCGACAGGTGTATTTCCGGCTGGGCATTGCGACCGAGCCCAAATCACCGGCCCGCTCCAAGCTGCTGCAACCGCTAGCGCGGCATGCGACCTTGACGGTGCGCCTGCTGGCCGTTGTGCCGGTCCGGTCGAACTCGGTTTCGCCCGAAATGCAACGGACTTACCGGCAGGATTTGCGACCGCTCTATGAACGGCTGCGTGCTTGGTTTGAGGTCTAACCGCTGAAATTGGTTTCAGCGCAGGCGACGACGGCGGCTCGCCGGACAACGGAATAGTGAAGACCCGTGCGCTCACTCCTGAAGGCCTCTCGGCTCTTGGGCGGGCCGGTGTACCCAAAGGGTACACTATGCACCAAGGGACGGCGCACGGGCAGGACGAAGAGAAGTAATCCGTCCAAAAAGTCACATCCAAAATGCACTGAGCCCAATGGCCTTTGGGGCCTGCTTCCCGGCAACGCTCATGCGTCATCACAGGCCGGCCCCTTTACGAGCGCCTGCGCTTGTGGTTCCAGCAGGTGCCAAGGCGGCGCGTCGGAAAAGGGCATCTGCCCATTTTCAAATCATGACGCCCGATGGGCGACAACCGGCGGCTGGGGCGGAGTCTGGGGACGCCCGGAGCGAAGCCTGGCCGGAAGCCGGAGCAGGCCGCAAGTCGGCCAGCGCGGGCGAACGGCAGGCGAAAGCGAAGGGCGCTCCCCCAGTCTCCGCCCGCATGCCGCATCGCTCCGCGAAGGCACGGGTGGCCCGCCGAAACAGCGCAGCGCGGCGGGTCTCCCGTGCAAGTCGGAAAAAGCGGCAAGTGCCGCACCGGCCCCTGCCGCTCTTTCCTCCCGAGGTGTGCAGTTCTGCACCGGTTGACGCGCGACCTTGGATGACAGAGGCGCGATGCACTTATGAAAGCCCGGTCCGTTGCGAAACCCGCAAGGAGTAGGGTGTCTCACAAAAAAGAAACGATACTTCGTTTCTTAAGTCATCGTCGCTGAGTCGCCAAAACAACGATGATTCAAACAAAAATTCAGTTCAACTTGAGCAATGCGAAGGAATACTTTCGCGAGCATTTGGGGGCGGGTGACTACTACTCCGAAGGCCAGAAAATCGAGGGTGAATGGATCGGCCAAGGTGCCGAAAAACTGGGGCTCAAAGAGGCGGTGAAGGAG
>Ga0265313_10002290_pt1 | contig 16778 bp, 13 predicted proteins | sample 4123metaG_FD_203122 | JGI IMG/M metagenome (GOLD analysis project Ga0265313, IMG submission 203122) | Rhizosphere microbial communities from Carex aquatilis grown in University of Washington, Seatle, WA, United States - 4-1-23 metaG | ecosystem: Host-associated > Plants > Roots > Rhizosphere >...
CAGGGAAGCCTGGCGGCGTTCGCTCGCGGTGCCGGAGGAGGATACCATCGGAAGAGGGAGGGGAAGGCGCTACTCGCCGAAGGAGCCCGACTCAAGGATCGCGCCGTTTGAGCCGACGGCCCAGAATCTCCCGTGTCCAAAGGTCACGGCACGCAGGGAATGCCGGAATCCCGATAGGCGCGCCTGCCACGTCACGCCGTCCGCCGAGGTTAGAATCGTGCCGCTCGAGCCGACCGCCACGAAGGTGTCGTGGCCGAATGCGACGCCATGAAGCGTCTCTTCGGTGCCGGATTTCTGGGGCGTCCAGGTCTGGCCAGTTGGCGAGGTGAGGATCGTGCCGTCCTCGCCCACGACCACGAAGACACCATTGCCCGCGGCGACCCCCCGGAGGCCGCTGGCCGTGCCGGAATCCCTCTGCAGCCAATAGCTTCCGTTGTCTGAATTCAGGATCGTGCCATTCGAGCCGACCGCGACGAACGCCCGGCCCGCGAATGTGACGCTGTTCAGGGCCGTGATCACGCTCGATGGATGCGTCGTCCACTCGCCTCCGGCGCGCGAGGTGATGACCGTCCCCCCGTCGCCGACGGCGACAAAGACGCTCGGCGTGTACATGACGCAGAAGAGCGGCACGGTCACCGTGGAGTCGCGGCTTTCCCAGGTCTCGCCGTCCTTCGACGTGACGAGCGAGCCGCGCGCGCCGACCGCGAAGAACGCATTGTTTGCGAACGTGATGCCGTAGAGCGGGTGCTGCGTGCCGGCATCCATGATCCGCCATGCCGGATCGGCTTCCTTGCGCAGCAGGACCTTGAAGCCGCTCCCAACCACAGCGACCATCGCCTTGTCCTGATTGTAGTAGACGCCGGCGTAATTGTCGCCCTTGAACGAGTCCTTGGCGGCGGGGCCCATCCAGGTCCACTGGTCCAGGGCATCGGCGGCGGCGGCACGGGCCGCCAGCAGCAGTCCGGCGGAAAACGCCAGGCGCTGGAGGAGAAGGGAAGGGGAGGCTGGCACCATGAAGGATTTAGAATGCTACGTAAATGAACGGCTGGACGGGCAGCGTCAGGCGGAAGAGAAGGTAGTGGAAGAACACCCCGACGACAAGGCCCACGAGCAGGGACACGACATGCCTGACCGGGCGCGATTTCAAAATGGAATCCGTCGAGTTCATGGGTTGGTATAGCCGAGCTTTTGGGACATTTCGCGGATTTTAACCGCAACAACCTTGGCCAGCTTTTGGCCGCCGCGCCAGGTCATGTGGGCGCGGTCGCAGAAATCCTCAGCGACGAAGTCCTTCCCGTAAATCAGGGATGAGAACCCGCCCTTCTCCCATTCCTTGGCCGCATAGTTGAAGGAGAGGTCGTTGCGCTCGAGCTCGTCCGGCTTCAGGCGCGCAAGGTAGAAGGGACAGGCATAGCCCATGAGAATCAGGGTGCGCTTCCTGAGCTCGGGCGGGAAGGCCGCCGAGCTCTCCTTTTCAAATTCGTCCCAGACGGGCTGGTAGAGCTGCCATTTTCCGGCGGCATCCTTATTGAAGGCGTAGATGCTCACTCCCCGGACGATGTCGAGCTCCCCGGGAACGCCCGCCTCAGGGAACCGGGCGCTCATCGGCCAGGTCGCCGAATCCGGCTCGGGATCGGGATACACGGTGCGCGGATCGAGAAAGCGGATGGGATCCTGGAAGCCGGTCACGCCGGGGAAATAGGCGCCCCAGACCAGATTCATCCGGGTAAAGGTGAAGCAGTTCCAGAAATCCTGGAAATAGAAGAGGCTGTCAAAAAACTCGCGGATCTTCAGCTCCCCGACGGCGAACTCCCGGTTGTAGTACTCGGGGATCGCATGGCTGTACTTGATCTCCGCGTTGCGCACGGGATCGTCGATCAGCATGCCCTTGTAATAGGCCTCCCAGTTGGCGAAGCGGTACACCTCGCTCCCGGTGGGATAGCCCATCTGGGTGGGGGGAAGGTTCGCGATGTAGATCTGCCTGGGGAATTCCTTTCGGAGCGCCTCGGCGGCCACGCCTCCCGCATTGGTCGGCGGAGATCCGTTCAGGGCGAAGTTGACCACGTAGTACCCGCTTCCAAGGGTTTCCTGCAGGCGTTTGCTCCATACGCGGTCCGGCGGCTGGCCCACGCCGCGAAGGACGGAATTTCCGCCCACGATGACGAGAATCTGGCCCGGCTTTATCTCGTGGCGGACGATGGCGATCATCTCGTTGACCGTCGGATAGTACTTGCTCTCGGGCGAATCCCATTGGGTGAATCGAACGAAGCCCGGATGATAATCCATGCGCGCCACGTAGCGGCCGAGGACGCACATCGCCCCGAAGCCCGCCAGGGCGCCGAGGAGCACGGTGCGCGGCGCAAGATTAGAGCGCCACTCGCGGAATATCTCGCCCGGGCTCATGGCGCTGTGCCGGAAGTGAACAGCAGGCCAGCCATTCCAGCCGCATCCGACACCGCGTAGAAGAACAGCAGCCAGCCAAACCAGACGAAGGCCTGCGTGAGGATCCAGCAGAACGGCCGGTGCGCGCCGAGGAGCTTCTTGATGACGGGGCCCAGAACGGGAATGGCGGGATAGTTGGCGCAAATGCCAAGGCCGAGCCCATGATAGACGCCCCAGGCGACGAAGTTCCAGGCGGCCCCATGCCAGAGCCCGCACAGGGCGAAGGCGGCGAGGCCGTTCAGGATCTTGCGAAGGAGGCCGTGCCGGTTGCCCCCCAGGGGAATGTAGACGTAGTCGCGAATCCAGCTGCTGAGAGAGATATGCCAGCGCTGCCAGAAGTCCTGGATGCTTGTCGCCGCGTAGGGCCAGTTGAAGTTTTCCGGCAGCGTGATGCCGAGGAGCCGGGCGAGGCCGATCGCGATGTCGCTGTAGCCGCTGAAATCCATCAGGATGCGCGTCCCGAGCATCAGGAAGACCGCCCAGCGCCCCCCGAGTGTCAGGGCGGCGAAATGGCCGAGCGGATCGGCCGGGGGCGTGTAGAAGGCGATGGCAAGGGTCAGGTTGTCGGCGATGACCACTTTCTTGAAGAAGCCCATGGCGATCCTGCGCAGACCAAGGGCGACGTCGGTCGCACCGACTGACTCGGCGCCCTTCTGGAGCGATGGCTGGAATTGCTCAAAGCGCTTGATCGGGCCGGCGACCAGCGACGGGAAGAAGATGGCGAAGAGCATGAACCGCATCGGGTTCCGGATCGGCTCGTGGCCCTGCCGCACGTCGTAGAGGTAATGGACGAACTCGAAGGCGAAGAAGCTCATCCCCAGAGGCGGGACGAAGGTTTCCTTTCCCGTCGTCGCGAGGGCGGCTCCCGGAACGATGTGCTTTGCCGCCGCAAGCGCGGAGGCTCCCCAGCCGGCGTTGAGCGCGCCCAGGACCTCGATCGTCAGGAAGTGCGTGTACTTGTAGAAGCAGAGCGCGACGACGCTGAGGGCGATGCCGGCGGCGCAGGCCGCCCTGTTCCGGCTCAGCGCGCAAAAGTAGGTCACGATGCCGATGAAGATGATCGGCAGGACCCCGGCCGGCCCGGCGAAGTGATAGTGGAAGACAGCGCAGGCGATCGCGAGGAACGGAAGTCGGAGCTGCGGCTTCAGCAGAAGCCAGTAGGCCGGCACGACGATCAGCGCGAACAGGACGAACCAAAAGGTGTTGAAAATCATGCCGGCGCCGTTGGGGCTGGGTTATTCGACCTTGTTCAGCTTCCGCGAGACCGGCCGTCCTTCCTTCTGCATGGAAAAGTACTTGAAGATGATCTCGTCAGCGCCCCAGGACTTGGTGGGCAGCCGGTTCGGCGAGAGAAACCAGTCGAGGAGGACCTCGGCGGCGACCGCGGGATCCTTGATGTCGAGGCTTGAAATCGTCTTCGATCCCAGGGTGAAGAGTTCCTCGCGCGAGTAGAACACGCCGCGCATGCGGCTGCGGACGAACTCGTCATGGAATTTCGGGAATTCCTGCATCCCTGCGTTTTCGAGCGCGTCCGCCTCCGCGTAACGGGCGTTGGCCGCCAGGAGTTCGACGAGCTTGAGCTCGCAGCGCGCCTGGCCGTCGGAGCTCAGCCCGAGCCTGCGGTGGAGGTCCTCGTTGCCGCTCACGCCTGTGGTGAGGGCGAGGTGCTCGTAGTAGGACTGCACGACGGTGACCAAGGCGGCCTCATCAAGCTTGCCTACAAGCGCTTGGGCGTCGTCCAGCCTGCCTTGGAGCGCCTGCAGTCCCGCTAACGCGGCAACGGCCTCCGCCGGGGGATGATCGCCAAATGTGTCGCGGTAGTAGGCTGCGATGTCGTAGCGGACGGGGGCATCCTTGGGTTTGCCGGCTGCCTTGCCGCTCTTGCGGATGGCCTCCAGGGCGTCCCGCTCCTGCTTCTGGGCGACCTTGTCGAATTGGTTCCGATAGCCGATCCGCTCGCGTTGAACCATCCCCTTGAAGATGCCGATTTCGACCGTCTTTTCGGGGGTTGGATACTGGCTGACGAGGTCCGCGAGGGTGGCGGGCTTGGCTCCCCCCACGGCGAGCCCCTCGCCATAGGCGGCCGCGAGGGCCGGCTGCTGGGATGGATCTGCGCCTTCCAGGATGCTCTGCGCGAGATCATGCTGCATGTACTGTGAGACGACTCTCACAATGGTCTCCTTGCCGTACAGATCCTCCTGCGGCAGGGTGGGGAAGATCATCGCCTCGTCGGAACGGACGAGCCGGCAGAGGGTCTCCAGGATCTGCGCGAGCGCGACGTGCGACTCGGCGGGATTCGCCTCCGGCAAGTTATAGAGGTAAATGGCGCAATTCACCACGCTCTCGGTCGCCTCCTTCATGTCGCTCAATTGGGCAAGGAGCGCCGTCCGGAAGTGCTCGATCGTGTACGGGCCGAGCTTGAGATCTCCCGCCTGCACTTTCCTGCCGTATTCGGTGTCGGGATATTCCGCCAGGATGCGGTCGATGTTCTTCATCGCCTGCTGGTAATGGAAATTGATGTAGGCGTAGGAATACTCGCCCTCGTTGATCTTCCGAACCATCAGGTCGGCGCGCTCATAGAGCCTCTGAGCCTCCGCTTCGCGGTCCGGCACGGAGCGGGCCTGCTTCGAGCAGCCCCCCGAAAGGGCCGACAGGCCCAGAATGCACAGTGCGGCGAGGGCCGCGCGGCTGGTTGCAGGAAATGAGAGGAGAGGTTTACGCATGGCAGCGATCCGCATCAAAGCCGGGCAGGCAAAGGGAGCACAAGGGGGTGAGCCAAGCGCATCCCTCCGGGACTCGGCAACCTTAAAGAACGTCCGCAAACGAGGAGCGAAGAGTCGCGAAGCACGCATAACCGAGAAGGCACACCACGCCGCACCCCAGGTACAGCCATCCGAGCTCGGCCATGCTGATCGGCTGGCGCCAGAGCATCGTGTTGCGAAGCATTTCGATGATGTGGATGACCGGATTGAACCTCATGACGGCCCAAAGCTTCGGCACGGCTATCACCCGGGCCTTGGGATAAAAGACCGCGCTCGTATACATGAGGAGGAGCGACATCAGCTGGGTGATCTGGGCGATGTCTCGGAAGAAGACGCCCAACGCCGACAGGAACCAGCCCAGGCCGGCCCCGAGGAGCACCATGGGCAGGATGATCGCGGGAAGCCACGCAGTGGATGCCGGCACCCCGCGCCCAAAGAGACGCATGCCGATCAGCACCCAGGTCACGCTGATGGCGAAATTGACGAGACAGGCCCCGAGATTTGCGACGGGCAGGATCTCCACGGGAAAAACGACTTTTTTCACAAGATTGGGGCTTCCGACGATCAGGGCGGGGGATTGTGCGATGACCTCGGCCAGGAAATGAAAGACCGCCAGGCCCACGAGGAGCGCGAGGGCGACGTCTGCCCGGGTCTCGTCCGGCCCCGAGCGGAAATGGGAGGGGAAAATCATCGCGAAGACTACGAAGTATAGGCTGAGCATGAGGAGCGGGTTCAGCACCGCCCAGCCGATCCCGAGATAGCTGCCCTTGTGGCGCGCATGGAAGTTGCGGGCCATGAACTGCAGGATGATTCCGCGCTGGGCGAATAGGGTCCGCGAGAGGGATATGGGATCGAGATGCTTGTAAAAGCCGCGGGTGGCCCGGGGTGAGTCGCTCATGAAGGGGAGCCAGAATGGGAGATTCTTTGTTTGCGAGCTACTCCGAATTTCGGAATCTTCCCATCACCGATGCCGCGACGCGCCCTGCTGAAGTTCGAGAACCAGTATGCGCCGCTCCTCCCGCGACGGGATTTCTACGGCCGCGTGACCCGGACCCTCTTCCTGTGCGCGGGCTTTCTGGCCGCCGCGCTCGGGATCGGCATCGTGGGCTACCGGGTCACCGAGCACATGTCCTGGATAGACGCCTTCGCCAACGCCGCGATGATCCTTTCGGGGATGGGTCCCCTGGGCACCCTGCAGACAAACCCAGGGAAGGTATTTGCCGGATGCTACGCCCTGTTCAGCGGGCTGGCGTTCATCACGCTTGCGGGGGTCGTTCTCGCCCCGTTCATCCACCGGGCTTTTCACCGGTTCCACCTGGCCGACGACGACTCGAAGAAGCGCTGAACGGCCGGCCATGCCCACACCAAACGCCGAACGGAAGCGCCTGGCCGAGGACGCGACCCGGGAAAAGAACTGGAAGCGGTGGGGTCCGTACCTCGCGGAGCGCCAGTGGGCCACGGTGCGCGAGGACTATTCGGGCGACGGCGACAGCTGGAAGTACTTCACGCATGAGGATTCGCGGAGCCGGGCCTACCGCTGGGGCGAGGACGGCCTGCTCGGCATCACCGACCGGGAATGCCGGCTCTGCTTCGCCCTGGCGCTCTGGAACGGACGGGATCCCTTCCTCAAGGAGCGGCTCTTCGGGCTCACCAATTCCGAGGGCAACCACGGCGAGGACGTCAAGGAATGCTACTTCTACCTGGATGCGACGCCGACGCACTCCTGGCTCCGGGCCCTCTACAAGTATCCCCAGGCAGCCTTTCCCTACGAGCGCCTGCTGGGCGAGAATCGCGCGCGCGGGCGCGACCAGCCGGAATTCGAGCTTCTCGACACGGGCATTTTCGACGGCAACCGGTACTTTGACGTCGGCGTCGAATACGCCAAGGCGGGCCCGAACGATGTCTGCATCCGGATAAGGGTCGCCAACCGGGGGCCGGAGGCGGCGCAGCTGCACGTTCTTCCGACGCTCTGGTATCGGAACACCTGGTCCTGGGGCTGCCGCCACGAGGGCTGCGAGGTGAAGCCGCGGCTGCGCGCGACGGGCGAGGGGCGGGTGCAGGGGGACCATGCGTCGCTGGGGCGGTACTTCCTCGACGTCGAAGCATCGAAGGAAGGCGCGCCTCCACTTTTGTTCACGGAAAACGAGACGAACGTCGCGCGGCTCTTTGGAGGAACGAATGCATCAGTCTTTGTGAAGGACGGCCTGAACGAGTGCGTCGTCGGCGGTCGCACGGATGCGGTCAATCCGGGCCGGGTCGGGACGAAGTGCGCGGCGCACCACGCGCTGACCCTCGGACCCGGGGAGGAGCGGATCCTGCGCCTTCGGCTCTACGCCGCCGACGAGCAACCGGCTCAGAGTTTCGGGAAGAATTTTGACGCGACGATGGCCGCGCGCCTTAGGGAGGCCGACGAGTTCTTTGGATCCCTCGAGACCGGAGGCCGGACGCGGCCGCGCTCGATTGGCGGCATCGACTGCCGCGCCGCCCTGGACGTGGTCAGGCAGGCCTATGCCGGGCTTCTCTGGACGAAGCAGTTCTACAACTACATCGTCCCCGAATGGCTGGAGGGCGATCCGGACCAGCCGGCGCCCCCAGCGAGCCGGGCGGGAATCCGGAATGGCGACTGGCCTCATTTCTTCGCCCGCGATGTCCTCTCCATGCCGGACTGCTGGGAATACCCCTGGTTTGCGGCGTGGGACCTGGCCTTCCACATGATTCCCTTCGCGAAGGTCGATCCCGACTTTGCCAAGGGCCAGCTCAATCTTCTGCTCCGCGAGTGGTATATGCATCCGAACGGCCAGATCCCGGCCTACGAGTGGAATTTTTCCGACGTCAATCCCCCGGTTCACGCATGGGCCTGCTGGCGCGTGTACAAGATGACCGGCCCGCGGGGCGGCCGGGACCGCCTCTTCCTCGCGCGCGTCTTCCAGAAACTCCTCATGAACTTCACCTGGTGGGTGAACCGGAAGGATCCCGACGGGCGCAATATCTTCAGCGGGGGATTCCTCGGGCTCGACAATATCGGCGTCTTCGACCGCTCGAAGCCCCTGCCGACGGGCGGGCATCTGGAACAGGCCGACGGGACCGCCTGGATGGCGTTCTACTGCGGCACGATGCTCTCGATGGCCCTCGAGCTTGCGGAGGTCGACCCCTCCTATGAGGACATCGCCTCGAAGTTCTTCGAGCACTTCGTGGCCATCGCCGACGCGATGAACCGCTTCGGCGGCACCGGCCTTTGGCACGAGGAGGACGGGTTCTATTACGACCAGCTGGCGATCGACGGCCGGACGGCGCCCCTTCGGGTGCGATCGCTCGTTGGCGTGATCCCGCTTTTCGCGGTCGAATTCATCGAGGAGGGAAGGCTGGACCAGCTTCCCGGGTTCGCCAAGCGGACGCGCTGGTTTCTCAAGAACCGGCCGGACCTTGCCGAGCACATCTCCTACATGGCTCGGGACGGCCAGGACGCGGGCCGGAGGCTGCTCGCGATACCGACGCGCGAGCGGCTGGAGCGGGTCCTCAAGTACGTATTTGACGAAAAGGAGTTTCTCTCTCCCTACGGGGTCCGCTCGCTCTCCCGGGCCTATGTGGCAAACCCGTTCATCCTCAAACTGGGCGACCAGGAGCATCGGGTTGACTACGAGCCCGGCGAATCGCGCACCGGGCTTTTCGGCGGAAACTCGAACTGGCGGGGTCCGGTCTGGTTTCCCCTGAACTACCTTCTAATAGAGGCGCTCGAGCGCTACCACCACTTCTACGGGGATAGCTTCACGATGGAGTTTCCGACCGGGAGCGGCCGCCGGCTAAACCTGCTGCAAATTGCGGGCGAACTCGCTCAGCGGCTTTCCAGCCTCTTCATGCCGGATGCGGCCGGGCGCAGGCCGGCCCTCGGCCCCGAAAAGCGGTTCATCGACGACCCGCATTGGAAGGACCTGATCCTGTTCCACGAGTACTTCCACGGCGACACGGGGCAGGGCCTGGGAGCCAGCCACCAGACGGGCTGGACGGCGCTCGTCGCCCGGTTGATCGAGGAGTACGTGGACTAGCAGGCTTTTCCATGCGGAGTTTTATCAACCGGATAGGGGAATTGAATAGGCGCATCGATGCGGCTTTGGGGCGCCGCCTCGGGTGGCTCGAACGCTGGTCCGCCCGCCTGGGCTCGCCGGCGGCCGCCCTTGCCGTGAGCCTTGCCTGGGCGATCCCAATCGCGGCCGTGAAGATCGTCCTGCTCAGGAATTTCATCCAGACCAGCGACATCGCCTACTATGAAAATATGCTCTACAACACGGGGCCGGATTTGTCGGCGAAGACGTTCCATTTCCTATATGCCTACCGGGATGTCATCTATTTCCACAGCAGGACATTCTTGACCGAGCATTTTTCACCGACCTTCGGCTTGTTGGCCCCGTTCTACCAATTGTTTCATGGCCCGCTGTTCCTGGTTTTGCTCCAGCCGTTCCTGATCGCGGTGGCCGGGTTGGGGATCTACCGCCTGGGCAGGCTGCTGATGGCGAAAAAGGGGATCTCCCCGGTGTTCGGCCTGGCGCCGCTCCTGTTCCAGATCGTCTGTCTGTTCAATTACTCGAATGTTTCCGCGACGATCGACACCATCTATGGATTCCACCACGACAGCCTGATTCCTCCCCTAATCGCGTGGCTCCTTGTCTGCGTCCTGGAGGCGAGATGGAAGATTGCGGCGCTGCTCTTCGTCCTCCTTTTGGGCATGAAGGAGAACCTGCCGATCATTTTCTCGGCTTCGTGCGCCTACTGCTTCGTCTTCAACGGAATGGTGCCCAGGAAGAAGGCCGCGCTGGGCGTCCTGGCGTGCCTGCTATTCTTTGCCTTCTGCTATCTGTTCGAATTCAGGACGCATAACAGGCATGTCGCGCTTCTCTACCAATTCGGGAATTCGGAAAATATCTACGCCGCCCTGGACCGGCTCGGCGACTGGCAGCTCCTGGGCTATTTTTTGCCCGCGATCCTGGCGCCCGCCCTGGCGCTCCCGGCCCTTGGCGAATTGAGCATGGAGCTCATGGGCAAGACCGTCGAGCTAGACTGGCACGGTTTTCCGCTCATGGAGCTGGGGGTCATCGGCACGCTTTTCACGGGGATCATGATCCTCGGGCTCACCTGGCATTCAAGAATAGTGGGGGGTGCTTCTATGCCTCGCCTTCACCGGATTTGTCGTCGTACCGCTCGTTTCGGGCGGATGCAAATCCTACGGCCTCATCGAGGGGGCGGTTTCCCGGTTGACGCCCCTTGCCGATGCCAGGGACCTCAAATCGATATCCGCCTCCATTCCCCGAAACGCCCGGCTCGCCACCACGTCCGACCTGCTGACCTTCTGCGCCAATCGCCGTTTCCTCATCTGGCCCGAGATTGGCGTCTATGCGGACTACATCCTGGTGAACCGGCAGCCGGAGGACAAGAGGCGGGCGCGCATGCACAGTTTTGACGCAGCCCTGCCGTATGGCGACGAGGCCGCCGGCCATTTCCGGGGCGATCTGGACGCTGTCCTCGTTGGCTACCCCTACGACACGAGTCTTATCAAGCTCGTGGATGATCAACTCGCGCTCCACAAGGTCTTTTTCGTCCGGTCGGCGGGCGAGCTTTCCCTATACCGGGCTGTGGCCCCATGGCCGGTGCCGTGATGTCTTTCCTGTATAAGTCATTACGGATCAGTATGAAAAGCTACAGGCAGATCCATTGCATTCTGCACGGCATTTGGGTTCCCACTTTATCATTGGTTAATTTCAGGGGATCTTCCGAACTCGCTCGGACCCTGCTGTCTACAGCGGCATGACCAAGCACACCCAGGCACCCGGCTTTCGGCTGCTGCGCTCCCTCGCCATGGCCGTACTCGCATTCTCCGCAATCAGCGAGGGCGCGAGGGCGCAATCCCGGCTTGCCACGCTCCAGGCGATCCACTGCCTGGAGAATCCGACCGACAGGGCCCGGCCGGGACCCTGTGGCGAACTCGGGGCCTATCAGTTTCGGGCGACGACCTGGCATCGGTACAGCCGGCAGCCCTTTAGCTGCGCGCTCGACCGCCGGGCTTCCGACGACGTGGCAGTGCGGCACTACGAATGGCTGAAGAACCAGATTGAGCGGCGCGGAATGCCGGCGTCGCCCTACAATATCGCGCTGGCCTGGAATGGAGGCCTGGGAGCGGTCTTTGCCAGGAGGACGCCGCGGTCCGTCCGGGACTACGCCGAGCGGGCTGCAAATCTGGCTGCGGATTTCGACCGGACGACCGCCAGCCGATAGGGCTCCCGGCCGACCGTCGCGCAGATTCTCTTCGCCAGAATCGGCGCAGGCCATTGTTCTATCCGTTGGCGCAAGCCAACGGCATGGCACCCCTGTTTCTCCCCATAGGCAGTCCACGATGAGCCCCCGCGAAATTTTGCGGGTATGGCGAGCGGGCCTGTCGCCGGGGATCGTCCTCCTGGGCGCGCTGGCCGGCTTTGTCGGGATGTGCCTTCTCGGCCGGGTTGTCGCGCGGCAGGATTATCACGACAACTTCACCCGCTTCACGCCGTGGATGGCGCCCGACACAAAGTATTACCCCACGGTCAACGAGATGATCTCGATCGTCCGGCATCAGGTGAAACCCGGCCAGATCCTTGTGATAGTCGGCGGCAACTCGGTGCTCCTCGGTGTGGGCCAGCCTCCCGCCCATGTCTGGACGCAAAGTCTTCAGCGCAGTCTCGGTGACCGTTACTGCGTCATCAACCTGGCGTTCCGGGGCGCGCATCCCACAAATTGCGGCGCGGTCGTCGCCGAGGCGCTGCGGGACGAATTTCCGCGGCAGATCTACATAGGAAACATCGCCCCGGGCCAGCTCACGTCCCCCCAGGGCAGCACGCTCTACCGGACGACCAACATGGACGCCCTGTACAAGGGAATGCTCATCGACGATCCGGTTCGCGATGCGGAAATAAGGGCGTTCAATGCCGACCCTGCCTACGCCGGGCAGGAGTTCGCGGTTCCCGAGCTGAGGATCCGCGAGTGGCTCGACAGCATCTTTTTCTTCCAGGATTTCTGGAATTTCGTCGCGTTCACGCAGGCGAACACCGTCTGGGGCGAGTATCTCCCCGGGGCGGCGGGATTTGCCGATCCGTTCCAGTTTCTGAGTCCCCGGAACGCGTATTCCGACCCCGAACCCGATTTTCTCCAGATGCCGCTCAGCTCGCGGTTCCTCGCCTCCACGATCGACATCGAGCTTAAGAACGTGCGCGACGTCAGCCAGTTTGCCTTCAGGAAGGGGGCTGATGGGAAGTGGGAGCCTTCGGCGCCGATGTGGGACGGATTCATGAAGAATATCGCGGGCGCCTTTCCGCAGCAGCTCAAGAAGCGGACTTTGATCCTCCTTGGCTACAACAGCCCGTTCTATCTCTCGCGGCTGGCTGCGGACGAACAGGAGCGGAATGACCTGTGCTTTCGGCAGGCGGCGAAGGCGTGGGAGGACGGAGGCTACAAAGCGCTCGTCTACGGGAGGAACTACACGCTCGACGATTATGGAGACCGCACGCACATGACGTGGCATGGAGGCCAGAAACTGGCCAGGGCCGTCGCGGTGAAGGTCCGGGATATGGCAGGCGAGCTCGGTTACCTCAGGCCCTGACCCCGGCCGACGCCGCAGCATCCCTGGGCCGGGCTCCTCGCCCGTAAAAAATGCATGCCCCGTATCCGATGAGGAATATCCATGACGCGATCGCGAGCCGGTAGGACCATTTCAGCAGCCGATCCGGCTCGAAGCGCATCGTGAGCCGGTGGGGGCCCTTGTCGACGGACACGGATGCCAGCCCCTGGGGGCTCTTCGAAACAGGCACCCGCCGCCCGTCGATCTCCGCGACATAGCCGTTCAGGAAGATCCGCGGGGTCTCCACCTCCACGCGATAAGGCGCGTCCAGGTTCAAATCAAACGGGAGGAGCCCGTTCAGGGACAGATAATGGTTGCCCGGCACAACCGGATAGCCGACGAGGGTGCCGAGAGGAATTTTCTTCCCCTGCGCGGCCGGTAGCGGCCAGAAATAAAACTCGAGAACCTTTTCGACCGGATCGGAGTTCCGAATCAACAGGCTCCTGCGGCAGAATTCGCCGGTTCCGAAGGCCAGGTCGCCGGTTGGCGCGCACGGCAGCAGGTAGGCCCATGAGGCCCCGTTTGCTCTGATCTCAAGCGTTCCGGCCAATCCCGGAGGGAGATTTTCGAATGAAAGGACCGTGATGGTTTGAGCCGGGACCTTGACCTTGTCGCAGATCGGAATCCCAAAGCGCTTGTATGCCAATTCGCTGCTGAATTCGGGTCTTTCGGCTCCGCGCATGGAAAATATGTCGAGGACCCGGCTGTAGTCGGATTTGTCGTGCAGCCGGACTTCCGAAAGGGCGTCGGATCTCCCCGTCGTGATGTAGCGGAAGGCCAGTCCCGCATTCATGAAATCATAGTTTGAGGAGGGCACTATGATGTTGTCGCTCTTCACGACTTCGCGGGTCAGGCCGGGGGAGATGGTCTCGCTGGCCGGAACGGCCTGCAGCCGAAGGGCGAGAACGAGGCTGAGGGCGAGGAAGCTTCCCTGGATCAAGGTCGTCGTGCGCCGCCGGCCGAACACGCGCTTCTCCAGGGACGCCATGACACAGGCGACTCCCAGGAAGGCAGAGCAGGCGACGATGGGGTTAAACCGCTGCAGCGGCCAATACAGGGTTATTCGCACGAGCACATCGGGGACCAGCTTCCAAAGCCAGCCCGCGGCCCGCGGGCAGAAACCATTCATCAGGAATATGAGGACGGCACTGGTCATGAGCAGGGGCCGGAGGGACCGGACACGCCGGACCATGGCGAATGCGAGCAGGAGAGCGGCAACAGCCGGCACGCCGAGGACCCAGCTCGAAGACCAGTCCTTGAATGAGTTCGATCCGGCTGCATCCGGGCTTACCCAAAGAAGATGGGTCCAGGCTCCCGGGTGCTCGAAATGGTACGCGCGCAGGCTGGCGGCGATTTCTCGCGGATGGCTGACCGAAACGGCCCCCAATTCGAGCGTCGCCACGATCGGGTAGGCCACGACGAGGAGCAGCGGCGCCGCGCAAAGGAGCGTTCCCGGCCGGAAACCGCGCCATTCTTGAAAACGGGAGACAAGTGAAAAGAACGCGGCCAGATGCGCCCAAGCCGCGATGGGCGGATGGGTCCAGAACAGGCCGCCGCTCCCAATCCCGAGGAGGACCCAGTTTCCGGGCTTGTTGGGTCCTTCGCCAAGAAGGATGACGGCTGTCAGGAAGATCGCGAGAAAGGGCAGCGCCGAGAACGTCGCGTACATGTCGCTGAAGTAGATCGGCGCCAAGATTCCGGGAGCCGCGAGGAAGGCGCCCGCATTCAACAGGCTGGGCAGGGGACCCATTCCGAGGCCTCGCCCGCAACACAGGTAGAACGCAAGCGCAGTGCCCGCGAAAAACGCGAACAGCGTGATCTTTTCCAGGATGAGGTAGTCGAGGCTCCTCAGGGAAAGCGCATCGAGCAATGCGCCGACGTGATAGAGCATCGGCGAAGTCCTTGTGGTATGGACGGTCCCTTCATAGGCGAACGCAGTCTGGCCGACAAACACCTCGTGCATTCCGGAGCGGTGCTGCTGGGCGAAGTCGGCAAACATCCTGTAGTAATCGCCGGCATCGCCGGCTCCGACGAACGCCGGTTGCAGGAAAGGCCGGGCGAGTGCGAGCACTATCCCCATCAGCACGGCGGTGTGGAGCGCACCGAGCCTGCCCGGGTCTGCGGCATAGCCGGCGGCGCCGATCAGCGAACCGAGGCACGCGACCAGGCAGAGCGAGCCGATGGAAGCCCGTTGCCCAAGGGAAAGCAGGATCGCGCAGCCCGCGGCCGCCGCTCCGACGCCGGCGTTCATGCAATACCGGGCCAGGATTGTTCTTCGGGCTTTATCCGCCATGCGTTCCGCCGCGCGCTATTTTATCGAGACGATGAAGAGCGACTGCGCCCAGGCTCGGACGCCGGGGATTTTCTCCAATGCGCCGCCGATTCCAATGGCCGTTCCGATAAGGAAATCGGGGGTGTTGGGCAGGAGAAAATCCCGGGTATCAACCCGCGTCTCCGACATGCCAAGGGCGCGGAGCTTCCCGGCGACAAGGCCCGGAGAAAACGCCATTTCAGCGGGCTCCAGGCGGGCCAGCCTGCGCAGGGGGGCAAAGGTGAATATGCCAAATATATAGGGATTCAGGTAGTTGGGCTCCCAGAAGATCAGCTTGCCTCCCGGCTTGAGGATCCTGCGCAGGTTTGAAAGCACCGCGTTGAGATCCGCGTGAACGTGATGCAATACGCCATTTCCCACGACAAATTCGCAGGATTCCTCGGCAATGCTGCCGATGTCCGTGACAATGTCCGCGGTCACGAAGCTGAGATTCGGCGCCGCGTGGGATGTCTCGGCCTGCCGTATGAAAAGGGGGGACCGGTCCATCCCGACGACAGTCACGTTTGGCATTTTTGCCAGCAGGCAGGCGACCTCGCCGGTGCCGCATCCGAGTTCCAGGATCCTGACGGTCCTTGAAAAGGGCGCGCCCATCTCGGCGAGCATGGCTTCCGTTCTCCTGGCCAGCCTCCTGTTCTGGGCCTTGGTCAGGGCGTAGCCCTGGTTGAATCCCTGCTCGTCGACGAGGCTCGTCATGAAGGACCGCTGCGCCTCAGGGACTCCCGTTCCGCGACAAACCGGCCGATCTCCCGCGGGGAATTCAGGACCTCGTTTCCGAGCAGCAGCTTCGACCTGATGAACCTCGGGCGCGCCTTGGCCTCCTCGAGGATCTTGCCGATATAGTCGCCGATGATGCTGAGCGAGAAGAGCTGGATGCCGCCCACGCCCAGAATCAGGAGGATGATCGTCGTGATCCCCGGCACCCGTCCCTCGGGCTTGAAGATATAGGTCAGGAGGTAAAACAGGGTCAGCACCGCGCTCAGGCTGAAGATCGCCAGTCCGATGCCCTGGATGTAATGCAGCGGCTTCACGCTGAACGAAAAAATGGCTTTTTTCGCCCACCAGAAATTCTTCATCAGGTTATTGGTGCTCTTCCCGAAAGCCCGTTCCGGCCTGACATACTCGACGCCCGTCTGCCTGAATCCGATCCATGCCCTAAGGCCCCTGAGGAAGGCGTCTCGCTCCGGGAACCGGAGGAGCTGGTCGACTGCCTTTCGGTTCATCAGGGAGAAATCGCCGGCGTCGACGGGCATCTGGATATCGGACAGGCTCTTGAATATCCTGTAGAACATCTTGTACATCAGCTGCATGTGCCATGCGGCCTCGCGTTTCACTCGGATGCCATAGACGACGTCGTAGCCCTCCCGCCATTTATCGGCGAGGGCCTCGATGAGCTCCGGCGGATCCTGCAGATCCCCGTCGAGAAGGACGGCGGCATCGCCCGTCGAGATCTCCAGCCCGCTGACGAAGGCGCTCTGGGATCCGAAATTTCGCGAATGGGAGATCCCGATCACACGCGAGTCCTTCTCGCACACCTTCCGGATCGCTTCCTCGTCGCCCGAGGGGCTGTTGTCATTCACGAAGATGATCTCGTAGTCGGAGCCGA
>Ga0265313_10002291_pt1 | contig 16778 bp, 17 predicted proteins | sample 4123metaG_FD_203122 | JGI IMG/M metagenome (GOLD analysis project Ga0265313, IMG submission 203122) | Rhizosphere microbial communities from Carex aquatilis grown in University of Washington, Seatle, WA, United States - 4-1-23 metaG | ecosystem: Host-associated > Plants > Roots > Rhizosphere >...
CACGGACGCGGACGTGGAACGCGCGTTGAAGCTGCTGGCGCAGCAGCACGTGAAGTTTGAGACGGTCGCGCGCGAATTACGGTTGGGGGACATCGCCGTGGTGAATTACACCGGCACCTGCGAGGGGAAACCCATCACCGAGATCGCGCCGACGGCCAAGGGGCTGGAGGGACAGAAAAATTTCTGGGTGGAGGTCGGGGCCGCAACCTTCCTGCCCGGTTTTGCCGATCAACTGGTCGGCGCGCGGGCGGGGGAAAAGCGCGCGGTCAACACGGATTTCCCCGCCGATTTCGTCACCCAGGAACTCGCGGGCAAAAAAGGTGTCTTCGAGGTCGAACTGGTTGAGGTAAAGGAAAAGGTTCTGCCCCCGGTGGACGATGCATTCGCCAAAAAATACGGGGCGGAGAATCTGGACAAGCTCCGCGCCGGCGTGCGCCACGATCTGGAAAACGAGCTGAAATATTCGCAAACCAAGGCCATCCGCGGCCAGATCGTCCGCGGTCTGCTGGATCGGGTGAATTTTGACCTGCCGGAAACGGCGGTGGCGCACGAAACGCGCAATGTGGTTTATGACATTGTGCGCGAAAATTCACAACGGGGCGTGGCGCGCGACCTGATTGAAAAGCAAAAGGACGAAATTTATTCCGCGGCGACGCGCAGCGCGAAAGAGCACGTGAAACTGTCCTTTCTGGTGCAGCGCATTGCCGAACAGGAAAACATCAAGGTGTCGCAGGAGGACGTGCTGCGGCGGGCGCAGGCGCTGGCGGCGATGTATCAAATTCCGCCGGAGAAATTCCTCAAGGATTTGCAGAAACGCAACGGGGTGACGGAACTGTACGACCAGGTGGCGCAAGAAAAGGTGCTGGCTTTTCTCGAACAGCATGCCAAAATCGAGGACGTGTCACCAGGCGGAGCGGGCGCGGCCCCGAATTAACTGAATGGTTACCTCCGGGCGCGCCGGAGCGTCTTGGGTTTGACGGGTCCGCGCGAAAACCGCAACCTTGGCTGGGTTCCGGAGTTTATTCAACCAGCGCGGACATCCGCGCTTTTTTGGCAAGATGAAAAGTTCCAGAGTTTTCTCATTTTTTTTCTTCGTGGCCCTCGCGGCCGCCGCACAAACCGGCACCAATAGCGTCGCAACCCGCCCCATGTCATTGCCGGATTGCCTGCAGCAGGCGTTGCAGCAGAACTTCGACGTGCAAATCCAGCGTTATAACCCGCAAATCTCACTCTATGATTTGCGCGCGGCCTACGGCGGCTATGACCCGACCTTCAACATTTCCGGGCAGCATGATTACGATGTCGCACCGAGCCGTTTCAATCCGAATCAAACCAATCAAACCCCGCCCACCATATCCGATGAGAACTCGTTTAATTCCGGCATCAAAGGGACCTTGCCGTTGGGATTACAATACGATTTCAGCGGCAATATTTCGGAGACCTATGGAAACAACGGACTTCCGTTTGACAGTTCCGGTGGCAACATTGGAGTCACCCTGTTGCAGCCTTTGTTGAAAAATTTTTGGATTGATACCACCCGCCTCAACATCCGCGTGGCCAAGAACCGGCTGAAATACTCCGAGCAAGGCTTGCGCCAGCAGCTCATCACCTCTGTCACCGCCGTCGTCACCGCTTATTACGAGCTCATTTTCGCGCAACAAAACGTGCAGGTGCAACAACAGGCGCTGGACCTCGCCCAGACACAGCTCGACCAGGACAAGCAGCGCGTCCAAATCGGCACGCTCGCCATTCTGGCAGTTCAACAGGACGAATCGCAGGTGGCCCAAAGCCAGGCCAATTTGATCGCTGCGCAAAGCACACTCGATACGGACCAGAACGCGCTGAAGAACCTGCTGACCGACGACTATTCCAAATGGCATGAAACGGATATCCAGCCCACCGCCAAGCTGGAGGCCGCGCAGGAATCGATTGATCTGCAGGACAGTTGGAGCAAGGGTCTGGCCGAACGCCCCGATTTGTTGCAGGCCAAGTTAAACGTGGAACAGCAGGGCATCCAGTTGAAGTACTACCGTAACCAGCTTTTCCCCGAACTTGATTTGATTGGTTCCTACGGGTTTAACGGCGCCTCCTCCGGGCTCAACGGCGCCAACGCGCAATACGACCCTACCATTGATCAAATCGGAAGCGGCAACGCTCCGTACTACAGTTACGGCGCCCAGTTGACGATGCCTTTGAGCAACATCGGGCCGCGCAATCAGTACAGATCCACCAAGGCAACGCTGCAGCAGATTATGTTGCAGCTCAAGCAATTGGAACAGAACATCATGGTGGACATTGACAACGCGGTGAAGCAGGTGGAGTCCGACTACCAAAGCGTGCAGGCCACGCGGCAGGCGCGTATTTACGCCGAGGCCGCGCTCGATGCCGAACAAAAAACCTACGGCGTCGGCAAGGCCACCACGTTCGAAGTGTTGACCTATCAAAATAATCTGACCGCCGCCCGTTCCCAGGAAATCCGTGCGCTCGCCAATTACAACGAGGCGCTCGCCACCTTGGCGCAGCAGGAAGGCACCATCCTGGAACAATACAACATCAATCTCGAGGCGAAGTAATAGTCTTTAGCACAATCCTGCTCTGAATCGTAAGCCGCCGCCGACAGAAGATTGCGATTAAGAATTAAGATTAAGAGTCAGGATCAAGCAGCTTTACCAGAACTGCCACGCACCCTGCCACGCGACCCATACGCCGAGCAAACAGTTCGTGATGGCGTGCGCCGTCATGGCGTCGCCCAGGCGATTCTTGCGCAGCACCAGCCATTGGTACGCCATGCCGCATAAAATGCCCGCCAGCCATTGGGAGTGGGAAATGCCAAAAACGGCGGCGGTCACCAAAAATGGCAGCGGTAAAAACCGGTTGAGCGGCACGGAGAGGAAATCCGGTTTCGCGACATAGCGGTACAAGAACGAACGGTAAAAAACCTCCTCCAGCGGCGGCACCACCAGTGTCGAACCGAGAATCCGTGTCACAATCATCAACCACGCGAGCGTCGAATTTTCACCGAATAGCGCGTGTGGGTTCCAAACAACGCCACTGGTCAGGAATTTTGGGTAAAAAGGGTCCAGCCCGACCCACATGACAAATACGCCGATGCCGACAACGACGGCCTCCCAACTCACCGCCCAACGCATTTCTGAAACGTGCGGACGCATTTCCCAAATCAGCCAGACCGCGACGAGCGTCTTGGCCAGATAGAACCAGTAGGCTGAGGCTGCGCCGAACCGGCCCTGGCAGGAGGTCAGAGCGAGAAAAACCACAAACGGTGCCACGCGAACCATCAAAGGCGATGTGCCCAAAAACCTGTTCAGGGGTTGCACGCGGTACAATGGCGTGAATTTTATTGTGGACTCAAGCTCAGAACGTTCGTTTCGGTTTCATTTTGCAGCGTAACCGAGTGTTTTGAAATCGCCACCACCCGGAGTTTGCCCACCGAATCACCGACAAAAACCGTCTTGCCGCTGATAATCGCGCAAGGCCGGATCACCGTGTACAAAATGCCCTGGAGTTTCGGCCCCGGCGGCTTGGGCGGAACCATGGCTACCGGCGGCAAATTGCTGATGACGGGCAGCACAGCCACGGCGGTTTTCACCTGTTGGGTCACGGTGGCGGCCTCCGACGGCGCGCCGCCGGCCGCGTGTTTGAACAGGGACAATCCGATGAAGATTCCGGCCGCTACCAGCAATAAAAGGATTATCACCGGCGCCAGCCAGCTTCCGCCTCCCTGGGAGGCTGACTCGACCGGCGCCAGCGACGGCGGCGGGGACGGCGGGTTGGGCGGCTGCGATTGCTTGGCTTGCTTGAGTGCGTCGTTAATCAGGCTCATAGATGGATGTCTCCTTCCAGTTCGCGGATGGCCCGGCTGACCATGCGATAGTTGATGCGCTCGGATTGCTCGACAAAACCCGCCAGCAATGCCTTGTCGCAAACGGCATTGACCAGCCGTGGGATGCCGCCGCTGTAATGGAAGATGCGCCAGAACGCCGGTTGGGTGAACTGCGGTGCGGCATCGGCGCCGGCCAGTTCAAGCCGGTGCTGGACATACTGGCCGACCTCCACACGCGTCAACGGCGACAGATGGTAACGCACCGTAATGCGCTGGCGAAGCTGGCGCAGGCGTGGGTTATTCAGGCGGTCGCGTAACTCCGGCTGGCCCAGCAAAACAATCTGCAGCAGTTTGCGGTCGTCCAGCTCGATGTTGGAGAGCAGCCGTACCTGTTCGAGCAGGTCATCGGTCAAATTCTGCGCCTCGTCAATGATGAGCACGCAATCCCTCCCGCTTTGCATCTGGGTGAGCAGATGCTCGTTGATGGTCGCGATGGTTTCCAATCGGTCGCGGCCAGTCACGTTCAGGCCGAATTCGGCGGCAACGGCCCGCAACAATTCCTCGGCGCTCATCACGGGATTGAGAATCAACGCGGTGGAATAGCGCGAGTCGAGCTGCTCGAGCAGCGCGCGGCACAGCGTCGTCTTGCCCGCGCCCACCTCGCCGGTGAGCTGGACGAAACCCTTGCGCTCGCGGATGCCGTACAGCAAATGATTGATCGCTTCGCGATGCTTTGTGCTATGAAACAGGAAACGCGGGTTCGGCGTGATGTCGAACGGGGCCTGCGTCAGACCATAATAATCCAGATACATGCCCCGGTATCAGCAGAAACCGTGCTCACCAGAACCGGAATTTCCCCTTAAAAGCGGGCTAACGGGGCAGGATTCTCCGCACCGCCCGAACCAGGGCCATGGCCTCCGCCGGCGTCCCGATCGTGATGCGCAGATGCTTTTTGACCTCCGGAAGGTCGAACCAGCGGACCAGGATTCTTTGCGCGCGCAGCTGGTGCTGCCACTCGTGCGCGGCGAAGCACAACGGCTGCACGAGAATGAAGTTCGTCTGGCTCGGATAAACCCGGAAGCCCAGCTTGGTCAACTCGCGGCCCAGCCACTCGCGCGTCGCGATGATTTTTTTAAAATGGGCGCGGTAATAAGGCAAATCGTTCAGTGTCGCCACGGCGGCCACCTGGCCGAGGCCGTTCACGTTGTAACTGTCGCGAATCTTGTGCAACGCGGCGATGAGGTCGCGCGAACCAATGAAATAACCGACGCGTTGGAAACACAGCGAATAGGCTTTGGAGAACGTCCGCGCCACGAGCACATGCGGAAATTTCAGAGCCAGCCGCAGCGCATTTTCCTTCGCGAAATCCACATAAGCCTCGTCGAGAATGATCACCCCGTTTTGTGCGCGACAAAGTTTCTCCAGTTCCTTTGTTGGGTAGCCGTGCCCGCTCGGCGCGTTGGGCGTGGTGACATAAGTCAGCGCGGCGTCGAATTTCCAGATTCCGGCGCACTTCAGTTCCGCCACTCCCGGCAGGCCGAAATCGGGTTTGAGCGGCACGGGATTTTTTCGGGCACCATGAATATCCGCCAGCACCGGATACAGCGAGTAGCTGGGCGTGAAATATTGGACGGTTGCCACACGTAGCGGCGTCTCGGCAGAGCGCCGCAAATTTTGTTTTCGTCTTTCAGATGGCGGCGTTCTACCGAACGCCGCTACGGGCTCCACGAACGCCCTGGTCGCCAGCGCCAGCAATTCATCCGAACCGTTGCCCGCGATGACATTGTCCGCGTGGCAGCCGTGCAACTTCGCCAGCTTTTCGCGCAGCGGCTGTGCGGTCGGATTCGGATATAGCCGCAGCCGCCCATCCACCGCTGCCTTGACCGCGGCCAGCACCTTCGGCGACGGCAGATACGGGTTCTCATTCGTATTGAGCTTGATCAACCCCTTGATTTTCGGCTGCTCGCCATAAACGTATGGGTGCAATTCGCGCACCAGGGAGCGAATCAATGGATTCCGACTTTTCATTTTGCAGAACGAATTTCAGCAGAACGTCCATGCGCGCCCAAACCTTCGAGTTCGGCGAATTTTTTCACGGCGGGCAGCGCTTTTTTGAGCGAGGCGCGGCTGTATTCCACCACGCTCGTGCGGCGTTGGAACTGATCCACCGTCAGGCCGGCAAAGGAGGCGCCCGCGCCGCCGGTCGGCAGTGTGTGGCTCGGCCCGGCCACGTAATCGCCGAGCACTGTCGGCGACCAAGGACCAAGGAAAATAGCGCCCGCCGTCAGGACCCCCCCGGAAACCTTGCGCGGATTGCGCGTCATCACTTCGCAGTGTTCCGGTGCAATCTGATTGGCCAGCACCACGCCGTCCGCGAGCGACTTTACCAGAATCAGCCAGCCATTGCTTTGCAAGACGCGCTGGATGAACTCGCGCCGTGCCAGTTTCGGCAGTTGCCGCGCGATCTCGTTTTCGACCGCCTTCAAAATTTTTGCCGAGGTGGTCACGAGCCAGACGCGTTCGTGGCCGGAACCGTGCTCGGCTTGCGCGAGCAGGTCGGCAGCGATGAATTTGGGATTGGCCAGGTCGTCAGCGAGCACCAGCAATTCGCTGGGACCGGGCAACAAATCGATGGCGACGTGGCCGACCAGCAGCCGTTTGGCCGCAACCACGTAGGCGTTGCCGGGACCAAAAATCTTCTGAACCCGGCGAATCGTTTCCGTGCCGTAAGCCAGCGCCGCCACCGCCTGCGCCCCGCCGATGCGGTAGATCTCCGTCGCACCTGCCGCGCGTGCCGCGAACAGCAAGGCGGAATTGATCCCGCCGCTTTTGCCGCAAGGTGTACAAACGACAATCTCCGGACAACCGGCAACCTTCGCCAGCGGGATGGTCATCAAAGCCGTCGAGACCAGCGGCGCCGTGCCGCCGGGAATATAAACACCGACGCGCTGGAACGGATCGAATTTCTCGCCCACGCTCGCGCCATGCGAATTTCTTGTCTGCCAGTTTTTGCGCAATGATTTTTTGGCGAAGTGGGCGATGTTTTTCTCCGATTCAGCCACGGCGGCGCGCAACGATTCATCGGCTTTGAGCGACGCGGCCATCAGTTCGGCCTGGGTCACGGCGAGCTGTCTGGCCGCCAGCTTCGCGCCGTCAAATTTTTCGGTGAATTCCAGCAGCGCGCCGTCGCCGCGCACGTAAACCTCGTGCAGGATGGCGCGGGTGCGCTGTTCGATCCCGGCGTCAAAAAGGCTGGAGGCGCCCATCAATTCGCGGAGTTTTCCGGCAAAATTCGCGTCGGTGTGGCGAATCACATTCATACCGCAACAGGCTAGAACAAACCGCTGGCCGAAGGAAGCAGATTGAACAAACCCGGACGAAGCGGTCGGACGCCCGGTGGTTTTGTCCGAAAAAAATATTCGTAATGGGAGCAAGAAATTGTTTTTCTGGGGTCGGAATTATCGTACGCTACCGCTTGCATGGCACGTAATCCCATCATTGCCGCGCTGGATGTGCCGACGGCCGAGGCCGCCCTGGAGCTGGCTCAAAAGATCGCCCCGGTGGTCGGCGGCTTCAAAATCGGCAGCGAATTGTTCACCGCCGCCGGGCCGGACATTGTGCGCCGGATTCGCGCGACCGGCGCGGCGGTGTTTCTGGATTTGAAATTTCATGACATCCCGAACACAGTCGCCAAGGCCGTCGCATCCGCGGTACGCCTCGATGTGCAGATGCTCACCGTGCATACGAGTGGCGGAGCGGACATGCTCAAGGCCGCCGAGCAGGCGGCCCAGGAAACCGCGTGGGAGCTGGGTCATGCGCCGCCGCTGGTGCTGGGTGTGACCGTGCTGACCAGTCTGGACAGCCAGGCGTTGAGCCAGATCGGCCTCGACTCGAATGTCGGCCGGCAGGTACGCCGCCTGGCCAACATGGCCACCCAGGGCGGTCTGCGCGGACTGGTCTGCTCTCCGCTGGAAGTGGCCGAGCTCCGACAACTAGTGACTGCCGGCGTCCAACTCGTCACCCCCGGCGTCCGTTCCGAGACGCATCCCGCCGATGATCAGAAACGTACGCTCACTCCCCGCGAAGCCATTGCCGCCGGGGCCAACTGGCTGGTGATTGGCCGGCCCATTTACGCCGCGCCGGACCCGCGCGCCGCCGCGGAGAAAATTTTGGAGTCGCTGACGCAAGTCCGACATCTCGTCTGACCTGGATTTTCAAATCGGAGACGGACTACAAGTCCGAGCAATGTCCCGATCGCGGTAGGGCGCGTCACTCCGTGCGCGCCGTTTTTCGCATTTGCGGCGGGCAGAGGACTGCCCGCCCTACCCAAATATTAAATCAAGATACATCTAAGCTCGTGTTACATTGAACGGGAATAATTTTCAGTTTATGGGAAAACCCTTTTCGTCGGCCGGATTGACAAAAACCAATTGTACCGCATGCGGACCGACGCGGATCAGCGCGGCCGGATGGAATGTGAACAGGGCCAGGAGTTGGTTGTCATCGATGACGCGATAATCGGCGTTGCCCGATTGAACAATTTCAACGGTGGCGACCGACGCAATGAACTGTTCAGGAGCAAGGAGTTGGGTAGCCACCATCTCGCCGGCGGGCAGCGGTTGGGTCCGGACCAGCCAGTAATTTTGCTCAACCGCTTTTGCCACAGTGCCTGGCATGGAAACCCGTTGCGGCAGGTTCTTCTGCCAGACCAAAATTCCGAGCAATCCTAGCACGGCAAATATTCCCGCCATCCGCCGCGTTTGCCGCCAGCGGCGACGCCGGCGGACCAGACCCAATGTTTGGTCCAGCAGCGCCCCGCGAAAACCGGGCGGCGCCGCCTCCGCCAGCATGTCGTTGAGCAAACGCCCGTTCTCAGCTTCGTGTTTCATGGTTCAATTCCGCCAGCACCGCGTCTTTCAATTTTTTGCGGACCCGGGACAATTTCGATTCCACGGCCTTCTCCGTCGTTTCCAATTCATCCGCGATTTCACGCACGGAGCGGCGCGCGGCATATTTTTGCTCCACCAGTTTTTGTTCGTCCGGTGGCAGCAGCGCCACGTGCCGCGCCAGCAAGACCCGCAGCTGTTCGTCGGCGTGATGGTCATTCCGGATTTCACTTTCAAGGATGGCGTGCCGGGTGAACCGGTCGAGAAAGGAAAAATAACGGCGCCGTTTGCGCGTTTCGTCGGCGAACGCACTGCGCGCCAGAACCGTGAGCCAGCTCCAAAAGACGTTCTCATCACGGAAGACTTTAATATGCCGCGCCACACGGACGAGTGCGCCTTGCAAGGCTTCGCGCGCGGCGTCTTCGCTGCCGGCGGCGACTACCAGCAGGTAGCGCCACAGACGGTCGAAGTAAGCATCGAAAAAAGTGCGCCAGGCCATTTCATCTCCTTTCGTCATCGCGCGGGTCAACACCGCCACGTCCGGCGCTGCGCGGGCGCCGGCATCTTCGGACGCGGAGCGGTCACTCGGATGGTGTAAATGAGCGTCCAAATCGGTGCATGGTCCACGGTACTGACGGCCAATTACTGTCCGGCTTTTGAATCCGCCTTGGGCAGGGGCAAACCGGTGGTGGAATCAATTAGTGGAGCAGGCTTGAACTTTGATTGTGCCAGGGCATTGAGCACGTTGTCGATGACTGCGAGCTTGTCGGGTTCGCCGACGGCAATCAACAGCTTGGTCTCCTTATGAAAACTGATTTCCGGTGTTTCCTTCTCACCCATCATTTTCCAGCCCGTTTGAATCGCCGTCGTGATGTCGTCCACCGTGAAACCGCGATCCAGGTAAGGCTCCAGCAGATAGAAGCGGCAGACTTTGGCCTCCGAAATGACCGGCGACACAATGGGCTTTTCGGCGTGGAAATACCAGATGGAAGTATCTGAGATTGGACCGTCGGCGGTTTTGAATCCGTAGTCGGCAGTAAACTGCGAATAAGAATTCGGAAAATTCACATTTTGAAGTGCCACGGTTTTCCGGCTGGCAACTTCCATGGCGGTGAATAATTGGGGTGTGACGACGTCGTTCATTTTCAACGGCGGCAGTTGGATGTCCGCGTCTTCGGTGGAAATGATGGCGTTTAATGGCTTGCCCGTTGCTTTCTGAATGGCTTTGACCAGTTCCGCCGGTGTGCCGCCGGGAAAATCGAGGTTGAATTTGGTCAGGACAGGCTGGTTGGTGGCAACATTTGCTTTTTCGATGATTTGTTGCAGGCGTGTTTGAAAAGTTCCTCCCGGCGGCTGCGCCGTCACCGGCTGGCCGAAAACCGGCGTCAATGGCAGCGTGAGCAGACTGATGGCAAGACAGATGAATTTCTTCATAATTTGGCTGGGTTGGTGTGTGTTTTATATAGAAACACGCCGGCCAGCGCAAAATCCTTCGCGAAAACCAATTATTCGTGGCAGCCGGGGTAACGAGGCTCTGACTTGATTTTCGGTTTCGGGAGGAGACTCCTTACGTCGTCTCCCACGCCATCAGCCGGTAAACTTTTTCGCCGCGATGCTGGCGTTGTGACCGCCGAAACCGAAGGAGTTGTTGATGACGGCGTTGATCTTCATTTCCCGCGCGGTGTTGGGCACGTAATCCAGATCGCATTCAGGATCCGGCACCTGATAATTGATGGTCGGTGGGGCAATGCCGTGCAGGATGGCCAGCGCGCAGGCGGTCATTTCCACCGAGCCCGCCGCTCCGAGCATGTGACCGGTCGCACCCTTGGTGGAACTGACGGCGATTTTTTTGGCGCGTTCGCCGAAAACAGTTTTGATGGCCTGCGTCTCGCAAACGTCGCCCTGCGGCGTGGACGTGCCGTGGGCGTTGATGTACGAAACGTCCTCGAGGTTCAGGCCGCCGTTGTTCAGGGCCATCCGCATGCAACGCACCGCGCCTTCGCCGTCGGGTGCGGGCGCCGTCAGATGGTAGGCGTCCGCGGTGTTGCCGTAACCGACGATTTCGCAATAAATTTTCGCGCCGCGCTGCTTCGCGTGTTCCAGTTCCTCCAGGACAATCACGCCCGCGCCTTCGCCCATGATGAAACCATCGCGTTCCCTGTCAAAGGGACGCGAGGCGCGTTTGGGATCGTCGTTGCGCCGGCTCATGGCTTTCATGGCGCAAAAGCCGCCGATGCCGATGGGCACCACCGCCGCCTCCGCGCCGCCGGCGAACATCACCTGCGCATCGCCCATCTTGATGGCGCGCCAGGCCTCGCCAATGGCGTGATTGGCCGTGGCGCAGGCCGAGCAGGTGGCGAAATTGGGGCCGCGCAAATTATAAAACATCGAGAACAATCCCGAGGCCATGTTGCTGATCAACATCGGAATCATGAATGGCGAAAGCCGGCCCGGCCCGCGGTCGCGCAAAATTTCGAGCTGCCCGGTGGTGGTGGACAGACCCCCGATGCCGGAACCGATGATGACGCCGATTTCGTCGCGGTTTTCCTTTTCGAGATCGAGGCCGGAATCGAGCAGGGCCTGGTGCCCGGCATAAACCCCGAATTGTGAATACCGGTCCGTGCGCCGGATTTCCTTGGGCGATGGGAACGCCGGGGTGGGATCAAAATTTTTCACTTCACCGGCAATTTGCGTGTCGAACGGCGACGGATCAAAGGATTGAATCCGGTCGATGCCGCACTGGCCGGAGACCAGATTCTTCCAGAACACGTCGAGGAGACTTCCAAGCGGCGTCACCACGCCGAGGCCGGTGATGACGACACGTCGGTCTGTCCGATGGTTTGCCATAAAATTAAAGGGGGCAGTTCAAGCTGAATCCAGCCGAAACTGCCCCGAAGCCTTCAACGGCGCAACTATTTTTGCTGGTGTTCTTCGATGTATTTGACCACATCGCCCACCGTCAGAAGTTTTTCCGCCTGTTCGTCCGGCACTTCGATGCCGAACTCCTCCTCCAGCGCCATGATCAACTCGACCGTGTCGAGTGAATCCGCGCCGAGGTCCTCGATGAACTTGGCCTCCGCCGTGACCTGGTCCGGCTTCACGCCGAGTTGTTCTACAATGATGTCCCTTACGCGTTGGTCTATAGGTTTGTCAGCCATAAATTAATTTTGACCTGTCTCTATGCCATGAATGGCAAAATCGTCAAGCCTGAATCGAATATTTTAGTCGAGGGCGGAGGGTCGCGGGTTGAGCGGCAAATGTCAACCCTCAAGTACGGCCCCGGTCCGGCGCGTCGACCCCCGACTCATTTACATCACCATGCCGCCGTCCACCGCCAACACCTGGCCCGTGATGTAACGCGCCGCCGGGCTGGCGAGAAACACTGCCGCGTTTGCAATATCGTCGGGCTGGCCGAAACTGCCGAGCGGAATCTGCTTCAGCACATCCGCACGTAATTCCTCTTTCAACCCCGACGTCATGTCCGTTTCGATGAATCCCGGGGCCAGCACGTTGGCCGTGATGCCCCGCGATGCCAGCTCGCGCGCCACCGACTTGGTAAAACCAATCAGGCCCGCCTTGCTCGCCGCGTAATTGCTCTGGCCCGCGTTGCCGATGAGACCGATGACGGAGGCGACGTTGATGATTCGCCCGGAACGCTGCTTGATCAGCGCCCGGCTGAATGCCTTGGTAAACAGAAACGCGCCCTTCAAATTGGTGTTGAGCACGGCGTCCCACTCCGCCTCGCTCATGCGCATGAGCAGGTTGTCACGGGTGACGCCGGCGTTGTTGACCAGAATGTCCACCCGGCCGCACTCGGCCAGAATCTTCTCGGCGGCGGCGTTGACCGCGGCGGCATCCGCCACGTCCACGGCCTGCGCCCAGGCCTTGCAGCCCAGCGCGCGGATTTCCGCGGCCACCTTTTCGGAATTTTCCGGCGTGCGCGACACGCAAACCACGTCCGCGCCTTCGGCGGCAAATTTCAACGCGATGGCGCGGCCAATGCCCCGGCCGGCACCGGTGATGACGGCAATTCGATTCTCAAGTTGGTTCATGTTTGGTCAATAGGTCGTAGTCAGTAGTCAGTAGCAGAAGTCGCCCAAACCGCGATGCTACTGACGACTGGCCGCGAACTACTCACTGGCCAGTCCTTTTGCGGTCGCTTCCAGACTTGCTGCGTCCGAGACATTAAATAAATGCGCGGATTTATCAATCCGCTTCATGAAACCGCTCAAGGCCGTGCCCGGCCCGAGTTCGATGAACCGCGTGTATCCTTGGGCGAGTAGATGACGCATGGATTTTTCCCACAACACCGAGGAGGTGACCTGTTCTACCAGCCGCGCGCTGATTTCGTCCGGCGCGCCGTGCGCCTGCGCCGTCACATTGGAAATCACCGGCACGCCCGTCGAGGAGATGGTTATGTGCGCCAACTCCGCCTGCAATTTCGCCTGAACGCTGGTCATGAGCGGTGAATGATACGCCCCGGCGACCGGCAACGGGATTGCGCGTTTGGCGCCTTTGGTTTTGGCCAGTTCAACCGCCCTGGCAATGTTGTCCATTTCACCGGAAATCACCAGCTGACCCGGGCAATTAAGATTCGCCAGCACGACGCCGGCTTCGGCGCAAACCTCGCGCGTCGGCGCCTCGTCCAGGCCGATCACCGCCGCCATGCCGCCGCGCGTGGCATCGCAGGCTTCCTGCATGAAACGGCCCCGCTGGCGCACCACGCGCAGGCCATCCTCGAAACTCATCGCCCCCGCCGCCGCCAGCGCCGTGAATTCACCCAGCGACAGGCCGGCCGTGGCATCAAATTTAAGCGACGGAATGTTTTCCTTCAGTAACTGCAACACCACCCAACTCACGAGAAAAATTCCCGGTTGCGCATTTTCCGTCCGGGTCAGTTCCGGTTCCGGGCCGTGAAAACAAATTGAAGCGAGGTCATAGCCCAGCGCGGCGTTGGCGCGGTCGAACCAGGTTTTGGCCGTGGGAAATTTTTCGGCGAGATCCTTGCCCATGCCGACGACCTGCGCGCCCTGGCCGGCGAACAACAATGCGGTTTTACTCATAAATTCACGGTAAGGGCACCAGTTTCAACGCAAAGCCGCAGAGACGCAAAGAAAATTTCCGCTCCGGGCGGTTGAAACCGGACGTTATGGTCGCTGATAGGTCCCCCACCATTGACCTTCTGCAAGCACATGCCCACCCATCGCCTTGAGTAATTCATTTTTCGTCACGCCGGAGTTTAAATCAAGCGTCGTGTCCAGCGCGTAAACTTTGAAAAAGTAACGATGCGGTTTGCCGGGTGGCGGACACGGGCCGCCGTAACCGATCTGGCCAAAATCATTCACTCCCTGCTTTGCGCCGCCGGGAAGTTGCGGCGATGGGGGCGTGCTTTCCGCAAGCGACGTCACAGTGGGCGGCAGGTTGTAAATCACCCAATGCACCCAGGTGCCGCCCGGCGCATCCGGATCGTCGGCAATAAGCGCGGAGCTTTTGGCATCAGTGGGCGGGTTGTTCCAGGTCAACGGCGGCGAAACGTTCAATCCGGCGCAGGTATATTTGTCAGGTATCGGCTGGCCGTCGGCGAATGCCGGACTGATGATCTGAAGGGTCAAGGCGGTTTCCTTTGCGGTTTTGGCATGGTCCGCGCAACCGGCAGCAACCACACAACCGAACCCTGCCGCGGCCAGCCAGAAATTCATGCGCGCGTTCATGCGCCGAGTCTGGCGCGCGCACACTCCTTGTTCAAGCGCATCGTTTCCGCTTAAACTGGCGGGGTGACCGTCCTCGAAGCGATTCAGAAGAGCACGGAGTTTCTGGCCAAAAAGGGCGTTGAATCCCCGCGCCTGCAAGCCGAACTCCTGCTGGCGCATCTGCTCAAAATGCCGCGCATGAAATTGTATCTGAGCTTCGAACGCGCGCTGGCACCGGCGGAAACCGACGCGCTGCGCGAACTCGTCAAACGCCGCGGCCGCCGCGAACCGCTTCAACACCTCACCGGTTCGGTTTCGTTTTGCGGGCTGGAAATCGCCGTAAACCGTCAGGCGCTCGTGCCGCGCCCGGAAACGGAATTACTCGCCGAAGCCGGTTGGCAATTTCTTTCAACCCTCAACCCTCAACCCTCAACGGCTTTGGACTTCGGCACCGGCACCGGCTGCATCGCCATTGCCCTGGCCGCGAAATGTCCGAACGCAAAAATCATCGCCACAGACGTCTCGGTGGAAGCGCTGGCGCTGGCCGGAGAAAATGCGGCGCGACACAACGTCGCCGGACACATCCAATTTTTGCAAGGCGATGGTTTTGCGGCATTTCCCACGGATGAGTCCTTTGACTTGATCATCAGCAATCCGCCGTACATTCCGACCGACGAAATCGCCACCCTCCAGCCGGAGGTGCGCGACTATGATCCGCGCGCGGCGCTGGACGGCGGCGCCGACGGCCTGGATTTCTACCGGCGATTGGGAAGGGAAGCGAAATCCTTTTTGAAACCGGATGGCCGCATCATGTTGGAATTCGGGGACGGCCAGGACGGGGCCATCCGGAAAATTTTCGGAGCCGAAAAGTGGATTGTCGAAGCCGTGAAGGAAGACTATTCTCACCGCGCTAGAATCTTGATTGCGCGAAAATAACATCAGGTAGGGTCGGCGCGCTGCGCCGACCGGACGCCGCGGCGCGGCGTCCCTACCAATACGGATTTTCACATGGAAAGTTTTTTGATCAAAGGCGGCGTGCCGCTGCACGGGGAAGTTACCATCAGCGGCAGCAAGAACGCCGCCCTGCCCATCATGGCGGCGGCGCTGCTGACCGGCGAACCGTGCGTCATCCGGCGCGTGCCGGATTTGAGCGACACGCGCTTCATGGCACGGATTCTTGAATCGCTCGGCGCCGAGACGAAGCTGGCGCACGGTACGCTGACGGTTCGCGCGCGGAAAATTCGCGGTTACGCGGATTACGAACTCGTCCGTAAAATGCGCGGTTCGATCTGCATCATGGGACCGTTGCTGGGGCGATTAAAAAAGGCACGCGTATCGCTGCCGGGCGGCTGCATCATCGGTGCGCGACCCATCAACCTACATTTGAAAGGGTTCGAAGCGCTGGGCGCCCGGATTGAAATCGAAGGCGGCTATATTGATGCCACCGCCCGGCAACTGACCGGTGCCTCGGCGTTCCTCGGCGGACGCGCCGGTTCGACCGTGCTGGGCACGGCAAACGTGATGATGGCGGCCACGCTGGCCGAAGGCGTAACGGTCATTGAAAGCGCGGCGTGCGAGCCGGAGGTGGTGGATCTGGCAAACTTTCTGAAGGCCATGGGCGCGAACATTTCCGGGGCCGGCAGCCCGACCATCACCATCACCGGCGTTGCGAAACTGCACGGCGCGGAGCACGAAGTCATTCCTGACCGGATTGAAGCGGCCACCTTTGCCATCGCCGCCGCCGCGACGAATGGGGAAGTGACCATCCGGGGTGCGCGAACGGATCATTTACGCGCGGTACTGGACAAGTTGACTGAAGCGGGGGTTTTGATTCAGCCGCGCGGCGGAAATTTACTCGTTCGTCGCGGTAAAAAGTTAAACGCAGTGGACGTGACCACTTTGCCGTATTCCGGTTTTCCGACGGATATGCAGGCGCAGATGATGTCGCTGCTGGCGCTGGCGCCCGGCATCAGCATCATTACGGAACGGATTTTCGAATCGCGCTTCATGCATGTGAGTGAACTGGCCCGGCTCGGCGCGGACATTGAAATCGAGGGGCCGAGCGCCATCGTGAAGGGCGGCCGGTCCTTGAGCGGTGCGCCGGTGATGGCCAGCGATTTGCGCGCGTCCGCGGCGCTGGTGATTGCGGGATTGGCGGCCGGAGGCACGACCCAGGTGAACCGCATCTACCATCTGGATCGCGGTTACGAGAACATGGACGCGAAGCTGCGCCAGCTCGGCGCGCGGATTCGGCGCGTCCAGGAAAAGTGACCTGAAAGGCAGGAACGGCCGCCCGGCGCATCCGCGGTGGCGAACGCAAGCGGCGCGGCGTCCCCGCCCGTTCAGTTTCCCCACAAAGCA